>Ga0182738_1001191_pt1 | contig 33252 bp, 29 predicted proteins | sample eDN5th30CBELigMG_FD_128876 | JGI IMG/M metagenome (GOLD analysis project Ga0182738, IMG submission 128876) | Enriched Miracle-Growth compost microbial communities from Emeryville, California, USA - eDNA 5th pass 30_C BE-Lig MG (version 2)... ...
AGATGCCACGGGCCGGGCGTCACGGTGGTCGCGAGCGTGCCATGCGCCGGACCCGTGCCGCCGCCCATCATGGTGGTGACGCCGCTGCACAGCGCCTCGTCGATCTGCTGCGGGGCGATGAAATGGATGTGGCAGTCGATGCCGCCGGCGGTGACGATCCTGCCCTCGCCGGCGATCGCCTCGGTGCCGGGACCGATGACGATGTCCACGCCCGGCTGCACTTCGGGATTGCCGGCCTTGCCGATGGCGGCAATGCGGCCGTCCCTCAGCCCGATGTCGGCCTTCACGATACCCCAGTGATCGAGAATCAGGGCATTGGTGATGACCGTGTCGACGGCGCCTTGCGCCCGCGTGCGCTGGCTCTGACCCATGCCGTCACGAATCACCTTGCCGCCACCGAACTTGACCTCCTCGCCATAGATCGTGTGGTCCTTCTCGACCTCGATGACGAGATCGGTATCGGCGAGCCTCACCCTGTCGCCCACCGTGGGACCGAACATGGCGGCATAGGCCGCGCGCGAGATCTTCGTGGGGCCTTCGTTCGAAGGGGCGACCTTGGCGATCGGTCCGAACTTGCCCGCGACCTTGCCCTGGAACCCGTGACTCTCGCGCGATCCGAGATAGGGGGTGAGCCGCACGGTGCGCGACTGGCCGGGCTCGAAGCGCACGGCGGTGCCCGCGGCGATATCGAGCCGCATGCCCTTCGCGCGCTTGCGATCGAAGCTCAGCGCCTCGTTGGTCTCGAAGAAGTGGTAGTGGCTGCCGACCTGGATCGGACGGTCGCCCGTGTTGGCGACTTCCAGCGTGATCGGCGTACGGTTCTTCTGCGTGTTGAGCTCGAGCTCGCCCGAGGCGGGGAGGATCTCACCTGGCTTCATGGCGGCGCTCCCTGATCAGCGGATCGGGTTGTGGACGGTGACGAGCTTGGTGCCGTCGGGAAAGGTCGCCTCGACCTGGATCTCGTGGATCATCTCCGGCACGCCCTCCATCACCTGCTCGCGGCGGATCACCGTGCCGCCGTCGCGCATCAGCTCGGCAACCGAGCGGCCATCGCGCGCACCCTCGACCACGAAGTCGGTGATCAGCGCCACGGCTTCGGGATGGTTGAGCTTCACGCCGCGATCGAGACGACGCCGCGCCACGTTGGCAGCCATGGCGACCAGCAGCTTGTCCTTTTCCCGCGGCGTCAGATTCATCGGCTATCCCCCCTCGCTTGCTCGCAGGCTATAGCACAGGATTCCACCAAGCCGGCCCATCGGCATTTGACACGCCAGCGCACGGCAGCACATGGTCCGGCGCGATGCCGACACCCTCCTCGCGCATGGTTCGGAAACCGGGCACGCAATGACCATGCCGATTCAGCGCCTCCTGCGCAGTCCCGCCACCGGGTTCGGCGATCATGTGCTCCGCGGCATCGGCCAGGTGATGCTGCAGAACAGCCCCGTATCCGGCCTGCTCTTCCTGATCGGCATCTTCGTCAGCAGCTGGCAGGCCGGCCTCCATGCCCTGTTCGGAACGGTCGTCGCCACGGCGACCGCCATGTTGCTGGGCGCGCCGGGCCGCAGCGTCGGCAGCGGGCTCTATGGCTTGAACGGCGCTCTCACCGGCCTGGGCCTGGCGACCTTCCTGAACAACGACGTCACGCTCGTGGTCTACGTCGCCGTCGCCGCCATGTCGGTGACCGTGGTGATGGCCGCCATCCAGGATGCCGTTGGCGCCAACGGTTACCCGCTGACCGGCCCATTCGTCCTGACCACCTGGATCTTCATCGGTGCCGTCTACGCCTACGCTGGCGTGGAAGGCGCGTCGGCGCTCGGCTCTCCTCACCTGCCAAAGGGCGCTCCTGCCGTTCATGTGCCCTTCGGCGCGAGCGACATCGGCACCACCATATTGAACGGCGTCGCCCAGGTCATGCTGCAGCAGAATGCCTGGACAGGCGCCATCTTCCTCGTCGGCATCGCCATCGGTTCGCGCATCTGCGCCGCAGCCGCCCTGCTCGGCAGCACCGTTGCCGTCGCCCTCGCCTGGTCGCTCGGAGCGGCGCCCGACTTGATCCGATCGGGAGTCTACGGCTTCAACGCGGCGCTCACGGCCATGGCCATCGGCGGCGTGTTCTTCGTGCTCCGTCCGACGACCATCGTGTTCTCCATCGTCGCGGTGTGCTTCTCCACCATCCTCTACGGCAGCATGACGGCCGTCCTCAGTCCCATCGGCCTGCCGGCGCTGACGGCGCCGTTTGTCGTCACGACCTGGCTTTGCCTGCTGTCCAGAGCCTCCTTGCCGCGCCTGCGGGATTTGTCCCCGACCGATCCGGCGACACCGGAAGAAAACCTCCGGGCTGCGCGCCGGGCCAGATCGACCGGGAAATGAGCCGTGGATGCCCGCCCGGTCAGATATGCCAGACCCGCGGCAGCCCCCGGCCGCGAAACGCGCCGAGAAAACGCGTGACGGCGGTTCGGACGGCGGTCGCCTCGCCCATCACGCGGGCGACCATGATGCCGTTCACCAGGGTAACGCCCGCCCGTACCCGCTCGGCAGCGTCGAGCAGCGCGCGCGCCTGCTCGAAGCGCGGCCGAGGCTCGTCCCAGACGCCGATCACGGTCGCCAGCGCATTGGCATCGCCGAAGCCCGCACCCTTCGGCGTCTCGCCTTCGATACGGAGCGCGTCGGTCCAAACCAGCTTTCCGGCGCGGCGCACCGACCAGGCATCGAGCAGCAGCCCCTGCGTGAAGCGCTCGCCCGAGGCGGCGCGCCCCAGCACCACCATCTCGCAGGCAAGGAGCGATCCGCCCGCGGCGATGTCCGCGATCGTCCGGCGCCGCAGCCGGGCGCCTTCGAACACGATCGTCTCCTGCGGCAGCCAGTCGAGGATCGCGCCTTCGCCTGCCGTCACGGCGATGTCCATCGTGCAGGGATCGCTCGACTTCGACGCGCGATAGATCTTCTCGGCGGCCTGGGTCGCGGCCAGCGCTTCGCCACCGGGCCCGACCTCGATCGCCATCTTCAGGACATCCCCGCCCGTCACGCCGCCCGAGGTCGTCACCAGGACGGCCTGCGGCGGCTCTCCCGGCTCGGGGTCAGGGAACAACACCCTGCAGGGATCGCGTTGATAGAGATCGGTGAGCCGCGTTGTCCCGTCGCGTACCGCGAAGACCACGCGGCTTTCGCCGGTGGAGCGCTGCAGGCGAGGAAGGGCGGGAGCGTTCATCGACTCCGTGATAGATCAAGGACCGAAATGAGCAAGGCCTTCACCCGGGAAAGCGACGGCGACGACGAGGACGACCTGCCGGCAGAGTCCGGCGGGCTGCCCATCACCGCCAAGAACTACATGACCCCGCAGGGCTTCGCCCGCCTGCGGGAAGAGCTCGACACGCTCATGCGCAAGGAGCGGCCGGAGGTCGTGAAGGTCGTGAGCTGGGCAGCCGGCAACGGCGACCGTTCGGAGAATGGCGACTACATCTACGGCAAGAAGCGCCTGCGCGAGATCGACCGGCGCGTCCGCTATCTCAGCAAGCGGCTCGCCAACGCCGAGGTGGTCGACTCGGCAAAGCGCAACAAGACGGACCAGGTATTCTTCGGCGCCACCGTGACCACCGCCAACGAAAGGGGCGAGGAACGTACCGTCAAGATCGTCGGTGTCGACGAGGTCGATCTCGCCAGCGGCCATGTGAGCTGGATCTCGCCGGTCGCCAAGGCCCTGCTGCGGGCGGAGGAGGGCGACGTGGTGAAGCTGCGCACGCCGGCCGGCGTGGAGGAGCTCGAGATCGTCAAGGTGGAATATCGCAGAGCCCGGTTGCAACGGCCGTGGGGGCCGAGGGGCCGCTTGCGACGGGCAGAGCGCCGCGAAAGACCTCACGCCAACCTGCGGCCCGTCTCCGATCGTTCGCTGAGAGCAGCGAGTACGTCATTTTCCTTCCTGCGCGCAGGGAGGAAGCTCGCTCGCCGATAGTCCTGTTTCATGAACGAGACATCCTGCATGTCTCGTTGGTCCGAGGCGAAGCCTCGCTGGGTCGTTGCGTTCAGCAGTCGAAGAAGACCGTCTCCTGCGCGCCGCCAAGATGGATCGGCAGGCGCCATAGGCCCTTGTCGTCCTGCCTGGCGAGCAAGGTCGGGCGACGCGCCGGATCGATCATCTTCAGCACCGGATCCTCGTCGTTGGCCGGATCGCCATCGAAGTAAAGGCGCGTCGCGACGCGGTTCAGGAGCCCGCGCGCGAAGATCGATATGTTGATGTGCGGCGCCTGCATGCCGCCTTGCGGCCACGGCACCCGGCCGGGCTTCACGGTGCTGAACCGGGCACAGCCGTCCGTGTAGGTCGAGGCGCGACCGTAGCCATCGAAGCCGGCATCGAGCGGCAGGTTGCGGCGATCCTCGGGATGGTCGTAGCGCCCGTGGCTGTTGGCCTGCCAGATCTCGAACATGCCGTCGGGCACGATCGCGCCCTCGCCGTCATACAGCGACAGAACGATCTCTATCCGTTCGCCGGCTACGCCCGGCGGGGCGAGATGATGGTGATAGGCCTTGATGATGGTGCCGAAATAGAACGGCCCGATCGTCTGCGAGGGCGTCAAAGGGTGCGTCATGTTCAGCCGTCCATCGGCGTGGCGAGGCGCCCGCGCAGCACGATGTCGAACCTGTAGGAAAGCGCCCATTCCGGTCGCGTCGTTTCCATGTCGAACGATGCCTGCAGCCGCTCGCGTGCACCCTCCGGCACCGAGTTGTAGATCGGGTCGTAGCCGAGCAGCGGATCGCCGGGGAAATACATCTGCGTGATCAGGCGCGTGGCGAAGGCCGGGCCGAACAGCGAGAAGTGGATATGGGCCGGCCGCCACGCATTGTGGTGGTTCTTCCAAGGATAGGCGCCGGGCTTGATGGTGATGAACTGGTAGCGGCCGTCCTCATCGGCCCGCACCCGTCCGCCGCCATAGAAGTTGGGATCGAGCGGCGCATCGTGCTGATCGCCGGGATGGTGGTAGCGCCCCGCGGCGTTGCACTGCCAGATCTCCACGATCGCCTTCGGGATGGCCTTGCCGTCCTGGTCGAGTACCCGGCCATGCACGATGATGCGCTCGCCGAGCGGCTCGCCGGAGCGCTGCCTGGTGAGGTCGTTCTCCAGCGCGTCGAGCCGCTCGCTCTCGAGGAGGGGCCCTGTGATCTCCGACAAGGTATGCGGCAGCACGATCGCCGGCTGGCGCGGCGCGCGACCGGTCGTCGACTTGTACTCGGGCGACAGGTTAGGCGGATGCGCGCCGGCCGGCGTGCGGCGGTAGATTTCGTTGCTCATGGTGGAAGTCTAGCCGAAACTTTCGTCCGGGCTAAGACGGACAAAGGGCGTTCCATGCGAAGGACCTCACGTCCGCTCCGGAGGACGCCCCTGGAAGATGCGCCAAGTCCTCGCGGCGCCTACGAAGACGGTTGGCTCACGCCGCGCGGACCTCCAGTCCCTTCGGCGTGGCGCGATAGCCGGTCAGCGTACGTTCCGCGAAGCCCAGCCGCCAATTCAGCATCTTGCAGGCGTACTCGCCCATCCGGGCGGCATAGGCCGGGTCGGCGGCACGGTTCACGAACTGGCCGGGATCCTTCTTCAGGTCGAAGAACAGCGGCGGCAGGGCGGCGAAGTGGACGTATTTGTAGTTTTCGTCCTGCACCACCGCGAGGCCGCACTTGTCCATCGGCACGCCGAGCGACGATTCGGGCTTGCTGTAGTGCAGGTCGCGGAAGTCGTATTCGTAATGCACCTCGGTACGCCAGTCGGCGGGCACGTCGCCCTCGCAGAACGGCAGCAGCGAGCGGCCGTCGACCTGGCGCGGGATCGGCAGGCCGAGCCAGTCGAGAATGGTCGGCATGGCGTCGACCGTCTCGGTGAACTTGTCGACGATCGTGCCGCGCGTGCCGTTCGCCTCTTCGCGCGGATCGCGGATGATCAGCGGAATGCGATAGGACTCGTCGAAATAGCCGATCTTGCCCAGCAGATGGTGATCGCCCGACTGCTCGCCGTGGTCGCAGGTGAAGACGATCAGCGTATCGTTCCACTGCCCGGTCGCCTCGAGGTAATCGAACACGCGGCCGAGATGATCGTCGATCTCGCTCATCAGGCCGCAATAGGTCGCGCGCATCTGCGCGACCTGCGCCTCGGTCATCTCCGAACCCAGGCCCTTGCCGTCCTGGAAGAAGCTCGCCTGGCTGATGTTTTTCACGTAGTAGGCGAGCAATTCGTTCTGCCTGGCCTCTTCGGCGGGCGAGGACGCCCGCACCGGCTTGGGCATGTCTTCCGGCCGGTACATCGAATTGTACGGTTCGGGCGCGATGAACGGCGGATGCGGCCGATAGTAGCCGAGATGCATGAACCACGGCCGTCCGGCGCGCCCCTGCAGGTAGGCCAGGCCGCGTTCGGTGAACCAGGCGGTATCGGACAGCTCCTTCGGGATCACGGCCGGCTGCGGAGTCGCACCGCCGGCCGACTCGCCGGCCGGCTTCCAGATGTCCTCGCGCACCGGGGGCAACTTGAAGCCCTGGCTCGCCACCCAGCCGAAATAGGCGTCACGATTCTCGAATGCGCCGACGGAGTGGAAGCCGTCCATGATGTCGCCCAGCACGAAGAAGCGCGGATCGTTCGGCGCGGTCCTGCGCGGATCGGGCGTCGTCGTGGTGTAGCCGACCAGCGCCGGATCGTAGCCGCCGCGGCGCAGCTCATAGGCAAGATTGGTGAAGCGCGAATCGAGCGGGATGGTGTTCTGCACGGCGCGATGATTCATCATGTACATGCCGGTCAGCAGGCTGGCGCGCGCCGGCCCGCACGGTACCGCCTGGGTGAAATGGTTGCGGAAGGTGACGCCCTTGGCGCAGAGCCTGTCGAGGTTGGGCAGCTTCAGGTAGTCGGCGCCGAGCTTGGGCAGCATCAGGCCGCGCCACTGGTCGACCACGATCAACAACACGTTCCTGGCGGCTGGCATGCAATTCCCCCGTCTTGGTACGACGCGATAATGCGCTAGAGTGCGGCCAAAGCACTGGAGGAGACGAGGCGTGGCGAAATTCAAGATCGTGACGACGGCCGGCCCGGGCACTGGCGTTCCGGGCGCCGACCATTCGCTCGAGATGGAGGCGTTGGCGGGCATCGGGGCGGAGATCGTCGAGGTCAAGGGCGGCGAGGACGAGCTCGCGGCGGCGGCCGTCGATGCCGATGCGATCTACGGCAAGGGCCGCCCGCGCATCACCGCCAAGGTCATCGGCGCGGCCAAGAAGCTGAAGGTCGTGTCGCTGGCCAGCGTCGGCGTCGACTCGGTCGATGTAGACGCCGCCACCGCGCTCGGCATCCCGGTGACCAACTGCCCCGACACCTTCATCGAGGAAGTGGCCGACCATGCCATGACCCTGATCCTCGCCTCGTGGCGCCGGCTGGTGGTGCAGGACCAGATGGTCCGCAAGGGCGACTGGGGCAAGGCGCGGCCGATGCTCTACCAGTTCCCCCGCCTGATGGGCATGACGCTGGGCTTCATTTCCTTCGGCCATGTCGCACGCGCCGTCGCGAGGCGCGCCGCGCCCTTCGGCTTCCAGATGCTGGCCTACGATCCCTACATCGAGGAGCTGGTGATGTCCGACTACGGCGTGCAGCCGGTCGGCTTCGACGAGCTGCTGCAGCGCTCCGACATCGTCTCGATGCATGCGCCCGGCACCAAGGACGCCTACCACCTGATGAAGGAACAGCACTTCAGGCAGATGAAGAAGACGGCCCTGTTCGTGAACACCGGCCGCGGCTCGACGGTCGACGAGCCGGCCATGATCAAGGCGCTGCAGGAGGGCTGGATCGCGGGCGCCGGCCTCGACGTGCTCGAGACCGAGCCGGTGGGTCACAACAACCCGCTGCTCGGCATGGACAACGTGATCCTCACGGCGCACGTCGCCTCCGCCTCGAGCCGCTTCGACACGGCGCGCAAGCGCCGGGTCGGCGCCGAGATGGCCCTGGTGCTGGGCGGCAAGTGGCCGCGCGCCTGCGTCAATCCGACGGTGCTGGAGAAGTCCGGGCTCGAGCGCTGGCAGCCGTTCTCGATGGAACGCGGCCCGGGCAACTAGGCGATCCGCGGGACACCCCGGCGAGGCTACGCCTCGGACCGACAAGACCTGTTTCGTCCCCCGACGGGAGCGTGCACACTCATTGGACCGCGCGCATCCTGCGCGCTCATGCGCGCCTATCAACGCGCTCGATCATGAGCGCGCAGGATGCGCGCGGTCCAATGATCATGATCGGGCACGGCTGCGCCTCGGCCCGATCGGGCGGGTCCCGCCGTGTTCGGCGTTGGAAATCTGACGCGTTTGCATGCCGTCCGGCGACGTCGCAGGTCACACGGTCTTGGGCGTCATCCGATCACGGTCGCGCATGTTGCGTTCGCATTCGGCCAGGCTGGCAAACGGTCCGAGCACCACGTTCTCGCCGTCGTCGAGCGCATACCAGCCGGGTTCGGTGACGCTATAGTCGCCCACGTCCCCAGCCGCGATGTGCGCAGCGTAGAGACCATGCTTGTCGGCGGGCCAATCAACCACGGGCGAATCCAATCCTCGAAGTTCGCTGCCCGCCGAGGTGCCTCGCTTCTGACCAGCCTCGACCTGGAGGACCGTGTCGAGGGCTCGACTGTCGCTGGCAGGCGGCGTCAGGCGTCTTACATGGGACGTCGCGATAACGTTCGCCAGCCGTGCGAGTTCCGGCGACGGCATCCGGCCGGCCGCGCGGCCGGCATCCGGGGACGGGAAGCGGTCCGGCGGGCTGCCCTTCGCCGATCGTCGCGTCGGCAGGGTGCGACTCCGTCCGGGAAGCGATAACGTCACGTCCCTGGAGGAGCACCATGAAGAGAGATCCTGCAACGCTGCGCAGCGCCCGATGGTTCGCGCCCGACGACCTGCGTGCCTTCGGCCACCGCTCGCGCGCCATGCAGATGGGCTATGGGCCGGAAGATTGGGTCGGCAAGCCGGTGATCGCGATCCTCAACACCTGGTCGGAAGCCCAACCCTGCCACATGCATTTCAAGAGCCGCGTCGACGACGTGAAGCGGGGCATCCTGCAGGCCGGCGGCTTCCCGATGGAGCTCCCCGCGCTGTCGCTGTCGGAGAGCTTCCTCAAGCCGACGACGATGCTCTACCGCAACCTGCTCGCCATGGACGCCGAGGAGCTCTTGCGCGGCCATCCGGTCGACGGCGTGGTGCTGATGGGCGGCTGCGACAAGACCACGCCGGCCTTGATCCTCGGGGCGATCAGCATGGGCATTCCGGCGATCTACCTGCCCGCCGGGCCGATGCTGCGCGGCAACTGGAAGGGCAAGGTGCTGGGCTCGGGCTCCGACGCCTGGAAATACTGGGACGAGCGCCGCGCCGGCAAGATCTCGGACGACGACTGGCTCGACGTCGAGGCCGGCATCGCGCGCAGCTACGGCACCTGCATGACCATGGGCACGGCCGCGACCATGATGGCGATGGCCGAGACGCTCGGCATGACCCTGCCCGGCGCCTCGTCGATTCCGGCCGCCGACGCCAACCACATCCGCATGGCCGCCGAAACCGGCCGGCGCATCGTCGACATGGTATGGGAAGACCTCACGCCGAAGAAGATCCTCACAAGGAACGCGTTCCTCAATGCCATCACCGTCGCCATGGCCGTGGGCTGCTCGACGAACGCCATCATCCACCTGATCGCGATGGCGCGCCGGGCCGGCCACGAGGATGTCGGGCTCGACGATTTCGAGCGTGCGAGCCGGATCGTGCCGGTGATCGCCAACATCCGGCCGAGCGGCGACAAGTACCTGATGGAAGACTTCTTCTATGCCGGCGGCCTGCCGGGCCTGCTCGAGCGGATCCGCGGCCAGCTCCATCTCGATGCGATGACCGTCACCGGCAAGACCCTGGGCGACAACGTGAAGGACGCCGAGGTGTACAACGACGACGTGATCCGCCCCGTGGCCAACCCGATCTACAGGGAAGGCGCGCTGGCGGTACTTAGGGGCAACCTCGCGCCCGACGGCTGCGTGATCAAGCCGAGCGCCTGCGCACCGAAGTTCCTCAAGCACACCGGGCCGGCCCTGGTGTTCGACGACTATCCGTCGATGAAGGCGGCAATCGATCGCGACGACCTCGATGTCACCGAGGACACGGTGCTGATCCTGCGCAATGCCGGCCCGCAGGGTGGGCCGGGCATGCCGGAATGGGGCATGCTGCCAATCCCGAAGAAGCTCGTGCAGCAGGGCGTGCGCGACATGGTGCGGCTGTCCGACAGTCGCATGAGCGGCACCAGCTACGGCGCCTGCATCCTGCATGTCTCGCCCGAAAGCTATATCGGCGGACCGCTCGCGCTGGTGAGGACCGGCGACATGATCTCGCTCGACGTCGACAGGCGCACGATCGACATGAACGTGTCCGACGAGGAACTGGCCCGCCGCCGCGCCGCCTGGAAGGCTCCCGAGCCGCGCTACGGGCGCGGCTACGGCTGGATGTTCACCCGGCACATCAGGCAGGCCAACGAAGGCTGCGACTTCGATTTCCTCGAAACCAGGTTCGGCGCACCGGTCGCCGAGCCGTCGATCTACTGAGCCACACCGACAGCGCCGAACCGAGGACTGCACTCATGCCGCTCAAGGCCGAAACCCGCGACAAGCTCCGCACCGTCAGCACGGCCACCGTTGCGACCGCGCTGTTCAAGCGCGGCTTTCGCATCCAGATGATCCAGGACGTCCATCCGCTGTCGCCGACCAACCGGTGCTGCTCGGCGAGGCCTTCACCCTGCGCTACATGCCGGCGCGTGAGGACCTCAACAAGCTCGACGTGTTCCGTAACCGCAGCCATCCGCAACGCAAGGCGATCGAGGATTGTCCGCCCGGCGCCGTGATGGTGATGGACAGCCGCAAGGATGCGCGCGCGGCGTCGGCCGGCGCGATACTCGTCACGCGCCTGATGAAGCGCGGCGTCGCCGGCGTGGTGACCGACGGCGGCTTCCGCGACTCGGCGGAGATCGCCGGGCTCGGCTTCCCCGCCTACCATCACCGCCCCAACGCGCCGACCAACCTGACCTTGCACCAGGCAATCGACATCAACGTGCCGATCGGGTGCGGCGACGCGCCGGTTTTCCCCGGCGACGTGATCCTGGGCGACAGGGATGGCGTGATCGTGATCCCCGCCCATATGGCCGACGAGATCGCGGCCGAGGCGTTCGAGATGACGGCCTACGAGGACTTCGTCACCGAGCGTGTCCAGGCCGGCTCGGGCATCTTCGGCCTCTATCCCGCGACCGATCCGAAGTCTCTCACCGACTTCGCCGAATGGCGGAAGAAGAACGGCCGTTGAGCCGGGATGAGCGCCGGCCTCGGCGAGGGCGTCATTTTCCTCCCTGCGCGCAACGCGGGGGAGGAATGCCCAAGGGCCTGCGCTGCTGCCGGAGCACAACTCCGATCACCACGCCTCAAGCGCGCTGCACGCCGGGGCGACCGGATTCCACGGCGAAGCGTGTCAGCGTGCCGATGGGCGACTCCCTCTCCTTGACCGACCGGACGGTGCGGAACGCCACTTGCACGCTCTTCGGCTCGAGCGAGACGAGGCCGTAGCCGTTCACCCCGGTCCGGCCGTAGCAAAGGTGCGGGTTGTTGGACAGCCGCGCCTTGACGGCATTCTCGCTTGGTCCTTGCGAGGTGATCGAGCCGCCGACGAACTCGGTCGCGACGACGGCGCCGTCGCGTTCGAGGTCGGCGGCCCAGAAGGAATGGACGTCGCCGCCCAGCACCACCGTATCGCGCACGGGCGACGACGCCACGGCATCGAGCAGCCGGCGCCTGGCCACGGGATAGCCGTCCCATCCATCCGCCCAATAGCTGTGCTGGCCGTCCTTGCCGCGGTCGACCTCGGCCATCAGGGTCTGTTGCGCAACCACGTTCCACCGCGCCGACGCGCGCCGCATGCCGTCGGCGAACCAGGCTTCCTGCTCGGCGCCCAGCATGGTGCGCGCCGGATCGAGCCGCTCGTCGCAGCCGGTCAGCAGCTTGCCGCGCGTGAGCGTGGCGCGGCAGGCATGGTGCGAACGGTACTGGCGATCGTCGAGCACATGCAGCTCGGCGAGATCGCCGAAGCGATAGCGGTCGTGGAGCCGGAGCGACGGTCCGCGCGGCTGCATCGCGTTGGGCAGCGGCATGTGCTCCCAGAACGCCTGGTAGGCGGCGGCGCGCTGCGCCAGGAAGCGCGCTGGATCGGGATCCGCCGGAGAGATGTCGCCGGTATAATCGTCGGTGACCTCGTGATCGTCCCAGGTCACGATCCAGGGATGCGCGGCATGCGCCGCCTGCAGGTCGCGATCGGCTTTGTAGAGCGCGTAGCGGTCGCGGAACTCGAACAGCATCGTCGGCCGCCCGCCATTGTGGCGGCGCACCAGCTCACGGCCCCATGAGATGTCGTAGATGTAGTCGCCGACGAACAGCACGGCGTTCAGCTCCTCCGCCGCGAGGTGGTGCAGGGCAGAGAAATAGCCCTGCTCGTATTGCTGGCACGAGGCGATGGCAAAGCGCAGCGCCGGCACGTTCTCGCCCGGGCCGGGCGCAGTGCAGGTGCGGCCGATCGGGCTCGCCTTGCCCTGCGCCGTGAAGCGATACCAATAGGGCCGATTCGGCCGCAGCCCCTCCACATCGACATGCACCGAATGCGCCCAGCGCGACTCGGCGGCGGCCTCGCCCGAGCGGACGACCTTCTGCAACCGCTCGTCCTCGGCGATCACCCATTGCACCGGAACCGCGCCGGCCCAGGAGGCCAGCGGATCCGCTGCCATGAGCCGCGTCCACAGCACGATGCCCGTTGCCGACGGGTGGCCGGAGGCCACGCCCAGCGCGAACGGCTCCGCCGCGAGCGGCGCTTCGGCACGCGCCATCGACGGCAGCCACAGCGCGCCCGCGCCGGCGAGAAAGGAACGACGATGCATCGCCCGACTGTGCGCCTGCGAAACGGCCGCTTCAACCGGGCGCCGCCGGTCTGCTAGGGTCCGGCTTTCGAGGGAGGATACATCCATGAGCGGTAAGATCGCGGTCGTCACCGGCGCGGGCAGCGGCATCGGCCGGGCCTCGGCACTCGCCCTGCTGAAGAACGGCTACAAGGTGGCGCTGGCCGGCCGGCGCAAGGACGCGCTGGACGAGACGGCCACGATGGCCGGCAACAATGCGCCCAGCGCGCTGGCGGTGCCGACCGATGTCACCAGGCGCGACGACATCGTGGCACTCTTCGCCAAGGTGAAGGCGACCTGGGGCCGCCTCGACCTGGTGTTCAACAATGCCGGCGGCGGCGCCCCGCCCGTGCCCCTCGAAGAGCTGCCCTACGAGACCTGGCTCAACGTCGTGGCGGCCAACCTCACCGGCCCGTTCCTGTGCACCCAGGAAGCGATGAAGATCATGAAGGACCAGAACCCCAGGGGCGGCCGCATCATCAACAACGGCTCGATCTCGGCCCATGCGCCGCGGCCGTTCTCGGTCGCCTATACCTCGACCAAGCACGCCATCACCGGCCTCACCAAGTCGACCTCGCTCGACGGGCGGCAGTACGACATCGCCTGCGGCCAGATCGACATCGGCAACGCCGTGACGCCGATGACCGAGCGCATGACCAAGGGCGTGCTGCAGCCCGACGGTTCGACGCGGGTCGAGCCGCGCATGGACGTGCAGGCGGTAGCCAACGCGATCGTCTACATGGACAGCCTGCCGCTCGACGCCAACGTGCAGTTCATGACGGTGATGGCGACCAAGATGCCGTTCGTCGGCCGGGGATAGCACTCTCTGCTTCGCCGGGCGGCCGGGGTCATTCGAAACCCCCGTCCCGTTTGAACGTCGTCGCCATTGCAGCGGGCCGCCCGAACGTCGGGGAAGAACTCCCTGAACGGCGCCAGCCGGAACATTGCGAATGCCCGGAGCGTTGCGATTTCCGTACGCTTCAGCGCCCAAGGAGGGCCCGCTGTCCTGGGCTGACGTAGCGGTCATGGCGTGCCAAAAACGTGAAAGGCGGGTGGCTTGTATTGATATTGAGCGATGGAGCGACCCGTGCGCCCACTGCCCGTCAGGAAGCCCAACATTCTGGTCGTCGAGGACAATTTTCTCCTCGCCGCGGAAGTGTGCGATATCGTGCTGAACTCCGGTTACGAGGTCGTTGGCCCTGTCGCGCGTCTAGAAGGCGGGCTGGCTCTTCTGGGCGAGAAGCCGGTCGACGGGGCCATCCTCGATGTCGATCTCGGCGGCAGGCGGAGCTTCCAGATCTGCGAAGAACTCGAGCGGCGGCGCGTGCCTTTCTTCTTCCTCACCGGCGACGAGCGAAGCGTCATCCCCCCTGCCTTCTGCCGCGCGCGCGTGCTGTTCAAACCGGCCCAGGTCCCTGAGATCGGGGCGGCGCTGTGCGGGCTTGGATTGCTCGCCGAAAAAAGACCTGTCGCCGCGACACCGGAACTTCGCGAAAGCGTCGGCAACCGGCTTCTCGACTCGCTGGACCCAGACGACCGGGCGCTGCTCGTCCCCTGCCTGGAGCCGGTGCAGCTTGCCAAAGGGCAGATCCTGCAAGCACCGGGCGAAACAGCGTCCCATGTCTGGTTCCTCGTCCAAGGAGTGGCCGCCGTCGTCGCCGAGGCAGGAGAAAGCCGTGCCGACGTGGCGATGATCGGGCCGGAAGGCCTGGCCGGGTTGGCGACAGTGCTCGACAGCGGCATCACCACGCACGGTATCGTCGTGCGGTTCCACGGCAGGGCTTTGCGCATTCCGATGCGGACGTTGACGCCGCTTCTGGTCCAAAGCCGCCGGCTTCATGGCCGATTGCTCCGGTATGCGAACGACTTCATGACGGAACTCGCATTCAACACGCTGACGGCGGCAAAGGCGAGCGTGCGCGCGCGCGTCGCCCATTGGCTGTTGATGACGGCCGATCGGCTCGATGGTGACGAGATCGAAATCACGCACGAAATGTTGGCGGGCGCCTTGGCCGTGCGCCGTGCCGGGGTCACTGTGTCTCTGCATTGGCTGGAGGGGGCGCACGCGCTCCGATCCGATCGACGGCGCATCCAAATCCTGGATCGGAAGCTGCTGGAGGCGGAAGCTGGGGGTTTTTATCGATCTTTTGCGCGCGCTTGGTAGCCCAAGGCGAACTTCGCGAGTCGCTTGGGTTGAGTCAGCCTCGCAGGAGGATGAATTGGCGCAAATCCCGGCGGCGGGGGAGAGGGGTTATACGGTGGGATTTTCCCTCCCTATGCTCAGCTCCTACGCGCTGCGGCATGACGGATAGAGCGTGTCGCCAGAAGGCATCTTTGACCCCTCTCCCCGCCTCTCCCTCTATCGGGGGCGAGGAGCATGAGGAAAGAGGCCAAAGTCGGCGCGTATGAGTGGCGCGCGCCCAGCGCGTCCCCGTCTGAAATCGACAAGCTCACAAGTTCTCAGGGGACTGAAAAGAGACGGAAGCGGGGCTAGTAGCCCTCATGCAGCAAGGGGAAGGCCGAGTGAACGCCGGGAATGTTGGTCGGCATGGCCTGGCTGACATAGCTCTTGTCGAGCTGCGTCAGGCTCGAGACGCCGAGCAGGCCCATCACCTCCTTCATCTCCTCTTCGAGCAGCTCGATGACCCGCTCGATGCCGGCGGCGCCGTTGGCCGCGAGGCCGTAGCAATAGAGACGGCCGAGGCCCACCCAATCGGCGCCGAGGCAGATCGCCTTCACGATGTCGCTGCCGCGGCTGAACGAGCCGTCGACGATGATCTTGGCCTTGCCCTTCGCCACCTCGACGATCTCCGGCAGCACCGCGGCCGAACCGCGGCCATGGTCGAGCTGGCGGCCGCCGTGGTTGGAGCAATAGACGCCCCAGGTGCCTTCCTTGATCGCAATCTCCGCGTCCTCGGCGCAGCCCAGCCCCTTGAGGATGAACTTCACGTCGGGGAACTGGTCCTTCACCCGCTTGTAGTTGTCCCACGAGAAGGCGGCCTGATGATCCTGGCCGGTCGCCGCGGTCCGCCACGACTTCACGAAGCGCTTGGCGATGTCGCGCTCGCGGCGTGAATAGACGGAAGTATCGACGGTGATGCAGAAAGCGTCGTAGCCCGCGCCCATCGCCTGCTTGACCCGCTCGGCCACCCACTTGTCGTCGCCGCGCACATAGAGCTGGTAGATCTTCGGACCGTTGCCGCCCTTGACGATGTCCTCGAGCCTGAGCGTGGTCACCGAGCTGATCAGCATCCCGACACTGCCCGCCCCGGCGCCCTTGGCGACCGTGATTCCGCCGCCCGGCTCGAAGGATTCGAGCGAGCCGACCGGCGCCAGCAGGGCAGGGATACGCAGCTTCTTGCCGAAGATCTCCGATGAGGGATCGATCGTGCTCACGTCACGCAGCACACGCGGCTTGAAGGCGATCGAATCGAGCGCCATGCGGTTGCGCCGCAAGGTCGTCTCGGTCTCGGTCCCGCCGATCAGATAGTCCCAGATATTGCCGTTGAGGCGGATCTTCGCGGCCTTCACGACCTCGTGCAGCGTTACGTATTCGTTTTCCAGACCGCTTGCCATGGTTCCCCCGCTGTCGAGGCGCTAGACTTAGCCCAACAAGCAAGTCGGAGGAAGCAATGGCAGCATCGGCAGCCGTGCTGCAGAGCGAAGCGGAAATCCGCGTGCGCCCGATCAACGGCTTCATCGGCGCGGAGATCGAGGGCGTCGATCTGCGGCGCCCGCTCTCGCCCGCTCAATTCAAGGTCATCCACGATGCCTTCGTGCACTACGAGGTGATCGTGCTGCGCGACCAGGACATCACGGTCGATCAGCAGATGGCCTTCGGCGCCTTGTTCGGCGAGCTGTCGATCCATCCCTTCTCGCCCAACCTCCCGGACAGGCCCGAGGTCATCATCCTCGACTATTCGGCCGACAATCCGCCGGCACTGACCGACATCTGGCATGTCGACGAGACCTTCCGCGAGGCGCCGCCGATGGCGACCATCCTGCGCGGCAAGGTCGTGCCCGAGATCGGCGGCGACACGCTGTTCGCATCGATGAGCGCGGCCTATCGCGGCCTCGGCGAGCGCATGAAGCAGCACATCCACGGGCTGGAGGCGCAGCACGACTTCAAGCCGTGGCGGCCGCTGTTCGGCCAGAGCGATCGCGCCAAGCTGCGCAAGCTCGAGGACGATTTCCCCAATCCGTGGCATCCGGTGGTACGCGTGCATCCCGTGACCGGGCGGCGGGTGCTGTACGTCAACCGCCAGTTCTGCACGCGCATCAAGGGACTCAAGGCCGACGAGAGCGATGCGCTGCTCGAGTTCCTCTATCGCCAGGCAACCGTTCCCGAGTATCAGCTGCGGGTGAAGTGGCAGCCCGACACGCTGGTGATGTGGGACAACCGCTCGGTCCAGCATTACGCCAGCCACGATTACTACCCGGCGCGGCGCACGATGGAGCGGGTCACGGTGAAGGGCGACAGGCCGCAGGGCGTCACCGGCGCCTACACCGAGGACACGGTGCCGGCCAACGGCACGGTGAAGCCCGCCATCGCCGAGGGCACGCGGCCCGGGCCGAAGCGCGCCTTCGACCGGACCTGATGCGGCGCCGTTCGCGCTATCGTCGACTTCTTCCCGGGCTTCGATCTGCGACCCTGGACGTCCACCGCCGGAGCGGCCGGCCTCCCGGCGCCAGGGTTCGAACGCCTGCACGGAATTGAACAATTCCCTCGCCGATCCCATCTTCATCCAGTGCCTGCGCGACGTCGGGCCGGGGCCATGCCGTCGAGCGTCCGGCTTCGGGCGACCTCATCAAACGTGATGCCGCCCGATGGACTGAACTGGTAAGAGTGTCCGGAGAGCGAAGGCCGAATGAAGGGTAGAGACGAGGATTTCAGCATGAAGAGGCGCGTATTCACGGCGGCGATCGCCTTCGCCCTCTGGAGTCCGTTCGGCGCCGAAGCCGATCCCCTGCCCGCGATGCAGGAAACGCCGATGTTCGCCGACCAGGTGAAGTCCGGCGTCCTGCCGCCGGTCGACAAGCGCATTCCCGAGGCGCCTTCGATCGTGAAGCGTTTCTCCGGCTCGGACGGTCCAGGTCGCTCCGGTGGACAGGTCAACATGCTGATGGCCACAGCGCGCGACACCCGCATGATGACGCTCTACGCCAATGCGCGGCTGATCGTGTACGACGATCATTTCAAGCTGCAGCCGGATATCCTCGAAAGCTACGAGGCCAAGGAAAGCCGCGAATTCACCCTGAAGCTGCGCGCCGGTCACAAATGGTCGGATGGCCACCCCTTCACGACCGAGGATTTCCGCTACTTCTGGGAAGACATCGTCAACGACAAGGAACTGTCGCCGGGCGGGCCGAGCATCGAGCTGCTGGTCGACGGCAAGCCGCCCAAGGTCGAGATCATCGACCCGGTGACGATCAGGTTCACCTGGGACAAGCCCAACCCCTACTTCATCGAGAGCCAGGCACGGGCCGCCCCGCTGTTCCTGTTCCGGCCGGCCCATTATCTCAAGAAGTTCCACAAGAAATACACGCCGGTCGAGGAGATCGCCAAGCAGGCCAGGGGCGGCCAATCCAACTGGGTGCAGATCCATCGCCGCGTCGACGTGATGTACAACAACGACAACCCGGAGCTGCCGACGCTCAACGCCTGGAGGCTGATGACGCCGGCGCCGGCGCAGCGCTTCGTGTTCGAGCGCAATCCCTACTATTACCGGATCGACGAGCAGGGCGTGCAGCTCCCTTATCTCGATCGCGTGATCTTCACCCTGGCGGCGACCAACCTGATCCCCGCGAAGGCGGGCCTGGGCGAAGCCGACCTGCAGCCGCGCTATCTCAACATGCGCGATTACACCTTCCTGAAGAAGAGCAGCAAGAGTTCGGGCGTCGAGGTCAGGCTATGGGAGTCGGGATCCGGCTCGCAGATCGCGCTTTATCCCAACCTCAACGTCAAGGACGAGGTATGGCGCAAGACGCTGCGGGACGTGCGTTTCCGGCGGGCCTTGTCGCTTGCCACCGATCGCGACGAGCTGAATGAGGTCGTCTATATCGGGCTGGCCAAACCCTCCAATAACACGATCATGCAGCGCTCGCCGCTGTTCAAGCCAGAATACGCGACCAGGTGGGCGAACTACGATCCCAAGCTGGCCAACGCGCTGCTGGATCAGATGGGCTTGACCAAGCACAACGACCTGGGGTTCCGCTTGCTGTCCGACGGCCGTCCCGCGACCATTATCGTCGAGCATGCCAGCGAGGAAACCGAGGATGCCGACGCGCTGTCGCTGATCGCCGACCAGTGGAAGAAGATCGGCATCAAGCTGCTGTTCAAGCCCCAGACGCGCGAGAACTTCCGCCTGCGCACCTTCTCCGGCGAGGCGTTGATGACGGCCTATGCCGGCGTCACCACGGCGGTGCCGACGGTCGATACCAGCCCCAAGGAGTTCGCCCCGACCACGCAGGGCGGCCTGCAATGGTCGCGCTGGGGCATGTTCATCGAGAGCAAGGGCAAGCAGGGCGAGAAGTGCGACCTGCCGGAGGCCTGTGTCCTGCTCGACTATCTCCGGGAATGGGAGCAGTCGACCGACGCGGCCACGCGCCTCGAGGCTTGGGAAAAGATCCTCCGAACCAATGCCGACCAGGTGTTCTCGATCGGCACCGTGAACGGAATCATGCAGCCGATCGTGGTCGGTCCGAAGGTCAGGAATGTGCCGAAGGAAGGCTACTACGCCTGGGATCCTGGCGGCTACATCGGCCTCTACAAGCCCGACACGTTCTGGATGGCGCCGTAGATCGTCCTTCCTGATCTTCCCCGTCTTTTTTCTGCCTCCTCTCCCCCTGCCCTAGCGGGGGAAAGGAACATGAGGGAAAGGCATGTAGCCACCTAAGCTGCCGCCGGAGTCGGCTCTCCCAGCGACAGCATCAGGCGGTTCGCCCAGTTGAAGAACGATGCGGCGTTGATCACGTCGACGATGGCGTCGTCGTCGAGCCCGACCTCGCGCAAAGCATCGATGTGTTGCGGCCCGAAGGAGATCGGCGTCTCGGTGAGCGCCACCGACGCCGCGACGATCGCGTTCCAGCGCTTGTCGAGACTGGCGCCGACGCCCTCGGCGAGGAGCTTGTCAACATCGTCGGCCCGCCTGGAATAGGTCGCCGCGAACCGGGCATGCACCGAGGCACAGTAGATGCAGCCGTTCAGCCGCGACGTCGTGGCGGCGGCGAGCTCGCGCTCGGCACGCGGCAAGCCGGCGTCGGGATTGTAGAAGATGTCCTTGTCGGTGCGCGTGCGCGCCTCGAGCACGTCGGGATCGCGTGCCAGCAGGCGGAAGTAGTCGGACTTCACACGGGCGGCGTCGACAAGGCTGGCGAGCTGCCGCCCGGTCATCCGGTCGGCAGCGACAGGTTCGAGCCATGGCAGCCAGTCGAGCATGTCGCGCGTGAAGACGGCCGGCACCACGTGGCCGGACTGGGGAACGGTCTTGTCGGTCATGATCTTTCTCCAACGCGCGATACGTTGATATTTCCTCCCCGCGCGGAGCGCGGGGAGATGGCGCGGTAATCCGCGGCGAAGGGGTCATAGGCAACAGGATCGGCGAGACTCATGCCCCCTCCCTCCGCGCAAAGACGCCGATACCTTCCCGCGCTCCGCGCAGGGAGGAACATGATCGGGCCGGAGACAGTCATCTCGATCTACGATCTGGCGGCCAGCACACGCAGCCCCGCCACCACACGAATCTGGAAGGAGAGGAAGGCGACGAGCTGCGACAGCGTCACAAGGGCGTCCGTCCTCTAGCCGGCATCGAGCATCGCCTGCAGCGACGCCGGCGCGGCGTCGCGCGGATGGAAGACCAGCATGTGCACATGCTCGAAGGCAGCCGACAGACGCGGCCCCAACGCCTCGCGTTGCGCATCGGCGACACGGTGAATCAAGCCGGATGTGTCTTCCTTGCTGAGCGGGCCCTTTGGATAGGCACCGTAAGGCCCCCTGGTGGCCGCCACGGCGATCTCCGCGTCGATCGCCGCGCACATCGCCTCGGTCGCCCCGGCACTCCCGAGCCTGGCGACATAGAAGTCCTTGATCGCGGTCTGGGCGTGAAGCCCGGCCACGAACACCGCGATGGCGAAACGCTCGACCGGATCAAATCCCCCGGCATCGGCCGGCGCGAACAGCGAATCGTAACTCTTCTGGGCATGCTCGCGCGCCACGGCGCGGCGCGTGCGCCGCACCAGGTCCAGGGGCGAGCCGGGCGCGATGCCGGCCAGGGTATCGATGACGTCGACTTCCATCCTTGTCCTTCCTCAGGCGACGCGGCGAACGCTCGCCGTCCCATCACGCACCCAGCCTAGCGCGGGCGCCACCTTCTCCGCCATCAGCTCGATGGAGCGCAGGATGAAGGGATGCGGCGGATCGATCGAATGGACCTGCATGGTGAGGTCGGTGGCGCGCTCGAGCGTCGTATCCTTGCGCAGCGATTCGATCACTTCATCGGGCGTCCCGAGATGGACGTCGAACGCCCTGATCAGGTCGTGCAGCGAGCCGGCCGGTGCGGGCGCTCCAGCCGCGGCGCGCTTGTTCACCAGCCGCGGCAATCCAGCTTCGGCAAAACGATAAGCATCCTTGCGGTCGTCAACAACGAAGACGGTGCGCGAGGCGAGGATGCGTGGCGCGCGCGCCCTGGGCAGCGCCTCCAGGAACGCATCGAGCATCGGGTTCTGCATGGCGTCGAGGGCGATGAACGGCGCGCCAGGCTCGCGCGGCTGGGTGCGCGACAGCATCAGCCCGTCGCCGGCCGCGCCGGCGCGGCGCGCGCCCTCGACCGAGAACGTCGCCTGCCAGATACGGTCGACGAGCGTGGGGCTCGACGGGTAGAGCCGATCGCCGCCCCGCAACTCGCCGCCGGACCAGGCGGTGCGCATAAGCTCGAGGTTGTCGTTCATCAGGCGATGACGGTCCTTGCTGTCGAGACCGAAGGCGGTGAATGCAGTGAGATTGCCGCCCGGCCCAACGCCAATTTCAAGACGATGGTTGCTCAGCAGATCGAGCACGACGGCGTCTTCGGCAACCCGCAGCGGCAATTCGAGCGGCAGGGTGACGATGCCCGTTCCCAACCGGATGCGCGACGTCGCGGCCGCCGCGTGGGTGAGAAACACGAACGGCGCAGGCAACCCGCCCTCGGCCTCGTGGAAGTGGTGCTGCGCGATCCAGGCCGAATCGAAGCCGCTACGCTCGGCCTGAACGATCTGCGCGGTTGCGAGGCGACAACGTTCTGCCGCGTTTGCTTCGTCGAGCAGGCGCGTAAAGAAGCCCAGACGCTTGATCATGCGCCCGAACCTCGCGCGAAGATCGATGTCTTGCAAGGACCGGCATGCCTCATGCGCCCTGCGTCTCGCCCGTTGGCGCAGTCCGGGCATAGTTCTTGCTACAATTCGGGGGCACGATGCGAGGATGTGATTTCCGGTCGGGAATCTTCGACGCGAACATTCTCTTTGCCGGCAGGTCCACCACTGCCACGTTCTGCGCCCGTCGCCACGGACCCCAGCGCGAGGTGTTCCATGCCTATGCTCCATCGTCGTCTCCTGCTCGGCGCCTCCGCCGCAGCGTTCCTTGCCTCCGTCGCGCCGGCCGGCGCCGAACCAGCGAAAGGCGAGCCGATCTACCTTGGCGTGAGCGGCCCCCTCACCGGCCCCAATGCGCAGTATGGCGCGCAATGGAAAATGGGCTTCGATCTTGCTCTCGATGAGATCAACGCCGATGGCGGCATCAAGGGCCGGCCGCTCGCCTATGTCTTCGAGGACACCCAGAGCGATCCTCGTCAGTCGGTCGCGGTCGCGCAGAAATTCGTCGCCGACCGGAAGATCGTGGCCGAGCTCGGCGACTTCGCCAGCCCCGCCTCGATGGCTGCCTCGCCGATCTACCAGAAGGCCAAGCTGGTGCAGTTCGGCTTCACCAACTCGCATCCGGACTTCACCAAGGGCGGCGACTACATGTGGAGCAACTCGGTCAGCCAGGCCGACGAGCAGCCGCTCAGCGCCGCCTATGCGGTGAAGCGGCTGGGGCTGAAGCGCATCGCGGTGCTGCACCTCAACACCGACTGGGGGCGCACCAGCAAGGACCTGTTCGTCAAGGCAGCGAAGGAGTATGGCGCCGAGGTGGTAGCGACGGAAGGCTATCTGCCGGACGAGAAGGACTTCCGCTCGACCCTGGTGCGGGTGCGGGACGCCAGGCCCGACGGGCTGATGCTGATCTCCTACTACTCCGATGCCGCATTGATCTCACGCCAGGTCAGGCAGGCCGGCATCAAGCTGCCGATCGTCGCCGCGAGCTCGGTCTATTCGCCCAAGCTGATCGAGCTGGGGGGCGACGCGGTCGAAGGCCTGTTCACGGCGTCGCGCTACTTCCCCGACGATCCGCGGCCGCAGGTGCGCGACTTCGTCACCAAGTTCAGGGCCAAGTACGGCAAGGAGCCGGACGCCTTCAATGCCTACGCCTACGACACGATCGTGCTGATGGCCCAGGTGATGCGCGAGTTCGGCGCCGACCGGAAATCGATCCATGACGGGCTGGCCAAAGTGAAGGACGTGCCGAGCATCATCTTCGGCAAGGCAAGCTTCGACACGGCCACGCGCCGCGTCGCAGGCGCGATGAACGTCGATCTGGTCGTGAAGGACGGCCGCTTCACCTTGTGGGAGGGCGGCGCCGCCGTCCGCTAGTTCCCGTTAGAGGGCATCTTGGCTTCCTGGATCGACTATACCGTCAACGGCATCGTCATCGGCAACATCTATGCGTTGCTGGCGGTCGGCCTTGCCCTGATCTTCGGCGTGAGCCGCCTGATCAACTTCGCCCATGGCTCGGTCTATGTCGTGGGCGCCTACGCGGGCTTCCTGGCGGTGACCCAACTCGGCACGCCACTGCCCGTCACCATCGTGCTCGTGGTCGCGGTCGGCGCGCTGCTCGGGCTCGGCATCGAGCGCTTCGGTCTGCGGCCCCTGCAGGGCTACGCGCATATCGCGCCCCTGCTCGCGACCATCGGCATCAGCTTCGTGCTCGACCAGCTGGTGCAACTATCCTTCTCGCCCGATCCGCGCGCCCTGCCGAGCTCGCTGCTCGACACGCGCTTTCAGGTCGGCAGCGGCACGATCGGTGCGCTCGATCTTCTGATCGGAGGCATCGGCCTCGCAAGCGCCGCGCTGCTCTACTGGTTCCTTCGCTACACGAAGCTCGGCTGGGCAGTGCGTGCAACAGCCCAGGACCGCGATGCCGCGCGGCAGATGGGCGTCGACGTCGATGCCGTGCACCGGACGGTGTTCGCGATCGCCTCGGGGCTGGGCGCCGTGTCGGGGCTGCTCGTCGGCATGTACTATAACTATATCGACCCGGCGATGAGCTTCCAGGCCACCCTCAAGGGTGTCGTGGCGCAGGTCGTCGGCGGCGTCGGCAACGTGCCGGGGGCGATCGCCGGCAGCCTGCTGCTCGGGCTGGTCGAGAGCTATGGCATCGCCCTGTTCGGCACCAGCTATCGTAACCTCTTCGCCTTCATCCTGCTCGTGATCGTGCTGGTGCTGCGACCCAACGGCCTGTTCGCCAGTCGCCGGCAGACCCCGCCCGAGCCGATGACCGGCACCTTCATCGCGCCGAGCAAGCCGCTCAACGTCCCGCCAAAGGTCCTGCTCGGCATCGCGGGTCTTGCCGCGCTGGTGCCGCTGGTATTCCCGCATCCCTATCTGATGCAGACACTGATCAACGCCTGGCTCTATGCGCTGCTCGGCCTCAGCCTGACCCTGATCGCCGGCACGGTCGGGCTCGTGTCGCTGGGGCACGCGGCGCTGCTGGCGATCGGCGGCTATACGTCGGCGCTGCTGGCGCTCAATTTCGGTGTGCCGGTCGGCCTGGCCATCCTGTCGGCGGGCCTGTTCACGGCCTTGCTCGGCACCGTCCTGGTTTTCCCCTCGTTCCGCCTGCGCGGCCATTACCTTTCCATCGCGACGCTCGCGATCGGCGAGATCGTGTCGCTGGTGATCCTCAACTGGGAGAGCGTGACGCGCGGTCCGATCGGGGTCTCCGGCATCCCCTCGCTCTCGCTGTTCGGCATCGAGCTCGACACCGACCGCTCGGTGTACTGGTTCACCCTCGCCGTGATGGTCGTGCTGGCCGCCCTGCAATTCCGGCTGCTCGGCTCGCATCTCGGCCGCGTCCTTCGCGCGGTGCGCGACGACGACGTGGCCGCCCGCTCCTACGGCATCCGTCTCGACCGCTACAAAGGGCTCGCCTTCGCCACCGGCAGCTTCGCCGCGGGCGTGAGCGGCGCCATCACCTCGCACATCTATTCCTACATCAACCACGAGACCTTCAACGCCCAGCTCTCGATTCTCGCGCTGACCATCGTGATCCTCGGCGGCATGGGCAACGTCACCGGCGCGATCGTGGGATCGGTGCTGCTGGTCGGCCTGCCCGAGGTGTTCCGTGTCGCCGCCGAATATCGCGTGCTGATCTACGGCCTCGTCCTGCTGCTGCTGGTCCGCTTCCGGCCGCAAGGGATCATGGGCACGGTATGAGCAGCATGCTCCAGGTTCGTGGCCTGACACGCCGCTTCGGCGGTCTCACCGCCGTCGCCGCGGTCGACCTCGACGTCGCCGAGCACGAGTTCGTCTCGATCATCGGGCCGAACGGCGCGGGAAAGACGACCCTGTTCAACCTCGTCACCGGCCTCGACGAGGCGGATGCCGGCAAGGTCTCGCTGGAAGGCCGGGACGTCACCGGCCTGTCGCCGGACAGGCTGGCCGCGCTCCGCGTCGCCCGCACCTTCCAGCACGGCCGCGTGTTCGCGAACCTCACCGTGCTCGACAATGTCCTGGTCGGCGCGCATGTCCGCTTCCGATCGGTGCGGCCGGCATGGCCCGGCCCGCTCTCCCTGCTCGATCCGGTCGTCGAGCTCGCCCTCGCGCTCGTGCGGCCGGGCAAGGTGAAGGCGGAGGAAGCGCGAATGCGCGAAGAAGCGCTGCAGATCCTGGCCCGCTTCGGCGAGCGGCTGCTGCCACGCAAGGACAATCCCGCCTATAGCCTCTCCTACGCCAATCGCCGCCGGGTCGAGATCGGCCGCGCGCTGGCGCTCGGGCCGCGGCTGCTCATGCTCGACGAGCCGACCGCCGGCATGAACCAGACCGAGACGGCCGAAATGCAGAGCCTGATCGGCGATCTCAAGAAGACCGGCCTCACCATCCTGCTGATCGAGCACAAGCTCGACATGGTGATGCAGCTCTCCGACCGGGTCGTGGTGATGGACGAGGGTCATGTCATTGCCAACGGGAAGCCGGCCGACGTGCGCAACGACCCGAAGGTGATCGATGCCTATCTCGGCCACCGCCGCACCGATCGTCCGCCAGTCGCGGAGGCTGCGGAATGAGCGGTCCGTTACTGTCGATTGAAAACGTGAACACCTTTTACGGACCGGTGCAGGTTCACTTCGACCTCTCGCTGGCCGTCGGGCGCGGTCAGATCGTTTGCCTCCTGGGCGGCAATGCCAGCGGCAAGTCGACCACCATGAAGATCATCCTCGGCCTGGTGAAGCCGCAGTCGGGCGTCGTCCGGCTCGACGGCCAGCCGATCTCCGGCTTGCCGACGCCGCAGATCGTGCGCCGCGGCGTCGGCTCCGTGCCCGAGGCCCGTCGCCTGTTCGGCGACATGAGCGTGCGCGAGAACCTGCTGATGGGCGCCTTCACCCGCAAGGACCAGAAGGCGATCGCCGGAGATCTCGACCGCGTGCTGACCCAGTTCCCCAAGCTCGCCGAGCGCCGCAATCAGCGCGCCGGCACCCTGTCGGGGGGCGAGCAGCAGATGGTAGCGATGGCCCGCGCCCTGATGGGCCGGCCCAAGCTGATCTGCATGGACGAGCCGACGATGGGCCTCTCGCCGCTCTGGGTCGACCGCGTGCTCGAGCTGATCGCCGCAATCAACAAGGAAGGCGTCACCGTCTTCATGGTCGAGCAGAATGCCAGCCTCGCCCTCGAGATCGCGCATCACGCCTATGTGCTGCAGACCGGCCGCATCGTGCTCGACGGGCCGGCCGCGGCGCTGCGCGCCGATCCGCGCATCCGCGACGCCTATCTCGGCGGTCAGGAAGCGGCCTAGTCGCATTGGACCGCGCGCATCCCTGCACGCCCAGGCGCAAGAACGCGCGGGACGCGCGGTCCAATGATCACATCAACGGCGGAGGCCCCGACATGCCGAGCTGATCGGCGCCGAACAACGGCGCCTGCACGTCGGGTGAGAACATGACATGCGCGTTGCAGGCGTGGGCGTCGCGGAACAGACGCTGCATGGAGTTCTTGAGGTAGAGGCCGCTCGAGCCCGAGACGTTCATCAGGATGTTCACCGCCTCGAAGCTCAGCCGTACGGAGAAGAAGGCGTCGCGGCGATAGCGCAGCTTGTCGGCGTGCTGCGGCTCCCGGCCGCTGCGCGCGACGGCCATCGCGTGGTCGCACACCGCGCGCATCAGCATCTCGGCCGTGTCGATCCGCGCGCTCGCCTCGGCGACCTTGATCTGGATCGACTGGCTGGCGCCGACCGGCTGACCGGTCGACGTCGCGTTGCGCTTGCGTGCCGCACCGACGACGCTTTCGTAGGCGCCCTGCGCGCAGCCCAGCATCACGCCGGACAAGACGTAAGGCCCCAGCGCAAGCAGGGGCAAGCGCCACAGCAGACCCGGATTCACGGCCGATCCCGCATGGGGTTTTCCATTCATCGCCCAGGCGGAGATGGTCCTGTAATCCGGCACGTATAGCTTCGTGGTGGCAACGTCCTTGGAGCCCGTGCCGGCGAGGCCAGCTGCATGCCATGTGTCGATGATCTCGTACTGCGAGCGGTGGCAGAGCGCGAAACGGTGATCGACCGGCGGCCCGTCGTCGCGGTCGCGCACGATGAAACCCAGCATGTTCCAGTCGGAATTGTCGACGCCGGAGGACAGCGGCCAGCGGCCCGTCACTTCCCAGCCACCGTCGACCTTGCGGCCCTTGCCGCAGGGAAAGGCGAGCGAGGTGGCGATCAGCGTGTCCGGAGAAACGTCCCAGATCTCGTCCTGGATGCGCGGATCGCAGTAACCCAGCATCCAGTGATGGCTCGCGAGATTGCCGAAGTTCCACGCGGTCGACGGACAGACCTGCGCCAGCTCGGCCGCGGCATCGACGAAGATCCGGATATCGAGCTCCGCCCCGCCGACGCGCTTGGGCTGCGCGACACGAAAGAGCCCGGCCTCGTGAAGATCACGCTCGGTCTCGTCCGGCAATCGACGCAGTCGCTCGCACGCTTCGGCGCGCTGCGCCAGCACCGGCTTGAGCGCGCGCGCCCGCGACATCATTTCCTCGTAACCAACGTCTGCGAAAGACATTGGGGTCTTGGGCAGCACGGGCGACGGGGCCCATCGGATCGGCCCGGAATCGGGCATGGTCTATCCTCCCAGGAAGCACAACGATTTCAGAAAGCGATTCTATTGCGGCAGTAACGAGCCGTCCCCATGTTTGAACGAGCAAGAGCGGAGTGAGTCATGTCGGAACCGCTAGTCGTCGAGGTCTGGGGCAAGCCTGCGGGTGTCATCCTCAAGGAAGGCAATACCTTTCGTTTCCACGCCTTCGCCCGTCCGTTCTCCGAGCTGGACGGCACCGAGTTCAACACGCTGGGCCATGCCCGGCTGGCCGCGGCGAAACTGCAGCCGGTCCCGGACTGTCGGCCCGACGCATAGCCGGCCGACGCGTCGCTAGCGCGCAATCTTCCAGCCGGCTTCGGCCGCAAAGCGTTCGAAGAAGTCGACATCGTAGGCCTGCTCCGGAGTTCGGCGCACCCATTCGTCGATCTTCCTGGCGTCCTCGCCGACCAGGATGCGCCAGCGGTCTTCCTTGACCCCGTCGAGGATGACCGTGGCGGCCTGGGCGGCCGTCATCGGAGCCTCTTCGAGGAATTTCCGAGCCCGCTCGCGCACCGCCTGCTCGATCTGGGCGTCGGACATCCGCGACTCGTCGACACCCATCGCCTTGATGCGGGCTCTTGCCTGCTCGATCTGCTTGGGTGTCAGCGCGTCGCTCTCGGTGTTGCCGCTCTGGACCCTTCCGGTATTCGACGCGATTCCCGTACCGATATGGCCGGGCATCACGACCGAGCACTTGATGTGCGGCGCGTTCAGCCGGAGGTCGGTCTGCAGCGCCTCGGAGAATCCCTTCACGGCGAACTTGGCCGCCGCGTAAGCGGTCTGCGGGATATGGACGCCGATCTGCGCCCAGAACCCGTTCACGCTGCTGGTGTTGATGATGTGGCCCTTGTCGGCCTTCTGCAGCATGGGCAGGAAAGCGCGCGTGCAGAGATAGACGCCGCCCCAGCAGATGTTGAAGGTCCGCTCCCATTCGTCGCGGCTGTTGACGAACATCGACGAGCCGCCGCCGATGCCCGCGTTGTTGAACAGCAGGTGAATGCGGTCGGTATCGTGCAGGGTCCCGACCTCGTCGCGGAACTTCAGCACCTGCGCCTCGTCGGCGACGTCGACGATATGGGTGGTGATGCGCAGGCCCTGCGGCAGGCGCTCCTGCTCGCAGAGCCGCCTGGTCTCCGCCAGCCCGCTGGCGGAGACGTCGCAGGTCGCGATGCTGCAGCCCTCGGCCACGAGCTGGCGCACCAGCTCGCGGCCCATTCCCGAGCCGCCTCCCGTGACGACGGCCAGACGGCCCGACAGGTCTTTCATCAGAGCGACCGGATCTGGACTTTGCGCCACTTCAGCACGCCGGAGCCGTACTGAAGTGCGATCGGACCGGCGTCGGGCAGGCGCTTGTCGATCACATCGACCGTCTTCTGACCGTTCAGCATCACGACGAAATGGTCGCCCTGCGCGGTGATGTCGTAGGTGTTCCACTTGCCGCCGGCCTTGGGCATCGGCACGACCTTGGCGACGTCGACGATCGCGCCGGTGCCATAGGTCGGATCGGGACGCTTGTCGAAGATGTTCACCTCGTAGCAATCCTTGGCGTCGATCACCTCGGGGTTCTTGCAGCGGATGAAGATGCCGCTGTTGACGTCGTCGTCTGCCCAGAACTCCGCCTGGATCTGGAAGTCCTTGTATTTCTCCTTGGTCACCAGATACGCCGCGGCCTTGCCGTCCAGCTTGTCGGCGACCAGCGCACCGTCCTCGATGCGCCAGTTGGCGGCGCCCACCTTGTCGAAGTCGCCCATCGTCTTGCCGTCGACGATGGTCGTCCACTTCTGATCCTGGGCGGAAGCCGCAACGCTGAGCGACGCAACGCAGGCAGCGATAGCAATCACATGCTTCATGGCGTTTTCTCCCTTCGCTCTTTCAGCGCCGCAACAATAGCAACCGGAAAAGCCGCCGGCACCTACCACGTGTCGATATTGGGCCGCCGCTTGCGGCCGTGGCCGGGCTTGCGCTCCGCCCCCAACAGGGCGGTGGCGATCCAGCGCCGCGAATCGGCCGGATCGATCACCTCGTCGACCTCGAAGTACGTCGCGGTGCTGAGCGCCTTGCCGCGCGCGTAGGCGTTGGCGACCATCTTGTCGAAGGCGGCGCGGCGCTCCGCCGGATCGGCGATCGCCTCGAGCTCCTTGCGGTATCCCAGCTTGACCGCCCCCTCCAGGCCCATGCCGCCGAACTCGCCGGTCGGCCAGGCGATGGCGAAGGTACCGGCGTGGAACGAGCCGCCCGCCATCGCCTGCGCGCCCAGCCCGTAGGCCTTGCGCAGCACGATCGTGCCGAACGGCACGCCGAGGTTGGCGCCGGTCACGAACAGACGCGAGCAGTGCCGCACCAGAGCGGTCTTCTCGACCTCGGGCCCGACCATCATGCCCGGCGTGTCGCACAGGAACAGCACCGGCAGGTCGAAGGCATCGCAGAGCTGGATGAAACGTGCCGCCTTGTCCGACCCGTCCGAGTCGATCGCACCGGCGAGGTGCATCGGATTGTTGGCGACGATGCCGAACGGCTTGCCCTCGATGCGGGCCAACGCCGTCACCATGCCGAGCCCGAAGGCGCGTCGGATCTCCAGCACCGAGCCTTCGTCGCACAAGGTGTCGATCACGTCGCGCACGTCGTAGACCCGCAGCCGGTTCTCGGGGATGGCACGGCGCAGCAGGCGCTGGTCCGCCGCGCGCCACTCCGGCAACGCCCCCTGGAAATATGAGAGATATTTCCTGGCGACGGCGACGGCTTCCGCCTCGTCCTCGACGGCAATGTCGACCGTGCCGTTGGGCACCTGCACGCTCATCGGTCCGACCTCCTCGGGCGCGAACACGCCGAGATTGCCGCCTTCGATCATCGCCGGCCCCCCCATGCCGATGGTCGAGTTCCGCGTCGCGATCACCACGTCGCAGCAGCCGAGCAGGGCGGCATTGCCCGCGAAGCAGCGGCCGGAGTTGATGCCGACCAGCGGCGAGACGCCGCTGAGCCGCCCGAAGATATGGAACGCCATGGTGTTGAGGCCGGCGACCGACTGCACGTCGACATCGCCCGGCCGCCCGCCGCCGCCTTCGGTGAAGAAGACCAGCGGGATGCGCTGGTCCTCGACGATCTCGAACAGCCGGTCCTTCTTGTGATGGTTGGTCTTGCCCTGGGTGCCGGCGAGCACCGTGTAGTCGTAGTGCGCGACGGCGACGCGCGACTTGTCGGGTCCGAACAGCGAGCCGTTGATCCGGCCGATGCCGGTGATCAGGCCGTCCGCCGGCGTCTTCTCGATCAGGTCCTCGATCGTGCGCCGGGTGCGCTGGCTGGCGATCGCGAAGGCGCCATATTCGACGAACGAGCCGGGATCGACGAGGTCGTCGAGGTTCTGCCGCGCCGTGCGCTGGTTGGTCCTGCGGCGCCGCGCCACCGCGTCGGGCCGCTTGTCGTCGAGCGTCAGCGCCCGGCGCTCGAAGTATTCCGCGAGATCCGGCCGGATGTGGTCGAGGTCGATCTCCTCCTCGACGGACGTGCCCTTCACCTCGACATCGGCTTCCTCGACGAACAGCAGCGCGTGGCCCTCATAGACCGTCTCGCCCGCCTCGACCGCGACGCGCCGGACGTAGCCGCGTGCGGGACTCTTGATCTCGTGCTGCATCTTCATGGCGTCCATGATCAGCAGCGGCTGGCCGGCGGCGACCGCATCGCCTTCCGTCACCGACAGGCTGACAATCGTGCCCTGCATCGGTGCCGGCACCGGCACGGTGCCTTCAGGAGCATCACCGACCACAGCCTGCGCATCCGGCTGGCCTGCCGTCTTGCCGAACGCCAGCACCGCCAGCGGATCCACCGCGTCGACGCGTGCACCGGCCTGCCGGCTACCGGACGCCGGCGCGGAGGCAACCGCCTGGAAGTAGCGCCCCCCGTCCAGCTTCGCCGCGGCAGCGATCAACTTCCCGGCATGCTCGTCGACGAAGCGCGTATGGACCTCGTCCGCGCGCACGGCCTCGTCCGCCAGCAAAGCCCGCAGGAAGGCGATGTTCGACGGCGCACCTTCCAACCGGAAGCTCGCCAATGCCCGTTCGGCACGCGCCAGCGCCGCCTCGAAGGTCGGCGCCTTGACGATCACCTTGGCCAGCAGCGAGTCGAAATTCGGATTGGTCCGGTATCCCGCGTAGCCGTAGGTATCGACCCGCACGCCCGGCCCGGATGGCGGCTCGAACACGGTGAGCGTTCCGCCCCCCGGCTTGGCCGAGCCGTCTGTGCTCATGGTCTCCATGTTCACACGCAGCTGGATGGCGGTGCCGTGCGGCGCGGCGCCCACCTGCAGCACCCCGCGCAGCTGAGCCTGCACGAGATCCACGCCCCATACTTCCTCGGTGACGGTATGCTCGACCTGCAGGCGCGGATTGGCCTCGATGAAGAAGAAGTCGTTGCCCTCGACCAGGAACTCGAAGGTGCCGAGGCTGCGATATTTCACGGCCCTGGCCATCGCGATCGCCGCGCTGACGATCTTCTTGCGCATCGCTGGCTCGAGGTTCGGGCTGGGCGCCACCTCGACGATCTTCTGGTTGCGCCGCTGCAGGGTGCATTCGCGCTCGCCCAATGCCGCGATCCCGCCCATGCCGTCGCCGACGATCTGCACTTCGATATGCCGCGCCTGACGCACCAGACGTTCCGCGTAAAGCGCGCCGTTGCCAAAGGCGGACTGCGCCTCGGCCGACGCACGCGCGAAGGCATCGGCGATCTCGCCTTCGTGCGTGACCAGCCGCATGCCGCGCCCGCCACCACCGGCGATCGCCTTGAGCGCGATCCCGGACGTCGCATGGTCCTTGAAGAATGCCGTCGCCCCCGCGACATCGA
>Ga0182738_1001192_pt1 | contig 33225 bp, 40 predicted proteins | sample eDN5th30CBELigMG_FD_128876 | JGI IMG/M metagenome (GOLD analysis project Ga0182738, IMG submission 128876) | Enriched Miracle-Growth compost microbial communities from Emeryville, California, USA - eDNA 5th pass 30_C BE-Lig MG (version 2)... ...
CACGATCAGGTGGGAGACGGAGACAGCCTCCCGAAGGCGGAGCAGGAAGGTGTAGGTCGGGATGTCGAGATAGGTCGAGGTGACCACCCAGGCGCCGGCCAGCGCGGCGATGTCGGAGATGAAGGTGAGCACCGGCAGCGCCACGATGAGCGCGAGAAGGCGCGGCACGACGAGCGTGTCGACCGGGCCGACGCCGAGCACGGTCAGCGCGTCGACCTCCTCGCGCATCTTCATCGAGCCGATCTCGGCCGTGAACGCGCTGCCCGAGCGGCCCGCGACCATGATCGCGGTGAGCAGCACGCCCACCTCGCGGAACGCGAGCACGCCGACGAGGTCGACGACGAAAAGGTCAATTCCGAAATCGCGGAAATAGAAGCCGCCCTGCTGGGCGAGGATCATGCCGATGATGAAGCTCATCAGCGCCACGATGGGCACGGCGCGCAGCCCGGCATGGTCGAGATGGTGGACGAAGGCCGCCCACCGCATCCGCCGGCGGAAGGTGAGCAGCCCGCCGATCGCGGCGGAGAAGGCACCGAACACGTCGAGGATCGAGACGACGCTGCCGCCGAATTGATGGCCCCAGCGGCCGAGCCCGACGAGGAAGGCGATCGGCGGGGCGTCGCGGCGGGCGCGCGGCGGCTCGGGCGCCTTCATCGGCGCGACGGCGGTCACGAGGAGGGCGTGCGCCGCGGAGAAGCCGCGCAAGGGAGCGCCCGCCCCCGGCGGCTCGGCCTCGTACGGGGCGAGGTGACGCAGACGCTCGATCAGCCAGGCGCCGGCGGTGTCGAGCCGGGAGAGGCCGGTCCCGTCGATCTCGAACGGGGCGGCGCCGAGCGCGCCGGCGGCGCCGAGCGCCCGCGGCTCGAGCGCACCGAGACGGTCGACCGTCCAGACGCCGGCGAGCCGCAGCACCGCGGGGCTCGCCCCCGCGTCCGCCTCGACGTCCGCCGCGTCGTCGTGGGCTGCCGCGTTCCCCACCATGCTCCGCCCGAAGGCGCCCCGCCTCGATTCGTGTGCCGATTCGCCCCGCGATAGGCGGAGTTCCGGGAAATTCGCCCGCAAACCGCCGTCCTGCCCCTCCGATCCGTATACCGTTCCTTAACGCGGAGGTCACCGCGTGGGCGCCCGGTTACGATGCGATTGGAGGACACTGTGACCGCAAGGACGCGTCATTCGAATCGCATTTGCCGGGCATTGTCAGCAGGCCGGCAACGCAGCGCTAACAAGCGCTGAAGAAGCCCGGGAATTGCGGTGCAGAAACGGTGTTCGCCGCGCCGGGCGGGCTCTAGGCTGGGCCGAAGCTGCCGATCCGCACGGGGACGGCGGGAGGCCGGGCGATGACAGGGGCAAGCACCGATTTTCACGCCGAACAGGGCTATGCCGCGATCCTCGCCGCCGTCATGGAGACGACGCACGGGCGCTGGTTTCTCGCCGAGTACGCGCGGCGGAACCGGGCGGCGGACACCGACCTGCTGCTCGGCGCCGTAGCGTGGATCGAGCGGCGGCTCGGCGGCGAGTCTCGTCCCAGCGACGGCGAGACCGCGGGCGCGCAGGGACTCGCGGCTGCGTTCGCGGAGTCGCGGCGGGCGCTCGCCGGCCTGGTCGGCGCCGCGGAGCGCATCCAGGAGGTCTCCTGGACGCTGCGCGAGGCCGGGCACGACGAGGTTTGCGACCGGCTCGACGAGGCGACCGCCGAGATCGCATCGGCCTGCGCTCGCCAGAGCGCGGCCCAGAAGCAGGCGGAGGCGCTCGCCCGGCCTTTCGAGTCGGGCCCATTTGCGGGGGCGGTGGAAACGCTCGCGACCGAGGACATCGCCTGGCGCGAGGACGCGCCGGCGGGCACGGCGCCGGACGACGCGAATGACGAAGGCGTCGTGTTCACCGAGGCCGCAGCGGAGGCCGTCGGTCCGGCGGAACCGGAGCTCCCGTTCGCCGCGGAGGCGCCGGAAGGGCGTCCGGCCGCCGGGCTCGGCGACGGCTGGTTCGTGCGCCAGCTCTTCCCCGAGGCCTTCGAGGGCGATCCGATCGAGCGAGAGGCGCCGCCCGAGCGCTACCGGCTGTTCGGCTGATCGGACGATTCCGAAACGGAGCGCCGGGGTCCACATTTCCGCAACATGCCTCTAAGCTGAGCCTGCCATAGGTTCTTGGGAGGCGCTTGCGATGAAGCTCGTGCGGTTCGGCCCCCGCGGCCGGGAACGGCCCGGAGTCCTCGATGCGGAGGGCGGAATCCGCGACCTCGGCGGGATCGTCGACGACTTCGTCGGGGAAGGTATCGGCCTCGCCGCGATCGATCGCATCCGGGCGCTCGACGCCACCCGCCTGCCGCTGGTGGGCGGCGAGGTCCGGCTCGGCCCGCCGGTCGGGCGGGTGGGCAATTTCATCGCCATCGGCCTCAACTTCGCCGACCACGCCGCGGAGACGGGAGCGCGCATCCCGTTCGAGCCCATCCTGTTCAACAAGGCGCCGTCCTGCCTCTCCGGCCCGAACGACGACATCGTGCTGCCGCCCGAGGCGCTGAAGGGCGACTGGGAAGCCGAGCTCGCCGTCGTGATGGGCCGGCCGGCCTATCGTGTCTCCGAGACCGAGGCTCTCGACTACGTTGCGGGCTACGCGATCTGCAACGACGTGTCCGAGCGGGCCTGGCAGGGCGAAGGCACCGGCCAGTGGGTGAAGGGCAAGAGCGCGCCGACCTTCGGACCGCTGGGGCCGTGGCTCGTCACGGCGGACGAGGTGCCCGACCCACAGGCGCTCGAGATCGCGCTCGACCGCAACGGCAAGCGGCAGCAGACCGGCTCGACGCGGACGATGATCTTCTCGGTGGCCGAGCTGATCTCGTTCATCTCGCGCCGCTTTGCGCTCGAGACCGGCGACGTCATCACCACGGGCACGCCACCCGGCGTCGGCCACGGCATGAGGCCGCAGCAGTTCCTGAAGCCCGGCGACACGCTGCGCATCACCATCACCGGGCTCGGCGAGCAGAACCAGCGCGTGATCGCGCTCGCCGAGGAGTCGCCGGAGAAGGACGTGGTGGCACGCTGAGCGCGGGCGGCCGCGGGCCGCTCAGAACTCGAAGCGCAGGCTCGCGGCGACGCCGTGGGTGCGATGATCGGCTGCCGCGCCGCCGAGCTCGACGACCATCGTGCCGCCGGCACCGGCGAGCTCGGCCGGTCCGGCCTCGGTCCGCACCGTGCCCAGATCGGTGTAGCGATAGGCGAGGTCGAGGGAGAGGCGGTCGGTGACGTGGATCGCCGTTCCCGCTGTCAGCATGTAAGTGAAATCGAAGCTGCCGCCGCCTTGCGTCACCGCTTCCGCCACCGCGTCGAGCTCGGGGAAGCGGAACGTCAGGGCGTCGAGCCAGTTGTAGGACGCGCCGATGCCGGCGCCGACGAAAGGCTGGAAGCGCCAGATCCCCGGCAGGTCGAGATAGCCGACCGCCATCGCCGTGAGCACCGTGCCTTCCGCGGATACCGGCTGGCCCGCGAGCGCGCCCGCGGGGTCGAGCGAGCCCCAGAAATCCGCGTCGGGGCGATAGCTCAGCAGCAACTCGGCCCGGACCATCGGCAGGAGCCGGTAGCCGACGCCGACGTCGAGGGCGAAGCCGTCGCCGAAATCGCCGCGGCCGAGATCGCCGTCGGCCTCGCAGCCGACCCCGCCGGGCACGATGTCGGCGCAGTAGTCGCCGAGCAGGTCGGTGACGGCGGAGAGCTCCCCGGAGAGGCCGCCGCGGACATAGAGGCTCTGCGCGGCCGCCGTGCCGCTCGCGGCGAAGGCCGCCAATGTGCCCAGAAGCAGGCCTGAGCCGTTCCACAAAAGACGCACGCGCTTTCCCCTGTCCCGATCGGCTCGCCGGAGAGCAGCACGGACAGGGTTGCCCCGGGCTTAACGGGCGCGCGAAGACGCTTCCCGCGGGCCGGCACGGACGCACCCGGGCCGTCCTTGGGACGGCCCGGGGTCGGGATGAACGGGGTAGAAGTGGCCGGCCAGTCGCGGTCCTGAGGAGGCCACTCTTCGCCACGACTGACCGGCCGACCCTACGGACCCAGGAGATGCGGCGGACCTGAGCACTCCGCAGGGTATTTACGGGGACGCTTTACGGGATGGGGGCGGCGGCCCCCGTCCCTGCTTCCCTGTGCTCCGACAATAAGATGACGCGCCGGTAAGCCCAAACGAATTGAGTCGAAGTCTTGGGAACACCTGCGGCTTTAGTGAAGGATTAACCTTAAGGCCGCGGCGGCCGGCGCGAGCCTCGGCCGGGGGATCAGGCGGCGGCCGAGACGACGCGGTTGCGGCCCTCGCGCTTGGCCGCATAGAGCGCGGAATCGGCGCGCTTCAACATGCGGTCCGGGGCATCGCCCGCCCGCTCCAGCGCGGCGAGGCCGACGCTGACGGTCACCGGAATGGCGCGGCTGCCGCCGGCGACGAGGAAGGGTTCGCTCGCAACGCTGATCCGAAGCCGTTCCGCGACCGCGCGGGCGAGCGCAGGATCGGTGTCCGGCATCGCCACCACGAACTCCTCGCCGCCGAACCGGCAGGCGATGTCGATGCCGCGCACGTTCTTGCGGATGCGGCGGGCGAACTCGCGCAGCACGTCGTCCCCGGCGTCGTGGCCGTGCGTGTCGTTGATGGCCTTGAAGTGGTCGATGTCGATCATGAACACCGACAGCTCGCGGTCGCGCGCCAGCGCCTGGCCGACGAGGCTCGCCAGATGCGATTCGAGATAGCGCCGGTTGTGCAGGCCTGTGAGCGGGTCGGTGAGCGCCATCTCCATCGAGGTCTGCACGGTGTCGCGCAGCCTGTCGGCAAAGCGCTTGCGGCGGATCTGGGTGCGAACGCGCGCGAGCAGCTCGTTGCGGTCGATCGGGCGCACGACATAGTCGTTGACGCCGAGCTCGAGGCCGCGCAGCAGGCGCGTGCTGTCTTCGGGCTCGGTGACGAGCAGGATCGGCACCGCGCGGGTGCGGTCGAGCGAGCGGAGCTGGGAGCACAGCCGCAGCGCGTCGAAATCGGCCAGCGAGATCGACGCGATCACGAGGTCGAAGTCTTCCTCGGCGGCGCGGAACAGCGCCTCCTGGGGCCCCGGTTCGGTGACCACCTGATGCTCGCGGGTGAGGAAATTGACGATCCGCTCGGCCGAGGACGGCCTGTCGTCCACCACGAGAAGGCGGCCGTGCGCGCCGCTGCGCTCGCCCGCATCCTCCCGCTGGAACTCGGGGGTGGTGACGAGGCGCATGTGCAACTCGTCCGTCAGCATCTTGAGGCGGACGAGGCTCTTCACGCGCGTGACCAGCGCAAGGTCGTTGACGGGCTTGGTGAGGAAGTCGTCGGCGCCGGCCTCCAGGCCGCGCACGCGGTCGCTCGCCTGGTCGAGCGCGGTGACCATGATGACGGGGATGTGCTGGGTCCGCGGGCTCGCCTTGAGGCGGCGGCAGACTTCGAACCCGTCCATGCCCGGCATCATCGCGTCGAGCAGGACGAGGTCGCAGGGCGATTCCTCGCAGATGCGGAGCGCCTCGGCGCCGCTGGTGGCCGTGCGGACGTCGAAATATTCGGCGGTGAGCCGCGCCTCGAGCAGCTTGAGGTTGGGCAGCACGTCGTCGACGACGAGGATCCGCGCGGTCATGGCACCTTCTTCCGGCTCGCGCCGCCTCACGCGTCCCCGAGATAGGACTTCACGGTTTCGAGGAACTTCACCACCGAGATCGGTTTGGAGATGTAGGCCTCGCACCCGCCCTGCCGGATGCGCTCCTCGTCGCCCTTCATGGCGAAGGCGGTGACGGCGATCACGGGGATGGCGCGCAGTTCGTCGTCCTCCTTGATCCACTTGGTCACTTCGAGACCGGAAATCTCGGGGAGCTGGATGTCCATCAGGATGAGGTCGGGACGCTCGCTGCGGGCGAGTTCGAGCGCTTCGAGGCCGTTGCGGGTCTGCAGCGTGTCGTAGCCGCTCGCCTCGAGCAGGTCGTGGAAGAGCTTCATGTTGAGCTCGTTGTCCTCGACGATGAGAACCTTTTTCGGCATTGTGCTCTCCGGTCGCCCCAAGGCGGCCCGCGGCGCCCGGAAGTCCCATTCCCGCGGACGGCGGCCGGGTGCGACCCTCTATCGTCCCACGCCCTCGGCAACTTGCCGGGAATGCTAAGGGACTAATCCTTTCAGAAACGCAAATAATTGTTACAAAATGAGAATTGAAGCCCGGATGAGCCGCGAGACGGCGGAAAGCATTGCGGTCGCGGGACTTGCGCTGCTGGCCGAGGAACCAGATGCGCTCGGCCGCTTCCTGGCGCTCACCGGGCTCGGCCCCATGGACCTGCGCGCCGCTGCCGGCGAGCCCGGATTTCTTGCGGGCGTCCTCGAATTCTACATGGCCGACGAGAGCCTGTTGCTGGTTCTCGCCGAGCGCATCGCGGAGCGGCCGACCATGATCGCCGTCGCGCGGAACCTGCTTTCGGGACTGGCGGACGAGGACTGAGACGCCGTTTCGTGCGTTCGCATGTTGCGGCCGGCGGCGCAGATCGGCAACAAGGGCGGGGATTCCCCAAGGCAGCAGCGAGGAACGCGCATTGGCTGGCTTCATCGAACGCCGCTTGGCCGAACGCGGCATCGTGCTGCCCGAGCCGCCGCGGCCGGCCGCAAGCTACGTGCCGGCGGTCCTGACGGGGAACCTGCTGTTCGTGTCGGGCCAGCTCAGCCGCGTGGCGGGCGCCGACATTTCCGGCAAGCTCGGCGCCGATCTCGGCCTGTCGGAGGGGCGGCACGGCGCCCGGCTCGCGGCATTGAACGTGCTCGCCCACGCCCTGACCGCGCTCGGCGATCTCGACCGCATCACGCGCGTGGTCCGCCTCTCGGGTTACGTCAACGTCACGCCGGATTTCATCGACATGCCGAGCGTGGTGAACGGGGCGTCGGACCTGTTCGGCGAGATCTTCGGCCCGGCGGGCGCGCATAGCCGCATCGCCGTCGGCGTCGCCTCGCTCCCCTTCGGCGTCGCGGTGGAGATCGACGCCGTGTTCGAAGTGGCGCCTTCGTGACCCCCGCGTGGCTGACGGCGGTTCCTTTCGCCCATCGCGGCCTTCACGCGCCCGACACCGGGCGGGCCGAGAACACGCTGCCGGCCTTTGCCGCCGCCGCCGAGCGCGGCTACGGGATCGAGCTCGACGTGCGCCTCTCCGCCGACGGCGTGCCGGTCGTGTTCCATGACGCGACGCTCGATCGCGTGACGTTCGGGCGGGGGCCGGTGGCCGCGCTGCCGATCGCGACTCTGAGGGAGCAGCGCTTTCGCGAGGGCCAGGCAGGCATCCCGGCGCTGGCCGAGGCCCTGGAGCTCGTCGGCGGCCGCGTTCCGCTTCTCGTCGAGGTCAAAAGCCCGTTCAGCCGGTGCGATCCGGCCGGCTATCTGGCGCCGATCGTCGGTCTGCTCGTGGCCTATCGCGGGCCCGTCGCGGCGATGTCGTTCGATCCGGAGATCGTGCGCACGCTGCGCCATCTCGCCCCTGCCCTGCCCCGCGGCATTCTCGGCGACGGCGTGCGCGACATGCAGACCTGGGGCCGCCTTCCCGCGGTGCAGCGCTTCGGCATCCGGCATTTCCTGCACTGGCCGTCGACCCGGCCCGACTTCATCGGCTACGACGCCGACCTGCTGCCGTCCGCCGCCCCCACGCTGCTGCGCCGGCTCGCCGGCGTGGCGATGCTGGCGTGGACCGTCAGGTCCGCCGCCGACCGGGCGCGTGCGCTGCGCCATGCCGATCAGGTGATCTTCGAGGGCTTCCTGCCGGAGCTCGCCGCAGGGCGGGCGGCGGCATGACGGCGGAGGTCACGATCCGGATCGTGCAGAGCCTCGGCGATGTCGGTCGCGACGCCTGGGACTCGGTCGCCAATCCGGGCTGGCGCATGGGGCCGGGCGGCAGGCTGGAAGCGGCAGGCCCGACGCCGCATCCGTTCAACCCGTTCGTCACCCACGACTTCCTGTGGACGCTCGAGGAGACAGGCTGCGCGACCGACGGGACCGGCTGGCACGCGCGGCATCTCCTAATGGAGAACGCGGCCGGCGCGGTGGTTGCGGCGGCACCAGCGTATCTGAAGACGCACAGCCAGGGCGAATACGTGTTCGACCACGGCTGGGCCAACGCCTTCCAGCGCGCCGGCGGGCGCTACTATCCGAAGGTCCAGGTCTCCGTGCCGTTCACGCCGGTGACCGGGCGCCGACTGCTCGTCGGGGATGTCGCCGACCCCGAGGCCCACGCCGGCGCGCTCGGGCGCGGCATCGCCGAGCTCGCCCGGCGCTCCCAGGCCTCCTCCGCCCATGTGACGTTCCTGCCGGAGCCGGAATGGCGCCTGCTGGGCGAGGAGGACTTCCTCCTGCGCACCGACCAGCAATTTCACTGGCTCAACGAGGAGTATCGCGGCTTCGAGGACTTCCTCGCCAACCTCGCCTCACGCAAGCGCAAGACGATCCGCCGCGAGCGGCGCGACGCGGTCGCCGACGGCATCGCAATCGAATGGGTGACGGGCGCCGCCATTACCGAGGCGCACTGGGACGCCTTCTTCGCGTTCTACATGGACACCGGCTCGCGCAAATGGGGCCGGCCCTATCTCAACCGGCGGTTCTTCTCGCGCATCGGCGAGCGGATGGCCGAGCGCATCCTGCTCGTCATGGCGAAGCGCGCGGGGCGGTGGATCGCCGGGGCGATCAACTTCATCGGCTCGGACGCGCTCTACGGCCGGAACTGGGGCGCGGTCGAGGACCATCCGTTCCTGCATTTCGAGGTCTGCTATCACCAGGCGATCGATTTCGCGATCGCGCACCGGCTCGCGCGGGTCGAAGCCGGTGCGCAAGGTGAGCACAAGCTCGCCCGCGGCTACCGCCCGGTGACGACCTGGTCCGCGCACTGGATCGCCGAGCCGGGCTTTCGCCGGGCGATCGAGGATTACCTGCTCCGCGAGCGCGAGGCGGTAGCGGAGGCGCAGGAGGAGCTGGCGGCGGCGGGCCCGTTCCGGCGCGGTCCGGTGCAGGAGGAAGACTGAGGGGCAGTGGGTCGATCGGGTCGAACTTCCTGTCCGATCCTGCCTCCCCGTAGAGCCGCTCACTCCCACGCACGCGGCAATCCAGGGGCAGCGAGCTCGGCGCTTTCGGTCCCCGCCTGCGCGGGGAGGAGCGGAGAAGGAGCGCGCGGGCTGCCCGGAAGCCAGCGGCAGTGGTCAGACACCTCAGCCGAGTTCGCGCAGATCGAGCGGGCTGCCATCGCCTGCGAGCATCAGGGTCAGGGCGCCGAGGTCGCTCACCGCTGTGCAGCGGAGCGAACGGATGACAGTGACGGCGGCGTCGTGCGAGAGCGTGCAGGTGCCGCTCGCGGGGTGATCGATCGTCGTTGCATCCGCGCGCACCTCGACGACGGCGTCCAGCGTAAGCGTCGTGGACTCGGCCGTGCCGGTGAGTTCGCTGCCGGAAAAGGCGAGCGCGCCGTCGCCGAACGGCACCGTGAAGTTCGCCCGCCCCGTTTCGGGAAATTCCATATAGACGACGCCCGTGCAGGGCTGCGGCTTGCCGCCGGTCGTTAGCGTGCAGGCACCCGAAATACCGGCAATCCGCGCCGCGTCGGCCGTCCCCGCTGCGGCGATAAGCGCCAACAATCCGAGAACGAGAACACCCGCCTTCATCGCTCCACCCCCTTCGCCTGCCCGCCCTGCCCCGTGCTAGGACTGGGGCGCCAACCACCGGAGACGACAATGACGGCTTCCGCCCCGGCCGGCTACGACGACCAGAACATTTTCGCCAAGATCCTGCGCGGTGAGATACCGTGCCATCGCGTGCACGAGGACGCGGACTGCCTCGTGTTCATGGACATCATGCCGGAGGCGGAGGGCCATGCGCTGGTGCTGCCGAAGGCGCCCTCGCGCAATCTGCTCGACGCCGATCCGGCCGTGCTGGCTCGGATCGTCGGCATCGTTCAGCGCGTCGCCCGGGCCGCGATGACGGCGTTCGACGCCGACGGAGTCCGCATCGTGCAGTACAACGAGGCGGCTGCGGGGCAGACCGTGTTCCACCTCCACTTCCACGTCATCCCGGCGAGCGACGCGGTAGCGGCGCGCGGCCACGCCAAGGTCACGGCTGCCCCCGAGGTCCTGGCGGCGAACGCGGCGAGGCTGCGGACGGCGCTCGAAGGCGCCGCCTGAGCGAGATGGGGCCGCCGAAACATCCGAGGGGTGAAACGCCGCGATGAGCGCGCCGCCGGACGCGCTGGCCGGGCCGCGCCACCTGCTGATCCCGCGCCCGGGAACGCAGGCGCTGGTGATCTTCTTCGCCGCCATCAACATGACGCCCGGCCGGTTCAACTTCAAAGCGGCCGGCCGCGCGCTCGACGCCAACGTGCTGTTCCTCAACAACGGGCGCAACGCCTGGTACCAGGACGGCGTGCCCGGCATCGGCGCCGATTTCGACGATACGGTCGACACGCTGCGGCGCTGGGCCGGCGCGCTCGGCGCCAAGCGCATCCTCACCGTCGGCGCCAGCATGGGCGGCTACGCCGCCATCCTGTTCGCGACCCGGATCGGGGGCGCCGCCCTCGCCTTCAGCGCCGACACGCGGCTGCGGGACCGGCACAGCCGCAGCGCCAAGCTGCTTGCCGGCGGCACCGAATTGCGTTTCCCCGACCTGCGGCCGCTGGTGGAAGCGGCGGGGACGCCGATCACGCTCGTGCTGGGGGAAATGGATGCCGTCGACGTGGTCTCCGCGCGCCATCTCGGCGACCTGCCATCCGTCACCGTCCGCAGCCTGCGCGGGGTCGGTCACGACGCGGCGAGCTATCTCAAGAGCACCGGCCGGCTGCAGGACCTGCTCGCCATTTTCCTGGCCGGGCGGCCCGTTCCCGAGTTCACAGAGGCGGGGCGCGCCTGCGCGATCAAGGGCCTCGGCGAGGCTCTTGCCGCCGCGGATGAGCGCGTGGCGGCACAGGACTGGACCGGCGCGGAGAGCCGGGCCCGCGCCGCGCTCGGTCTCCACGCCAATTCGGAGGCGGCCCATTTCGTGCTCGGCAAGGCACTGGCGCGGCAGGGACGGAGCGCGGAAGCCGTCCCACACCTCGCCATCGTGACGAGCCTGACGCCGCAGTTCCTGCCGGCGATCTTCGAGTTCGGCAACGTGTTGCGCGCGCTCGGCGAGCCCGCCCAGGCGCTGGAAATGTTGCGCCGCTATCCCCCGACCGGACCGCAGGCCGCGCGCTGCGAATTCGCGATGGGGCAGATCTACGCCTCGATGGGCAGGATCGCCGACGCGATCGCGCATGTGCGCAAGGCGACCGAGCGCGATCCTACGGTCGAGAACTTCACCCGGCGGCTTGCGAGCCTGGAGGCGCTACGAGGCTGACACCGCTCACGAATCCGGAAAGCCGAGCCAGGACTCCAACTGCTCGAAGGTCGCGTCCATGCGTGCAAATTGCCGGTGAGCTGCAGGTATTCGAGATAGCCGCCCGCCGTTGCGGCGGGCGCGAGCAGCCACGCCGCCGCTACCACTGCACAGACGCGGAGGCGCCAGCGGCGTCGGGTCGGACGACCGAGCAACGGGCCTCGCCTATTCCGGCGCGTGGCAGACCGCCTCGACATTGTTGCCGTCGGGATCGAGCACGAAAGCGGCGTAGTAGGTCGGGTGGTATTCGGCGCGCAGGCCCGGGCCGCCATTATCGCGGCCGCCGGCAGTGAGCGCCGCGTCGTAGAAGCGGCGAACGGCATCCCGGTCGGGCGCGGAGAAGGCGAGATGGACGCCGCTGTCGGGCTTCTTCGCGTCCCCGATCCAGAAGAAGGGTTTGCCCGGGGTGCCGAGCCCGGCGTGCCGCGTGTTCCCCTCGCCGGGGAACTCCATCAGCACGGAGATGCCGAGCGGGGCGAGCGCCGCGCGATAGAAGGCGAGCGAGCGGTCGAAGCCGCTCACCGCGAAGCCGACATGGTCCAGCATGGCTGCTCCTCAGGGTCTGGCGGGAATGATCCGGCAGTCCCTGGAAGGGTTCGCACCGCCGGGCGGCATTGGCAACGCCGGCCGTCGAAATTGTCCCTGAAAGGCGTGGATGCCCGGGACAAGCCCGGGCATGACGCGGAGTGCGGGGCGGGCGCGGAGCCGGCCCCGAACCGTGATTGCAGACTACTCGGTCTTCAGCGGCACCTTCGGCACGAGGCTGCGGCCCTTGCCGGCGAGCGGGGCCGGGGCGGCCGGCTCGGGCGCGGACTTCGGGCCGGAGCGCCGGGCGCGCCGGGGCTTCGGTTCGCCCTCCTCGCCCTCGGCGCGCGGCCGGATCTCGGTGTCCGGCACCACGTCGAGCTTGAGCCCGGTCTCGCCGTCCTGCTTCTTCTCGACGGACACGTTCACCGTGCCGCCCTTACGCAACACGCCGAACAGCACCGCGTCGGCCAGCGGCTTCTTGATGTGCTCCTGGATCACGCGGGCGAGCGGCCGCGCGCCCATGCGCTCGTCATAGCCCTTCTCGGCCAGCCAGCCCGTCGCCTCCTCCGTGAGGTTGAAGGTGACGTTGCGGTCGGCGAGCTGCGCCTCGAGCTGCATCACGAACTTGGTGACGACCGACCTCACGACCTCCGGCGGCAGCGCGTCGAAGGCGATGATCGCGTCGAGCCGGTTACGGAACTCCGGCGAGAACAAGCGATTGATCGCCTCCTCGTCCTCGCCCTTGCGCCTGGTCCGGTTGAACCCGATCGGCGCCTTAGCGAGGTCGGCCGCGCCCGCGTTCGTGGTCATGATCAGGATCACGTTGCGGAAGTCGACGGCCTTGCCGTTGTGATCGGTCAGCTTCCCGTGGTCCATCACCTGCAGCAGGATGTTGAACAGGTCCGGATGCGCCTTCTCGATCTCGTCGAGCAGCAGCACGCAGTGCGGATGCTGGTCGACGCCGTCGGTCAGAAGCCCGCCCTGGTCGAAGCCGACATAGCCAGGAGGCGCGCCGACGAGGCGGCTGACCGTGTGGCGCTCCATGTATTCCGACATGTCGAAGCGCAGCATCTCGACGCCGAGCGTGGCGGCGAGCTGCTTGGCCACCTCGGTCTTGCCGACGCCGGTCGGGCCTGAGAACAGGTAGTTGCCGATCGGCTTCTCCGGCTCGCGGAGCCCTGCCCGGGCCAGCTTGATCGCGGAGGCGAGCGCCTCGATGGCCTTGTCCTGGCCGTAGACGACGCGCTTGAGGTTCTCCTCGAGATGCTCCAGCACCGTGGCGTCGTCCTTGGAGACCGACTTCGGCGGGATGCGCGCCATGGTGGCGATCGTGTTTTCGATCTCCTTGACGCCGATCGTCTTCCGCCGCCGCGCCTCCGGGACCAGCATCTGCGAGGCGCCGGTCTCGTCGATCACGTCGATCGCCTTGTCAGGCAGCTTCCTGTCGTTGATGTAGCGCGCCGAGAGCTCCACTGCCGCCTTGATGGCGTCGTTGGTGTAGCGGACCTTGTGGTAGTCCTCGAAATAGGGCTTGAGGCCCCTCAGAATCTCGATCGCGTCGGGCACGGTCGGCTCGTTGACGTCGATCTTCTGGAACCGGCGGACGAGCGCGCGGTCCTTCTCGAAGAACTGCCTGTATTCCTTGTAGGTGGTCGAGCCGATACAGCGGATCGTGCCCGAGGACAGCGAAGGCTTGAGGAGGTTCGATGCGTCCATCGCGCCGCCGGAGGTCGCCCCGGCGCCGATCACCGTGTGGATCTCGTCGATGAACATGATCGCGCCGGGATAGTTCTCGATCTCCTTGACGACCTGCTTCAGACGTTCCTCGAAATCGCCGCGATAGCGCGTGCCGGCGAGCAGCGCGCCCATGTCGAGGGCGAAGATCGTGGAGTTCTTGAGGACCTCCGGCACCTCGCCGTTGACGATGCGGCGGGCGAGGCCTTCCGCGATCGCGGTCTTGCCGACGCCGGGATCGCCGACATAGAGCGGGTTGTTCTTCGAGCGGCGGCAGAGGACCTGGATCGTGCGGGCGATCTCGGTGTCGCGGCCGATCAGCGGGTCGATCTTCCCCTTCTTCGCCTTCTCGTTCAGGTTGACGCAATACGCCTCGAGGGCGTCGGTCTTCTTCTTTCCGTTGTCATTGCTGTCCACGGTAGCGGCGTCTTCCTCGGCGCCTCGCGCCGCCCTGGGTTCGGACATCCCGGCCCGCTTCGCTATGCCGTGCGAAATATAGTTCACGGCATCATAGCGCGTCATGTCCTGCTCTTGCAGGAAGTAGGCCGCGTGGCTCTCACGTTCGGCGAAGATGGCGACGAGCACGTTGGCGCCGGTCACCTCGTCTCGCCCGGAGGACTGGACGTGGATGACGGCGCGTTGGATCACGCGCTGGAAGCCGGCGGTCGGCTTCGATTCCTCGCCGACCTCCGTGACGAGGTTCTCGAGCTCGGTGTCGATGTATTCGAGCAGATTGGCCTTCAGCACGTCGAGATCGACGTTGCAGGCCCGCATCACGGCGGCGGCGTCCTGGTCGTCGACGAGGGCGAGGAGGAGGTGCTCCAGCGTGGCGTATTCCTGCCGGCGCTCATTGGCGTAGGCGAGGGCCTGATGCAGCGCCTTCTCGAGGCTACGGGAGAAAGATGGCAAGAGCCGTCCTCACTTCTTTTCCATGACACATTGCAGAGGGTGCTGATGCCGGCGCGCAAAGTCCATGACCTGCGTCACCTTGGTTTCAGCCACCTCGTAGGTGTAGACCCCGCATTCCCCGACCCCGTGATGATGCACGTGCAGCATGACGCGCGTCGCCGCCTCGCGGCTCTTGTTGAAGAACCGCTCCAGCACGTGGACCACGAACTCCATCGGCGTGTAGTCGTCGTTCAGCAGCAGCACGCGGTACATGCTCGGCCGCTTGGTCTTCGGCCGGGTCTTCGGTACGACGACCGTCCCCGTGTCGCCGTCGCCCCTGTCACCGTCGTCGGAACGACGCGTCTCGTTGCTCATGGCTGCCTGGACCGTCCTGGCGCTCGCGCTTCTCTTACAAAGCGGCGCCCCTCCCGGGCGGTTCCGGCCTTGCGGGCGCCGCGTGCGCGGTTCCCCTCGGGGAACGCGATCCGTCACGTCCGCCCCGCCGCGCTCTCCCGATATAGGTACGGCGAGACCGCCGGAACAGACGCTCTTCAGTGCGGAGTCGAGCACGGCTGGGGCGATTTGCCAAGCCCGTTGCGCACGCCGGGCGGGCCGGTTCCACGACCCGCCCCGCAGGCGTGACCGGAAACGAAAACGGGCCCGGACGAGGGTCCGGGCCCGTTTTCATGGGAAGTGATCGACCGCGGCGGCATGCCGCCGCGTGGCAGGCCTCAGCGCTGCGTCGCCGCGTCGAACGGGCGGGCGGCGTCCTTGGCGAGGTCCATCACCATCTCGGTGATCTTCGTCGCCTGGCCGACGGCCGCGTCATAGGCGGCCCGGGCATAGCCGGACTGGATCTCGAAAGCGGCGTCGAGCGAGCGGGCGCCGAGCAGCTTCTCCACGGCGGCGGAGCCGTCCTCGAAGGACTTGCGGGTGTACTCGGCCGTCTCGGCCGCGATCGCCTGCCAGCCCTTGGTCACGGAACCGAGCGCCTTGATGCTCGTGTCGAGGCTGTCGCGCATCGTCTTCTGCACGTCTTCAAAACCGTTGAGCATAGCGTCCTCGCTCTCGCGGATGCCGCAGGCCCGGCGCCGGCCGGACCGCGTCAGTGCATCCGATGCTCAGATTATATGCACCGCACCATCGGGGTCAAGGAAATTGTGCACTGCACAATGCCGGGGAGGACGTCAGGGGTAGCCGGGCCTGGGAATGGCTTCCCCCGCTTTACCGAACGGTAACCGCGTTCGCCGTAGCTTCGCCACTGTTGTGACTTTGCAGGGGGCAGGTGGGGGTCACAGCGCCGCCTAACGATCGCGAACCCGCAATCGCCACGGGGACGAACAGTGTTGCGTCGGCATTCAACTCGCCTTCCGGCCTTCGCGCCGGTCCACGCCTTCTTTGCCCTTCTGCTCGCCTTTCTCGTCCTCGCGGCGGCCAGCGCTCCGGCCGCCGCGGACGAGAACCCGCTCTATGCCGGCATCGTCGTCGACCTCGTTTCGGGCGAGGTGCTCTACGCCGACAGTGCCGACGAGCGCCGCTACCCCGCCTCGCTCACCAAGATGATGACGCTCTACGTCGTCTTCGAGGAACTCGAGGCCGGGCGGATCGACCTCGGCACCCGCTTCACCGTGTCGCAGAATGCCGCGAACGAGCCGCCCTCCAAGCTCGGCGTGCGTCCCGGCAGCACGATCACCGTCGAGCAGGCGATCCTGTCGCTGGTGACCGTTTCGGCCAACGACGTCGCGACGGTCATCGCCGAGAATATCGGCGGCAGCGTCGAGGCGTTTGCCCAGCGCATGACGACAGAGGCGCGCGCCATCGGCATGGCGAGCACCCAGTTCCGCAACGCCAACGGCCTGCCGAACAGCGGCAACTACTCCACGGCTGCCGATCTCGCCCGGCTCGGCGTGGCGCTGCGCTACAGGTTCCCGCAGTATTTCGGCTATTTCTCCACCGAGAGCTTCACCTTCAACGGCGTCGCTCGCGGCAACCACAACAATCTCGTCGGCACTGTCGACGGCGTCGACGGCATCAAGACCGGCTACATCAACGCCTCCGGCTACAATCTCGTGACGTCGCTGCGCCGGAACGGCCGCAACGTCATCGCGGTGGTGCTCGGCGGCCGCTCGGCGGCGAGCCGGGATGCGCATATGCGCGACCTGCTCGACCGCTACGTGCCGGCGGCCGCGCAGGGCGAGGGCTATTCGACGGCCCTGCTCGCCTCGATCAATTACGGGCGCACCACGCCGCAGTTGCCGACCTTCAGCGTCGCGGCGCAGATTCCGGACGACCATCCGAACCCCAGGCCCCGGCCGAGCCAGCCCGGCGAGATCATGCTCGCAGCGGCCGAGCCGGCGCCCGCGGTGCCGATGGCGCCAATCGCGCCGGAGCCGGAGCCGGAGCCGCTCGCGATCCCGACCCTGCCGCAGTTCCCCAACCTCACCGCGCTCGCCGCGACGGCCCCCACCAATGCCGCGCTCACGGCGGTGCAGATTCTCTCCGCGCCCGTCGAGATCGATGCCCGGGTGCAGGTCGCGTCCGCCGCGCCCATCGCCCCGCCGGCGCCGGAGGGCGTGCACGAGATCGGCTCGGGCACTGACGAGACCAATCACCCGCCCGCGTCCGGCTGGTACATCCAGATCGGCGCCGTGGGCACCGAGGAGGCGGCGAACGACCTTCTCGCCCGCGCCCAGCGCGATGTCGGCGCGGCCCTCGCGGGGGCGGAGCCGGTGACCGAGGTGTTCGAGCAAGGGGACAACGTCTATATCCGCGCCCGCTTCGCCGGTTTCCCCGACGAGGCGGCGGCGACGGAGGCCTGCGCGGCGCTCCAGGCGAATCGGTTCGCCTGCTACACAATCCATCTGTGACGGATCGTGCGGGCGGCTCCGCGGGGCCGCCCGTAATACACCGCAGCGTTCGCCTGCCAGGGGTGCCTAGCGATGACTACCGAGCAAGAGGTCCTTCGCCTCGTTGATCCGGGCGGCGAGAAAGGTCGAGCCGCCCTGGTCGGGGTGGACGCCCTTCATCAGGCGCCGGTGCGCGGCGCGGATTTCCTCGTCGGTGGCCCCGGGCTGAAGGCCAAGGATCTCGTAGGCCTGCTCAAGGCTCATGGCGCCCGACTCCGCCGGGCGGGCCTGCCCCGCTGCCGGATCACGCTCGACGTGTTCACGCCAGCCGGGCTCCCGGCGGTCGAGATACGCCTCTAGCAGCGCCCGGCTCTCCTCGTCGCCGGCCAGTTCGGCGTGAAGCGCCTCGAGCTCGCCGAGGCTCAATGCCGCGAGGTCCTTGCCGGCCTGCGTGCCGGTCAGCACGTGGCCGATCATCTCGCCCGTGTCGTGGTCGAGCATCATCTCGAGCGCTGCCGACCGCACCACGCTGTGCCGGCCCGGGGTCGGGCCGCGGCGGATGCGGCCGATCCCCCTCGCCTGCCAAAGGGCGATGGCGGCGAAGGCGAGAGGCATCGCCAACGACCAGCGCTCGGCGATGGCGAGGACGGCGGCGGCGGCGAGCAGCGCGACAGTGCCGATCACGCGCAGGCCGCGCGCGAGCGCGGCCGGCGAGGCGCGCAGGAAAGCCTGCAGCACTATCGTCAACACGGCGAGCGCGGCAATGCCGCCGATCACGTAGGGCATGCCGGCCTCACTTCATCTGCTCGAGCAGCAGCCTCGCCTCGCGCTGGCTCCTGCCGAGGTCGGCGAGCGCCGCCCGGCCGCCCGCGGCATAGGCCGCGACCGCGCGCAGTAGCCTGCCGAGCGTCTCCGCGGCGCCCTCATCGAGCCGGAAGTGGGCGCCCTTGGTGAGGCGGGCGATCTCGCGGAAGGCCTGCTCCGCCACGCCGCTGCGCCCCTCCTGGACCATGAACGCCTTGACGCCGAGCAGGCCAAGCTCGCCGGCGAGAGCCGCGAGATCGTCGACGTTCTCCTCCATCGCATCGCCGACATAGACCATTGCCGCCACGCGGTCCTTGCGCGTCGTATCGACGGCGTGGCGCAGCACCTTGCGGATCTGGGTGTGGCCGCCGCGGCAGTCGATCCTGGTCATGAGATCGGCGAGGGCGCGGGCGTCCGAGACGAAGCGGCTGGCCCGGCATTCCCCGAAGCCGCGAAAATAGACGAGCTGCACGTCCAGCCCGCCGATCCGGCCCGCCTCGGCGAACATCTCGGCCTGGAGCCGGCAGGCCCGGTCCCAGGTCGGCTGCCGGCTCATCGTGGCGTCGAGCGCGAAGATCAGCCGCCCGCGCTCTCCCGCCGGTCGGGGCGCAGTATCGCGCGCCGCGGCGAGGAAGGCGTCGATGGCCGAGCGATCCGATTGCGGCACGGTCGGCACGGTGTCGGCCGCTGCGGGCTCTATCCCGCTCCGGACCCCGCCCGGCTTGCCGATGTCCTTAGCCATACCGCCTCCTGCTATCCGCCCGGCCCGCCAGGGCACTACCCCTCACATGGCGATGCGGCGGGTCGGCCGAAACCATCCCGCGACCCGTGCGAGATTTTGCCAGATCGCGCCGGTTCGCGAGAACGGTTTTGCGTGTTCCGGCGCCAGGGTGCGGTTGCGCGCCTTGTGAGCCGGTGCGAAGCCGGTCCATCTTGGGGCCACCCCCCCGCAGGACCCGGCGCACCCTGTCGCGCCGACCCGCCAGGCACCATATGCCGCCCAGGCCGCCGCGCCGCGGGCGGAGGATGAAGGAGACCATGATGGTACTGCAGATTGGTGACGTTGCGCCGGACTTCGAGGCGGAGACGACCGAGGGCCGCATCCGCTTCCACGAATGGCTCGGCGATTCCTGGGGCGTGCTGTTCTCGCACCCGAAGGACTTCACCCCGGTCTGCACCACCGAGCTCGGCGCCGTGGCCCGTCTCAAGCCCGAGTTCGACAAGCGCAACACCAAGGTGATCGGGCTTTCGATCGACCCGGTGTCCGACCACAGCAAGTGGGCGGAGGACATCCGCGACACCCAGGGCTTCGCGCCGAACTACCCGCTGATCGGCGACACCGACCTCAACGTCGCCAAGCTCTACGGCATGATCCATCCGAACGCCTCGGGCACGCACGCGGGCCGGACCGCGGCCGACAACCAGACGGTGCGGACGGTCTTCATCATCGGCCCCGACAAGCGCATCAAGCTGCTGCTCGTGTACCCGATGTCCACGGGCCGGAACTTCCCCGAGATCCTGCGGGTGATCGATTCCCTGCAGCTCACGGCGAAGCACAAGGTGTCCACGCCTGCCGACTGGAACCCGGGCGACGACGTGATCATCTCCGGCTCGGTCTCGGAAGAGGAAGCGCGTAAGACCTATCCCGAGGGATGGCGGGCGCCGCGGCCCTATATGCGCATCGTGAAGCAGCCGGGCGCTCAGGGCTGACCCGGCCTCATCGGCACGAAAGGCGGCGCGAGCATCGCGCCGCCGAGCCCTCATGCCGAATCGAACGCGGAGGGAAACACGATTTCGCCCGCCGGCGCGTTCTCGCCGAACGGCAATCCCAGAACATAGGCGGGGTCGAGCCCGCGATAGCCGAGGCCCGGCCACGATCTGAAAGCGAAACGCCGGTAGTAGCCTGCATCGCCGACGAGGACGATGCCGCGGGCGCCCCCGGATCGCAGCCGCGCAAGGCCCGCCTCAACAAGCGCCGCGCCGATCCCCCTTCCCTGCACGTCCGGACCGACGGAGATCGGCCCCAAGCCGAACCAGCCGTCGCGCCCGGCTCCCAACGACACCGGTGAGAATGCGGCATGGCCCACCACCTCGCCGTGCCGTTCCGCCACGAGCGAGAGGGCCAGAACGACGTCCCGTCGCAGCGCCGCGACGATCCGCGCCTCCGTGCCGGAGCGATGCCGGGCGGCGGCGAACGCCCGCTCGGTGACCCGCTCGATTGCCTCCTCGTCGCCGTGCCGCTCGGCACGGATCACGACGCCGTCGATCACCGAAGAAGACCGAGCAGGATCAGCGCGGCGTCGTACTCGGCCTTGCGGGCGGCACGCCGGCGAGCGGCCTCGAAGTCCTCGCCCCAGAGTTCGATGTTCCAGTCCTCGTCGAGATGGGCGGCCGCCCACCCGGCCTCGGGATCCAGCGCCCCTTCCGCCACCGCAAGGGCCAGCAGCACCGACCCCGTCAGCGTCGTCAACGTGTGCAGGCCCGCAAGGTCGAGCGCGGACCGGCCCTCGAGCGCCGCGCGCACGGCCGGCAGCACCGCCGCGTCCTGCGCGATCGGCATGACGCCCTCCGCCAGCCGGAAGCGAACATTGAAGCGCGCTTCGGCCCAGGTCAGCACCGGGTCCCACCGCTCCCTCTGGCGGCGGACCAGCCGCTCCGGCCCGTCGGCACGGTAGGTGAGCAGATCCGATCCCGCGAATTTCGCGATATCGTCGGCGACGTCCGAAGCCACTTCCGGTATGCCGTCGAGCGCGGTGTTGACGAGGCGAGTGAGCGGCATGGTGGCGGGGTCGATGAGGTCGCCCTGGGCGGCCCATTCAGCCGCGAGCCCCTCGGCGAGGCGCGCCTCGGGCACCGCCAGCAGGTTGCGGCGCGGTGTCCGCACCGACCTGCCGTCGAGCAAGATCTTATGACCTTCCGGACCCGGCTCGACAGTCACGTCCTTGTAGAAGCGTTTCGGCAGCTCGCGGCGGGCGAGCTCCTTGACGCGACTGACCGGCGCCGCGCTGTGGTGGGGCACACCGGCGAGGCGGTGGAAGATGTCGTCGTCGTCCGCCTCGCTCACGCGACCTCCTCGGCGCCCTCGGCCCGCTCGTCATAGGCATCGAAGCCGAGCAGGTTCCAGGACTGCGCCATGTGCGGCGGCAACGGGGCGGTCACGTCGATGACGCCCCGGCCGGAAGGATGCGGAATCACGAGGCGGCGGGCAAGCAAGTGCAGCCGGTTCTGGATGCCGCCCGGCAGTTCCCAGTTCTCGATGTTGAAGTACTTGGAGTCGCCCAGGATCGGATGCCCGATCGACGCCATGTGGATGCGAAGCTGATGCGTGCGGCCCGTCACCGGCTTCAGGCTGAGCCAGGCCAGCCGCCCCGCCACCTGATCCACGACGGAATAGACCGAGACGGCGTGCTGCGCGTCCTCCTCGCCGTGACGGGCGATGCGCATCACGTCCCCCTCCTCCGACGGCTCGCGCTTCAGATAGGTCGAAATGCGGCCCTGCGCCGGCCGCGGCACGCCGTAAACGAGCGCCCAGTAGATCTTCCGCGCCGAGCGCGACCGGAACGTCCTGGCGAGCGTGGATGCAGCGGCGCGCGTGCGCGCGACCAGCAGGACGCCCGAGGTCTCGCGGTCGATGCGGTGGACGAGCCGCGGCTTCACGCCCCGGTCGGTGAGGCTTTCGAGCATGCCGTCGATGTGCCGCGTCATGCCCGAGCCGCCCTGCACGGCGAGCCCAGCCGGCTTATTGAAGACGAACACGTCGTCGTCCTCATAGAGCAGGATCGAGCGGAGAAACGCCTCGTCATCGCCGCCGGCCGTCTGCTTCGGCCGGGCCGCGGGCGCGTCCTCGCCCGTCAGCGGCGGCACGCGCACGGCCTGGCCGGGGTTGAGCCGGGTCGAGGTCTTCACCCGGCCGCCGTCGACCCGGACCTGGCCCGAGCGCAGCAGCTTCTGAAGATGCCCGAAGCCGAGGCCGGGATAGTGTTCCTTGAACCAGCGGTCGAGCCGCATGCCGGCCTCATCGCGGCCGACCATGCGTGTCTCGACCTGCCGGCCCTCGCGGGGCGGAGCGTCCGTCACTGCAAGATCCTCATCAGCCACAGGCCTGCGGCTATTCCCGCCAGAGATAGGGCGAGCGAGGCCGCGACGTAAGTCACCGCGGCCGCTACCCTGCCCGCTTCCCACAGCGTGAGCGCGTCGAGCGAGAAAGTGGAGAAGGTGGTGAAACCGCCGAGCACGCCCGTGGCGAGGAAAAGGCGCAGCGAGGCGGCGTTCGCGGGTTCGGCGCGGGTGAGCCAGCCGATGAGAACGCCCATCAGGCCGGAGCCGACGATGTTCACGAACAGCGTCGCCCAGGGGAAGGCGGGGCCGAGCAGGCGCAACGAGGCGAGCCCCACAAGGTGCCGCGCCCCAGCCCCGAGTGCGCCGCCGGCCATGACGAGGAGGAGGTTCATGGGCGGGGGATGTTGCGAGCCGTGTGGAAGACCGAGATAATTTCGACCCGATCGCGGCGAACCCGGTAGGTCACCACATACGGAAACTGCGGGACGAGCAAGTTGCGTCGACTCGCGCGAGGGCTCCGACTTCCAAGATAGGGGAACTCCGCCAGGTTGCCGACAGCCTCCACAACCCGCCTGACGACCTCCACCGCCGCCTTCGGATTGCCACGATTGATGAAGGCTATGGATCGCGTCGAGGTCTTCAGCAGCGCGCTGGCCGAATAAGACCTTCATAGACCCCAACGCCGAAACAGCGTAGCCATCTCGGCATCCGACACGAACGGAAGATCGGGATTCGCGAGGCGGCGCTCGATCTCGGCCTCCTGCTCAGGCGAGAGCAGGGGCTCCCCATCGTCCGTCGCAGCGGCAAGGATGATATCTGCGAGTTCCTCTTGCCGATCCGGCGGGAGCGAATCGAGGGCGTCTTTAGCTCGTTGCACTTTTGCGCTGGCGACCATGCCTGATCCTAACACAGGGCAGCCCGCGCCTCACCCACCCCCACGCTCGCGCCGGAGCTTCGCCCAGTACTCCAGCCGCTTCCTGATCTCGCGCTCGAAGCCGCGGTCGGGCGGCTCGTAGAAGCTGCGGCGGCCCAGCGCCTCGGGGAAATAGTCCTGGCCCGAAAACGCGTCCGGCTCGTCGTGATCGTAGCGGTACCCTGCGCCGTAGCCCTCCGCCTTCATCAGCTTGGTCGGCGCGTTGAGGATGTGTTTGGGGGGCGGCAGCGAGCCGGCTTCCTTGGCGAGGCGGGTGGCCGCCTTGAAGGCGGTGTAGACGGCGTTCGACTTCGGCGCGGTCGCGAGATAGACGGCGCACTCCGCCAGCGCGAGTTCCCCCTCGGGCGTGCCGAGCATCTCGTAGGCGTCCTTCGCGGCGATCGCGAGCACCAGCGCCTGCGGGTCGGCGAGGCCGATGTCCTCCGACGCCATCCGGATCAGCCGGCGCGCCAGGAACAGCGGCGCCTCGCCGGCGTCGAGCATACGGCAGAGATAATAGAGCGCCGCGTCGGGGTCGGAGCCGCGCACCGCCTTGTGCAGCGCCGAGATGAGATTGTAGTGCCCGTCCTGCCCCTTGTCGTAGATCGGCGCGCGGCGCTGCACGATCTCCTGGAGCGCGGCGGCGTCGAACACCTCCCCTGCGCCCGCGGCGCGCCAGACGTCCTCGGTCAGCGTCAGCGCCGCCCGGCCGTCGCCGTCGGCCATGCGCACGAGCGAGGCCCGCGCCTCCGCGTCGAGCGGTAGCGGCTTGCCCTCGAGCTCCTCGGCCCGGGCCAGCAGGCGCTCGATCGCCGCCTCGTCGAGCGAGCGGAACACGAGCACGTGGGCGCGGCTGAGCAGCGCGGCGTTGAGCTCGAAGGACGGGTTCTCGGTGGTGGCGCCGACCAGCGTCACCGTGCCGTCCTCCATCACCGGCAGGAAGCTGTCCTGCTGGGCGCGGTTGAAGCGGTGGATTTCGTCCACGAACAACAGCGTTCCCTTGCCCGTAAGGCGGCGCGCCCGGGCGGCCTCGAACGCCTTCTTGAGGTCGGCGACGCCCGAGAACACCGCCGAAATCTGCTCGAAGGCGAGGTCGGTCTCTGCGGCGAGGAGGCGCGCCACCGTCGTTTTTCCCGTGCCCGGCGGGCCCCACAGGATCAGCGAGCCGAGGGTTCCGGAGCGCAGCATGCGTGTGATGGTGCCGGCGGGCCCGACGAGATGATCCTGCCCCACGACCTCTGCGGGCCTGGTCGGGCGCAGCCGGTCGGCCAGCGGGCGCGGCGCGCGGGGATCGGGCCCGGCTGTCGAGAAGAGGTCGGCCATCCGCTCATGCCGCCTCGGGTCGTCGCGACTTCGGGTTCTTGCGCCCGGTCGCGAGCTTGTTGCCGACCTCGCGGCGCACGCGCGGCGCGACGGGCTCGGAAGCGATGAAGCCCCGCACCGCCTCGGCATCCCAGCGCGCGAGGAGGCGCAGCGCCCAGCTCACGGCTTTCACGACCATGTCGTCGCGATCGGCGGCGAGGCGCCGCGCAATATCGAGGGTTCTCGCCGTGTCGCCGGTCGCCCCCTTGGACTTCAGATTGAGGCTGGTCGTGGCGACGAGCGCCGCCCGCCGCCACCAGCGGTCGGGACTCTCCGTCCAGCGCCGCACGTCCTCGTCGCCGATCCGGCCCAGGCGCCAGGCCGGGCCGGCGACATAGGGACCAAAAATGTCGGTGTCCTCCCAGCGCCCCATGCCGCTCCCGAGCGCCTCGACCTCGGCGATCCCGAGCGACGCCATGGCAGCTCCATGAGTGCCGACAAGTTCATAAGCCATCCAGCGCTCGCCCGACACGATCAGCCTGTGTGCGGCGAGGAGGACGTCGGCCGGCTCGGCGGCAGCGAGGCGCGCGGAGAGCCTCCGCCGCACGGCCCGGAGCGCCGGAATCGTCCGCTTCGGAAGTCCGGCGAACTCGGCGAGCGCCGCCTCGATCGCGGCCTCCGCATCCCGGTCCATGCTGTCCCCGCAAAAAGCCAGGCCGGCTGAGAAACGACGAAGGGCGGCCCGATCGGACCGCCCTTCAATCTCACGCGTCGATCGGTGCCGATCAAGCCGCCGCGGCGGTCTCCGCCTCGGCGCGAGCGCGGTCTTCCGCGCCCTTGGCCTCGACGTCGCGCTCGACGAATTCGATCACCGCCACGGGGGCGTTGTCGCCATGGCGGAAGCCCGCCTTCAGCACGCGGGTGTAGCCGCCGTTGCGCTCCGCATAACGCGGCCCCAGCGTCTCGAACAGCTTCTTCGCCGCGGCCTCGTTGCGCAGCTCGGACGCCGCCTGACGGCGCGCGGGCAGCCCGCCCTTCTTGGCGAGCGTGACGAGCTTCTCGACGATCGGCCGCAGGTCCTTCGCCTTCGGCAGCGTCGTCACGATCTGCTCATGCGTGATGAGCGACGCCGCCATGTTGGCGAACATCGCCTTGCGGTGGCTGGCCGTCCTGTTCAGCTTCCGGCCGCGGTTGCCGTGGCGCATGGTACCCTCGTTCTATCGTGCGGGGCACTCTTAGGCGCCCGCGAAGCTGCGATCAAGCCGCCGTCGCGGCGGTTCGTCAGTAGTTGTGCTCTTCGTAGCGCTTGGCCAGCTCGTCGATGTTTTCGGGCGGCCAGTTCGGCACTTCCATGCCGAGATGCAGCCCCATCTGCGCCAGCACTTCCTTGATCTCGTTCAGCGACTTGCGCCCGAAATTCGGGGTGCGGAGCATCTCCGCCTCGGTCTTCTGGATGAGATCGCCGATATAGACGATGTTGTCGTTCTTCAGGCAGTTCGCCGAGCGGACGCTGAGCTCGAGCTCGTCGACCTTCTTGAGCAGCGCCGGGTTGAAGGCCAGCTCGGGGACCTGATCGGTCTTCTGGTCCTTCTGCGGCTCCTCGAAGTTCACGAACACCGAGAGCTGGTCCTGGATGATGCGGGCGGCATAGGCCACCGCGTCATCGGGACGGATCGAGCCGTTGGTCTCGACGGTCAGGGTCAGCTTGTCGTAGTCGAGCACCTGGCCCTCGCGGGTGTTCTCGACCTTGTAGCTGACCTTGCGCACCGGCGAGTACAGGCTGTCGACCGGGATGAGGCCGATCGGCGCGTCCTCGGGGCGGTTGCGCTCGGCCGGGACATAGCCCTTGCCGGTGTTGACCGTGAACTCCATCCGGATCTCCGCGCCCTCGTCGAGGGTGCAGATGACGTGGTCCGGATTGAGGATCACGACGTCGCCGACGGTCTGGATGTCGCCGGCGGTCACGACGCCCGGGCCCTGCTTGCGCACGACCATGCGCTTGGGCCCGTCGCCCTGCATGCGGACGGCGATTTCCTTGATGTTGAGGATGATGTCGGTCACGTCCTCGCGAACGCCCGAAATCGAGGAGAACTCGTGCAGCACGCCGTCGATCTGGACGGCGGTGACGGCCGCGCCCTGCAGCGAGGACAGCAGCACGCGGCGCAGCGCGTTGCCGAGCGTCAGGCCGAAGCCGCGCTCGAGCGGCTCGGCGACGACGGTCGCGATGCGCTTGGGCTCGCTGGACGGCGCGACCTCGAGCTTGTTCGGCTTGATGAGCTCGCGCCAATTCTTCTGAATGGTCACGGAAGTACCTCTCGAATCAATCGGCCCGCTCCGGCCGCGTTCGCCGAGGGGCCGCATGCAAAGGCCGGCGCGCGCGTCTCGCGCTTCCGGCCTTCCGGGAATCAGACCCGGCGACGCTTGCGCGGGCGGCAGCCGTTGTGCGGAATCGGCGTCACGTCGCGGATCGAGGTCACCATGAAGCCGGCCGCCTGCAGCGCCCGCAGCGCCGATTCGCGCCCGGAACCGGGGCCGCGCACCTCGACCTCGAGCGTGCGCACCCCGTGCTCCTGCGCCTTCCGCGCCGCGTCCTCGGCCGCCATCTGCGCGGCATAGGGGGTCGACTTGCGCGAGCCCTTGAAGCCCATCGTGCCGGCCGACGACCAGGAAATGGTGTTCCCCTGGGCGTCGGAAATGGTGATCATCGTGTTGTTGAACGTCGAATTCACATGCGCGATGCCGGACGTGATGTTCTTCCGCTCGCGGCGGCGAACGCGCGTTGCTTCCTTGGCCATATGGTACCTTCCGTTACGATCTCAACGCCGCCGTGGTTCCAGCGGCTACACCGGGAGAGCGAATGGCGAGTAGCGAATGGCGAATAGAGGATCGAAGCACGCGGCTCCGCTCTTCCCTATTCGCTACTCCCAATTCGCTACTCGCCCAAACTCACTTCTTCTTGCCGGCAATCGCCTTCGCCGGGCCCTTGCGGGTGCGGGCATTGGTGTGGGTGCGCTGGCCCCGCACCGGCAGGCCGCGGCGGTGGCGCAGGCCGCGATAGGACCCGAGGTCCATCAGCCGCTTGATGTTCATCGCCACTTCGCGGCGGAGGTCGCCCTCCACGACGTAGTCGCGGTCGATGGTCTCACGGATCTGCAACACCTCGGCGTCGGTCAGCTCGTTGACGCGGCGCTCGGCCGGAATGCCGACCTTCTCGCAGATATCGGCGGCGTTCTTCGGGCCGATGCCGTGAATGTATTGCAGCGCGATGATGGTGCGCTTGTTCGTCGGAATGTTGACGCCAGCGATACGGGCCAAGGGACTTCTCCTCACGTCGCGGCTTGCCGCCGCTGCGCCCGGGTCCCGGTAGGTGGGAAGGCCGGACACGAAAACAAGCGACCGGCGCGCGGTCACCCAATCGAGTGCCCAGCTCCGATCGCGACAGAATGCGAATTGGAGCCGGTGGATACAGGACGAAGCAGGGCTTCGTCAACAACGGCGGTCACGCCGCCGCGGTCTCGCGGAGGATACCGTCGATCTCAGCCGCCACCTCGTCGATCGGCGCCATGCCGTCGACGCTGCGAAGCTTGTCCTTCTCCGCGTAGTAGCGGGTCAGCGGCGCCGTCTGTTCATGGTACACGGCGAGCCGCTTGCGCAGCGCCTCGGGCGTATCGTCGGCCCGGGGCGAAGCGCCGGTCTCCTTCGCCCGCTTGGCGATCCGCCCGAACAGCGCCTCTTCGTCGACTTTGAACTCGATCACGACGTCGATCGCGAGTCCGCGCTCCGCGAGCAGGCGGTCGAGCGCGGCGGCCTGTCCGGGGGTACGGGGAAAGCCGTCGAGAATGAAGCCGCCGGCGCAGTCCTCGTTCGAGATCCGGTCCGCCACGATCTGCACCACGACGTCGTCCGGCACGAGATCGCCGCGGTCCATGATGTCCTTGGCGCGGAGTCCGATCGGCGTGCCGGCCTTCACGGCGGCGCGCAGCATATCGCCTGTCGACAGCTGCACCAGCCCCCGCGTCTCCACCAGCCGCACCGCCTGGGTCCCCTTCCCCGCCCCCGGCGGCCCCAGCAGAATCAGCCTCAACGCCGCCTCCCCCGAAGCTTCGCCTTCTTGACCAGCCCCTCGTACTGATGGGCGAGCAGATGGCCCTGCACCTGCGCGACCGTATCCATCGTCACGCTGACGACGATCAGCAGCGAGGTGCCGCCGAACGTGAACGGCACCGAGAACCGTGCAATCATGATCTCCGGAATGATGCACACGATCGCCAGATAGATCGCGCCCAGCACTGTGATCCGCGTCAGCACGTAGTCGATATAGGCCGCCGTGCGCTCACCCGGCCGAATGCCCGGAATGAAGCCGCCGTGCTTCTTGAGGTTGTCGGCAGTATCCGCCGGATTGAACATGATAGCGGTGTACAGGAACGTGAAGAAGATGATCCCTACGGCGTAGAGGAGCATGTAGAGCGGCTGGCCGTGGCCGAGCACCGCGAGCAGCGTCTGCAGCCAGCCCGGCCCGGTGCCGCCTGAGAAGCCCGCAACCGTCGCCGGCAGCAGCAGGATGGACGACGCGAAGATCGGCGGAATGACGCCCGCGGTGTTCAGCTTCAGCGGCAGGTGCGAGGATTCGCCCTGGAACATCCGGTTGCCGACCTGGCGCTTGGGATACTGGATCAGCAGCCGGCGCTGGGCGCGCTCCACGAACACGATGACGCCGATGATCGCGATCGACCCGATGCCGATCACCAGGATCAGCAGCGACGAGATCGCGCCGGTGCGGCCGAGCTCGAGGATGCCCGCGACCGAAGCGGGGAACTGCGCCACGATGCCCGCGAAGATGATGAGCGAGATGCCGTTGCCTATGCCGCGCGCGGTGACCTGCTCGCCGAGCCACATCAGGAACATCGTGCCGCCGGTCAGCGTCACGACGGCCACGAACGTGAAGAATGGCCCAGGATCGAGCACGATCCCCTGTTGCGACTCGAGCCCGGCCGCGATCGCGAAGGACTGGCCGGCCGCGAGCACCACCGTCAGGTAGCGCGTGTACTGGTTGATCTTCTTGCGGCCGCTCTCGCCTTCCTTCTTGATGGCCTCGAGCGAGGGCACCACGGCGGCGAGCAGCTGCATCACGATGGACGCCGAGATGTAGGGCATGATGCCGAGGGCGAAAATCGCCATCCGGCTCACCGCACCCCCGGCGAACATGTTGAACAGGCCCAGAATGCCGCCCGACGCCTGGTCGAAGGCGGCCGCGAGCCCGTCCGCGCTGATGCCCGGAAGAGGCACGTAGGTGCCGAGACGGTAGACGATCAGCGCGCCGATCGTGAACCAAATCCGCTTCTTGAGCTCGGTCGCCTTCGAGAAGGACCCGAAGTTCAGGTTTGCGACAAGCTGCTCTGCGGCCGATGCCATGCTCTGCTCCGCTCGGAGTTACCGTCTCGCGGCCCGGCCGCAGGGCTGGGTCACGCCTCGGCTGCCGGCGCCGCGGCGAGCACCGTGACGCGCCCGCCCGCCCGCTCCACGGCCGCGACCGCGGCGGCCGAGGCGCCCGCGACCTCGATCGTGACCGCCGAGGTCAGCGCGCCGTTCGCCAGCAGCCGCACGCCGTCCTTCTCACGCCGGATCACGCCGGCGGCCTTCAGCGCCGCAGCGTTCACCGTCGCGCCGGCCTCGAGCCGCCCGGCGTCGATCGCCTGCTGGATGCGGTCGAGGCCGACCTCGTTGTAGTCCCGGCGGAAGATATTGTTGAAGCCGCGCTTCGGCAGGCGCCGATGCAGCGGCATCTGGCCGCCCTCGAAGCCCTTGATGGCGACGCCGCTGCGGGCCTTCTGACCCTTCACGCCGTGACCCGAGGTCTTGCCCTTGCCCGAGCCGATGCCGCGCCCGAGGCGCTTGGTGTTGTGGGTGGCGCCCGGATTGTCCGAGAGTTCGTTGAGCTTCATCGTCCGCGTCCTGGGTCAGGCCTCGTCCACGATGCGGACGAGATGGGGCAGCTTGGCGATCATGCCGCGAACCGCAGGGGTGTCCTGCAGCGTCGACCGACGGCGGATCTTATTGAGGCCCAGGCCGATCAGCGTCGCGCGCTGCTCGGCCGGGCGGCGGATGGGGCTCCCGATCTGCTCGATCGTGATCGTGCCCGTGGATTCGTTCGTGGCCATCTCGACCTCGTTCCTCATATGCATGCCGCGGCGGCCGCGCACAATGGCGGCCGCTCGGATCAGGCCTCGGCGGCGACGTCGATGCCCTCGTCGCGACGGCGCGCCTGCAGCGTCGAGACCTTGAGGCCGCGGCGTGCGGCGACCGAGCGCGGGCTGTCCTCGCGGGACAGCGCGGCGAAGGTGGCGCGGACCATGTTGTAGGGGTTCGACGAACCGAGCGACTTGGCGACGATGTCCTGGATGCCCAGCGTCTCGAACACGGCGCGCATCGGCCCGCCGGCGATGATGCCGGTACCGGCCGGGGCGGCGCGCAGGAAAACGCGGCCCGCGCCCCACTCGCCGTGCACGTCGTGGTGCAGCGTGCGGCTCTCGCGCAGCGGCACGCGGATGAGCGCGCGCTTGGCGGCCTCGGTCGCCTTGCGAATCGCCTCGGGCACCTCGCGCGCCTTGCCGTGGCCGAAGCCGACCCGGCCCTTCTGGTCACCGACGACGACGAGCGCCGCGAAGCCGAAGCGCCGGCCGCCCTTCACCACCTTGGCGACGCGGTTGATGTGGACCAGCCGGTCGACGAACTCGCTGTCCCGCTCCTCGCGGTCGCGATTCCGGTCGCCCCGGTTGCTGCGTTCACGTTCAGCCATGTTTGTTTCTCTTTTCTCAGGCTCGGCCGGTCGATCGTTGCCGCCCGGCAATCAGCGGGCGCGCCGCGACGGACGCGCCCCGGCTCAGAACTCGAGGCCGCCCTCACGCGCCGCGTCGGCGAGCGCCTTGACGCGGCCGTGATACAGGAAACGACCGCGGTCGAACACCACCTGCGTGACACCCGCCGCCTTCGCGCGTTCCGCGATCAGCTTGCCGATCTCGGACGCCGCGCCGGTGTCGGCGCCGGTGCGCAGCTGCTCGCGCAACGTCTTCTCCAGCGAGGAGGCGGCCGCGAGCGTCCGCCCCTCGGTGTCGTCGATCACCTGCGCGTAGATGTGCTTCGACGTGCGATGCACGCTCAGCCGCGGCCGGCCATAGGCAGCGGCCTTGAGGGCGCGGCGCACGCGCGCGGCGCGGCGCTCCGTGCCGATCTTCTTTGCTACCATCGCCGTGCCCCTTACTTCTTCTTGCCTTCCTTGCGGACGATCACCTCGTCCGAATACTTCACGCCCTTGCCCTTGTAGGGCTCCGGCGGCCGGAACTCGCGGATTTCGGCCGCGACTTGGCCGACGCGCTGCTTGTCCACCCCCGAGATCACGATCTCGGTCGGCTTCGGCGTCGTGATCGTGATCCCCTGCGGGATCGGATAGCTGACGTCGTGGCTGAAGCCCAGCGCGAGCTGCAGGTTGGAGCCCTGCACCGCCGCGCGGTAGCCCACGCCGTTGATCTCCAGCCGGCGCTCGAACCCGGTGGTCACGCCCTTCATTAGGTTCGCGATCATCGAACGGGCGAGACCCCAGCGCGCGCGCGCCTCCTTGGTCGGCTCGCGGGGATCGACCTTGACGGCGTCCTCGTCCATCGCCACCAGCACTTCGTCGTTGACGACGAAGCTCAGCGTGCCCTTCGGCCCCTTCACCGAGACCGTCTGGCCCTCGACCGAGGCGGTGACGCCCTTCGGAACCGGAACCGGCTTCTTACCAATGCGAGACATGTCGTTGAACCCGTTCTCTCTTCCGCCCGATCAGAAAATCCGGCAGAGGACCTCGCCGCCGACGTTCTGGTCGCGCGCGTCGTGGTCGGCCATCACGCCCTTGGGCGTCGAGAGGATCGAGATCCCCAGGCCGTTGTTGACGCGCGGCAGGTTCTTCACCGAGGCGTACACCCGACGCCCGGGCTTGGACACCCGCTCGATCTCCCGGATCACCGGCTCGCCGTCATAGTACTTGAGCTCGATCTCGATCTCGGACTTCCCGCCCTCGTAATCGACCTCGGTGTAGTCTCGGATGTAGCCCTCGGCCTTCAGCACCTCGAGCACGTTCTGCCGCAGGCTGGACGCGGGCGTCGTGACCTTGGTCATCCGCCGCATCTGCGCGTTGCGGATCCGGGTCAGCATGTCGCCCAACGGATCGGTCATCGCCATGGACCGTTCTCCTTACCAGCTCGACTTCACGAGGCCCGGGATCATCCCGGCGGACCCCAGCTCGCGGAGCGTGATGCGGCTCATCTTGAGCTTGCGATAATAGGCCCGCGGACGGCCGGTGATCTCGCAGCGGTTGCGGACGCGGGTCGCCGAGGAGTTGCGCGGCAGCTCCGCGAGCTTCAGCTGCGCCCGGAACCGCTCGTCAATCGGGCGCTCCTGGTCCTGCGTGACGGCCTTCAGCGCGGCCCGCTTGGCCGCCATCTGCTGCACCATGCGCCGGCGCCGGTTGTTCTTCTCGACGGAGCTCTTCTTCGCCATTTTTCTAGCCCTTGCCTGCGCCTACTGCCGGAACGGGAAGTTGAACGCCTTCAGAAGCGCGCGCGCCTCGTCGTCCGTTCGGGCCGTCGTGCAGACGATAATGTCCATGCCCCAGATCTGGTCGACCTTGTCGTAATTGATCTCGGGGAACACGATGTGCTCCTTGATGCCCATCGCGAAATTGCCGCGCCCGTCGAAGCTCTTCGGGTTAAGCCCGCGGA
>Ga0182738_1001193_pt1 | contig 33209 bp, 13 predicted proteins | sample eDN5th30CBELigMG_FD_128876 | JGI IMG/M metagenome (GOLD analysis project Ga0182738, IMG submission 128876) | Enriched Miracle-Growth compost microbial communities from Emeryville, California, USA - eDNA 5th pass 30_C BE-Lig MG (version 2)... ...
ACGGAAAAATGAGTTATAGAATTTGTAGGGGAGATAAGAGGAAATGAGAAAAGTTTTGATATGAAGTTTTTGGGGAATTCATTGCGTAAAAAAATTATCTATGCTTTCTGGTTCTTCTCAGATATATTTTTGAAGGGTTTTTTTTAAATCATATATACTTATTTTTTCTTCTCAAAAATTTTAGATGCCATTATTTCAAATAAGAATTCACGATTTTTGGGAAATGTCATTTCTGATCCTTTTTTTTTTTTTGGGCTTCAATAAAAATTAAAAAATTGAAAAAACTTTTCAAAATGAGAAAAAATATGAGAAAAATATTTTTCACTTTGACCGATAACAAATCTACTCTAAAAAAATCCCAAAAAAATAGGCGCTTTTTACTTCAAATATTTGTCAATTTTCAAAGCAGAACTTCCACAAAAAATAATATAGATAGCGGGAAACATGTTTTGGGGTTGAGGGGTTAGATTTTTGGGGTTCGGAATTTGGGTACAAGAGTGGAAAAGTAACATTTCAAAGTGGAAAAATAACGAACCCAAAAATTTACTCCCGGCAAGAATTGTGAAAAATGAGAAAAAAAGAATTTTTCAATTTTGATCAAAAAATAAAAAATAGAGAGAGGGAAAAAGAGGAATAAACGTCGGAAGCATTGGTAAACTCTTTCACAAATAATTTCGTATCAAGATCCATTTTTGTTAAAATTGGAATCAAAGCCAAAGTTCGAGTTTTACCAAACCCCATTTTGTTGTAAGAGCTTCTGAGATTGACAAATACACTCTTAAGTGCAAAAAAAAAATGGATCTATTTTTTCAGATTCTAATTCAAAATATCAGAATGAGTCATTGGAAGAAACATTATTTCTCCTTTTGGTTGAGAATAAATTTTATTCGAGGTGTGGGGTTGAGCGTCAGAATTTGCTCAAAAATAGTTTTCAGCTCCAAGATGAAAAGAACTCTCAATTTTCTCAATGATTTTTTTACAAGTTTTCGAAGAAAATTTTTTTTCTCCAAATCCAGAAGAAAAAAAACAGAAAGGACCATAGTAGCTCCAAATTCAAGGACAGATCACTCAGAGGAGCAGAATTTGCTGAAAATAGTTTTTTTTTCGATTTTTTTTGGGAAAAGGCTCTGAGGTTTTCTCTTGAGAATTTGTATTTGTTTTGAATAAATATTGATTTTTTTTCCAATTTCTGAAAAAAAAAATTTATATACCAGAAGAGTTAAAAAAAAAAAGTTGACCTCAATAATTAGACGAACTGCTGTCCTGAAATTTTTTCTGCATAAACTTTTACCAAGCTCAATTTCAAATTCTAAAGCAAAGATTGAGTGGTTTTCTTTTCAAGAGAATTAATTTTGATAAAAAATTCTTTTCTTCTCATCATTATGAGGTTGATTGCTATTAAAAAAATGAATTTAATGATTAAGATGGCTTTCTTGTGGTGCTTGTCTCTGTAAGTCTTTTTATTGAGTTTTGTAAACTGAAATTTTTCAAGTTAGAATTATGTCTATTTTTTTCAAGCATTGTTTTGACATTTTTTTGCTTGAAAAAATACTCTAAAATCTTTCTAAATTCAACTATCAGAAAATTGGACCATAATAATTCCTTTTTATTTATTCGTTTCAATTTCAAGATAGTAGGTAAATTTGGAGAAGTTAAGGGAAAAAGAATTTGGTTAAATTTCAATAGGCCCTAAAGGGACAATTTTGGCTTGAGAATCATATGATACTCGATACATAAGCTTCTCTGAAAATAAATAGGCTATTGTTGAAATTTAGCCAGAATTTATATTGGAAATTCAGTTCAATTTGTACATAGTGGAGGAATTTAGAGAATAAAAAAAGCCAAAAAATAGAAGAAAACAAGTGGTTAAATTTGGAAAGATTTTAGAGTAAATATTTTTTTTGGGATTGGTACTTCTTGATTTTTAATAAAATGTCTTGCAATTTTGATTTCTCCCTTCAAATATTTTTCAGTCAAAGAATTCAATTACCTCCAAAGCAGTTCACGTTCTTCTTGATTCTAGCTTGAATAGTCTTCTAGGACATAGGGGAATTTTATTGAGCTCACTCGACGAGAAAATTAAACAAAAAGCCTTCAATGGTTCCAAAATCTCTCTTCTGAATTTTTGAAGAAAAAAATAACAATTCAACTGTGTGTGTGTTCATAACTTTAAAAAATTTTGAAAGAGCCGAACTTTTTCAGTCTCCTTTCTTGGTTCGTCAAGTGATAAAAAAAATCTTTGTAAATTTTTTTGTGAGGAAATTAAGAGAAATTGAGAAATTCACTTCATCATAGTTTTTTTAGAAGGATCAATTTGTTTAAATTATTTATTTTGGCTCTGAACTAATTATTCGTGAAAATTCCTTTGACTCTGATTGATTATTTATTAAATCATATAACGTTTAATTTCTTTTCATTGAAAATTCCGAGGGGGCAATCGAACAAAAATGCAAAACCCTCAAGCTTGTTCTGCATTGCCCCGTTCGGAAATGTCCGGGGCATATCCCAGACGCAATTTTTGGGGTGAGTTTTTGTGTAGTGTCTTTTTAGGAAAAACTTTGCGGGGCAATGCCCCTGATGGGGTAGCGTTGGACAAGCCTAAGTACCCACCACAAAAATTCTTCATGAACAGGAATTTGAGAGAGGAGAACAAGGGAAATTTTTTTGTCTCAATTTTTGACTGCATGATTCCTGTTCTTGAATATCAAAATTTGTTTTTGGCATTTTTTTAATTTGAAAAATTCTCAACTGATTTTTCTTCTTTCAAGAGTTTTAAAATTGAGTTATTTTCTGTAAAATAAAATTTTAGAGATGAATCAATTCTCACTTTCTTCTGTCCAATATGGAATTTATCAGAGGCCAAAGAAAACCCTGGCCATCCTGGTTTAATTTCAAATTTCCACCAAAATAAATTCGAAAGAACACCAAATTTGACCTTGAAAATCTTTTGAATGAAAAAAAAATGGAACAATCAGAAAGGCCCAAACCTAAATTCTATGGAAAACAAAAAGTAAACCTTTCAGAAGGTTGTTGGTTATTTTGAGAAGAAAAAAAAAGGAACCCTTAGAGAAATGATTCTGTCTTTTCTCCATTCAAATTTTTCAAAGTCTTAGTCGTTTGTCAGCTGGAGAAACATATTTCATCTTTACGAAAGCGTAAGCGTGAAAGCATCTCACTTTGATTAGAACAATTTTATTCAAGTATTTGGATTTTTTTTGAGACGCCAGAGTTTTCGATTTCCCTTTAAAGACAATAAAAAGGTGAATTTTAATTTTTCTTCAAAAAAACTTGAATCAAAGAGGTTTTTTCATGTGAAAATCGATATTTGATTTTCAGGTTGAGGCTTTGACTGGACCTCTTCAAAACTCAAATGATCGAGGTTTGACCTCCTTCATTTAGAGGAAAGTGTCAAAATTTGTCAAAGAGTCATCACCTAGATTTTTTAATTTTTTATCATCGAGCTCTTGGGGGTGAATATCCCAGCTTAAATGGAGTTTTCGAATGAATCCTCTGAACACTTTGTATTTCCTATATCTCATTGATTGAGCTTCATACTCACAAAGCCATGGTTTCTAAGCTGAAAACCTTTCTGATTCATTTTGAATTTAATCAATCTTTGACTCTTTTTGTTGGCTCTTTAAAATTTATTTTGATAAAATTTTTAATCATCAAAAAGGAAATTAGGTGGCAAGGAATTTAGAAGCGTAATAATTAAATCAGTTTTTCTCAATTTAATAAAAATAATCCTCAATCTTTATCGTAGATTTTCATCCATAAGATCGTTATTTTTAATTCAAGCCTCAATAAAAACCTCTCAAAGATGGCCTGAAACAAGAGGAACTCGAAGGACTCAAAGAAACGCTCATCAAATAGTTTTATAATAAAATGAATAGTTTAAGGCTCTTTTGATAGAAAGGGGTTGTTTTATCATATAAAATTGCTGAAATGAGACATTCCCGAAGAGCAGAGCCTTTGAAAAGGAAACTACGAGCCACAATGGCTCAACAAAAATGGACTAGACCTCACAAAAAGTTGAACTGGCGATATTTAGAAGCGAAAAATTTGAATTATGACGTGTTCATGTGAAACTGTAAACTTTTAATTTTTGGACTTGTCATTGGAAAAACCAATAAGCCTTAAGTAAAATTTATGATCCAAAATTCGGTTTTGGGAGGGGAAAAATTGGCCTTTGTTAAGCTTTCTCGAAATACAGAGATCAAGCAGTCCTCTTCATGTGCTCGAGGGATCAAGATGGGTGAGAAAAAAGAGAGAAAGGTCGATATCTCTTGAGAAAATGCTTATATGGAGGGAGTAAGAGTGAGGAATTATCAATTAGGAGTCTTGATAAATTTAGAGGTTTAATATTTGAGGCGAGAGTCAGATTGATTTAGATTTAATTATTGCGAAACGGAATCAAGCTGATAATTTGTTTGCCTGGTTTACCTTTCAGAAGTCTTTGAAAATCATAATTTTTGTTCCAGAATGCTTTATTGGCTTAAGAAAGGGTCTTGTTGATTAGAATAACTCGAGCTAAGAGGATATAAGGAAGGTTTCAAAAATCTGTGGATGCAAGAAAAATTTTAATGAAATTTAAATTCAATGATTGACTAAAAATTAATTCTCCGCTGCTTTAATTTGTAATTCGATTAGTAGACAAAGCAGAAAATCTTCAAAAAGATCGGTTGAACCATTCTTGATCCAATAATTGAACATAAAACAGAACACATAATTGTTTCTGAGCTAGATTTGTTCCCCTCTTCCCCTAAATTTGGTTGAAAACCTCGAGTCGATTCGAATTAATTGAATTCAGAACGGTTCTAAATAAGATCATTTGATCTATTTTTGTTGCAATAACTTTTTATTTCCTCGATAAACTTTTTATTTCAAAAGGATTTTTCGAATTGAAAGAAACCATAAAACAAGAAAAAATAATTCGGATTTAAAGCCACCCATCAATTTTAGTTAATTTAACAAATATTATCTTCTAAAATTTTACGAATAAATGAAAGACCTTATTGTTTTTCTTGCTTTTACCCTCTGTCTTTGCCTCGCGACGACCACCTCTGACATCAGTACAGATGATTCAAACACTGACCAGAAATGGGTGACAATTAAAGGAACACCCGTCGGGAGCTATGGTGGTCGAACTGTGAGCAACATAGGGGACTTTAATGGTGACGGCATCGATGATATGCTGGTGAATGCTGCCAATTATCTCAATGGAGAGGTAGCTTATGTCATCTATGGACAGAAAAATGGGTATTCACAGGATACTATAACGGTGAGCTCCACGTATTCTGAAGGGTTCGCAATCTATGGACCATTTGTTGGCTCAACGTTCACAAACTTTGGATATGGCGTCAGTAAAGCGATTGATCTGAATGACGATGGATTATATGATATTGTGCTTGGGGCCCATTCATATTCCAATTCCAGAGGAATGGTTTATGTGATCTACGGAAAAAAGGACCACACTGGCGATATCACGATAAACCAGGACTATACCTTTTCTTCCGCTGACGGATTTGTCATCTTTGGACCTCAAGATGGAAGCACATTCGGGTACTCAATCAGCTCAGCCCGAGATTTTAATGGTGATGGCGTTGATGACCTGTTAATTGGTGCTCCAGGATTCGGATCACCTCAGGGAGGAGCTTTCGTGATTTATGGAAAGAAGGAAAAGTTTACGGATAATATTCCTCTGGAGACGACCCCAGCTGATTTAACAATATATAGCCCTGCTGGAACTAATTGTAAATTGGGCACAGTCGTGGATGGAGTTGGAGACATTAATGGTGATGGTATTGACGATATTCTTCTTGGAGCTCCTAATTGCTACAAAGTCTATGGTTTATACGGAAAGAAGAACAGGGTCGAGACTTCTCTGGCTGTTGATTCTAGTTTAGACACTTCCAAAGGCTTTACCATATCGAGTCTCTCGTCTACTGGTCAGTATGGGGCTATTTTGAGTTCTGCTGGAGATATTAATGGCGATGGGCTTCAAGACATTATTATTGGCTCATACGTATCTTCTTCATCAAGAGGAGCTTACGTCTTTTATGGGCGCGAAGAGGATTGGTCGAGTTTTGAGATTGATAGCGGCTACGCCTCGAATCAAGGCTTCAAGATCAAAGATAGTCGCAGTGCGATTGCTTCAATAGGAGTGGCTGTTTCTGGTGGAGACATAAACGGAGACGGGATTGATGACATTCTGGTGAGAGCAAGAGACAGAACAGTCACATCTAGTGTTAAAGGCTTGATTGCCGTCATATATGGCAGCAAAGCAAAGTTTACCAGTGATTTTGACATTGGAACAGATTTGACTGATTATAAAGGATTTCTGATATCCGGCTTAGATTTGAATTCCCAGCAGTACACAAATACTCTCGCAGCAGGGGATTTGAATGGTGATAACATGAATGATATTTTTATCGGCTGTCCTGAAGGTGACTACTACTCTGGAAAAGCCTATATAGTTTTTGGTTTCAGTAAGAAAGAGGGAGATGGTGTTTTTGAATTTATGTTTAATATAGATGTATGTCCAGACCACTGTGCAACTTGCGAATCATCTAAATGCTTAACTTGCTTTGAAGGGTACGGATTATCTGATGACGCTTGTATTGAGTGTTCTGCTGGAACTTATCTCTCAGGAGAAGGGGTCTGTGAAGGTAATCATTGAGATTTTGAGTTGACATAATGTGTTTAGATTGTTCTGAGTATTGTACTGAGTGCACATCGGGTTCAAAATGCCAAGCATGTGCTGAGGGATATGGGCTGTATGATTCAGTTTGTGGAACATGTCCTGCTGGGACATATCTCTCAGATGAAGCGGTATGTGAAGGTAATAATTGAGGGGGTGAGATTTTGAGTTAACTTGTGTGTAAAAGGATGCCTTGAACATTGTACTGAATGCACATCGAGTTCAGAATGTAATGTATGTGCTAAGGGATATTCATTATCAGATTCACAAAGCTGCGTCCCTGAAAGCAAAGAACCCCAAACAGTGATATCCGCAGGGGTTTCCTGTAGCTCTCGGAGTAAAGAAAATCAGGCAGCTGCATATAAAGGGCTTTTTGATACGGCCTCGGCAATAAATAATGTTGTGGTTTTGGGAAGTTCGATGCCAACAAACTTTGGGCTGGTGAGCAAGATCTTGAGGAACTCCAAGTATTTGGATATCTATGCGTCAGAGGATCTTCAAGAGACATTCTGTGCATGGAAAATCAGCACGGGAATATTCCCAGCTCCAGAGGATTCTGGTTCTCAGGGTACTTTGCCCTGGGTGTTTGAAAGATACGGAACGAAGTCAGCCTTCCTGATCAATTATTGGAAGACTTTGACAATCATATTACTTGGCTTAGCGGTCGGCTTGGCTTGCTTTATCGTTAGCAAGGTTGCTTTGTCAAATAAGAAGAAGACCAGTAAGATCCCAAGAATTGTGAGTTTGATGACTTGGAACTTTGTGCTGACCCAGTTTTACGGAAGCATTGATGAGATTCTGTTTGATTTTGTGATTGATACTCGATCAGACGGATCGACTTCTTCTGGCTTTAGAACCTTTGGGTTTATTTTTGGCCTGCTGCTAATGTTAACTGGCTTTGGAGTGGCTGGACTTCATGGAGTCATCCTTTCCAAATATCAACGTCTCAAGAAAAGCCAAGGAAGTGCTGGTGCAAAAGTTGACTCTGTATTTCAGTTCCTGAAGAAATATGAGAAGATCAAACTTTTCTTTAAGGACTTTAAAGACGTCGGTGCTTTCCAACAAGGTTTCCTCCTGATCAACATTGGACGTTCTTTGTTGTCAAGCTTGATATTTACATTGCTATTTGGTTATCCCATCCTTCAAGTATCGCTTTTGATTGCTTTGAATATATGCGTTCTCGTTTTTCTGGTTCTCAAGAAGCCCTTTAAAGATTTGGCAAACACAATTGCTCAGTACCTCTGTGAGGGCCTTTTATTCGTTGCTTACTTGTGCATTTTGGTTTTGGCTATTATGGCCGAAGCTGAGAGTGGAGCTGAGAGTTCAATAAATGGCTTTAGTATGGTCATCATCGTTTGTAATGCAGTGCTTTTGATTGGAAGCTCGGTTTTTATGCTAATAAACATTGGTGGTATTCTTCACCAAGTTTATAAAGAGCATCATAAGTCCTCCGCTTCAAGAAAGGTTGTCGTTCCGATTCCACTTGATACCACTCAAAAGGTAGCTGAAAGTCCAGGAAAGTCAAATATGAGCAACTCAAGTGGCTATTTCCAGAATACTGCCTCCTCTCCAAATCTTGGTCCTAGAAGAAACTTCCGCAGAAGCACAGCTCAACGAAGCTCTGGGTCTCCAATCTTGATGCCTTCCCTTATAGAAGACTCTCCTGGCTTGAGTCCAAGCGAACATGGCGATCCTAGTTTGATTCAGCTGAATAATAATAATCATCATCAGAACAGCTATTTGCTGAATTCAGAAAGGATTCAAGAAGAATCACCCATTAACGAAAATACTTCCCGAAAAAGGGAAGATGCTCATTCTCGGTTGGCTAGATTGAGAACTCAAAGAATGAAAAGATAATGGTTGAAGAGAAACAGAAAATATTTATTGAGTCTTTCTTTGGTATATATTGAGAAAATTTATTCTTCGTATTGCTATTATTTGTTGGGAGATCGTTGTCCTAGGCTTGGGTTTTTTACAAGAGATCCTAAATCGTAGATATGATGAAATTATTATTTAAAATACAGAACCTAATAAAAATATAACCTTTCTTTGTGAAAGGTTGGGCTAATTCTACTAGAAGGATCATTTCCTGGATACGCAGTTGATAAAATGTAAACGCACATTTTTGAGTAACGAGAATTATAAGTAAAATTTTAGAACATGTAAATCATGATCGTGGATTGAATCGATAAGATGAGGATTTTAGTTTTTTAAAAATCTTTTCAATGAAACCAACATTTTAATATTTGAATGAAAACATCGAAAAAGAAATTTTCTCGACAAAACAAAGAAGTTTGAGGTTTACATGGAACCACTTTTTCAAAATGCAGAAGAAAAGCAGGAACTTTGAGACGGAAATGATAAGCAAAATGACTAAAAAATGCAGATTGAGCCTCACAAAAAATGTTGAAAGATTTCAGCTCTTTCAGGAGCCATCAATTTTTGGTGGCACCGTAAACTTGCAATTTTGGAATTTCCTCATTCGAAAAATTAATCAAGACTTTAAATAAAGTTTGTGATTCAGAATTCGTTTTGAAGATGTGAAAAATTGCTTTGAGTTTTCTCAAAATAAACAGATCTCATTGCTCTCTTTACTTTCTCAAGACAAGGAGACGAGTCAGATGAATGGGATGGAAGCAAACTTCTCTTGAGAAAAGAATCCTATAGAGGTAAGAAGGTTGAGAGGTTCTTTGATAAAGAGCTTTATTAAGTTGAGATGCTTAATAATTCAGGCGAGAGCCCGATTGATTTAAATTTGGTAAATTTTTAAACGGAGTCAAGCTTATGGATAATAATTCATTAGCCAAGTATCTCTTTCTTCAGTATTCAAAAACCATAACTTTGATTTCGAATGCTTTTTTGGTTTGAAAAAGAGTCTTGTTGATGACACCTTAACAAATGGGATGGATAAGAAGGATTGAAAATCCCAATGAGATTTAAATTGAAGGATTATGTCAAATGAATTTCAGACTGTAGGAATCATTATGAGGCTGTTTTGTAATCTGATTAGGACATTAAGCAGAAATAATTCAACATTAATTAATTGATTCGAATCGATATCCTATGGTCTCATTTTTAATTCGAAAAGAAAAGCAGACGATCGTTTTAGAGTTGTATTTCCCATCTCTTTACTTCGTTTTCGATAAATAGATCTGGGTCTGCTGTTTCTCTGAGTCGATTCGAATTAATTGAATTCATAAATTATGAAGAGCTTTTAATATTTATTGCAATATCTTTTTATCTCGTCCAATAAATTTTTATTTGATTCAATAAACCTTTATTTGAAGTGAATTTTTCTAATTGAAAAAAACCATCATCCAGGAAAGATCAATCCCAATTAAAAATCGCTTCACAATTTCATTCTTTTAACAAACCCTTCTCGAACTTTACAAATGAAAGACATCATTGCTTTTCTTCTCTTAAGCCTCTCTTTGCCTTACAAAGGGCCAACTTTGGCATCATTTCAGTACCTAAAAGTAGAAAATTTAGAGTGAGAATCCTCTCTTAAATGCAGAAAGATCATTCTATTCTCTGAAGCATTAATTTTAGAAATGGTGTCAATTGTCTTTTTCTTCAGTTGGGCCCAGGCCTTTTGTCTTCTTTTCCCAATCAACAAAAATTCTGAAAGCTTTTCTCGAGAAAAAAAAAAATAGAAAAATTTTTTCAATTTCAATCAACATAAAAATTTGTTTTTCACGATTAAAGGAGAGGGGTTTGAGGCTTTCCTTTTTTTAATTAAAGTTTTAAAGTTAGATGAGATTGGATGTTTAAAGATGACAAATTGTCAGTCCAAATCTTTGAGAGCCAGTTGACCCTCTTGAAGCCTGAATTGCTTAAAATATAGGATAAATACTCAAAATCTTAGGAAATACTGATTTGAAAGAAAAATATTACCTTGGGTCTGCCTGTTTTATGGAAATTTATCTCTGAAGTTTTTGGTTATTTTTGAGTGAATTTTTTTATGAAGATGAAAGAAATGGGTTGTAAACTGAACTCTTGAAAATATTGGAGACCTTTTACTCTAAAAAATCGAAGTCTGTATTTGGGGCAGGTTTGTTTCTCTGAGATTTGTTTTTATAAGCAGGAGAATGCAGAAATTACGGGAAAAATTTTGTTCAAAATATTTTTTTCCAACCAAGTTCTTTATGGTTAATATGTGATTAATATTTTTCTGTTGGGCAATTTCAATCAGGCACCCTCTTCGAAAGAATATAACCTTTTCCTCAGAATATGAAAAATGAATTATTTGAGCGTGGAAAACCTAATTTCCAATTTCCTTAATTTTACAGATTGTGAGCTGAGATGAAAACCACTCCATCATTCTGTTATTCTCATTTTGGGGGCTTCCGAGATATCTTTCAAAAAGAAAGTTCTAAAATTTTTTTTCATCGTTTACATTTTTGATTTGATAATGTTTCGTTCAATGTTTGTCCCAACCTGGGAAAACTTTTTTTAAAGAACTGAAAATTCAAAGCCCAGTCGATCGGAGAAAAACATTTTTGAGTTGTTTTTTTTAAAAAAATAACATTTCAAACAATTCCTTCATTTTTCTTTTTGCTAAATTTTCTTTGAGAATCCTGAGAAGAGCTGCCCACACACAAACACAAAACTCCATAAATCTGAATTGTCTAGAGGGAGATGGGGAAATCTTTTGTTTCAAGTCTTTTTTTCTGCCGTTACTTTCAATTCACGCACATCAGAAACCATTTAGATTCTGTTTTGAAGAATATTAACTCGAATATTTTCTTCAAATCTATGGATTTATTTCTTTGTTTCTTCATCAAGATGAATCAGTCTCTCCTAAATTCAAGAGGAAAGATATCTTAAGACTGTTATTTTTACAAATTTAAGAGGAAACTCAAAAAGAATTCTTCTCATCAAGTTTCTTGACTGAGTCTCAATAATCTTTTGTGGTGGTCGAATTTCTCAAAAAGAGACCGAAAACCCTATTGAGAAACGACTAGAATGATTTTTTTTTAATTTTGAAATAGAGTCATTTTTCTTCTTAAAAATCAAACTTCAGATGCTGGTTAATGAAAGCTCAATTTAAAGTAAAATCAGGATCCAAAAAAATTGTGTGAAATCCTTTAAAATCATGAGAATGTCTGTTCAAAAGGATTTCTCACGAAGAAAAAATTCTCTGAATCGTTTTCAGAAACCGAGGAATAAGCCTTCAGAGGGGTGATAAGGCTTCTTATTCGTTAAAATATTTAGAGGCCTCCCTCCATGCCACTTGGTAAGTGAGAGATTCTCCCTTTTCAGAAGGGAAAGCTTTAACCTTTATGAATGGGCAAACATGAAATAATTTAATTAAAAGTTTTTGGACACGTCAGGCTTTTTCAATTTATCGTCAGAGAGAATAAAAAAGTTAATCAGAAGCTAAATTTGAATATCTTTTCATTGAGACCTTGATTGAATGAAGCAGATCCCTGAAACAGCTCAAAGATGTTCAAAAAGATCGAAGTTTGACTCCCCCCAAAAGATAGCTCTTAATTTTATGCTTTAGCCAAATAGTTATGTCGCTTAAAAGGAGTTTTTTAATAAATCCTTGGTTGGTTTTTCAGAATTATTTTAGGAGGTTTCGTTTGTCATATCTTCTTGGTGCGGGCTCATGTTAAGAAAATCGTGGTTTCTAAGGTAAAAACCTTTCTTATTCTTTATGAATTCAAGTCATTTTTCATTAATTTTGTTGGCTCTTTAAAATTTATTTTTGAATTGTAAAAAAAGGAAATTAGTTGGCAATAGATTATTTAGGCAAATCATTCAATCAAGTGAAAAAGAATCCTCAATCTTATGAGCAGACTTTCATTCATAAGATGATTACCATGCACTCTCTCATGATCCGCATCTTCTAAATGCTGAACTTACCTACTTTCCCCCTTCTAATCATTGTTTCTCTATTTTTTTATGAGAAGGTAGTCGACATTATATCTTTCCCCTTCCATATGGCCAAGGGTCTCTGGAAACTATTGAATTTCACAGAGGGTACCTTCTCATCCTTGGCCTTCTCTCTTTGAAGGGGAGTATGAATAATTAGAGGTGCTGAATGAATAGTTAACAAAAGCTCTTTGGTAAAAAGGAGATACTCCACCACATGAAATTGCTCCTGAGAAATCCCTTGAGAGCAAAGTCTTTGAAACGAAGATTGTGGACCACTTTGGCTTGACAAATGTGGACTAGACCCCTTAAAATTTGAACTGGTGATATTTAGAAGCGATAAATTTGAATTACGTGTCGAGGTTGTAAAGTTCTAATTTTTGGATTTCTAATTTGAAGCATGAGGGGTTCTGTATGAGTAAATCTATGATCCAGAATGCATTTTTGAGAGGAGAAAAATTATTTTTAGTTTTCCTGGAATAGAAAGATCAAAGTGCCCTCCTTACTTTCTCAAAGGGTCAATATGATTCAGATGGGAGGGAGAGAAATCGATTTCTATTGAGAAGATAATCCCATAGGGGTAATAAAGTTGAGGTTCTTTGCATTGAATTTAGGAAGTTTAATGTTTGAGGCGAGAGTCAGACTGATTGAGGTTTAATTAATTTTAACCGGAATCAAGTTTATGGATAATAGTTAGTTTGTCAGGTTTCTCGTTTTGAAGTTTTTTTTTAAAATGAGGTTTTATGTTTGGAATGCTGAGAGAGAGTCTTATTTATGAAGACTTGGTCCTCGAGAAGGATAAAAACAGGAGGAGATTTAAATGAAATTTAAATTGAAGGATTGCCTCATCATGAATTAAAGATTATCTGATGAGGAAAAAAAGGAATGACTCAAAATGAATTAATTAGAATTAATATTATCAGAACAATACGCTTTAGAATTCGGTAGTTTTTTTGACATTTCAAAAGAAGTTCTTCTGATGTGATCTTCTGTTCAAAGAATCAAAGCCTAAATTGCGCCTCTTTCACTTTCGGAGTTTCATGCTGAAGTATTAATTGTACGAAAATTATTTATTTTGAAAGAATAAAAATTGGAATTTCGAGGTAGCTGAATTCTCAAACTCTCAACAGTCATCTTTTTTGAGCTGTGTTTTTCTCGAGTTTGGGAGCTGCTGTTCTGTTTAAACCGATGCGAATTAATTGAATTCATAAGGGTTTTTCAAAAGATCTTTGTTGCAATAGTTTTTTATTTGAGACATAAAATTTTTATTTTGAAAAAATTTTGATTAAAAGAAACCATCCTCAAGGCAACTGTTTTGCTTGAGTCCATTCAAATTAATTGGATTTAAAGTGGTTCTAAATAAGATCATTTGGATGAGAGTGGTCGTTATATTTTGAAATGATTGTTTCAAATTGAAAGTAAGAAAAAGCTAAAACCGATTTAAAGTCGCCTTTAGTTCATTTAACAAATACTTTCTTTTAAAATTTCACAAATGAAAAACGACCTCATTGTTTTCCTTCTCTTAGGCCTCTCTCTCCATCTCGCAACGACCAACGTTGACATCGACCTAGATGCCTCCTACTCCGACCAGAAATGGGTGACAGTTCAAGGAGCACCAGTAGGGAGTTATCCAGGTCGTGTTGTGAGCAACATAGGAGATTTTAATGGCGACGGGATAGATGATATGATTATGAATGCTGCCAATAGTCTCAATGCAGAGGTAGCTTACGTAGTCTATGGCCAGAAGAATGGGTTTTCAGAGGACAACATCCAAGTGGATTCCACTTTCTCTGAAGGATTCACAATCCATGGACCATTTCCTCCCTCACAATTCACAAATTTTGGGTTTTCCATAAGCAAAGCGATTGATCTGAATGGCGATGGATTATCTGATATTGTGATTGGAGCTTATACATTCTCCAATTACCAAGGACTTGTTTATGTGATTTACGGAAAAAAAGGCCACACCGGTGATATCACAATAAAACAGGATCTAAGCTTTTCCTCTCCTCAAGGATTCGTTATTTTTGGGCCACGAGAATCAAGCCAATTTGGAATGTCGGTTGGCTCGGCTCGCGATTGGAACGGCGATGGCTTTGATGATCTGCTCATAGGTGCGCCAGGGTACGGTATTAATCAGGGAGCAGTTTATGTTATTGATGGAAAGAAGGGAAACTATGCAGCAAATATTTATTTGAATGAGACTCAGGAAGGATTTGCGATTTTTGGTCCTGATGGAGGTTATTATCGCCTGGGGGCGGCATTAGATGGAGCTGGAGACATAAATGGCGATGGCATTGATGATATTATTTTGGGAGCTCCTGCTAACTACTCTGTCTTTGGTTTGTATGGAAAGAAGAAGAGATCGGGTAGCACTCTGACTGTTGATTCAAATGATTTAGACGGCTCCACAGGCTTTGTGATATCGAGTAACTCATCTGCTGGAGATTTTGGAAGTACGTTGAGTTCTGCTGGAGACATCAATGGTGATGGGATCCAAGATATTATCCTTGGCACATACCTGCCTTATTCATCAAGAGGAGCTTTTGCCTTTTATGGACGAAAAGGGAATTGGCCGAGTTTTGAGATTGGTGACGATTTGGCCTCGTATCAAGGTTTCATGATCAAAGATAGTCGCACTGGGATTTATTCATGTGGGCTGGCCGTCTCCAATGGAGATCTTAATGGAGACGGCATTGATGACCTCTTGGTGAGGGCAAGAAATAAGACCCTCGCATCGAGTGTGGGAGGATATGTTGCCGTCATATATGGCAGTCAAACGAAGTTTACTGCTGATTTTGATATTGCAACAGATTTGACTCAAGATACAGGATTTATTGTCTTTGGTTCAACCCTGAATATTATAACACTCACAACAAATTCTGTCACAACAGGAGACTTTAATGATGATGATCTTCCTGATATTCTAATCGGCGCTCCTTCATCTCAAAGCTACTATGGGGAAACATATATAGTTTTCGGCTCAAGTAAATGATGAATTAATTATTTTTAATCTTACGAATTTAGACGGATGTCCCAAACATTGCTCAACTTGCGAATTGTCAAAATGCTTAACTTGCTTTAAAGGATATGCCCTTGAGAACTCAACTTGTATTGAATGTCCTGCTGGAACTTATGTCTCCAAAGAAGGGATATGTGAAGCTAAGACCTTAACTGTGATCTCTGCAGGACTTTCTTGTAGCTCTAGGAGCAAAGAAAATCAGGCAGCTGCATATAAAGGGCTTTTTGATGCTGCCGCAGCAATAAGTAATGTCATTGCTTTGGGAAGTTCTATGCCAACAAACTTTGGACTGGTGGCCAAGATCTTGAGGAACTCCAAGTATCTGAATATATCTGTCTCAGAAGATCTCCAAGAGACATTCTGTGCATGGAAAATCAGCACGGGCATATTCCCAGCTCCAGAGGATTCTGGTTCTCAGGGTACTTTGCCCTGGGTGTTTGAAAGATATGAGATGAAGTCAGCTTTCCTAATAAACTATTGGAAAACTCCGACAATAATCCTCCTTGGCTTGGTGGTCGGCTTATTGTGCTTTGTCATGAGCAAGATTACTTTTGGAAAGAAGATCAGTCAGATCCCAAGGGTTGTGAGTTTGATGACTTGGAACTTTGTGCTGGCTCAATTTTATGGGAGTATTGATGAAATCCTCTTTGACTTTGTGATTGATGCTCGATCAGATGGGTCGACTTCTTCTGGCTTTCGAACCTTTGGATTCATTTTCGGGCTGCTGCTAACGTTGACTGGCTTTGGAGTGGCTGGACTTCATGGAGTCATCCTTTCCAAATATCAGCGTATCAAGAAAAGCCAAGGAAGTGCTGGTGCAAAAGTTGACTCTGTATTTCAGTTCTTGAAGAAATATGAGAGGATCAAGCTTTTCTTTAAGGACTTTAAAGATCTAGGTCTTTTCCAACAATCTTTTCTCTTGATCAACATCACACGTTCCTTGCTTTCAAGCTTGATATTTACATTGCTATTCGGTTATCCCATCCTTCAGATATCGCTTTTGATTGTCTTGAATATCTGCGTTCTCGTTTATCTGGTTCTCAAGAAACCCTTTAAAGATTTGGCAAACACAATTGCTCAGTACCTCTGTGAGGGTCTTTTATTCGTTGCTTACTTGTGCATTTTGGTCTTGGCTATTATGGCTGAAGCTGAGAGTGGAGCTGAGAGTTCAATAAAGGGCTTCAGTATGGTCGTCATCGTTTGTAATGCTGTACTTTTGATTGGAAGTGCAGTTTTTATGTTGATGAAGATTGCTGGAATTCTTCAACAAATTTACAAAGAACGTTTTGCTTCAAGAAAAGCTGTTGTCCCAATTGACACCACTCAAAAGATAGCTGAAAGCTCTGGAAAGTCAAATATGGATAGCTCGAGTGGTTATTTCCAGAATACTGCTTCCTCTCCAAACCTTGGTCCTCGAAGAAACCCTCGCAGAGGAACAGCTCAACGAAGCTCTGGGTCTCCAATATTCGTGCCTACGCTGATAGACAATTCTCCTGGCTTGAGCCCTGGTGAGCGTGGCGATCCTAGTCTCATTCAGCTGAATAATAATCCAAACAGTTTGCTAAACTCCGAAAGAATTCAAGAAGAATCACCTCTTCATGGAGGGACTTCCCGTGATGGAGATGACACAGGAGCTTTAGAAAGAGGAGACGCTCAATCTCGTTTGAACAGAATGAGAATTCAAAGAATGAGAAGAATATATTCATAAGTTTAGATTCAATTTTTTTCTTTGTCTGAAATTTATTTTGAAACAGAGGCTGAAGATATCCATCTTGGCCTTTTCTTCTTTTCTCAGGAGTCCGTGACTCGTCGTAACTTCATCAAGATGAAATTATTATTTAAAATAAAAAATATAAGCAACACATTCAATCAAACATTTTTTGGTAGAGTTTCTTTCTATCATATTCCAATAGATCATCTTGATAAATTGTGATAAATTTTTATCAATCAAAGTTGTTTGGAGAATTATTTGTAAAATTTGAAACGTAATTTGAGAGATTCGGATGAGGACTATATGCTTCAATTTCATAGCAAAAAGCACAATCAAATGTGACTGAAAATGTTTCTCCAAGTTATGACCTTTCTTTAGAAATTTTTTGGTGTTTGGCAAATAAATCTAGAAATCATCCCAAATAAAATATATTTTTATTCGTTAATCCTTGAAGGTTAGAGTCTTTTAGGATGAAGTGGATTATTTTAATGCTAAAGATTCCTTTGCTGATTCCATGATTTTCTCAATTTTTCGAATGAAAGAACTCTCATTCAATTGGCAAATATCTAAAAATGACCGTTTTTAATACCTTGTTTATTGGGAACAATAAGTTACTCATTCTCTCACCCTCAGAGAAAGCTTTAGATGTCTGGCAAAAAGGGATCCCTTCAAAATTTATTCTTTTATCTCCGAAACTTTTTCATGATTTTCTTGATTATGGGTATTATGGGTGGATAGTCATCCAAAAGCTAAGTGAATTTGCGGATTTCGTCTCATTCGAGTGGAAAGCAGTGACCTAAAAGATTGGTAGACTTCGAAATTCAGCCCCGAAAAAAAAGTACTTTTTTATAAAATTAAAAGAGAATAAAATTTTGATTCATTTCGATTCATTTCACCATTTTATCTCCTTCGCAATTCAGAAATTTTTCCTTCAAAAATTTTTAAAATGCCGAAACCTTGAGAATAAGACATTTACATACATGATTTTTCTCATAAGAAACAAATAACAAATTTTTTCTGAATTTTTAGACAAATCAAAAATTAAAAAAAAAAATTTTTATTTCATTTTGCCCAAAAGGAATTTTTTGGTCAATTTTTGGAAAGATTTTTTAGAAAATTTTGGTTGATAAAATTTTGAGCAAAAGGAAAGTCAGGAGCTAGATCCAGCAAAAATCAGTAAAATCACAGTCCACAACAATTTTTCAGAGGGATACGAAGAAAAGTTTTTCTCTTGATTGAATGAACATTTTTTTTCTCTCTCTTGATTTTTCTTCACAAAATTTTTCAGTTGAGTCATAATTTAAATCTTCGCAGAGCGGTGAAAAACTCCATTTTTAGAATCTGTGGACGATCCAGCCCTTTGTTGATGCTGAGTCAGCATCAGGTTCCCTATCATATTTCAACTATTTCTCTTGAGTGCTGTTCTATGAAGACGCCCGCAAATACATTTTTAGTGACGGCTATTCACAACCCAGAATTTTCGTCTGATGCCCAATATAAAATAAAATCACAAGCCGGGATAAAATTGTTTAATTTCAAATTGCCACCAAAATAAATTCAAGAGAATTTTCCAATCGAAGCTGCTAGAAACTATTTCTAACGGAAAAGAAATGAAGATCATAAAAAATATCGAAGTCTGAACTCATGAAAAGCAAAGGACTTACCTTTCAGAAACCGAATAATTTCTTTTCAGATTCTTTAATCGATTTTTCTACGTGTCAAAACTTTCGGTTGATCTCCTTAGAAAGGGGGAAAAAGACTTCAAAGCTCAATTAAAACTTTTATTAAAGCCAAACTTGAGAAAAAAATTTTCCATGTAAAAATCAATCTTTAATCTTTTCATTTAGACATTGACTGGATGAAGCAGACCCTTTCAGAACTCAAAGGATTTCATGAGTAATTGAGGCTTGACTTCATTATTTCAAAAGCTCAAGCCATAACCAACATTTTCATTATTTTTTCATCATAGAGCTCTTGTTTTTGAAAATTTCCAAGTAACTCCATTTACCATGTTCATCATTCATTGATATTCAAACTCGCAAAACCATCATTTCTCAGCTCAAAACCTTTCTTGTTCGTGATAAGAGCAGTTTATTTTTCACGAATTTTATTGGTTCTTTAAAATTTATTTTCGTCTAATTTTGGATCGAAAAAAAAAACTCAAATTAGTTGACAAAAAGTTTCTCAGCAAAATAATTCAGTCAGATTTCCACAAGCTCATGAAAAAAATCCTCCATTTTGAGAGCAGATTTTCATTCATCAGATCACTACTTTTAATTCAAACCTCACTAAAATATTTTTCTTCTCTAACTGTTTACAAATAGAAAAGGTTTTTGAATAAAAAGGAGGTATTTCATTACGTAAAATAGCTTCTGATAAATTTTTCAAAAGCAGAACCTTCGAAGCGGAAACTACGAGTCACAATGGCTTGAAAAAAATTAGACTAACCCTAAAAGAATTTGATAAATTTGAATTACGTAAATTCGAAAAATTAAAAAGTATTTAACAAAATTGATGATAAAGAAGCCTTTCTGGAGGGAAGGGGAAAAATTATTCTGAGTTTTCTCAGAAGATAAGAGTCAAACGCTCCTCTTGGAACCAAATGGATGAGATTCCAGTTGATATTTCATGAGAAAATTCCCTGAAATAGCAAGGAAGTGGAGAAATTCTTGGATAAAAAGTCACATTGAATTTAGAAGTTTAATTTTTCAAGCCAGAGTCAGATTGGTTTAAATTTAATTAATTTGAAACGGAATCACTCAAGTTTATGATGAGAATCAGTCGACCAAGCTTCCCTTTCCAAAGCCTTGAAAAATAAGACTTCTCTGTCCCAAGTGCTGTTTTGGCTTGAGAAATGGTCGAATTGAGGACAGCTAAGGACAGCTTTGGATCTTAAAAGTGGTAAAAAGGCTTCTGATTCCAGAAAACTTTTTAATGAAATTTAAAGATTGATTCATGGAGTGAATCTGAAATCTAATGATGATAAAAGTAGGAGAAGTGATTATGAATTCATATTGGCTTGACCCATTGGACGGCAAAGAGAACATGTACTCCTTTTAGAGTTGTATTTCTTTCGACTTCACTTAAAATTGGGTGAAAAGCTTCTAGCTTGCGCTTTTGCTCAAGTCAGAATGGTTCTAAAAAGATCATTTTTGTTGCAATAACTTTTTATTGAATACAATAAAATTTTATTTTTAAAAAGAATTTTCGAATTGAAAGAAAAATCATTAAGGAAAAAATAATTTTAATTTAAAGTCGCCCATCAATTGAAATTAATTTAACAAACACTTTCTTCCAAGATTTCACAAATGAAAAACCTCATTGTTTTTCTTTTCTTAAGCCTCTCCTTTCGCCTGGCGACGGCCAATACTGACATCAATTTAGACGCTTCATACTCCGAACAGAAATGGATGACAGTTAAAGGGGCACCAATCGGGAGTTATTCTGGCCGAGTTGTGAGCAATATAGGGGATTTTAATGGCGACGGCATCGATGATATGGTGATAAATGCTCCCAATAGTCTCCACTCAGAGATGGTTTACGTCATTTATGGACAGAAAGATGGGTATTCAGAGGACACTATCCTTGTAAATGCTCCTTTTTCTGAAGGGTTTACAATCAAAGGACCATTTGTAAACTCACAATTCTCCTCATTCGGGTTTTCAATCAGCAAAGCAATTGATCTGAATGGAGATGGCTTGTCTGATATTGTGATTGGAGCTTACCAATTCTCCAGCAATCAAGGGGTTGTTTATGTAATTTATGGAAAAAAAGGCCACACTGGTGACATCACAATCAACCAGGATTACACCTTTTTCTCTTCTCAAGGATTTGTCATTTTTGGACCCCAATCGAGCCAGTTTGGTTACTCTGTTGGCTCGGCTCGAGACTTTAACGGCGATGACTTTGGTGACCTTTTAATTGGCGCCCCAGGGTACGGAATGAATCAGGGAGCAGTTTATGTGATTTATGGAAAGAAGGAAAAGTATACGAACAATATTTACCTGGACACGACTCCGACAGCATTCACAATATTAGGCTCTGCTGGAAATACGTGTAAATTGGGAACATCAGTGGAGGGAGTTGGAGACATAAATGGTGATGGTATTGAAGATATTCTATTTGGAGCTCCTAATTGCTACAACGTCTATGGTTTATATGGAAAGAAGAATAGAGTCGAGAGTACTCTAACTGTTGATTCGAATTTGGACACTTCTAAAGGCTTTGTAATATCAAGTCTCTCATCTACCGGTCAGTTTGGGGCGATCTTGAGCACTGCTGGAGATATCAATGGTGATGGGATCCAAGATTTTATTCTTGGTACGTACATATCTTCTTCATCAAGAGGAGCTTACGTCTTTTATGGGCGCAAAGAGAATTGGTCAAGTTTTGAGATTGACAGCGGCTACGCCTCAAATCAAGGGTTCATGATCAAAGATAGTCGCAGTGTAATTGCTTCATTAGGAGTGGCTGTTTCTGGTGGAGATATAAATGGGGACAGTTTTGATGACATTCTGGTGAGAGCAAGAAATAAGACAAGTGGAGGAGGCTATGTTGCGGTGATATATGGCAGTCAAACAAGCTTTAGTGGCATTTTTGACATTTCAACAGATTTGGCTGTTGATAAAGGCTTTCTTATATCTGGCCTCGATTTGATTTTTCAGTCAACCACAAACGGCGTCGCGACTGGAGACTTTAATAACGACAATCTGGATGATATTATCATCGGCTCTCCTCAATCTGAAATTTATGCTGGAAAAACGTACATCGTTTTTGGTTCAAGTAACTTGAGGTTAATTGTTTTTAATCTTACGAATATAGATGGATGTCCAAGAAATTGTTCAACTTGTGAATCATCAAAATGCCTAACTTGCTTTGGAGGGTATGGGTTATATGATGGAGCTTGTCTTGAATGTCCCATTGGAACTTATCTGTCAAGTAAAGGGGTGTGCCAAGGTAAAATTTCTTTGAGAAGAGAAAAACTTTAACACAATTTCTTTAGAATGTCCTGAGGGTTGTATGGAATGTACATCAAGTTCAAAATGTCAAGCCTGTGCTGGGGGATATTCACTATCAGATTCACAAAGCTGCATCTCTCTCAAGACAGCAGGGCTTTCTTGTAGTTCTAGAAATAAAGAAACACAAGCAGTTACATATAAAGGGCTTTTTGATGGTGCCTCGGCGGTGAGTAATGCCCTCGCTTTGGGAAGCTCTATGCCAACAAACTTTGGGCTGGTGGCCAAGATCTTGAGGAACTCCAAGTATCTGAATATATCTGTCTCAGAAGATCTCCAAGAGACATTCTGTGCATGGAAGATCAGCACAGGAATATTTCCTGCTCCAGAGGATTCTGGTACAGAAGGATCTTTGCCTTGGGTGTTTGAAAGATATGCCATAGAAAAAGCTTTCTTGGTGAATTACTGGAAGAGCCTAACAATAATATTACTTGGCTTGGTGTGCTTTCTCCTTAGCAAATGTGCAGAAATTACTCTTTTAAATAAGACCAGTAAGATCACAAGGACTGTGAATGCGATCACTTCAAATTTTGTGCTGGCCCAATTTTATGGAAGTCTAGATGAGATTCTCTTTGACTTTATCCTTGATGTTCGATCAAGCGAATTTACTGCTTCACCTTTTCGAACCTTTGGATTTATTTTGGGACTGCTACTTCTTTTAGCTGGCTTTATGGTTATCGGACTTCATGGAATTATTCTTTTCAAATATCAAAGTGCCAAGAAAAAGGGAGCGAGCGCAAAGTTCTTGAAGAAACAGGAAAAAATCAAGCTTTTCTTTAGGGATTTTAAAGATACTGGCTTTTTCCAACAAGCTTTTCTCTTGATCAATATTGTGCGCTCCTTGTTTTCGAGTCTTGTATTTATTCTGCTATTCCGTTACCCCTTCTTTCAAGTCCTGCTTTTGATAGCTTTGAATTTATCCATTCTGGTGTACCTTTCTATCAAGAGACCGTTCAAAGATTTGGGGAACGCATTTGCTCAGTATTTCTGCGAATGTATCTCATTCACTGCTCACTTGAGCCTTCTTGTCTTGGCTATTCTGGATGAAGCCAAAAGTGGAGCTTCAAGTTCAATCAAGGGCTTTAGCATGGTCGTCATTGTTTGTAATGCAGTGCTTTTAATTGGGAGTGCAGTTTTTATGCTGCTAAACCTTGTTGGAATCCTTCATAAAATTTATAAAGAGCATCGTCAGAAGTCTTCTGCTTCCATTTCAGAGAAAGCTCTTCTCCCAATTCCAACTGACTCTACTCGAAGGATATCTGAAAGCTCCCTCAAGCCAAATCATCTGACACTTGATTATCCAAGAAATTTGAACAACTTTAGCGGTTATCTTCAAAGCCCTGGTCCTCCAAGACATCACCGTAGAGGAACGTCTCAACGAATTTCTCAGCCTCCAATATTCAAGTCTTCAAGGGCAGGAAATTCATCTTCATTGCAACATCACGATTCTAGTATCATGCAGACTAATCATAATCAGAATAGTTTCTTGCTGAGTTCACAAAGGGTTCATGAAGAATCAGCATTTTATCGAGAGACTTCTCCTGATAGAATTGATACAGAAGCTTTCGAAAGAAGAGATAGAGATATCCAATTTCGTTTGAAGAGAATGAGAAGATGATGTTGAAGATGAAGATACAATTTTCAGAAGTTTAGACTCTTTAAAAATATTTTGAATATGAAATTTGTTTTTTGTAACTGCTATTATTGTTAGTTTTAGTATGACTAAAAGATTGGCGTCCTTGCCTTGAATCTTTCAATCAAAAAGTTAAATGATCTTGGCAAGATGTCATGAAATTATTATTGAAAAAAATATTTATTTAATAAGCTATATTCTGGATTCTCATTTAATAATTTGTTTTTCAAAAAAAAATTACTTTGAGAATTTTTTATAAAATTTTCTGGTTAAAATTATGAAAAAATCCCACGAAGTATTTCTTGAGCATTGTCGCCCTTGAATCTCGGATTTGGACCCTTGAGGCTATTTACAGGCTTCTTTGTGACCTGTTGAGGTCTTTGTTTCTGAGCAGTGATCCAGGAATTGCGGCGATGGAAATTGAAAATTTTATATTTTGTCCTCATAAATATTTTTCAAGAGTCAACTTTATTTAAAATATTTCTTTTTTCTTAGTCATTAAAATTTTAAACCTAAACCTCTTTTTGCTCTTTTTATAAATTGAAGTTTTCCCTTTGAATTGGAGAAAAAAGTTTTCATGGGTTTCTTTGCAAACTAATTAAACCTTATTCTTTTTAGGCATGTCAGAAACTCCATTCATTTCTAAAAATATGAAAAAAGTCGAATTTCAAATTTTAAGCCTCAAAAACTCTCATTCAAGGTCAAAATTTGATCCCTCACTTAAACTCACAGAATAAAATAAACCCTTTAAAAAAACTTGAAGAAATTCCAAATTTCCTTTTTTCGCCATTGGAGCTCAAAACTTCTGGCCAAAAGGGAATGATTTCACTCGCCTTGCAGTCTTAACTGCTCTTCTTCAGGTTAAACGACTGTCTTATTCTGGATGAATATGACTTTTTCTTCTTGGATTTTATTTGCAGAGCTGTTAAAAACCTCATTTTTAGAGCCCGTGGACAATCCAGCCCTTTGGTGACGATCAGCCACTGTCCGGCCCCTTTCATTTTTCAACCGTTCCTCTTGGATGATGTCTGAACGGCGTCCGCTGAGGCGACCTTCTATACATTTTTGATGGCGCTTATTCACAATCATGTTTGTTTGGTCTTTGAGAAAGTTCTTTTGAGAAAATTTCACTCCAAGAAAGAGAATTTTAATCTTTATTTGAGCTGGAGAAAATCAAATTTTCAAACAATTAATTTCTAAGCAAAATAATTAAACCAGATTTTTTAATCTGAACAAAACTTCTCCAAGCTTGAGAATGTCCTTTGATTCACAAGGTTCTTATTTTCAATTAAAACTCCCCAAAGAGAAACTCAACGATAGTCGTCCTTGAAGAAATCTTCCCACTTCATGAGGATTTTTTAAAGGGGGATCGCTTTAATAAAAGGAGAAATTTGGACTTTACATAAAATTACTTCTGAAAAACACCCAAAAAAAGCAAAAATGCTGAGGGAGCCTCGATGGTTCTGAGGATGCAAATATCAATTGAACCCGAGGAAAATAAGGCAAAACCTTAGAATCGTAGTATTTTCGAGGCGTTGATTTAAAATTGGGATGAACTCGGGTCCTCACACGATAAACTTACAATTTTGAATTAAATTGATGACGCTTTCAGTCGAATTAATAACTCAGAAATTCAATTTCTTTTGAAGAAAAAGATCTCGAAAAACTAGCTTTCTTCTCAGATCAAACAGTCTTCAAAAGATTGAGGAAAGTTAGGTGAGTGGGATCGAAGCTGATTTCCCTTTCAAAAATTACCATAGAGAGATAGTGAAGTGGATAATTTTTTATAAAGGGCCGCATTGAGCTTTAAAGATTAATATGAAAGAAGAGTCAGATAAATTTAGATTTAATTAATTTTAAACATAAATCAAGTGAATGAATCACTCTTGTTTTGTCATGCTTCTCTTCAGACATTTCAAAAATGAGAGCTTTTGATATAAGGTGATTCTCTGACTTGAGAAGGTCTCGTTTATGATGACTTGAATCTCAAGAATCATCAGAAGGATCCGAAAAAAACATGAATTAGAGAGGAATTACAGGCTGATAAAAAATTGTGAGGTTAATTAAGAGCCTGATGAGGACAACATAAGTTCCTTTTGAGAGAATTCATAGGAGATTGAGCCATTTGTAGTTCAAGGTTTTCACATAAATTCCAAGAGAGGATCACTTTTTTTTGAATTATACTTCCTTTTCTTGACTTAGATTAGGACTCATTGGAACCTGAAACCCCTTAATTGAATTAAGTTTGAATGGGTTAATTGGATTCAGAATGGTTCTGAATAAAATCACTTAAATTTATAACAGATTTGAATGTTTGTTGCAATAAAGTTTTATTTCAAAGCAAAATATTTTATTCTTAAAAAACCGCTCCATAATTTTAATTAGCTTAATAACCTCTTTAAAGCCCTCACAAATGAAGCTCTGCATTGTTTTTCTTGCCTTCACCCTCTCTCTTCGCCTCACAACAGCGAACTTTGACATCAACTTGGATGCTCCAAACCCTGATAAGAAATGGGTTACAATTAAAGGGGCCCCAGTAGGGAGTTATTCCGGTCGAGTTGTGAGCAATATAGGCGACTTTAATGGCGATGGCATTGATGATATGGTGATAAATACTCCCAATATCTGGACAAATGAAGTAGTTTACGTCATCTATGGGCAAAAAGATGGGTATTCAGAGGATACTATTCTGCTGAACACCACATATTCTGAGGGATTTGCAATTAAAGGACCGTTTATTAATGGAACGTTCACATCATTTGGGTCCGCACTCAGCAAAGCAATCGATCTGAATGGAGATGGATTAGGTGATATTGTGATTGGGGCACCTGCATTCTCGAATTCTCAAGGGATTGTGTATGTGATTTATGGAAAGAAAGGCCACACTGGTGACATCACAATAAACCAGGACCTAAGCTTTTCTTCCTCCCAAGGATTTGTCATTTTAGGGCCACGACCAAGCCAGCTAGGGTATTCAGTTGGCGTAGCTGGGGACTTTAACGGTGATGGCTTTGATGATCTTTTAATTGGCGCTAACTGGGCCGAAAATTATATGGGAGCAGTTTATGTGATTTATGGAAATAAGGGAAACTATGCAAATATTTATTTGAATCAGACTTTAAATTCTCAGCAAGTCTTCAAAATAGTCGGCTCTGTTGGAAGCAGTTGTCCACTAGGGACAGCAGTGGATGGAGCTGGAGACATTAATGGCGACGGTATTGATGATATTCTTGTTGGAGTTTCTTCTTGCTTGTCTGTCTATGGTCTTTATGGAAAGAAGCAGAGGTCAGAGAGTACTTTGACTGTTGATTCTAATTTGGATATATCCAAAGGCTTTCGGATCTTGGCTCCTCCGGATGTGTATCAATTTGGAGGTCTAGTAAGTTCTGCTGGAGATATAAATGGCGACGGAATCGGAGATATTATCGTTGGGACATATGCAGGACTTTTATCAAACGGAGCTTTTGTCTTTTATGGACGCAAAGAAAATTGGCCTAGCTTCACGATTGGCAGCGATTTGACTTTTGATCAAGGTTTCAGAGTCGTGGATAGTCGAAATACAATTCGTTCAGTAGGAGTCGGTGTCTATGGCGGTGGAGATATAAATGGGGACGGAATTGATGATATATTGGTGAGAGCAAAAAATACGACAATTGGGCCAGCAGGAGGAGGATATGTCGCGGTGATTTATGGCAGTACAGTTCCATTGAGTGGTGATTTTGATATTGGTTCAAATTTTACTGTCGATAAAGGGTTTATTGTCTCTGGTTCGACTTTGGGCCTGAATGCAATCTGGATCTCTCTGGCAACAGGAGACTTTAACAATGACCATATTGATGATATTGTAATCGGCGCTCCTCAAGCTGAAAGCTCTTCTGGAAGAGCATACATAGTTTTTGGTTCCAGTAAGGGCTGGCTTTTTTGAGAGTCTTATTAACAAAAGTTTTTAGATGAATGTCCAAAAAACTGTTCAACTTGTCAATCTTCAAGATGTTTAACTTGCTTTGAAGGATATGGTTTATATGGTGAAGCTTGTACTGGGGAATGTCCAATTGGAACCTTTCTTTCAGGAGGGGTCTGTCAAGGTAAAATTTGTTTTATAAGAGGGAATAACCTCTTCTATAAGAATGCCCTGAAGACTGTATTCAATGTAAATCGAGCACAAAATGTCAAGTGTGTGCTGAAGGTTACTCGCTATCAGACTCGGGAATTTGCATTTCTGGGAGTCAAGAAGCACAAGCAGCTATATCTTCAGGACTTTTTGATGGAGCTTCAGCGATTAGTAATTCTCTTGCTTTGGGAAGCTCTGTACCAACGAACTTTGGGCTTGTTGCCAAGATCTTGAGGAATACCAAGTATCTCAATATATCAGTGTCAAAAGATCTTCAAATGACCTTCAATTCGTGGAAAATTAGCACTGGTATATTTCCTGCTCCAGACCCAGGAAGCTTGGATTCTCAAGGATCACTGCCTTTAGTTTTTGAAAGATATGGGATGAAGTCAGCTTTCTTGTTCAATTACTGGAAGAGTTTGATGATGATTCTGATAGGACTTGGATGCTTTGTAATGAGCAAAGGCGCAGAAGTCATATTTTCTAAAAGCAATTCTGTCAAGAAGATAACAAGAGCTGTCAGTGTTGCTGCTTCAAATTTTATGCTCACTCAGTTTTATGGGAGTATTGATGATGTCCTCTTTTATTATGTCCTTGATGTGAAATCATCTGAGTTTACTTCTTCAAGGTTCCGAACTGTGGGATTTGTTTTTGGGCTCTTGCTTCTTTTAGTTGGATTTATTGTGACTGGGCTTCACGGAGCGATATTGTTTAAATATCAACGTCTCAAGAAGAAGCAAGGAGGTAGCAGTGGTGCACAGGTTGACTTCCTTTTACAGTTCTTGAAGAAATATGAGAATATAAAGCTTTTCTATCAGGACTTTAAAGACATTGATGTTTTCCAACAAGCTTTTCTCTTGATCAATATTACACGTTCCCTGCTTTCAAGCTTTATATTCACCATGTTATTCGGTTATCCCCTGCTTCAAATCCTCCTTCTAACAGCTTTGAATATCTGTATCCTTGTGTATCTTTTGACAAAGAAGCCCTTCAAAAATTCGTCGAATGCTTATGCTCAATATTTTTGTGAAGGAATTTTGTTAATTGCTTACCTGAGCATTTTGGTATTGGCTTTTATGGATGAAGCCGAAAGCGAAGCTTCTAACTCTAACTCAATAAAGGGCTTCAGTATGGTCGTTATCGTTTCTAATATGGCGTTGTTAATTGGAAGTGCTCTTTTTATGCTGGTAAATATTGCTGGAATTCTCTATGAAATGTATCAAGAGCGGAAATCAAAAAAAGATGTTTCAAGGATTTCAGTTCACTCAAGGCTTGATTTGAGCAAGGGAGCAGAAAACTCTTTGAAATTTGATGATCCAAATGTTTTGAACCACTCTGGCTTCAATCTGGCTCATCCTTCTGTGATGTCAAATGATTCTTTCCAGAAGAATATGTATCATCGAAAAAAGATCCTCAAAGTGAAATTTCCGCAAAGTCTCCAACCTCCAATGGGAAAGCCTTTTTCGAGTTCGAATCTTCTCCAAGTTCCATCCTTGGCTCAACAAAACGCTCCTATAGATTCACAATTGGAACATGGTGATTCAAGCTTCACCTGGCTCAATAATCAGACTAATTTTTTGTCGAACTCAGAAGGCATCCAAACGGAGTCAGTTCTAGATATGATAACAACTAAAAATAATCTGGCTTTTGAAACGTATCAGTATGAGCCGAAGATCGGGACTGCGGTGAATATTGTTTCTTTGGGACTTTTGAATGCTGAAGGGGATGGTACAACCGTTAGAGATGAGAGAAAGGAAGGAGAAAGGAAACTTGGTTCACAGAAGACCAGGATTAAAAAAAATCGAAGATAAAATTGAAAATGAAGAAGATGTAATTTATATGATAAGATTCAAAGAGAATTTATTATTCAGTCTTTAGTGAGAAAGGATTTATTTTAGTATGCCGACGAATAAAGAATTTAATTACTGCTTTTCTGTATTTTAATAAAAAATAATTGTTTTTGGAAATTGTTTTTGTTGCAAAGTTTGGAAAAAATTTTGAGCTCTCTTTTTGAATTTTCTGAGTTGGAAAATTTTCAAAAGCCTTTCCTTTTCTCATTTTCTTCAAGAGAGGAAAATTTACTCTTCAATGAAAGTCAGCAAAGCCTTCACGGTTTTTTTTAAATAATTGATTTCAAGATGTAATCGAGCACTCTTTGGTTCTTATCCTTTCTAGCTTGTTGGGGCAAAAAATCAAATCATCAATTATCAATTCAAACTTTCTTGACTTTCAAATATTTTTCTAATTAATTTCGAAAAACTTCTTTTTATTTCTCAGGAGAAAGAACAGGACTTGGAATCCTCTGGATTTTCACGAACCCTCCAGATTTTTTTCATTTGTGACCCGGTGATTTTGAAAAACAAAATTTTTCCTATAATTTTCTCTAGCTTTCTCTGAATGAAATTTCTCCAATTCAGACAATCAATTAAAAGAATTAAACATTCTGACTCAAAATGTGACATAAACTTTTTTTATAAATATTTCCTTTGTAAACTCGAAAATTATGAAAAAAATATGAGTGAAATAATTAAAAAGTCTCTCATTTTGGGGAAATTTTTAATATAAGCTCCAGATTAATCTGGAAAATGGCCTGGATTTTCAAAATCCCCAAATCCTGAACCCTAAGAAAGAAATATCCTTGAAAACTCAGAGATTTTGAGTCGATTCCTTTGTAAGAAAAACCCTCTGGATCGAATCGGATCGAGAAGTTTTCGCATCAACAGAGAGTTATGGCATAGCCACCTGGAGTCTGATAATTAAGTGTTTCTGATAACAACCAAGGTATTTAATTAATTTTTTTAAGTTACGGTTGTGGAGGATAATCAACGAACAAGATTTCTCCTCCAGACGCGAGAGGATCTTTTTCGTTTGTTTTTCAAAGCCCATAAAATTTCTTGTCGATTTTATTTTTTATGCTTGATGACATGAGATCAACCTTCAATTTATGATTATACAATTTACTTGACATTTATGATCTCTGAATATCGTCTTGTGAGAGGAAAAGAGCCTCTGAAAATGTTTTATCAAATTCCCGTTTAAATGACAAGTTTTCTGAAAATATAAATTACAGTAATTCTGATTTAATTTCAAGTCCTGAAAATTTTATTTTCGCCAAAATACATAATCCTGAAATTTTTTTCTGCGAGATGTTTTGGAAATTGGATGACGTCGAGATTTTCCTTTTGAAAAAAGGACATGGAAGAAGAGTTTTTCTCCCTCTATCTTTTTTGGGAAAATCGCATGAATTTATTTTTGAAAATTTTCTCTCAAACAATTTTTTTTGGGGGGCGCCTTTTTTTACTTAAATTGATTTTGAATGAATCTCACAGTTTTTATTTCAAATTAAAAAAAAAATTAATCTTCAAAGCCCAAGACTAAACTTCCTCCTTTTCGAGAAATTCCTTTCCAATCATGACTCATACCTTTCTCAGGTCTTGTCAAAATACTCTTCCCAAGCACACTTATTTGAAGAAATAGAAAAACTTTCATCGTAGGATCCTTTCACAGGGCCTAATGTTTGGGATAAGCTCTGGAATGCTAATTTTAAGAAGCTTGGCCTTTCAGAAGCCAGTCTGATTGATTTTAATTTTTTAATTATTCGAACTTATTGCTGATGATGATCAAACTTTTTTTCCCATCAGCTATTAATCCTTTCTTTTCAAGACTTGAGAGTCCTTTTTCCTTCGTTGAAAAAGTCTCTTGCTTCTGACCCATTCCATCAGAGGGCTCAAAGGAAGATTGATCAATTCAAGAAAGAATTTCTTTCCACTTTGAGAACTCAAAATTGATTTAAAATTAATTGCTAATCACGGAAAACCTCAGGCCGACGAAAAATGATTTATTTGAGGGTTCACATATGAAATTTGAATAAGCGATTAAGCCCAGATGTCATTCGCTCATCTCCCATGGTTTCCTGAGAGAGGTGAAATCAGAAGAGTAATTGTTTTTCGAGAATGCCCATTGACCTCATAATTAAAATTTTATTTTATTAAATTGTACGTGTGCTGAATTACAGAATAAAACTAAAGATAAAAGATCACACGTCAGTGGATTTTGAATTTTACAATCAATTTCTCATATTTTTCTTTGTTTCTGGCTCAGATGAGCCTGAATTGTACAATTTCCATTGAATCTCCAGTGGACCTTTTTGAACAAATGCAATTCAAAGCCGAAACTCGAATGAGGCAATATGAGTTGAAGGGCCCTTGAATGAAAGTGATTTTTAATTAATGACGGATTGAAAAACTGCTGAGTAATAAATTTGATCTAAAAAGGATTTTTTAATTAAAATAAACCGTCACAACGAATAAGATTTATGCTTATAAAACTGCCCATGAGTTTTAATCATATTTTTAATAAAGTTAAAAATTGTACAAATGAAAGCCCTTACTATTTTTCTTGCTTTAACCCTCTCTCTCAGCCTCGCAATAACCAACTCTAATGTCTATTTGGATGCTCAGAACTCCAATGGGAAATGGCTAACAATTGAAGGGACACCAGCAGACAGTTTCCTTGGGAGAAGCGTCCGTAATATCGGGGATTTTAATGGCGATGGCATTGATGATATGGTCGTTGCAGCTCCCAGCACGTTTCAGGATATACTCTATGTAATATATGGGCAAAAAGATGGATTCTCAACGGATTTTATCTATGTGAACGCCACCTATTCTGAAGGATTTTCCATTAAAGGGCCTTTTACGGCATCAAAGTTTGGGTATTCTGTCAGCAAAGCAATTGATTTGAACGGCGATGGGCTCTCTGATATTGCGATTGGAGCATACGCGAAAAACATCGTTTATGTGATTTATGGAAAAAAGGGCCACACTGGTGATATAATCATCAATCAAGATTTCAGCTTTTCTTCACAGGGATTTGCGATTTTTGGTATCGAATTGACGGGTTTTGGGTATTCTGTTTCCTCAGCTGGGGACTTTAATGCCGATGGCGTTGATGATCTTCTAATAGGCGCTCCATTTTTCCAAAGCAATTTAGGAGCAGCTTATTTGATTTTTGGAAAGAAAGAGGCCTTGACAAATATTTATCTGAATGTGAGTTCTAGTTCAAATCAATGGCTTCTCGTTCTAAACAATGCATATATTGGCCGCATGGGTGCATCATTGGATGGAGTTGGAGACATCAA
>Ga0182738_1001194_pt1 | contig 33173 bp, 29 predicted proteins | sample eDN5th30CBELigMG_FD_128876 | JGI IMG/M metagenome (GOLD analysis project Ga0182738, IMG submission 128876) | Enriched Miracle-Growth compost microbial communities from Emeryville, California, USA - eDNA 5th pass 30_C BE-Lig MG (version 2)... ...
AAACTTACAAGATATTGAAAATAAAGAGAGACAATTAACAAAAGCACTTTTAGTTATTTATTCTGTAAATCAACTGGATAATGTGCTAGGAGATATGGAGGTTTAGATATTGGGATGGTTTAGTAGAGCTGTCAGTAGTGTAGCATCGAAAGTTAGTTCTGGCTTGAAAAGGGTAGGGAGCGCTGTAGGAACAGTTGTTGAAACAGCAGGCAAATGGACTGGAAATAAGAAATGGGAAGATTTTGGACGGAATTTAAAAGATTGGTGTAGTGAAGTTGGAGAGTATCGTTCTTATGATAAAGATACAGCTTCAGCAGCGGATACAGCAAATATAAATGAGCTTTTAACGTTATTCAGCACAAAGTTAAAAGATCAAGCAGACGAGCTAGAGAAGAATGCTTTAGATGAAATTCGAGATTATTTTGAAGATGTGATTTCACAAATCGAAGACTCCAGTGTACCTGTGCAAACAAAGCAGTTTCGCAGAGCGATGACACAAACAGAGAGACAAATTAAAGGACAATTAAAATCACATTTGGCTAAACGTGTATCTATTGATGATCAAGAATGTTTGGACATTTTATCATTGTCAGCAGGGACTGAAAAATCACAAAAAATGGATAAGTTCGGCCAAAGGGTTTTGAAAGAAGGGCTGGGACAACTAACTGAGAAGATTGAGAAGACCGTTAGTAAATATAATGATGAGTTACAAGAATTATTAAATCAATTACTTGAACAGCAAGAAAAGGAATTAGTCCAAACACAAAATCAATTTAACGAAATGCTTTTGCAAGCTGAGGGAGATTTAGTGGATAAAGAAGCAGCTAAGTTAAAACCAGCGATTATGTTGCAAAGTATTAATCATTTAGAAAAGCTATTAGCATAGCTAAGAAAGGAATTTAATAATGGGGTTTTGGAACTTTTTTGGACTCTCTAGTAAAAAAGATAATGATCAATTAGTTGTGCAAGTAGAACAACTCCGAGAGATGATAAATGATAAAATAGATGCAGGTAATACTTTACAGAAAGACTTATATTATGAAAGTTTAAAACGAGCCGAAGAGTTGAATTCTTCTGTTATTAGTCTGTTGACTGATACTGCTAAAGTAATAGAAAAACAAAACGATGCAAGTAAACTACTTACTGAAGAGAATTTTAGTGAACAAGAAAATCAGCTAAAGAAGTTACAATCATTAATTAAACAAAATTATAGTTACATAGTTGAGACAATAAGTTCTCAAAATTTGAAGGTTCAAGAGATGGAAGAAAAGTTAAAATATTTAGAAAAGTTAAATGAAGAGCTTGTGAAATCAATGCAATCAGTTTGGTTGGTACAATTGAGTCAGCAAATTGATAAGGAATTAACAAAATAAAAAGATTATATAGTTAGTAGTGCAGGGAATTAGACTTGCGCTATTTTTTTAGGAAGGGAATATGACTGTAAATCAAATTTGCGAAATTACAAATGTGTTTAGAATTTCATTATATAGAAGGTTATCAGAAGGAGACAAATAATTCTTCTTTATTCAATTATAAGGTCCGAGTGTTGAATAATGCAGGGGATTCTTATAGGAAAATAGAATTTGCTTGCATAGAAGTGTAAAAATAAATAGGGAAAGATTAATATAATAAACTTTTTTGTATGATGAAAAAGTTAGTCATTGAGGAGTCGGAATGCGGATTTAAAATACAAATCGAGTTTTTGTGATTGAGGGGTGCGATAATGAGCAGATTAATAGATAACAGTATATCAATATATGAGGCTTTACAAAACATCAAAGACGGAAAATATGTAATGCCAGCATTTCAAAGGCAATTTGTATGGGGGATGGAGCAGATTGAAAAACTGTGGGATTCTGTTTTGTTGGATTATCCTATTGCTACATTTCTATTTTGGCGCGTTGATGATTCCAATGTAACATGGGATACATATTTCTGTAGATTTTTATCAGATGTTACATTTGATAGCAGAAAACAAGCTGATAGTGTTAATTACGATTTAACAGGCATTAATATTAATGATACTGATACGGCGGTATTGGATGGACAGCAAAGGTTAACATCGTTGTTTTTATCGTTGTTTGGGGAAGCATACATACGTCCGAATTACGCTAGAAAGAAATCGGGAGATAGGATTGTAACTAAATTACTTATAGAACTGAACAAGAATAAGATATCAGTGGTTGAGGGAGAGTATAATAGCAAGAAATTCGATATTAAGTTTAGTGAAAAGATTGGTAGATTGAGTCCAACCCAATTTGAGATAAAAACCATCCTTGATGAGAAATTTCAAGATGAAACTACAAGAGAAAAAGCAATTGAAGAAGCCATTGTTCATGTTCCAGCAGACAGCAAGGATTACGCGCGAAACATTCTGCAAAAGTTGTATAATAAGGTTTTTGTTGAAAAGCTGGTAAGATATACTGAAATTATTGACATGAAACAAGACGATGCTCTTGAGATGTTTGTAAGGTTCAATAGTGGTGGAAAGGCGCTGCGTAAATCTGAAATAACGATGTCAATTCTGGAGGCATACTGGCCAAGTGCGAAAACTGAGTTTGGGAAAATTCTCGTTGACTCGTATGCGCGTTTTGATACGGACTTTATTATCCGAGCAGCTTTGATGTTATATGGTGATGTTGTAAAATCCAACATTAACAAAAAGATTGCAGAGGAATTAAAAAACGATTGGAACGGATTCAAGAAAGCACTGACAAATACAGAAAGTCTTCTGAAGGAAATGAGTATTGATGTAAGCCGTTTCTCAAGTAGCTGGAACGTACTGTTGCCGATTATTTATTACATTTATTATAATCCTGATAATTACGGCAAAAATATTAAGGGTGTTCGTGCTTATTTACTTAGGGCAATATTCTTTACTTATTTCCAATCCGGCACTACAGGCAAGTTGCAACAGATGAAGAGTAACATCAATAGTTTTGACTATGAAATAACAATTGAAATGCTCGACCAGATGAATGACTTGAGAGTTACAGATGGTAAAATTGAAGATGTACTCAACACGGAAAAAGGGAGCAGAGTTGCTGGCGAGGTTCTGTATTATTTAAATCTTGGATGGACAAGTAAGATCTATAAATATGAACAAGACCATCTTCACCCCGACAACAGGTTTATCGGAAGTAAGCCAGTATCTGTTAGTATAGCAGATTGGAAAAGATGGCATGGAATGCGAAATCGACTACCTAATCTACATTTGCTAGAAGGCAGAGCCAATGGTAGCAAAAATGATATGCGACTCGTTGATTATTATAACGATATGAACGATGAACAAAAGGTGGAATTTTATAAACAGGCAATGATTCCAAAAGATGTTTCACTTGAAATAGAACACTTCGAAAAGTTTTATGAGGCAAGAAAATCAATACTTGCAGAAAAGATACGTGAGTTGTTAGGGTGACCTCTTTTTCAATGTGGGTAAAAAATAAATTTAGATTCCTTTTAAATAATTGAATTAATGCTTAAAATCATCAAGAAGCACTTTAGTTAATTTGTTGAATTAATTGTATTTTATATTACTCTATTTAATACCATGATTGCCAATTTATTGGTTGTGGGGCGGTACCACACTTCCTCAAATCGTTGTCAATGCATTTAAGTGGAAAAGGATGGTTTGCCGGAGTCCTATGGGCTGGCTTATTATCTACCAATATCGCTAATTTACTTGAACTAACTAAACTTTCTGGAGTGATTTGGATGCTACTAAATGGAACACCGATTTTCTTAACTACCCTTGTTGTCTTCGTGAGGAAGGAGAAGTGTCATCAATTTTTGGATTGAGGACACAAGGGCCATAAATATTCCACTCGATAAAGTGGATTAGACAAGCCTGCCTTTTGGCGGGCTTTATTTATTTTACCTTATTTTTGAATTTCTAAAAATTAACAAGAATTGTCTTCAACAAATGGGCCAGATTGTGGAGTACTCTTAAGTTACATAGTAGAAGCATACTGTGCAGCAAGTAATTAACCAACTACGCATAGTTTAGATACGTATAGTTTCATTGTTTTTACACTCAATTCGTTATTTCCTGATATTATTTTCTTATGAAGAATCATTAGATTGTGTATAATTTCACTTAATCTATCGGATCAGGTTAGTGCAACAATGATATTATAATAAATTCAAAATAAAAAAACAACCAATACAAAGAAGTCAACGGGGACTAAAATCAGAATTGGAAAATTACGTGAAAGTAAGGATGCAATTTTCTTAATGGAGATCTTGCATTTTTCATCTTTTTTATTAAAAAACGAACATATATTCTGTTTTTGTGGTATGATTTTGTTATGAAATAAAAATTAGTGGGAGGGGTTAGCTTGGCTTTATGCAAGAAACAATTTCAAGATTTTCACGATACTATAAAATTAAAGGAAGAAAATGAGGTACTTAGTAGTAAGCGGAACATTATTGTAAAACGCATTAAAGATAAATTGCCAGAAGAAGCTGCATATAGTTTTGAAATTTTTAATCAAGGTTCATATGCAATGCATACAGGGATAAAGCCGTTAGGTTCGGATTATGACATCGATGTCGGTTTGTATTTTGATATGTCAAAGGATGACGTAGATCCTTTGACCGCAAAAAATTGGATTTATAAAGCACTGGATGGGCATACATCGGATGTAAAGATTAAAAATCCTTGTGTGACTGTTACATATGCGGAAGGGTATCACGTAGATGTAACTGTATACGCTGCTAATAATAGTGACGGAAAAGTGTATCTTGCGAAAGGGAAACCTAATGGCAAAGTTGAGGATAAGAAATGGGATGAATCCAATCCCAAAGACTTAATTACAGAAATTAGAGATCATTTACCTGACAAAGATGACCGAAGACAGTTTAGAAGAATTGTACGTTATCTAAAAAGATGGAAAGATGTTAAATTTTCTTCTGTAAACGGTAAGCCAACAGGTATCGCATTAACTTCTTGCGTATATCATTGGTTGGATATACAAAAAGAAACAGATGCGTTTACTGGAAAGACGACATACAAGGACCTGGAAGCATTAATCAACATCGTTTCTAAAATGATTTCAAACTTCCAACAAGAATATGTAGAAATAGATGGTGAATATAAATTTATGCCAAGGCTAAAAGTACGGCTTCCCGTGGAACCAAAACCAGAGTTATTTGAAAAAATGACATACAAACAAATGAAAACATTTAAAGAAAAGTTGGAAACATTATTAGAAGTATTAGAAGAAGCAAAGGCGAAAGCGGATCCTACTGATGCGGCAGAATTATTGAAAAAGCAATTCGGAGATGATTTTCCGGTTCCGGAAAAGTCAACTACTGGTAAAAAGGCAGTGGCCGCTGCTGTTATTTCCAGCTCTGAGTCAGCGAGTGAAAAGGGATAATGTTACTTAGCTTAGAAGATATTAAATTAGAATTAAGTGAAATAGAACAAGACATAATTAGTTCATTTTCGATTTTAGAAGAAGTGGACTCAGAAGAATATCCTGGATGCTCCAAGGTTGCAGAAATAGAGGTACAAATAAATGGGGAAACTGCTGTTTTAACAGTTGGTTTCCCTGAGAAATTTCCAAATGAACTTCCAAAGTTCTATGATAAAAGAAACTTATTTGGAATAATCCCTCACAAGATGCCTAATGGATTCTTGTGTTTTACCAGAAATGAATCGCTTATTTTGGATGTGAGGTATCCTGCTTCCATCTTATTACACTGTTTGAATAAGGTAATTAAGTTAGTAGAGGATGGAATGAAGGGTATAAATCATAAAGATTTTTTAGATGAATTTGAGGTCTATTGGCAGAATAATCTATTATTAAACATTTATGCTCATATCGATACGACAAATTCAAAATTAAGAGAACTGGATCTATGGAATAAGCCAGCGGAAAATGACAATTTTATTGTTGTTGTTGCTGAGAAAAGAGATTTTTTGGAAAAAGTGATTAGCCGAATTTTTCATATAGATGTTGATAAGGCGACTAAGTATAGATGTTTATATATCCCTTTAGTAGAAGGGACTTTTTTGTTGCCACCGATAAATGAGGAAAAGTGGGATTTTGGAGATTTGAAAAATAATATCTTTTTGAATTTATCGGAAGAGAACAGAAAAGAGTTTTATCGTTTAGTTAGTAAACAGATAAATGGTGTTCGTTCCAATCTTGAATTTATTATTATAGGATTGCCTACACCAAAGGGGAATGTGGCCTTATTTGGTTATGGTATGAATGGGAATGTATTTGATTTCAAATCACATAAGAATAAAAATAAACTCAAAAGGCATCTACATCCATTTATATCAAAGCCTAGAGATGCGACCTTGTATAAAGCGAATATCGAAAGATGGCATCCTAATCATCTTCTTAATCGGACAGGCGGAAATACGGAATTAAAAGATAAGCATATATTAATTGCTGGAGTCGGCTCAATAGGAAGCGAGATTGCTATGAGATTTGCAAAGGCTGGAGTTAAAAGAATTTCATTAGTTGATTTCGATAAATTGGAAATAGATAATGTTCATCGTCACGCACTTGGCAGTGATCAAGTTTATGATATAAGCGAAAAATTAGGGCTTTATAATAAACCGAAAGTATGGGGGTTGGAAGAAGAAATAAAAAGGAAATATCCTTTTACAGAAGTAAAAGCGTACTATGACAATATTTTTTCGATATTTGAGGAGCTAGAAATTAGTAAGAGTAATATAGATCTTTTTATAGTTGCATTTGGTTCCCCAAACAAAGAAATGATTATAAATGAAAGATTGCATAAGTTACCTGAACCTCCGCCAACCATCTATACCTGGGTGGAACCTCTTGGTATCGGTGGACATACGTTATTAACACTAAATAACGAAAGAAAAGGGTGTTATCAGTGTTTATTTAAACCGGAAGAAGACTCCCCTATATATAATCGTTCAGCGTTTGCAGAGCCGTTTCAGGATTTTTCTAAATCAATTACTGGTTGTGGGTCTGTATTCACACCGTACAGCTTTTTAGATAGTGAACGTTCTGCTATGTTAGCAGTAGAGGCTGGTATCAAGGTATTAACGGGGAATATGAAAGGTAACCCGCTCCTATCCTGGAAGGGGGAGAATGACCTTTTTGAAAAATATGGTTACAATACAACGATTCGTTATACATTTACAACTGAGAAATTAGATAATACAAAATACTCCTATAAAGATGAACAATGCCCTATTTGTTCAAAAGAAGGAAGGGATATGCATCAATAACCAAGAAGACGTATTTATTTTGCCAAACAATAAAATATTATATATCCGTCCTGAAGCTATAGAAAAGATGAATCATTACAGACAAATAAGATGGACGGATACTGAATCTGGTGGGATCTTAATAGGAAGGGTGTTAATGGAGGATGGGAACTATATAGTTGATGATGTGTCGGAACCAATGCCAACCGATAAAAGGTCCCGAATTCGTTTTAGTAGGAAACCAGAAGGACATCAGGAGTATTTTAACGATGCTTGGGAAAGAGAAAATGGAAGGTGCTTTTATCTTGGAGAATGGCATACTCATCCGGAGAGTGTTCCGGTTCCTTCTTCTATTGACAGAAAAGATTGGAACAGATTATTAAACATAGGTTATGAAACTGGTTGTCTATTCTTTGTTATTTTAGGAATAGACGAATTAAAAGTTTGGTATGGTACGGAAGATAGAATAATTGAACTTAAGAGGAGAAATTAAATTGACCAATTCTAAAGAAGAACGAAAAAGAAGAGACCTTACAGCAGCAGAAAATTACCACTTATGGGTTGTTAGTGGTGGTATGTGTTCATTTGATGGGTGTAAAAAGAAATTAATAGAATCTACATCAGGGGAATTGACGAATGTTGGAATAAAGGCACATATTATTGGTCACGCCAAAAACTCTGCTCGTCACGAATGTATGGAGGAATATGGTTTTACTTATGAAACGTTAGAAAATGTAGAAAATCTTATGTTAATGTGTTATGACCACTCAAAAAAAATTGATGACAAAAGAACTAGAGATCAATTTCCTCCGGATTTACTATTTACGATGAAAGAAAAACACGAAAAATGGGTTTCCTCTTGGTCAGTCGACAAAAAGAAAAGTATTGCTCTTATACACAAAAGAATGGGGGGATCACTTTTCGATATAGAATATGATAGCCCAGCTCCATATATACTTCTTGATGCTGTTGAGGACCAAAATGTGTTTGACGACTTTACACCAGAAGGTTGGGAAGAAGGAAAGAAAAGCAATGAAATACTTTATAAGAAGTTCATTGAAAAGATTAAAGAAAAAGAGGCAAAGGTAGGCGAAATATTCCCATTGTCTCCTATACCATTATTAATCCATTTAGGTTCCTTGTTAACTGATACGGTTTCATATTCTACTTATCAATTTGATAGAGAAAAGGGTTTTTGGGTTTCTGAAAATCCTGGGGTAAATACAGATATCGTGTTAACTGTTAAAAAAGATATAAAAGACTGTGATGATCTGGCAGTTCTTGTATCAATAAGCGGGAATGTCAAAATGAATTCGGTTAAAGAAGTGTTAGGAGAAGAATTTGATTCTCTCTGTGTCGAAGTAGATGATCCTGACGTAAAAAAAGTCTTATACAGAGAAGATGTAATAAATATACAAGCGAAATTAAAATACGAAATTGAGAAATTGATGCAACATCAAGATTATAATAAGATTCATCTATTTTATGCTGGTCCCGCGGGACTTGCAATAGAAATAGGAAGAGGTATTAACCCTAAAATGTGGAGTGAAGTATGTTTATATGAATACAATAACCGATGGACTCCTAAGTATCAGTATGCTTTATCAATCTGAAAACTCCAGTACAATCTTAGCTTAATTGCATGTTATTTTGGCTTTGTTCAAATTGCATCTTTTTTACTGAAAAACGGAGCAGATATGGTTGGTTGTATAGAAAGCGCAAAACAGGGTTGGCATAATCATGTACAAACTGAAAATATTGAATTACTAAGGCGTTGGGAGAAAAATGTTGAGTAATTTCCTTTTCGAATCTATGAAACAGGTTGAATATGAGTGACGAAAACAAAAGTGGCTTACTAAGCAGTACAAGGATACTGTTCAACAGAAAAGTATCTTCAACAATCGGGAACAATTGTTGAAGATCAAAAGCCGAATTCCTCGCTGGACAGAAATATTTATATATAATAGAAGAAATAAATATATAGATGAAGCAAGTAATCTAAATGAAAACAAATAATCATGAGGAGTTTTTTTATCAGAGATATCTGTTTTACACTTAGCTACCAACAAGCGAAGTTACTGAAAATTTTATGGAGTATATAAAAAACGAAGTTGATATAGCCGATAAGAATATAGAGTTTTATGGTTTTTAATTTGATAAAAAGCTCTTCGTTTGGAAAACGATAAGTCTAAATCATAAAATTGAATAAACATACTCTCCAACAAATGAAAAAAGTCATACATTTTAGTATAAAAACCGTTTAATATAACCTTAGTTTACGTAGTTATACTTAGACAAATTCGAACTAACGTACTCAGACGAAATTTAATTGATAATTAAGCCGAAATCCAATGGTGTCATATGTTTTGGTCTAGTCACCCGATATATGTATGAATTTAAAAAGTAAAATAAGGAATGGCCCACTTGCAGGTCCTGTTGTAACAGCTGCTGTGATACTTCCTGCTGATTTTTATTTGCCAGGGATTGATGATTCAAAAAAGCTTTCTGAACAGAAACGAGAAGAATATTTTGAGATTATACAAAAACAAGCAATTGCAATAGGAATTGGCATGATGGATGCAGCGGAAATAGACAGAATCAATATTTATGAAGCAACAAAACAAGCAATGCTAATGGCAATAGAGGAATTAGCAACTAAACCAGATTATTTATTAATTGATGCAATGAAGTTAGTTACCGGAATTCCTAGCACTTCCATTATTAAAGGTGATAGCAAAAGTGTGTCCATTGCAGCAGCAAGCATTATTGCTAAGGTGACGAGAGATCATTTGATGAAAGAACTAGATAAAGAGTTTCCTGTCTATGGTTTTGGCAAGAATATGGGCTATGGCACAAAAGAACATGTAGCGGCATTGGAAAAGGAAGGAGTGACAAAGTATCATCGCAAAAGTTTTTCCCCAGTAAAGGAACTGGTTTTAGCCTCCATGAATGGACAATAAACAGTTATTGACATATAGGAAAAGCATATAGACTTATAAATGCTTGTGTCCTGTGGCAGCATCAGATTCTTATAGGCCTTAACTAACAGTCAGCAGAAGGTGCAAAAATGCTTTGCTAATTGCTAGTTTATTTTTCTATATAAAATAGAGGAGAAAAAAAGATGGATTATTCTACTAGCAGTATTTCTTTTTTTAAACAAGAATTTCCAGTAAATCAGTCTCTTAGTTTAAGACAAGGGCAAATTATTTTTGGGAAAATCAACAAAATTTTTCCAAATCAAATGGCTGAAGTGCAGATAGGTCAGCAGAAGCTATTAGCGGAGTTGTCAATTCCTTTATCTGTTGACAGCAATTATTGGTTTCAAGTGCAAAAAGGGGACAAAAAACCGCAGCTGAAGGTTTTAACATCCATGAAAACAACAGCAAATGCCCAACAAAATCAAACAGAGTTTCTTCTTGAGCAGTTATCTTTGCCGAATACAACGGAAAATCGAGCAGTTATCGCTTCATTTGTACATAATAAACTTCCGTTAACAAATGAAATCTTAGAACAGGCAGCAAAATGGCTCGAAAATAGCAAGGAGCTAAAAAAGGATATAGACATTATTAAACAGATGGCAGATAAAGAACTTCCTTTTACAAAAGAGGTGTTTACAAGTCTTGCAGCAGTCCAGTCAGGAAATTCATTTCCAAAACTTCTTAGATTATTGCAAGAGGAATTAACAGTACATGCTATCAAAAACGATTCATTAATGGGACTGCTGAAAGATGTTAATGGGGATGATGCATATCAGTTAGAAGACGGTAGAGAAATCAACAAACTTTTAAGAGAAACTATTCGAAGTTTAGGGTTTTCCTATGAAGCAGAATTAGTCGAGCATTTATCAAAAGAGACGGCAATAAAAGGGGATACTCAACAATTAAAGCCGATGCTTTTGCAGCTTGTTAAAACAGATATGCCTTCTTCGATTAAAGAGGTGGCAAATCAGCTGGTAGAGAAAATAACAGGTCTGCAATTATTATCCCAAGAAATAGGTCCGGTAACACAAATGATTATGCAATTGCCATTTTCCTTTGGCGGGCACACAACAGAAGCAACTTTGCAATTTACAGGCAGAAAAACAAAATCCGGAAAAATAGACAGTGATTTTTGCCGCATTTTATTTTATTTGGACTTGCAGCATCTTAAAGAAACGGCCATTGATATGCAAATTCAAAATCGAATTATAAATATAACGATTAGAAATGATCAGCCATTTGTAGCTGAGCTTGCAGAACGGTTTACAAAGGAGCTGAAAGGTAAAATGCATGAAGCTGACTATACATTATTGTCCCTCGCTGCTAAGCCGTTTTCCAATAATCAGCAGGATGCAGGATATTCTCAGATATCTTACGGAGGGCAAGCTTCTTATAAGGGAGTGGATATAAAAATATGAACGAGGAAAAAGGCGAAAAGCGCCGCCAAGCAGTTGCCCTAAGCTATGACAAGCATAAACAAGATGCCCCGGTTGTTGTTGCAAAAGGCAGCGGGCTTGTTGCAGATGCCCTGATCGAAAAGGCAAAAGAACATGGTGTTCCGATACAGGAAGATCCCTCTTTAGTAGCGCTTTTAACTAAATTAAATATAAAGGAGACAATACCAGAAGACTTATATCAAGCAGTGGCAGAGGTTTTTGTTTTTATTTATAAACTTGATCAGGCATACGATGCAGCAAAAAATAAATAAAATTTATTTAGAAGAAGCTGGACCATGAAGAAATTTGTCTCTTTTTGCAGATGCCTGGATAAGAGGAAAAGGATCGGATAGAGGTTTTGTTGCTACATAAGAATAATATTTGGCTTGAGGTTTAAGAAAAATTTTTTCTTAAACCTCAAGTCTTTTTTGTGGACAAAGGCTGAAGTTTTTTTATAAAATGAAAGCGTGAACATTTCTAAATTATTGCATTATTCATTAAAAGAAAGAAAGTTTTTTTCAAAAAAAAGAATATTAATAGCTTATTAATGATATTTTTAAAAGAAGAAAATTTTCCAAAAACAAGCAAGTTTAGAAATTGTGTAGTGCAGAAAAAAGACAACGGGAAAGTTAGGGGTGTGGGAATTGAATATTCATGAATATCAGGGCAAAGAGATTTTGGCGAAAAATGGCGTTAGTGTACCAAAGGGAAATGTCGCATTTACTGTGGAAGAAGCAGTAGAAGGGGCTAAACAATTAGGCGGAGATGTGTGGGTGGTAAAAGCGCAAATCCACGCTGGCGGAAGAGGAAAAGCAGGCGGCGTGAAGGTGGCAAAATCCCTGGAAGAAGTAAAAAGCTATTCAGAATCTATTTTAGGAAGCACATTAGTTACCCATCAAACAGGTCCCGAAGGCAAAGAGGTAAAGCGGTTGCTTATTGAAGAAGGCTGCCGTATAAAAAAAGAATACTACATAGGTTTAGTTTTAGACAGAGCAACAAGCCGGATTGTGATGATGGCTTCAGAAGAAGGCGGAACAGAGATTGAAGAAATAGCTGAACATCAGCCGGAAAAAATCTTTAAAGAAGTGGTGGATCCAATTGTCGGCTTAACAGCTTTCCAAGCAAGACGTTTAGCTTTTTCCATCAATATTCCTGCTAAGCAAATAAATAAAGCCGTTTCGTTTATGACAGGCCTTTATCAGGTATTTGTGGAAAAGGACTGCTCCATTGCGGAAATCAATCCACTCGTATTAACAGAAGAAGGCGATATCATGGCATTGGATGCAAAATTGAATTTTGATTCGAATGCATTATATCGACATCCGGATATTGTGGCATATCGCGACTTAGAGGAAGAAGATCCAAAAGAGCTGGAAGCATCTAAATATGATTTAAGCTATATTGCGTTAAACGGCAATATTGGCTGCATGGTAAATGGAGCAGGACTGGCTATGGCGACAATGGATATCGTCAAACATTATGGGGGCGAGCCGGCCAACTTCCTTGATGTTGGGGGCGGTGCTACACCAGAAAAGGTAACAGAAGCATTTAAAATTATCTTATCTGACCCAAATGTAAAAGGAATATTTGTCAATATATTTGGCGGCATTATGAAATGTGATGTTATTGCAACAGGCATTGTGGAAGCTGCAAAACAAGTAAGCTTAAACGTTCCTCTTGTTGTGCGCTTAGAAGGGACAAATGTGGAGTTAGGCAAACAAATTCTGCAAGAATCAAGCATTGATATCATTGCAGCAGAATCAATGGCAGACGGTGCGGAAAAAATTGTTGCGGCTGTACAGGAGGGGAAATAACATGAGTGTATTTATTAATAAAGAGACTAGAGTTCTTGTACAAGGCATTACAGGAAAAACAGCATTGTTCCATACTCAGCAAATGTTGGAATATGGAACAAATATTGTTGCTGGAACATCTCCTGGAAAAGGGGGGAGTGAAGTAGAAGGAGTCCCTGTATTTAATACGGTGCAGGAGGCGGTTGCTGCCACTAATGCCACTGCTTCGGTTATTTATGTGCCTGCAAAATTTGCGGCGGATGCCATTTTAGAAGCAGTTGATGCAGAACTGGAATTGGTCATCTGCATCACAGAGCATATTCCAGTTTTGGATATGGTAAAGGTAAAACGATATATGGAAGGCAAAAAAACAAGATTAGTAGGACCAAACTGCCCAGGAGTCATTACTCCGGAAGAGTGCAAAATCGGCATTATGCCAGGATATATTCATAAAAAAGGCCATGTTGGCGTAGTATCCCGCTCAGGAACTTTAACCTATGAAGCAGTTCATCAGCTGACACAGGAAGGCATAGGACAATCGACAGCTGTCGGAATTGGCGGAGATCCAGTCAATGGAACAGATTTCATCGATACATTAAAAGCGTTTAATGAAGATGACGACACATATGCGGTCATTATGATTGGCGAAATTGGCGGAACAGCGGAGGAAGAGGCTGCCAGATGGATTAAAGATAATATGAAAAAGCCTGTAGTAGGATTTATCGGCGGAAGAACAGCGCCTCCTGGAAAAAGAATGGGCCATGCTGGTGCGATTATTTCTGGAGGCAAAGGAACAGCCGACGAAAAAATCAGTGTATTAAATGAATGCGGAATTAAAGTAGCAGAAACTCCTGCGGTGATGGGGGCCACATTAATCGAAGTGCTCAAAGAACAATCGCTTTATGAAAAATGCAAAACGCATTAATGAGGAATTTTAATAAAAAAGCATAAATCATTGTAGACAAACTTTTTAAAATGGAAGTTTGTCTACAATTTTTTGTGTTGCGCTCTTTTCAGCTTAAATGCTGCGGGCTGTAAAGGCATTCGCTTTCTGATTCATTCAACAGGCAGGCTTTTTAAATGAATCTTTGGCGCCATCTATAAAAAAGGCAGGGAAAGTTTTATACTAGAGAGGTAATTCCTTATTTTTTTCTCTTTGGTGATGTATTGCGGCTTATACAAATTTCTTCTATTATATATGACTTTTTATTATTGTAGGAAAGGAAGAGAATAGAATTTGTATACACTTAATGAAAAATTAATTAAACTCCACCATTGTCGAAAAATGAGCTGGAAAACCATTTTAACCCTTTTAAAAATTGATCCAGAACTTCACATGCTTTATGCAGCTTCCACTAAAACCCTTCCCATATCCATTGCTAAAGAAACAATGGAAGACTTTCACTCTACGCTTATCCAAGAGCAAATCAGCCAATACAAACATAATGGCATAACGGCCATCACATATTTTGATTCCCGCTATCCCGCGCTGTTAAAGGAAATTTATCAGCCGCCTTGGGTCCTATATACAAAAGGGGACCTTTCTCTTTTAAATCTTCCTAAAAAGCTTGCTGTGGTTGGATCAAGGCTTGCAACCAGCTATAGTCACCAAGCAATTGGAAAATTAATGCCTGAGTTTGTGCAAAATAAGATTATTATTGTCAGCGGTCTGGCTAAAGGGGTGGATACCCTTGCACATAAAGCGGCAATGGCAAATGGCGGCAAAACAATTGCTGTGATTGCTGGAGGCTTTTTTCATATTTATCCAAAAGAAAATATTCCTTTGGCAAGAGAAATGATGAAAAGCCAGCTCTTGATATCCGAGTATCCTCCTTTATCTAAACCAATGAAATGGCAATTTCCGATGAGAAATCGCATTATCAGCGGAATTTGTGAGGGAACGTTAGTGATGGAGGCAAAACGAAAAAGCGGGTCATTAATAACCGCTCATTTTGCTTTAAATGAGGGGAGAGACGTTTTTGCTGTTCCAGGGAGCATTTTCAGCCCTTTTTCTGTTGGGACAAATGAATTGATTAAAGCAGGAGCAAAACCAGTCTTAGCAGTCCAAGATATACTAGAAGAATGGCAGCATTAATGGAGTTTTTGCTGTCAGCGGAAAAATTTTGAGCGGATGAAGCTGTATAACAAGTTTATGCTTGCCGATAGAAATTCAGGCTCTGCTCTCCTCTAGCAAAAAAAGACAAAAATTTATATTTTTTTTGTATAAAGTACGTGATACAGTATAAATATTGGAAAAAATAAGGGATTATATGCCTGTTTTTGTAAAAAATCCATTTTAGGAAGGTGGTTGTTTTACAGCAAGCAAAGTAGTTGGAAGCAGGGAGACTAGATTTTGCAGGATGAGCGAGAAGGAGAGTAGCGGATACAAAATAATCAACCATGTGAAAAAAACAATAAAATATAGAAAAGATATGTATTTTTTTTAACTTTTTGTATATATAATAGAAAAAATAAATGCTTCTTTTGGCACAATAGAAGAAAAAAAGGTTGCTATTTTTTAAAATCTGTTATACATTGTGCAACAGATAAAAAAAATGGAAACAAAAAATTATCGGCATAAAAAATAGTTGAAAACGTTTACTTTTTATCGTATTATTTGACAAGTGGAAACATAGTATACAATAATCTATATTTAGAATCCCTCTTAAGGAGGACAGTTAATGTCAGAGTTTCTTGTAATCGTGGAGTCGCCAGCAAAGGCAAAAACGATTGAACGTTATTTAGGAAAAAAATATAAAGTGAAAGCATCCATGGGCCATATACGTGATTTGCCTAGAAGTCAAACAGGTATTGATATAGAAAATGAGTATGAACCTAAGTACATAACCATCCGCGGAAAAGGTCCCATTTTAAAAGATTTAAAAACAGCTGCCAAAAAAGCAAAAAAAATCTATTTAGCGGCTGACCCAGATAGAGAAGGGGAAGCAATCGCTTGGCATTTGGCGCAAAGCTTAAAAGTAGATATTGATTCTGATTGCCGTGTTGTTTTTAATGAAATAACAAAGGATGCGATTAAAGAATCTTTTAAAAATCCGCGTCCGATCAATATGGATCTCGTAGATTCTCAGCAGGCTAGAAGAATTTTGGATCGTTTAGTCGGCTATAATATTTCTCCGCTATTATGGAAAAAAGTCAAAAAAGGATTAAGCGCAGGCAGAGTGCAATCTGTAGCTGTTCGCTTAATTATTGATAGAGAGCATGAAATAAAGCAGTTTGTTCCAGAAGAATATTGGACAATCGAGGGCAGCTTCGTTAAAGGCAAATCGTCTTTTGAAGCAGGATTTTATGGACTAAAAGGCGAAAAAGTCGATTTGAAATCAGAAGAAGAAGTAAATCAAATTAAAGAACAATTAGAAGGCAATAAATTTACTGTTGCTAAAGTAGCGAAGCGGGAAAGAAAAAGAAATCCAGCTGTGCCTTTTACCACATCTTCTTTGCAGCAAGAGGCTGCACGAAAATTAAACTTTAGAGCCAAAAAGACGATGATGCTTGCACAGCAATTATATGAAGGAATTGACTTGGGAAAAGAAGGAACGGTCGGGCTGATTACTTATATGAGAACTGATTCAACCCGCATTTCAGAAGTGGCGCAAGCAGAAGCCTACGAGTATATCACACAAAACTATGGCAGTGAATATACAAAGGGCGATAAAGGCAAAGAAAAGAAAAACGGCAATATCCAAGATGCCCATGAAGCAGTTCGGCCAACAAGCACGGTGCGAGAGCCAAGTTCCTTGAAAGAGTTTTTATCAAGAGATCAGCTTCGCCTTTATAAGCTTATATGGGAACGATTTGTTGCCAGTCAGATGAGCCCTGCAGTGATGGATACAATGAGTGTGGACTTGATAAATGGGGATGTTTTATTCCGGGCTACTGGTTCAAAAGTCAAATTTCCTGGATTTATGAAAGTGTATGTAGAGGGAACAGATGATGCGGTGGAAGAAAAAGATCGTATGCTTCCTGATTTAAAAGAAGGCGATGTGGTCATCAATAAAGATATTGATCCAAAACAGCATTTCACGCAGCCTCCTCCCCGCTATACAGAGGCAAGACTTGTAAAAACCTTAGAAGAGCTTGGAATAGGCAGGCCTTCTACCTTTGCTCCAACATTAGATACCATTCAAAAACGGGGCTATGTGGCGCTCGAGAATAAACGGTTTGTGCCGACAGAGCTTGGCGAAATTGTTTTAGAATTGCTTTTGGAGTTTTTTCCTGAAATATTAAATGTTGAATTTACTGCCAATATGGAGCAGGATTTGGATAATATTGAAGCAGGAAAAGTAAACTGGGTAAAAATAATTGACCAGTTTTACAAAGTGTTTGAGCAAAGCTTAGCAAAAGCTGAAAAAGAAATGCAGTCAGTCGAAATAAAAGATGAGCCTGCCGGCGAAGACTGTGAACAATGCGGCAGTCCAATGGTATTTAAAATGGGCCGCTACGGCAAGTTTATGGCATGCAGCAATTTTCCCGACTGCCGCAATACAAAAGCAATCGTCAAAGAAATTGGCGTAAAATGCCCGAATTGCAAAGAAGGAAATATCATCGAAAGAAAAAGCAAAAAACGGCGCATTTTCTATGGCTGTGATCACTTCCCTGCTTGTGAATTTATTTCCTGGGATAAGCCAATTGCTCGTCCATGCCCAAAATGCGAAGGCATGCTTGTCGAGAAAAAGCTGAAAAAAGGAATACAAGTTCAATGCGTCAGCTGTGATTACAAAGAAGAGCCACAAAGCTAAAAAAGGGTGAGCAAGCTGCTCACTCTTTTAACTTTGGAGAAGAAAATACAAAATTTATCCATAAATGTTGCCAAAGTGGATGTGATAATTTCTTACACTGCAAAAAATGGAGCAAATTGAAACTTTTTTTAAAGTTAAACGTAAAAGGATAGTAGCAAATTACGGCTATTTCTATTAGAATAAATTGTCTCATCCCAAAGCTTTTTGCTTTTGAATGAGGTTTTGTATAAATCAGCCATTTATTTATTAAGTGTAAGAAACAAGACCTAATTATTGGAGCATCTATTTTTTGTCCATACTATTAAATGATCAAACTAGAATAAAAACTCGGAGGATTAGCAATGCAAGAAAATCAAAAATATGTAAATGTAATCGGGGCGGGCCTTGCTGGAAGTGAGGCAGCTTGGCAATTAGCGAAAAGAGGCATTCAGGTCCGTTTATATGAAATGCGGCCAGTAAAACAAACCCCTGCCCACCATACAGACAAGTTTGCTGAACTTGTTTGCAGCAATTCTTTAAGAGGAAATGCATTAACAAACGCAGTTGGGGTATTAAAAGAAGAGATGAGAAAATTAGATTCCGTGATTATTGAATCTGCGGACCTATGTGCAGTGCCAGCAGGAGGAGCATTAGCGGTTGACCGCCATGAATTTGCTGCAAGAGTAACAGATAAAGTGAAAAACCATCCGAATGTTACAGTGTTTAATGAAGAAGTAACTTCCATTCCAGAAGGTCCAACAATTATCGCTACAGGACCTTTAACAAGTGCTGGCTTATCGGAAAGCCTAAAATCATTGACTGGGGAAGATTATCTGTATTTTTATGATGCAGCAGCACCTATTTTGGAAAAAGACAGCATAGATTTAGATAAAGTATATTTAAAATCCCGCTATGATAAAGGAGAGGCTGCCTATTTAAACTGTCCGATGACAGAAGAAGAATTTAATCGTTTTTATGAAGCGTTAATTTCAGCAGAAACTGTTCCATTAAAAGAATTTGAAAAAGAAATTTATTTTGAAGGCTGCATGCCGATTGAAGTAATGGCTTCCCGAGGGAAAAAGACGATGCTGTTTGGGCCGATGAAGCCTGTTGGACTAGAAGATCCGCGCACAGGCAGACGTCCATTTGCAGTTGTGCAGATGCGCCAGGATGATGCAGCAGGAACACTATATAATATTGTCGGTTTTCAGACCCATTTAAAATGGGGAGCTCAAAAAGAAGTGCTGCAATTAATTCCAGGCCTTGAAAATGCAGAAATTGTCCGTTATGGAGTTATGCACCGCAATACATTTATCAATTCGCCAAAAGTGCTGGAGCCTACGTACCAATTTAAAAATCGTCAAGATTTATTTTTTGCAGGCCAAATGACTGGTGTAGAAGGATATGTAGAATCAGCTGCAAGTGGACTGGTTGCAGGCATTAATGCTGCACGTGTCTTAAATGGAGAAGAGCCTTTAGTGTTCCCGGCAGAAACAGCAATTGGAAGCATGGCAAGATATATTACATCAACAAACGCAAAAAACTTTCAGCCAATGAATGCTAATTTTGGACTATTCCCTGAGTTGCCTGTTAGAATTAAAGGAAAAAAAGAAAGATATGAACAGCATGCTGCAAGAGCATTGGAAACAATTCAGAACTTTGTGAAAAATACGTAAATTAATTGCTTGTCTAAACAAAGTATGTTAATATAGTGAAGCCGTCTGAGAGGTGAAGCAATGGATACCAAAGAAAACGCTTCTTTACAGCTTTTTGTCGAGTATTTGCAAATAGAAAAAAATTGCTCACCCTATACGATTGAATTTTATCAACAGGATATAAAACAATTCTTTCTTTTTATGACAAATCAAGCGATACTTGATTTAAACGAGGTAAATTCTTCTGATGTCAGAATATATTTAACAAAATTATTTGATGAACAATTGGCAAGAAAATCAATTGCCCGAAAAATATCCGGTTTGCGCAGCTTTTATCGCTTTTTATTAAGAGAAGAAATAGTAGAGGCAAATCCTTTTTCTACTATATCAATTCCAAAACTAGAAAAAAGGCTGCCAGGATTTTTTTATGAGGAAGAGCTGCAGCAACTTTTTTTGTCATGTGATTCCTTGACGCCTTTAGGATTAAGAAATAAAGCACTTCTTGAATTATTATATGCTACAGGAATTCGAGTTGGTGAATGTACGAAAATTCAGCTGAAAGATATTGATTTTAGCATTTCTACTATTCTAATAAAAGGAAAAGGTCAAAAAGAGCGGTATGTGCCATTTGGGAGTTTTGCTCATGCTGCTTTGGAATCTTACATAAAAGAAGGAAGAGCAAAGCTGATGGGGCAAAATAAAAGCCAGCACAACTTTTTGTTTGTGAATTATAGAGGGGGCGTGCTCACAGATAGAGGCGTTCGCGATATTTTAAATAAAATGGTGGACAAATCTAGCGGCGACAAAATTTATCCCCATAAGCTAAGACATTCATTCGCTACCCATTTATTGGCAAATGGAGCCGATATGAGGACTGTCCAGGAACTTTTGGGTCATTCCTCTTTATCTTCTACCCAACTTTATACACATGTTACAAAAGAGTATTTACAAAAAACATATATGTCCTATCATCCTAGGGCGTAGGGATAATTGCTAAAGGAGGAAGTTTACATGTCTGAATTACCACAATTTCATGCAACAACTATATTTGCCGTACAGCACAAAGGAAAATGCGCGATGTCCGGCGATGGTCAGGTGACTTTTGGGAATGCGGTTGTTATGAAGCATACAGCAAAAAAAGTCCGAAAACTTTTTAATGGGAAAGTAATTGCTGGGTTTGCTGGATCAGTTGCTGACGCCTTTACACTATTTGAACTATTTGAAGGGAAATTGGAAGAATTCAACGGCAATTTGCAAAGGGCAGCTGTAGAGCTTGCCAAATTGTGGAGAAGCGATAAAATCCTCCGCAAGCTAGAAGCGATGCTGATTGTCATGAATGAGACGGATCTATTATTAGTATCTGGAACTGGAGAAGTAATAGAGCCAGATGATGGAATTCTTGCAATTGGTTCAGGTGGTAACTATGCCTTATCTGCTGGAAGGGCTTTGAAAAAATACTCTGGCGAACAGTTGACAGCATACGAAATCGCTAAAGCTGCTTTAGAAATAGCAGGAGACATATGCGTATATACAAATAATAATATTATCGTAGAAGAGTTATAAGGAGGAGTTTTTTCATGCAAAAAAAAGCAGGCTTAACACCACGCCAAATAGTAGAACGACTTGATCAATATATTGTTGGCCAAAAAGACGCGAAAAAAGCAGTGGCTGTGGCGCTTAGAAATCGTTTTCGCCGAAGTTTATTGGATGAAAAGCTGCGCGATGAAATTAGCCCCAAAAATATTCTGATGATAGGACCTACAGGTGTTGGTAAAACAGAAATCGCAAGACGCATTGCTAAAATAGTAAGCGCGCCTTTTGTAAAAGTGGAAGCAACAAAATTTACAGAAGTAGGCTATGTTGGAAGAGATGTAGAGTCCATGGTGAGAGACCTTGTGGAAACATCTGTACGATTAGTAAAAGAAGAAAAAATGCTGGCTGTAAAAGAAAGAGCGGAAATGGCTGCAAATAATCGCCTAGTGGATTTATTGGTGCCTTCTTCTGCCAAAAAACAGACCAGTTATAAAAATCCTCTTGAAATGCTGTTTGGCGGCGGAAATGCAGATGCTGAAACAGAAGAGTCTACTGCCGAAGAAACAAGCAAAAGGGAAAAACGCAAAATAATCAAAGAAAAACTGGCGCTAGGCGAACTAGAAAATGAGCAAATCACAGTGGAGGTAGAAGAACAGCAGCCTTCTATGTTTGATATGCTGCAAGGCTCTGGCATGGAGCATATGGGCATGAATATGCAGGATGCCTTAAGCAGCTTTATGCCAAAGAAAAAGAAAAAAAGAAAATTGACCGTAAAAGAAGCGCGGGGTGTGCTGACAAATGAGGAAGCGCAAAAGTTAATTGATATGGACGAAGTGTCGCAAGAGGCGGTGCAGCGTGCAGAGCAAATGGGAATTATCTTTATTGATGAAATTGATAAGATTGCAAGCAAATCAAGCGGCAGTTCTTCTCAAGATGTATCAAGAGAAGGGGTGCAGCGCGATATTTTGCCAATTGTAGAAGGATCTACTGTTGTGACAAAATATGGTTCTGTCAAAACAGACCATGTTCTGTTTATTGCAGCAGGGGCATTTCACATTACAAAACCATCAGACTTAATTCCAGAGCTGCAAGGACGCATGCCGATACGTGTAGAGCTTACGAAATTGACAGTGGATGACTTTTACCGCATTCTTGTAGAGCCTGATAATGCGCTGATTAAACAATATAAGGCACTTTTATTAACAGAAGGTATAGAAATTGAATTTTCTGACGATGCTATTCGTAAGATTGCCGAAGTAGCATTTGAAGTGAATCAAAATACCGATAATATTGGTGCAAGAAGATTGCATACGATACTGGAAAAACTGCTGGAAGATTTATCATTCGAAGCACCAGATATTACGATGGATAAAATTACGATTACTCCGCAATATGTAGAAGAAAAGCTTGGCGCCATTTCGCGCAATAAGGATTTAAGCCAGTTTATTCTATAATGTTTAAGCATGAGTAAGAAGTAATGCACTCCTAAAAAGCAATCTTTACGGATCAGTTTTAGCACGAAAAGAAATAGATTTAGAGTGATGGTTTTATTTATAGGAGGAAAAAAACGAATGGATTTATTAACAAAAACACGCAAGATTAATGCAATGCTTCAAAGAGCGGCGGGAAAGCCTGTAAACTTCAAAGAGATGTCTGAAACATTAAGTGAAGTTATTGAGGCAAATATCTTTGTTGTAAGCAGAAGAGGAAAGCTATTAGGATTTGCAATCAACCAGCAAATCGAAAATGACCGCATGAAAAAAATGCTGGAGGATCGTCAATTTCCAGAAGAATATACAAACAGCCTTTTTAATATTCAAACTACATCCAGCAATTTAGATGTAGAAAGTGAATATACAGCATTTCCGATTGAAAACAAAGAGTTGTTTGAAAAAGGTTTAACAACAATTGTTCCAATTATAGGTGGAGGAGAAAGACTTGGAACATTAATCTTAGCTCGCCTTTCTGATCAATTCCATGATGATGATTTAATTTTGGCTGAATACGGAGCAACAGTAGTAGGAATGGAAATACTTCGTGAAAAAGCAGAAGAAATCGAAGAGGAAGCAAGAAGCAAAGCGGTTGTGCAGATGGCAATCAGCTCCTTGTCATACAGTGAATTAGAAGCAATTGAGCATATTTTTGAAGAGCTTAACGGCAATGAAGGACTGCTTGTCGCTTCCAAAATCGCTGATCGTGTTGGCATCACAAGATCTGTTATCGTTAATGCATTGCGTAAATTAGAAAGTGCTGGTGTTATTGAATCTCGTTCATTAGGAATGAAAGGTACTTATATTAAAGTGCTTAATGATAAATTCCTTTTAGAATTGGAAAAACTGAAAGCAAACTAAAACTTATAAGATGATATCAAGAAAACAAGGGTCACTTTATATTAGATTTGTTTAGGCAATCACAATTTAAACTGTGATTGCAAGCAGATGTAATAAAAGTTTATCCTTGTTTTTTATTTGTATGCAAATAATGCTTTTTGTTTTGGCAAGACAATTTTGGAAAAAAGAAATAGAAGTATTTAACAAAAAAATATTCTTTCTACTTAAATATAGATAACAATACTATTCGTCCGTTTTTTATGAGTTTTTTTCGACAATTTTCAGCAAGTTGCCAAATTCTTAATATTTACTTCAAGCAATTTTTAGCATATATTTTTTGAGAGTGAAATAAAAAATGCTAGTTCGAAATCACCATAAATTCTTTATGAAATTTTAAGGATAAAGGTATATAATAATGAAAGGTTTGTTTTTTTCATCTATTTTTCCTAAAATAGGACTAATGACTTATTAAAATTATCCTTATGTCCATAGACAACTTATTTCAAATTTATTACAATAAAAGACATCGTGTTCTTTTTTCGTCATAAAAATGCAATATTCTACAAATATATATTATTATTAAGTTTGAGGTGTGCCATGAAGCTTTTTTCAGATACAATTTCTACACTTGAAAATGCTATTAATTATTCCAATATAAAACAAAAAGTGATTGCACAAAATATAGCAAATGTAGATACGCCAAATTACAAAGCAAAAGATGTTACATTCAAAGAAGCATTAAACAATGCCATAGAAGCTAAGAAAACAGATGCTAGACATCTCGATTTTGCAGGAAATAATCAGACGGGAAACTCAACCATTGTAACGAAATCCAGTGCTGTCTACAATAACAGCGGCAATAGTGTCGATGTAGATAAAGAAATGACAGAGCTTGCTACAAATCAAATTTATTATAATGCTTTAATTGATAGAATCAGCGGCAAATTCACTTCGCTTGAGAATGTGATTAAAGGAGGCAGATAATATGTCAATCTTTCAAGGCATTAATACAACTGGATCTGCTTTAACTGCACAGCGATTAAGGATGGATGTTATTTCTTCCAATATGGCCAATGCAGATTCCACAAGGGGCAAGCTTGTCGATGGAGAGTGGGAGCCATATAAAAGAAAATCGGTTGTCCTTCAAGCGCAAGAAGAATCCACATTTGCGTCTCATTTAAATGCAGCAAAAAATGCCGGCAATGGTGTCAAAGTATCCAAGATTGTTGAAGATGAAACCCCATTTGAGCTAGTTTATGATCCGGATAATGCAGATGCCAATGAAGATGGTTATGTCCAAATGCCAAATGTGGATCCCCTAAGGGAAATGGTGGATTTAATGAGTGCTTCTAGGTCCTATGAAGCAAATATTACCGTGTTGAATGCGTCTAAAAGCATGCTGATGAAAACATTAGAAATAGGGAAATAGGGAGAGAAACTAGATGGCTTCAATTAACTTTCCGGCAGTATCACAGGTGTTGCCGACAACAAATACAAACACAACGGCTGCAAGTACAGCTGCTTCTGGCCAAAAAAGTTTTGCAGCATTTTTAAAAGATTCTCTTAATGAAGTCAACAAAGCTCAAAACGAGTCCGATAACTTAACAACTAAGCTGGCTAAAGGGGAAAATGTGGATTTGTCACAAGTGATGATCGCTTCCCAAAAGGCAAATATTACAATGCAGGCAACGATTGAAATACGTAATAAAGCAGTAGAAGCATATCAGGAAATGATGAGAATGACAGTTTAATATATTAAGCGGTTATTAGCTTATAATCTTATAGTAACCGGGGGAAAAGAATGAAAGAGAATATCCAAAGATTTTTTAATCCATTAAAAATGTATTGGGGAAATCGTACCAAAATGCAAAAAACGATGCTTATTTCCAGCATCGTTTTACTAATCGGGATTATTGCGGCATCGGTTTACTTTTTTTCGAGAGAAAAGCTAGTGCCTTTATACAGCAATTTATCAGCCGCTGAAACAGGGCAGATTAAAGAAACATTAGATGGAAAAGGCATTAATTCTGAAATATCCGATAATGGAACAACAATCAGTGTGCCGGAAGAAGTAGTGGATACCCTAAAAGTGGAACTTGCAGCAGAAGGGATTCCGGAATCTGGAAGCATTGATTATTCTTTTTTTAGCGAAAATGCAAGCTTTGGAATGACTGATAATGAATTTAATGTGCTGAAACTAGATGCTTTGCAGACAGAAATTGCTAACCTGATGAAAGGCATTGACGGAATAAACGATGCCAAGGTTGTAATTACACTCCCAAAAGAGGGCGTGTTTGTATCGGATGAAAATGGAGAAGCATCTGCTTCCATCGTTTTAAATACAAAAGCAGGCTATAACTTCTCCGAAAGTCAAATAAAAGGGTTATATACACTCGTGTCCAAAAGTGTACCAAACCTTCCTACAGATAATATCGTCATAACTAACCAAAACTTTGAGTATTTTGATTTAAATTCTTCAACAAATTCTGCAACAGATACTTTTACAGCACAGAATAATGTGAAAAAACAAATTGAACGTGATATTCAACGACAGGTTCAAACCATGCTTGGAACATTAATGGGACAAGATAAAGTAATGGTGTCCGTTACTGCTGATATTGACTTTACCCAAGAAAATCGCGAAGAAAATCTTGTAGAACCAGTTGATAAAGAGAATATGGAAGGGATTGCTGTTAGTGCGCAAAAACTTTCAGAAACATATTCAGGTAATAGTGCTGCTGCAGAAGGAGTCCCGCCGGCAGAGGAAGATACTGATACGACTACGTATAATACAGATACAGAGACAGGATCCGGCGGAGAATCGGAAAAAACAGAAGATACCATCAACTATGAAGTAAATCGCATAAAAAAACAAATTGTAGAGAGCCCTTATAAAGTTCGCGATCTTGGCATTCAAGTAATGGTGGAACCGCCTGATGCGAATGATGCAGCATCACTTTCACAAGAAAGCATTGACCAGATCAATAATATTTTAGGAACGATTGTTCGAACATCTATTGATAAATCAGCTGTAGATGGCGAAATTTCTGATGAAGACCTGCAAAATAAAATTGCCGTTTCTGTTCAAAAATTTAATGGAAAAGCTGAAACACAAACGCAAAACGCAGGCAGTGCTATTCCTTGGTGGGTATATGCAGTGGGCGGTGTCCTACTTGCTGCTATCGCTCTATTAATCTTCTTATTTATTAGAGCCCGCAAAAAGAATGCACCGGAAGAGGAAGAAGTGGAAGAAATCATTGAGCCTATTAGCATACCGGATGTCAATGAGGAGAAAGAGTCAGAAGGCACGCTGCGCAGAAAACAATTGGAAAAAATGGCAAAAGAGAAGCCGGAAGATTTTGCTAAGCTTTTGCGTACATGGATAACAGAAGATTAAGGAGAGTAGAAAATGGCAAAACGAGAGACAAAGGAATTAACAGGAAAACAAAAAGCAGCTATTCTTCTTATCTCGCTGGGTCCAGATGTGGCTGCGTCCGTTTATAAACATTTAAGCGAAGAAGAAATAGAACAGCTTTCTTTAGAAATATCGGGGATAAAAAAAGTGGAATTTTCCGCAAAAGATGAAGTGATTGAAGAGTTTCACCATATTGCCCTTGCACAAGACTATATCACACAGGGCGGTATAGGCTATGCAAAAACTGTGCTTGAAAAAGCGCTTGGCGTGGATCAGGCAAATATTATCTTAAATCGTTTAACATCGAGTCTGCAAGTAAGACCATTTGATTTTGCACGGAAAGCAGATCCGAGCCAGATTTTAAATTTTATTCAAAATGAGCATCCGCAAACAATTGCACTGATACTTTCTTATTTAGATCCGTCCCAGGCTGGGCAAATATTATCCGAATTGCCGCAAGAAATGCAAGCAGATATTGCCAAAAGGATTGCTGTAATGGACAGCACTTCACCAGAAATCATTAATGAGGTAGAGCAAGTGCTAGAAAGAAAATTATCCAGCACTGTAACACAAGATCAAACGCAAACTGGCGGAATTGAAGCAGTTGTCGAGGTATTAAATGGTGTAGACCGATCAACAGAACGAACAATATTGGACGCTCTTGAAATCCAAGATCCTGAATTGGCAGAAGAAATCAAGAAAAGAATGTTTGTCTTTGAGGATATTGTCACATTGGATAACCGGGCAATTCAACGCATTATCCGCGACTGTGAAAACGAAGATCTATTGCTGTCATTAAAAGTTTCTAGTGAAGAAGTGAAAGAAGTCGTTTATAGCAATATGTCTACAAGAATGGTGGAATCTTTTAAAGAAGAGATGGAATTTATGGGGCCTGTTAAATTAAAAGATGTGGAAGAAGCACAATCCCGAATTGTCGCGATTATTCGCCGTTTAGAAGACGCCGGAGAAATTGTTGTAGCGCGCGGTGGAGGAGATGATATTATTGTCTAGGTTAATCAAGTCTAATTGGGCTAACCAAAAACAAGCAGAACAAAAGATTATCTCCATTAAATATATGGATTCTTTAAAGGAAATCGATGCTGCTTCCATAAAGGAGCATTCTAGAATAATAGAACAAGCGAATCAAGAAGCGAATGCAATTTTAATGCAAAGCTATGAGCAAATTGAACATGAAAAGCAGCAGCTGCAAATCGAAAAGCAAAATTGGCAAGAAGAAAAAATGCAGCTGATGGAGGAAGCTAAACAGCATGGATACAGTATTGGTTTAGAAGAAGGAAGATCTGCCGGCTATCAAGAGTACGGAGAGCATATTCAAATGGCAAAAGATGTGATAGATCTTTCCAAACAAGATTACCAAAGTTATTTGGAGTCAGCAGAAAAAACTATTTTGGAGCTTGCAATAAAAGTTGCTGAAAAAATTATGAACAGCAAAATAGAACAAGATGAATCGCATTTTTTGAATGTAGTGAAAAAAGTGCTGCAAGAAGGCCAGGGAATAAAAGAAGTGCAGCTCCATGTTCATCCGGTGCATTATCAATATGTTTTAGCAGAAAAAGAAGAACTGTTAAATTTATTTCCAATCCAGCCTAATTTGTTTATTTTTCCAAATGTAGGGATAGCAGAAAATGGCTGTGTAATAGAAACAAATAATGGGAGAATCGATGCAACAATCGATACGCAATTAAAGATGCTAAAACAAAAACTTTTAGATTTATTGGAGAGTGAACAAGAGGAATGAAAGCTTCTGAACTTCTTTCTGCAATAGATACAATAGATTCTTATAAACGATTTGGCAGAGTCAAAAAGGTCATTGGATTAATGATTGAATCACAGGGGCCTGAAAGCTCCATTGGCGATGTTTGTCTGATTCATATTGGGTCTAAAAATAAACGGGTTATAAAGGCGGAGGTAGTTGGCTTTAAAGAAGAAAATATTATTTTAATGCCGTATACCACTGTAAATGATATTTCACCTGGATGTTTGGTAGAAGGCACATCCGATCCATTGGAGATAAAAGTTGGAGCAGCCTTAATTGGAAGTGTCCTTGATTCGCTTGGCAACCCGTTAGATGGATCTTCTTTGCCTAAAGGGCTAAAGTCGGTTCCAATTGAACAAGAGCCTCCCAATCCTCTGCAAAGACCACCGATTGCTGATTCCATGGAAATGGGGGTTCGGCTAATTGACGGGCTTTTGACAGTGGGAACTGGTCAGCGTCTCGGCATATTTGCTGGGAGTGGTGTGGGGAAAAGTACGCTGCTTGGAATGATTGCAAGAAATACAAAAGCAGACTTAAATGTTATCGCCCTTATAGGAGAACGCGGCAGGGAAGTCAGGGAATTTATCGAACGGGATTTAGGTCCAGAAGGGCTGAAAAGATCGATTGTGGTAGTGGCAACATCCGATACGCCTGCATTGATGAGAATCAAAGGCGCATATACTGCAACAGCCATTGCTGAATATTTTCGAGATAAAGGCTTAAACGTCATGCTGATGATGGATTCTGTTACACGCGTTGCCATGGCGCAAAGGGAGGTTGGGCTCGCAATAGGGGAGCCGCCTACAACAAAAGGGTACACGCCATCTGTTTTTGCGATTTTGCCAAAACTATTAGAGCGTACAGGCACCAATGAATTTGGAAGCATTACAGCCATTTATACCGTGTTAGTGGATGGAGATGACATGAATGAGCCGATTGCTGATACGGTGCGCGGAATTTTGGATGGACATTTTGTATTAGACAGAGAACTTGCCAATAAAGGGCAATATCCAGCTGTCAATGTCTTAAAAAGCGTCAGCAGGGTTATGAATCATATTGTGCCAAAAGAACATGTCCGAGCAGCGGAGAAATTAAGAGATTATTTAAGCAGCTATATTAATTCAGAAGATTTAATCAATATTGGCGCATATAAAAAAGGATCTTCCAAAGAAATTGATACTGCTATTCAGTTATATCCGCAAATTATTTCATATTTAAAGCAAGCGACAGATGAAAAAGTATCCATAGAGGAAAGTTTTCATTCTTTAGTGTCATTAATGAGAACAGGTGGCTAAGAGTATGACATACAAATATAAGTTTGAAAAAATTTTAACCATAAAAGAAAGAGAAAAAGAGGAAGTCAGCGCAACATATAACCAGGCAGTCAAACGATTTGAAGAAGCAGCTGAAAAATTATATGAGGTATTAAAAAAGAAAGAAGATCTCGAAGAATTCCAGCTGGAAAAGTTGGCGACTGGCCTTTCTGTCCGCGAAATCCGCCATCATCAACGCTTTGTAGGAAACTTGGAAAAAACAATTGAACATAATCAAAAAATGGTAGTAAATGCACGAAATACCATGGGCTTTTATCAAGAAAAGCTAGTGGAAAAGAATTTAGAAGTAAAAAAATATATAAAAATAAAAGAAAAAGACTTTAGTAAATTTCGAGAATTAGAAAAAGCCTCGGAAGCAAAACAAATGGATGATATTTCTTTGCAAGTATATATGCAGCCAAGAAAGTTAGGTGGCTAATATGGAAAATTTAGAAGAAGAAAAAAAGCGCCATTTTAATATTCTTCAGCGCATTTTATTAGTGGTTATTATTCCACTCTTATTTGCCGCAGCTGTTGTGCTGCTGCTGTTTATCTATTCAGGAGTGGACGTAGTGGATAAAGGCAAGGATTTAGTAAGCCAGCTTCCTTTTGTAGCATCGGAAAAAACGTCGACGGAAACAACTGCAGCCGAACAAACAAAAAAGGATGCAGCAGCGATTAAAGAACTAGAAGCGAAAATAGCGGAACAAGAAGAGACTATCACCAATCTGCAGACAGAAATAGACAATAAAGACAAAATAAATAAAAGTATCACGACAGAACGAGAAAAGCTGCAAAAAGAGCTGGATGCACTAAAGTCGGAACAGTCGGAAACAAAAACAGCTTTTGATGATATTGTAAAAACCTATGAAACGATGTCTGCCAAAAATGCAGCAGCTATTATTACAGAGATGGGACAAACCGAAGGAATGAAAATTTTGGCATCTATTAAACCTGCCACGCTTGCGTCGATATTAGAGAAAATGGAACCTGCTGTCGCATCGAAATATACAGAATTATTATCGGAGAATTCCTCAAGCGACGAAGGATCAACTAGCAGTTCAACAGGAGATGACGCAGACAATGAATAATCTATTAAAGAACCCCGAGTTAAAGGAAAGGGGGTGAAAGAATGAAAATCAGCGAATTTGGATGGATAGGGCAAACTAGCGCTTCCTTGGAATCGACAAAATTGACCACTGCTTCTAATCAGTTTCAGTCGTTTTTTCAGTCATTGGCAAAAAGCGATGCCGTTGCAGTAAAACTGCCAGAAAAAAGCGATGCTGCTGCTTCAAAAGATGGCCTGCAAAGTTTGTTGAAAACATTAACAGATTTGGATATGACAACCCTAGAGGATGCTTCATCCATTGCGGGTACAGGTGGAGAAAAAGGTGATGCCATTAATATTCTGCATGCCATTGTGAAAAAATGGGATCCGGATGCTGATTTCAATGAGCAGACGCTGCAGCAAATGACAGAAACCACTGAAAAAGCATTTTCCGCTCTGGAAAAAAAACTGCATCAATTTGTCCAAGACTTTAGTTTCGAAAATCCAAGCGAAAATATGTTTGCAGAAACATCATTGCCAGAGCTTGTCCATGCACTAAAGGGAATTCAATTAGCTGGAGCAGAAACAGCATTATTGCAAAATCCACAAAAAGTGAATGAAACGGTGGATGCCTTAACTCAGCTTGTTAGTCAATTAATCAATCAAATAAATAAGGCAGCCGAAAGCAAGGAGAACAACAGCGATGCACCACTTTTGACAGATGCAGAGGATTTGCCGAGTGGAAATGTGAAAGCGCCAGAGCAGCCAATTGAAGGAATAGGCGGATATGAGGGGCTGCAAACAAATGACAAGCTTTCTTCTGCTAAAGGAAATCCGCCGATTCATGCTGTAAATGATAGGGTGCCGATAGAAACCGATATGGTTTTTAGCACCGAAATAATGCCGGAACAAAGCATTTTGCAAAAAGACCAGGATGCACGGGCAGCAAATGGGCTTTTGAATAGAATCAAGCCAACAAATCAAAGGCAAGAAGATGAGTTGTTTTCTGCTTTGCATACAAAATTAGCCAATCAGCAGCCAACTGGCACAACGATAGAAGAAAATTACCAAGCTTCTTCTAAAAGCTTGGCAGAAAAGGCTCGGGAAGCGGTGGATGGCAAAGAGGAACAGGAATCCCATGCAAGCTTACCAAACAAGCCGGCTGATGCATTTTGGGAACAATCAGTGTTTTCTTCTACTGAAAATAATGGCATTCATGTTATGGAAATGCCTGGTAGCACTGAAATTGAAGCACCAACAAATGCCAAGTCAGCACATAATCAAATCAAAAGAACAAATCCTTTTCCAAATGACATGCGTGCATCTGTTTTAGAAGATTCGGCAGCAGGGGAAGAAAGAAACCATGCTGAGACAATAGGGAAACAAGCAGAGCAGCCAGTAGCTTCTTCCAGCAGTGCAGATCATAGCAAAGGATCGATTGATACTAATGGCAATAGTAAAGCAAATCCTTTTCCGCTTGTAATGCATGTTGCTGAGATGAATACAGGGGCAAATGAGGATGGAGTATTTTTACAGCCTGAAGTTGTAGAAAAACAGCCTATTGTAAAAAAGGCGCCAGATATGGCAAGTTTCTTGTTCCAGCACAAAGAGGCAGAAAATAAGAGCAGCATACCAATAGCTGGAGTTGCTGGAAAAGCAGCCGCAAAGCCAGCTTTTAACCAGCAACCTGCCAAAACAATACAAGCAGCAGTCCCAGTATCTCAAAAAACAGAAGGAGCTATAAAGGATCTTTTGGCAGCTGACACTTGGCAAGATCAAAAACCAGGGGATGCGGAAGAAAACAATAAAACAAGCAAAATTGCAGAAACTCTAATTGCTGAAGGAAGCGAAAAAACAAACGAAATGGCAGAAACGCCAAAGTTTGTGCCAGAATTATCGCAATATGGAAAAGCAGCCGCCGATTCAGCAGCAAAGGCGGGAACTCTAAGCGAAACAGC
>Ga0182738_1001195_pt1 | contig 33156 bp, 29 predicted proteins | sample eDN5th30CBELigMG_FD_128876 | JGI IMG/M metagenome (GOLD analysis project Ga0182738, IMG submission 128876) | Enriched Miracle-Growth compost microbial communities from Emeryville, California, USA - eDNA 5th pass 30_C BE-Lig MG (version 2)... ...
GGGCGACCACCGGCCCGACTGCCCCATCCTCGACGACCTGGCCCGATAGTCCCTGCCTTCTCCCCACGCCCTCTGGATAACTTTGTGAGCAACTCACGTATTTCCTTGTAAAGCCAACATAACTCGTTGATTTTCAAGATGAATCTACAGATTGCCCGATTTTTGTGCAGTGCACATCTCGGGCGGCGCGGGCCTCTTTCCCAGATTTTTGGGCGGCTGTCAAAGGACAACTCTGGGGAGATTTTTGGCACAAGCGCCCCCTTGTCCACAGGCCCGGCGGCCCGCCGCAGGTTGTTCGCTTTTCGGCGACAGCACGGAAGCAGGGCTGCGCACAGCGCTCCGGCATCGCCAAGCCCTTGTCCGGCCGCGGAAAAACGCCCCTTTCCACAGCGCAGGCGGACCCTTAGCTACTACTACTAATCAGATAAGAAAGACAAAGAGAAAAGAAGACGCGCCCGTGCATATTCGGCCGAGTGGCGTGTCGCCCACGCTGCACGGCCCCCGGCGCCCCCGTGCCGGCCCGCGGGCCGGGCTACCATCCGCGGCCATGTCCACCAAGCTGCGCATCCTGGTCGTCGAAGACGAGTCCGGCATCGCCGACACGCTGCAGTACGTGCTGAAGAGCGACGGCTTCGAGCCGGTGTGGTGCGAGACCGCCGAGGCGGCACTGGCCTCCTTCGCGGCCGAGCCGCCGGCGCTGGTGGTGCTGGACGTGGGCCTGCCGGACCTGAACGGCTTCGAGCTCTTCAAGCGCCTGCAGGACCGGATGCGCGGTGGCGGCGCACCGGAGGTGCCGGTCGTCTTCCTCACCGCCCGCAGCGACGAGATCGACCGCGTGGTCGGCCTGGAACTGGGCGCCGACGACTACATCGCCAAGCCCTTCTCGCCGCGCGAGCTGGTGGCGCGGGTGCGCACCATCCTTCGGCGCAGCCAGCGCGGTGCGGCGGCGGCCCCGGCGACGGCATCGCCGCCCCCCGCTGCGCCCGTGCTGCCCTTCGCCATCGATGCCGAGCGCATGCTGATCCGCTACTACGGCCGGCCGCTGGAACTTTCGCGCTACGAATACGGCCTGCTGCGCGTGCTGGTGCAGCGGCCGGGCCGGGTCTTCACCCGCGATGAGTTGCTCTCGCTGGTGTGGGACGAATCCAGCGACAGCTTCGACCGCACCGTGGACGCCCACGTCAAGACCCTGCGCGCCAAGCTGCGCGCCATCGCGCCCGAGGTCGATCCCATCCGCACCCTGCGCGGCACCGGCTACGCGCTGGTGGAAGACCTGCCGGCCGCGCCGGTGTGATGCTCTCTCGCAGAACGCGCATCTTCATCGGCATCCTGCTGCTGTACGCAGCCGGCATCGGCGTGCTGCTGTACCGGGTGATGGCCGACATCGACCCGCGCTACCGCGAGTCGGCCGAGGAGTCGCTGGTCGAGACCTCGCAACTGCTGGCCAGCCTGGTCGAGCAGGACGTGGTGGCCGGTGCCATCAACCCGGCGCGGCTGGAGCCGCTGTTCCGCAGCGTCTACGCGCGCGAGTTCTCGGCCCAGATCTACAACCTGCACAAGCGGCGGGTGGAACTGCGGGTGTACGTCACCGACCGCGCCGGCCACGTGCTCTTCGACTCCACCGGCCGCGCCGGCGGCGCCGACTTCTCGGGCTGGCGCGACGTGCGCCTGACGCTGGACGGCCGCTACGGCGCCCGCACCACGCGCGACGTCGCCGGCGACCCGCTCAGCTCCGTCATGTACGTTGGCGCGCCGGTGCGCTGGAACGGCGAGATCGTCGGCATGGTCAGCGCCGGCAAGCCGGTGCAGAGCTTCGGGCAGCTGGTGCAGGGCGCGCGCGAGCGCACGCTGGCCGTGGGCATCGGCTCGGCCGTGGCGCTGCTGCTGCTGGCGCTGATCCTCTCGGTGTGGCTGGTGCGGCCTTTCGGCCTCACCGCCGACTACCTGCGCTGGCTGCGCGCGCAGCGCGGCTTCCACCCCGTGCGCATGGTGCGCCAGGGCCTGCTGATGGCGCGCGCCGCGGCGCACGAGATGCGCGACGCCGTCACCGGACGCAACAGCACGGCCGATGCCATCCAGACCTTCACCCACGAGATCAAGAGCCCGCTGTCGGCCATCCGCGGCGCCGCCGAGCTGGTGCAGGAGCCCGGCATGCCGGGCGAGGAGCGCGAGCGCTTCCTCGGCAACATCGTGCGCGAGACGCAGCGCATCCAGGAGATCGTCGACCGCATGATGGAGCTGGCGACGCTGGAGGCGCGCCGCGTGCTCGACCGCGTGCAGACCGTGCCGCTGCGCCCGCTGGTCGAGGAGGTGGCCGACACCGCCCGCACCGCCGCCGCGCGTCGCGATGTGCGCATCCGGGTCGAGGCCAAGGCCGACGCGGCCGCCGAGGGCGACCCCTTTCTGCTGCGCCGCGCGGTGGCCAACCTGCTGGCCAACGCGGTGGACTTCTCGCCCGAGGGCGGCGAGGTCGTCGTCGGCCTGGCCGCCACCTCGCGCCAGGCGCGCATCACCGTGCGCGACCAGGGCCCGGGCATCCCGGCCTATGCGCGCGAGAAGGTGTTCGAGAAGTTCTACTCGCTGGCCCGCCCGCACAGCCAGAAGAAGAGCACCGGCCTGGGCCTGGCCTTCGTCAGGGAGATCGCCGCGTTGCACCAGGGCCGCGTCGAGCTGGGCAACGCGGCCGGCGGCGGGGCGATGGCGGTGCTGACGCTGCCGCTGTCCGCGGCACGGCGCGATCCTGTCTGAAAACCGCTCGCGGCCTCTACCGGAACAGATCCAGGATCCGGTTGCGTTCCCTCGATTCCCCCTGCGGTGCCGGTGCCTGCTGCCCCATCGGGAACACGCCCAGCTCGGCCGGCACGTTGCTGCCCATGCCGGGCATGGTGCCCGCCTCGTAGCCGGGCGTGCCGGGGCCGTAGGGCGACCACGAAGGCTCCACGTCCAGCGACTGCACACCGCTGCCGTTCGCGTACTCGGTGTACATCCAGTCGCCGGCCACGTCGGTCACGCCCTCGGGCGCGGTTGGCTTCGCCACCGGCACGCCCTTGAGCGCGGCCTTCATGTAGGCCGTCCACACCGGCAGCGCGACGCTGCCGCCCGTCTCGCCGCGCACGCCGAGCTGGCGCGGGGTGTCGTAGCCGACCCAGGCGATACCGACGCGCGTGGGCTGGAAGCCGGCGAACCAGGCGTCGAAGGAGTCGTTGGTGGTGCCGGTCTTGCCGTACAGGTCGTCGCGGCGCAGCGCCGCGTACGCCTTGTAGCCGGTGCCGCTCCTCACCACGCTGTTCAGCAGCGTGTCCATCACGAAGGCGTTGCGCGCGGGGACGGCGCGCTGCGCCTCGTCGGGCCGGGGCAGCGGCATGTCCTCCAGCACCTGGTCGCGCGCGTCGGTGATGCGCGTGACGAGCTGCGGCTGCACGCGCAGGCCGCCGTTGGCGAAGACGGCATACGCGGCCGCCATCTGCATCGGCGTCACCGAGCCGGCGCCCAGGCCCATGGTGAGGAAGGCCGGGTGCCGCGCCGGATCGAAGCCGAAGCGGCCGATCCACTCCTGCGCGTACTGCGGGCCGATGGACTGCAGCACGCGGATGGTCACCAGGTTCTTCGACTTCTGCAGCGCGGTGCGCAGCGTCATCGGGCCGTCGTAGGTGCCGTCGTAGTTCTTCGGTTCCCACGGCTGGCCGCCGGTGGCGGCGGCGTCGAAGACCAGCGGCGCGTCGTTGACGAGGGTGGCGGGCGAGAAGCCCTTTTCCAGTGCGGCCGAGTAGATGAAGGGCTTGAAGCTGGAGCCCGGCTGGCGCCACGCCTGCGTGACGTGGTTGAACTTGTTCTTGTTGAAGTCGAAGCCGCCCACCAGCGCGCGCACCGCGCCGTCGCGCGGGTCCAGGCTGACGAAGGCGCCTTCCACCTCGGGCAGCTGCGCCACCTCCCAGCCCTTGCCGCTGGGCTCCAGGCGGACGATGGCGCCGCGCGCGATGCGGATGGCCTGCGGCGCCTTGGGCGCCAGCGCGCGCTGCACCGGCTGCAGGCCGCGGCCGGTGATCTCCACCGTGTCGCCGTTGGCGCGGGCGGCGACGAGCTTCTTCGGGCTCGCCTCCAGCACCACCGCGGCCACCAGGTCGCCGTTGTCGGGGTGATCGGCCAGCGCCTCGTCCACCGCCTGGTCCAGCGCCTTCGGCTCGGTGGGCAGCTCGGCGACGAAGCCCTCGGGCCCGCGGTAGGGCTGGCGCTGCTCGTAGTCCATCAGCCCGGCGCGCAGCGCGGCGTACGCCGCCCGCTGGTCGGCCGCGGTGAGGGTGGTGTAGACCTTCAGCCCGCGCGTGTAGGCGGCCTCGCCGTACTTCTCGACCATCTGCTGGCGCACCATCTCGGCCACGTACTCGGCATGCACGCGCTCGGGGTCGACGGCGGCGCGCAGCTTCAGCGGCTCGGCACGCGCGGCCTCGGCCGCGGCAGCGTCGAGGTAGCCGGTGTCCACCATGCGCTGGATCACGTACTGCTGGCGCGCCACCGCGCGGCGCGGGTTGGCCACCGGGTTGTTGGTGCCCGGCGCCTTGGGCAGCCCGGCCAGCATCGCGGCCTCGGCCACGCTGAGCTGCTGCACCGGCTTGCCGAAGTAAGTCTGCGCGGCGGCGGCGAAGCCGTAGGCGCGGTTGCCCAGGTAGATCTGGTTCAGGTAGATCTCGAGGATCTGGTCCTTGGTGAGGTACTTCTCCAGCTTCCAGGCCAGCAGCGCCTCGTTGAACTTGCGGCTGAAGGTGCGCTCGCTGCTGAGGAACATGTTGCGCGCCACCTGCTGCGTGATGGTGGAGGCGCCCTGGTGCACGCGGCCCTTGAGCGTGTTGGCGATCACGGCGCGCGCCAGGCCGCGGTAGTCGAGGCCGCCGTGCTGGTAGAAGCGCGCGTCCTCGGTGGCGAGCACCGCGTCCTTGAGCACGCGCGGCATCTGGCCGATGGGCACCAACTGGCGCCGCTCCTCGCCGAACTCGCCGATCAGCTCGCCGTCGGCGGTGAACACGCGCAGCGGCAGCTTGGGCTGGTAGTTCTCCAGCGAGGAGACGTCCGGCAGCCGGTGCCAGGCCACGGCGGCGGCCACGCCCAGCGTCAGCGTGGCCAGCAGCGCCAGCGCCGCGGCACCCCCGGCGCCCCACAGCAGGAGACGACGGGTGCGCGGGTCGGAGAGAAAGGCGGGTTTTCGCATGAAAAAGATGGAGAAGAGAGAAAAAGCGATCAGGTTCGCAGCGGCTCGGTGGGCGAAGCCGGGGAGGCGGCGTCGGCGCCGCCTCCTTCAGACAGCGCATACCAGTCGACGTTCCGCGTGGCGAGCATCAGCACGGCCAGCATGCCGAAGGTCAGCAGCGCACCCAGCAGCAGGGCGTTGCCCTCGGAGGCCAGCAGGACGTAGAGCGCCGCATACAGCACCGCCACGAAGCCCGCGAGCACCGCGCCGCGCCGCCAGCCGCCGAGCACTGCGCTGAAGTAGGCCATCAGCAGCGCCACGCTGGCGCCAGCCGAGGCCGCATAAGCGGGCAGGAAGCTTAGCTTTTCCGACAGGGCCAGCAGCAACAAAAAGAACAGGGCGACGGACAGGCCCACCAGCGCGTACTGCACCGGGTGCAGCCGCAGGCGGCGCAGCAACTCGCACATGAAGCTGGCCATCAGCACCAGGCCGATGAACAGGGCGCCGTACTTGGCGGCGCGGTGCGCCATGAAGTAGATGTTGACCGGCTGCGACAGGGCCACGCCGAAGGTGTCGGTCTCGCGCATCGGCACGCCGGCGGCGCGTGCCGCGGATGCCGCCGCGCTGGCTGCGGCGATGCAGGCGGAGTCGCCGCCGGCGCAGGCGGCGTCCATCGAGGGCGAAGCCTGCTCGGCCGTCCAGCGCTGCAGCAACTGCGCCCGCGCCGTGCTCACCAGCGAGGAGATGCGCCAGCGTGCGTCGAAGCCGCCGTCCGTCACCGTGCGCTCGGCCGGCAGGAAGCGCCCGCCGAAGCTGGGGTGCGGCCAGGGCGAGGCGATGTGCGCCTCGGTGTCGTCGGCGGCCGGCACCAGGTCCAGGCGGCGCTGGCCGATCAGCTTGAGCGCGAGCTTGAAATCCATCGGCTCGCCGGCCAGCACGCGGCGCGCCAGCTCGGGCGGCAGCGGCGCATGGATGCCCTGGGGTGCGTCGCCGACGCCCGGCACGCCCTGGGCGAAGCGCAGCGGCGTGCCGTCCAGCGTGGCGTCGGGCAGGCCCTCGATGCCGCGCACGTCGCTCACCGAGAAGGCCAGCACCGGCGTGCCGGGCACCAGCGTGGCGTCGCGCTCGGTGGGGCGCGGCGCCGGGCCGGCGGCGGCGAAGCGGCCGCCGAAGCCGGCATCCAGCTTGTAGAAGAGCACGCGGAACAGGCCGCGGTAGCGCTCCTGCGGCTGCAGGCTGCCGTCGATGCGCAGCTGCTGCGGGAAGGCCAGCACCGTGCGCGGCTTGCTGCGCCGGCTCTGGCCGATCACCTTGCCCTGGCTGTCGCGCTCGGTCTCGGTCCACTGCTCCACGTAGGGCAGCACCAGGAAGGGCCCGGTCACGGTCTGCGCGCCGGCGTAGGTGGAGGCCAGCTCCTCCTCGGCCTCGCTCTGGCTGGCGCCGCGCTCGCCCACCAGCTCCTCGATGCGGCCGAGCGGGATGCACAGCAGCAGCCAGAGCAGCAGCAGCACGAGCACCTTGACGAGCGCCGACTGGCGCAGGGTGCGGGCGAGGTGGTGGATCACGTCTTCTTCTCCTTGGCTTCGTTTCGTGTGACAGACGACGGGGCCGATGCTCGCCACCGCAGCCGAAGCCGGTATGAAGGCTTCGCCACGCGGACTTCACGCCCACTTCACACAGCGCCGGGGCCTTCGCACGCGCTTCCTTCTGCCTTCTCGGCATGCCGGGACAGTGGCGCCATGCGTCACCACCGAGGAAGGAACCGCGCCATGAACACCGCCGAAACTCCAGAAGACATCGCGCCGCCGCGCCGCGGCCGCTGGCTGTGGCTCGCCACCGCCGGCCTGGCCGCCGCCGGCTTCGCGCTGCTCGTCGCACGCCCGCTGCATGCGCAGACCGCCGACGCGCCGCGCCAGAAGACCGAAAGCCCCTACTTCTTCGTCAAGAGCGATTCGCCCGACGTGGACCGCCTGCCGCTGAAGGGCACCGACGTGCAGGTGCGCATCTCCGGCGTGATCGCCGACGTCACCGTCACGCAGACCTACCGCAACGAGGGTCAGCGGCCGATCGAGGCGAAGTACGTCTTTCCCGGCTCGACCAAGTCCGCGGTCGGCGGACTGAACGTGCGCCTGGCCGACCGCCTGATCACCGCGCAGATCCGCGAGAAGCAGCAGGCGAAGATCGAATACGAGACCGCGAAGAAGGAAGGCAAGACCGCCGCCCTGCTGGAGCAGCACCTGCCCAACGTCTTCCAGATGAACGTCGCCAACATCCTGCCCGGCGACGAAGTGAAGGTGGAGCTGCGCTACACCGAGCTGCTGGTGCCGCAGGGCGGCAACTACCAGTTCGTCTTCCCCACCGTCGTCGGGCCGCGCTACAACAGCCCGCAGTCGTCGCAGGCGAACGCCAAATGGGTCGCGCAGCCGACGCTGCGCGCGGGGGTGGCACCGGACACGCGCTTCACCCTCAAGGCCAGCATCGACACGCCGCTGGGCATCAAGGAAGTGCGCTCGCTCACGCACGCCATCGACGTGAAGAAGGACGGCGAGGGCCGCCACGCCGACGTGGTGCTCACCGCCGACGGCCGGCCGCTGGACAACCGCGACGTGGTCATCGACTACCGCCTCGCCGGCGAGCGCATCGAGTCGGGCCTGATGCTGCACAAGGGCCAGGGCGAGGGCGCCGAGAACTTCTTCCTCGCCATGATCGAACCGCCCAAGGCCGTGCCGGCCAGCGCCATCAGCCCACGCGACTACATCTTCGTGGTCGACATCTCGGGCTCGATGCACGGCTTCCCGCTCGACACCGCCAAGACGGTGCTGGAGCGCCTGATCGGCGGCCTGCGGCCCAGCGACACCTTCAATGTGCTGCTGTTCTCCGGCAGCAACCGGATGCTGAACGCGCACTCCGTGCCGGCCACGCGCGCCAACATCGAGCAGGCGATGGCGACGATCAGGAACTACAACGGCAGCGGCAGCACCGAGCTGATCCCGGCCCTGAAGCGCGCCTACGCCGAGCCCAAGGCCGAGGGCGTGTCGCGCAGCATCGTGGTCGTCACCGACGGCTACGTCACCGTCGAGCGCGAGGCCTTCGAGCTGGTGCGCCGCAACCTGAACAAGGCCAACCTGTTCTCCTTCGGCATCGGCTCCTCGGTCAACCGGCACCTGATGGAAGGGCTGGCGCGTGCCGGCATGGGCGAGCCCTTCATCATCACCGACCCGGTGCAGGCGCCGGAGCAGGCGGCGCGCTTCCGCCGCATGATCGAGTCGCCCGTGCTCACCAACGTGCGCGCCGTGTTCTCCGGCCTGGACGTCTACGACGTGGAGCCCGCGGTGCTGCCCGACGTGCTGGGCGAGCGGCCGGTGATCGTCTTCGGCAAGTGGCGCGGCGAAGCCCGTGGCGGTGTCACCATCGAAGGCCGCAGCGCCGCCGGCCCCTGGAAGCAGGAGGTGCGCATCGACGGCCGCACCCCGCAGGACGCGCCGGCCCTGCGCGCGCTGTGGGCGCGCCACCGCATCGCCGCGCTGAGCGACCAGGAGGCGCTGGAAGGCGGCGACGGCCAGCGCCAGGCCATCACCGGCCTGGGCCTGAAGTACAGCCTGCTGACGCAGTACACCAGCTTCATCGCGGTGGACAAGGTGGTGCGCAACACCGCGGGCAGCACCGCCGTGGACCAGCCCCTGCCGCTGCCGCAGGGCGTGAGCGAGAACGCGCTCGGCGCCGAGGTGCCCAGCACACCGGAGCCCGAGACGCTGGGTGCCGTGGCCGTGGCCCTGTCGATGCTGCTGATGCTGCGCCGGCGCGCGCGCCGCCACGATCCGCGCAAGCACACCGCATGAGGGCCGCCATGACGCTTGCTCACCTTGCCACCCACCACCCGCGCTGGCTCGACGCCGGCATCCGGCTGGACCGCGTGCCGCCCGCCGCGTGGCTGGCCGCGCAGGCGCTCGCCCTCTGGCCCACCTGGCGGTGGATGGCCGCGCGCCTGGCCGACGGCTCCGACGACCCGCTCGGCCTGCTGGCCCTGGCCGCGCTCGCCGCCTTCGCCTGGCAGCAGCGGCGCGAACTGCGCGCCGCGCCGCGCCTGGGCCTGCTGGCCTGCGCGGGTGCCCTGACACTGGCAGCCAGCCTGCTGCGCGCCGGCCTCCTCGGCCTGCCCGCGCTGCCGCCGCTGGCCGCCGGCCTGCTGGCCGTGCTGGCGCTGGCGGCCGGCCTGCTCGCCTTCCTGCCGCACCGGCAAGCGGCGGCGCCGGTGCTGGGCCTGGCGGTGCTGGCGCTGCCGCTGCTGTCGTCGCTGCAGTTCTACGCTGGCTACCCGCTGCGCGTCGTCACCGCCGAGGCGGGGCGCTGGCTGCTGGCGCCCTTCTTCGCCGTGGCGCGCGAGGGCAGCAGCCTGTGGATCGACGGGCAGCTGGTCATCGTCGATGCACCCTGCTCCGGCGTGCAGATGGTGTGGCTGGGCTACTTCACCGCCTGCGCGGTGGCGCTGTTCCTGATGCGGTGCACCGACCGGCGCTTCCTCGCCCGCTTGCCCGCCGTCAGCGCCCTGGTGCTGGCCGGCAACGTGCTGCGCAACGCCGTGCTGGTCGGCCTCGAGGGCGCCGGCCGGCCGCTGGCGCCGTGGGCGCACGAGGCGCTGGGCCTGGCCGTGCTGGCGGCCGTGTGCGGCGGCATCGCCTGGGCCATGCTGCGGCCGGCCGGCGCCGCGGCGCCGCGCGCGAACCCGGGAGACCGCCATGCGCTGGCCTGACGCCTCGTGGTCCACCCGCTGCTTCGCCAACACCTTCGCGCACCGCGTGCTGCACAAGGCGCTGTTCGCCCTGGTGATGGCCCTGTGCCTGGCGGCCACCCTGGCGGGCGGGCGCGAGGCCGGCCCGTCGTCCTCCGCGCCGACGGCGCACGAGTGGCCGCGCGAATGGGACGGCGCGCCGCTGCGCCCGCTGGCCCTGAGCGCCGTCGAGGCCCGCTTCGCCCGCCAGTTCCCCGGCGACATCGCGCGCATGACCGACGAGCGCCACCTCTTCGTGCTGCGCCACGTCGTGCGGCCCACCCGCATGCTGCATCCGGCGGCGGACTGCTACCGCGCGCTGGGCTGGCGCATCGAGCGCACGCGCCTGGAGCGCGACGAGCAGGCGCGCCTGTGGCGCTGTTTCCACGCCCGGCGCGATGCAAGCGGCGCTTTGCGCGTGTGCGAGCGCATCGAGGACGCCGCGGGGCAGGCTTTCACCGACACTTCGGCCTGGTACTGGGCCGGGGTGGGCGGACGCTCCACCGGCCCGTGGCAGGCGGTGACGGTCGTCACGCCCCTGTGAGCCTGGATCCGCGAGAGGGAGTGTGTGAAGAAGGCGTTGCGTTTCGTGCTGTGGAGCCTGCTGGCGCTGCTGCTGACGGCGGCAGTGGCATTGGCCCTGATCGTGAAGATCGTCCTGGCGCCGGCGAAGGACGAATGGGCGATGCAGCGCCGCATCGGCCCGCTGACGCTGGACCTGGGCGTGCCCACGCTGATCCGCCTGGCCACCACGCCCTGGTTCGCGCCTTGGCTCGACGGCCGGCGCTTCGACACCGCGCACGGCCCGGTGCAGTTGCACTGGAACGAGGAGCGCCGCCAGTTGCAGGTGCGCTGCGCACCCTGCCGGGCGGCCGTGCCCGCGCTGGGGCCGCAGCCGCTCAAGCTGGAACACCTGAGCGTCACCGTGCGCCGCGATGCCGGCCGGCTGGCCGGCGAGCTGGAGGCGGTGCCGCCACAGGGCACGCCCAACGGCGGCCCCCTGCAGGGCCGGTGGACCGGCCTGCTCACGCAGCGCGACCTGCGCGTGGAGGCCGACCTCGCCGACGCGCCCATCGCCCGCTGGTACGCGGTGCTCACGCCCGAGCTGCCCGAACTGCAGCGCGCGCAGATCGGCGGCACCGCCGGGCTGAAGGTGCAGTTCACGCTGCCGGGCGGCGCGGCGGGCCCGCTCGGCGTGCAGCCGCGCGTGGCGCAGTTCGCTGTCGCCGGCCTGGGCACCGAGGCCATGCTGGGCGCGCGCACCGCCTGCGGCCCCGGCGCCGGCCTGCGGGCCGACAGCTGGCTGGCGCGCGCCGTGATCGCCGCCGAGGACCAGCGCTTCTTCCAGCACCCCGGCTACGACCTGGTCGAGCTGGCCGCTGCCTTCGACAAGAACCAGCACAAGGGCGGCATCGACCGCGGCGGCAGCACCATCACCCAGCAGCTCGCCAAGATGCTGGTCACCGGCAGCGAGCGCACGCTGGAGCGCAAGCTGCGCGAGCTGCTGTACGCGGTGGAGATGGAGCAGACCCTGGGCAAGGCGCGCATCCTGCAGCTCTACCTGGACAACGCGCCCTGGGGCCGCGTGTGCGGCGCCGAGGCGGCGGCGCGCCACTACTTCAAGCGGCCCGCCGCGCGGCTGGAGCCGGCGCAGGCCGTGTGGCTGGCCTCCATGCTGCATGCGCCCGGCCTGGCGGCCGAGCGCTGGGCGCGCGAGGGCACGCTGGACCCGCAGCGCCTGAAGTGGGTGGCCGAGGGCATCCGCGGCATCTCGCGCGCGCAGCGGGCGGCGCTGCTGCGCAGCGTGGACAGCGCCCGCTACCCGTCGCCCGCCAGCGAGTGAGCGGCGGCGGCCCCGCTGTCGGCGCCGCATGGCGGCCGTGACGGCGCCTGCGCCGTCATCCCGGCGGGCGCGGCGGCGCCATCATGGCTGCACCATGAAGACCCCCACGATCCGCAAGGGCCAGGCGCCGGGCACCCTGGGCCGCGACGAATTCCGCCTGCGCTTCATGCAGGACTTCCAGGACTCGGCCTTCGCGGCGGAGGCCGGCGCGCTGGCGCGGATCGAGGCCATCGCCTGGCAGGCCTACGACGAAGGCCGCAAGTCGCCCGCCACGCGCAAGGCGGGGCCGGGCCACGTGGACCCGGACTACGAACTCTCCGTGGACTGGCTCGAGGCCCGCGCCCGCATCGACGCGGCGCAGGCCGCCTGGGGCCGGCCGGAGACGCCCTCGCGCGTGCTGCTGGTCAACGGCTCGCCGCGCAACGACGGCACCTGCCCGGGCGAGGTGTCCAAGACCTGGCGCCTGGCGAACATCGCCCGCGAGGAACTGGAAGCCGCCGGCCTGCAAGCCGACCTGCTGGACCTGAGCCTGCTCGCCTCCGACTACGGCCGGCACATCCACCCGTGCAAGGGCTGCGTCTCCACCGCCATGCCGCTGTGCCACTGGCCGTGCAGCTGCTATCCCAACCACGCGCTGCGCCAGACCGGCGACTGGATGAACGAGATCTACGCGCGCTGGGTCGCGGCGCACGGCGTCATCGTGCTCACGCCCACCCACTGGTACCAGGCCAGCAGCGCGCTCAAGCTGATGATCGACCGGCTGGTGTGCGCCGACGGCGGCAACCCCGACCCCACCTCCACCCACGGCAAGACGGTAGACGAGGCCAAGGCGCTCGAACTGCAGGGATGGGACTACCCCAAACACCTCGAGGGCCGCGTCTACGGCGTGGTGGTGCACGGCGACGTGGCCGGCATCGAGAGCCTGCGGCGCAACCTCAGCGACTGGCTGGACTGGATGGGCCTGGTCGACGCCGGCACGCAGGCGCGGCTGGACCGCTACATCGGCTACTACCAGCCCTACGCCGACAGCCACGAGGCCCTGGATGCCGACCTGGCGCTGCAGGAGAAGGTGCGCAACGTCGCCCGCGCCGTCGTCCATGCGGTGGGCGAGCTGCGCGCGGGCCGCCTGAGCCGCCCCGACGCCGGCCTGGGCCGGCCGCGGCCGAAGTGAGCACAACTGCGCGCCGCCTTCATCCTTCTTTACCTTCGCTCACCCCGCGTTGACCCCGCTCTCATGGACCGGACAAGCGGGCCTTCCACACTGCGTCTCACCTGCTGCACACATCGACTGCAGCAGCAACCCAGGAAAGGAAGGACTCGCATGATCTCTCTTCGCCAACGTGTTCTGTGGGCCGGCGTGCTGGCCTCCGCCGCCTTTGCTGCCTCGGCCCAGACGCCGCCCGCCGCCGCCGAACCGGCCGCGCCTGCACAGGCCCAGTCGGCGGCCCCGGCCAAGCCGCATGCCGAGCGCAAGGACTTCGCCAAGCGCTTCGAACGCATGCAGCAGCGCCGCGCCGAACGCATGGCCGCGCTGAAGGACAAGCTGAAGCTGAGCACCGCCCAGGAAGGCGCGTGGAACACCTACGCCGCCGCCGTGCAGCCGTCGCGCGACGCCAAGCCGCCGCAGCGCCCGGACCGCGCCGCGTTCAGCCAGCTCACCACGCCCGAGCGGCTGGACCGCATGCAGGCCCGCCAGGCCGAGCGCGCCGCGCTGTTCGCCAAGCGCGCTGACGCGATCAAGGCCTTCTATGCGCAGCTCTCGCCCGAGCAGCAGAAGACCTTCGACGCCGAAGGCATGCGCATGGGGCCGCGCGGCCACGGCCATCATCGCCACCACGGTCCGCGCCATCAGCCGGCCGGCGGCGAGGCGGGGCAGCAGGCGCCCAAGAGCTGAGCCGCAGCGCGGGGGCCCGCCCCCGTCGGTTCACACAGGCCCGCGGCATCCGCCGCGGGCTTTTTCGTGCTTGTTGGCGCCTAGTTCGGCGTGCCGGTGCGCGTCGTCGGGTTGGTCGGCACGTTGTTCGGGCGTTCGCCCGTGTCGCCGAAGGGGCGCGGCCGGTGCAGGGCTTCCTGCCGCACTTCCCCGCGCGTGCGCTGGCTCACCATCGGGGTGGCGTTCGGCTGGTGGTTGGTGGTGGTGCTGGCCTGGCCGGGCGGCGTGTTGCTGTTCGCCAGGTTGTGGTTGTTCATGCGCGCCTCGGCCTTCACGCTCTCGCGCGAGTTGGGCATCGTCACGTCCGGGCTTTGCGTGGGGTTGGGCACGCCGGTGCGCGACAGGGTGCTGCCTTCGCCCGTGGTTTGCGGCGTGGCGGGCGCGATCTGGGCCACGGCGGCACCGGCGGCCAGCAGCGCGGCGGCGAACACGGGAGCGAAGCGGTGGGCATGGGTCTTCATGGCGGTTTCCTTTCGTCGTCGTTCGGGAAGGCGCGGTGGCGCGCGATCCCTTGCCCCCAAGGTACGTGCTGCGGCGCGGTGCGGGGTGTCGGGGCAGCCTGCACCGCGCTGTAGGAAACGGGGCATGCCGCGCTGCGCGCAGCACCGGCGGGCGGGAACTTGGGCGGCGTTCCTACAGGGGCGGGCCCGCCGGGCCGGTACAAAGAGCAGGTGTCCCTCCTGTCGCCCGCCCAACTTCCCCTGGCCGCTGCAGCACCCCAGAAATCGCTGAAGGTGATGACGGTCAACACCCACAAGGGCTTCACCGCGTTCAACCGCCGCTTCATCCTGCCGGAGCTGCGCGACGCGGTGCGCACCGTGGGCGCCGACGTGGTGTTCCTGCAGGAGGTGCTGGGCACCCACTCGCAGCACGGGCAGAAGATCGACAACTGGCCCGAGGCGCCGCACTACGAATTCCTCGCCGACACCATGTGGCCGCAGTTCGCGTACGGCCGCAACGCCGTCTACCCGAAGGGGCACCACGGCAACGCGGTGCTGTCGAAGTTCCCGATCGTGCACCACCGCAACCACGACGTCTCGGTGGCCGGGCCGGAGCGCCGCGGCCTGCTGCACTGCGTGCTGCGCCTGCCCGGCCGGCCGCTGGACGTGCACGTGATCTGCGCCCACCTGGGCCTGGCCGAGGCGCACCGCCAGCAGCAGCTGGAGCTGCTGTGCCACATCGTGCAGGACGAGGTGCCTGCCGGCGCGCCGCTGATCGTGGCGGGCGACTTCAACGACTGGCGCAACCGCGCGCACGGCGTGCTGGAGGAGGGTGCGGGGCTGCGCGAGGTGTTCCGCCATGCCAACGGCGCGGCGGCGCGCACCTTCCCGGCGCGCTTCCCGGTGCTGCCGCTGGACCGCATCTACGTGCGCAACGCCGAGGCGCATGCGCCGGTGGTGCTGCCGCGGCGCCCCTGGTCGCACCTGTCGGACCATGCGCCACTGGTGGCGGAGGTGCTGCTGTGAACCGCTGGCACGGGGGCAACCGCGTCGAGCTGCTGGAAAACGGCGAGACCTTCTTCCCGCGCGTGTTCGAGGCCATCCGCCAGGCGCGGCGCGAGGTGATCGTCGAGACCTTCATCCTGTTCGAGGACAAGGTCGGCCTGGGCCTGCATGCCGCGCTGTGCGAGGCCGCGCGCGGCGGCGCCAAGGTGGACCTGATGATCGACGGCTTCGGCTCGCCCGACCTGTCGGCCGGCTTCCTCGGTGCGCTGGCCGAGGCCGGCGTGCGGGTGCGCGTGTTCGACCCCGGCCGGCGCCTGTTCGGCCAGCGGCTGAACGTGTTCCGCCGCATGCACCGCAAGATCGTCGTCGTCGACGGCGAGCGCGCCTTCGTCGGCGGCATCAACTACTCTGCCGACCACGTGATGGACTTCGGCCCCAAGGCCAAGCAGGACTACGCGGTGGAGCTGGCCGGCCCGGTGGTGGCGGACATCCACCGCTTCGTGCTGCGCGCGATCGCCGTGGGAGACCTTCGCGGCAAGGGCGCGCGCTGGTTCCGCCGGCGCCTGGACCACACGGCCGACGCCGCGGTCGAGCCCGTCGGCTCCGCCGAGGTGATGTTCGTCAGCCGCGACAACCGCCGCCACACCACCGACATCGAGCGCCACTACCTGGCGGCCATCCGCAGCGCGCGCGAGCGCATCGTCATCGCCAACGCGTACTTCTTTCCCGGCTACCGCATCGTCAAGGCGCTGCGGCGCGCGGCCCGGCGCGGCGTGGACGTGCGCCTGATCCTGCAGGGCGAGCCCGACATGCCGATCGTCAAGACGGCCGCCAGCATGCTCTACCACCACCTGCTGCATGCCGGGGTGCGCATCCACGAGTATTGCGAGCGCCCGCTGCACGGCAAGGTGGCGGTGGTCGACGGGGCCTGGAGCACCGTCGGCTCCAGCAACCTCGACCCGCTGAGCCTCTCGCTCAACCTGGAGGCCAACGTGATGGTGCGCGACCGCGCCTTCAACGCCGAGCTGTCGGGCCGGCTGGAGCACCTCATGCGCACGAGCTGCCAGCAGGTGGAGGCCTCGCAGCTCCAGGAATGGAGCGTCTGGCGGCTGGTGCGCAGCTTCTTCGTCTTCCACTTCATGCGCTGGTATCCCTCATGGGCCGGCTGGCTGCCCCGGCACGTGCCGCGGCTGGAGCCGGCCCGGCCCCCCGTGCAGCCCGGCGACGCGGACGCGCCGCCGCAGGGCCCGGCGGCGCAGACCGACGCCGCCTGAGCGGCGCGCCGGCAGCAGACCCGCATCGGCACCATGGCCTGCTCTTCCGCTACCGAGGCCACCGCCCAGGCGGGTGCGCCTCCGCACCGCCGTGCGCCGGCGGCGGCCTGGCGGCGCTGGCGCGGATGGCCGTGGGTGCGGCGCATCGCCATCGCGGCCTTCCTCGGCGTCGTCGTCGTGCTGCTGGCGAACCAGGCGCGCGCCATCGCATGGGGCGACGTGCTCGCCGCGATGCGCGCCTACCCGTGGCAGGTGCTGGCGCTGGCCGCCGGCTTCGCCGCGCTCAGCCACCTGCTGTACGCGACCTTCGACCTGATCGGGCGCCACTACACCGGCCACGCGCTGCGCGCCGGCCCGGTGATGGCGATCACCTTCGTCAGCTACGCCTTCAACCTCAACATGGGCACGCTGGTGGGCGCGGTGGGCATGCGCGCACGGCTGTACGCCCGCCTCGGGCTGGACGCGCCGGTCATCGCGCGCATCGTGGGCAGCAGCATGCTCACCAACTGGCTGGGCTACTGCCTGCTGGCGGGCCTGGCTTTCCTGCTGTGGCCGCTGGCCATGCCCGAGGACTGGCACCTGGGCCGCATCGCGCAGCGCGTGCTGGGCGCGGCGCTGGTCGCCGTGGCGGCCGCGTACCTGCTGGCCTGCGCCTTCTCGCCGCGGCGCGAGTGGCGCGTGCGCGGCCACGAGATCGCCCTGCCGTCGCTGCGGGTGGCCCTGGTGCAGTTGGCGCTGTCGTGCGCCAACTGGAGCGCGATGGGCGCCGCCATGGCCGTGCTGCTGCAGGGCGCGGTGCCCTATCCGATGGCGCTGGGCGTGCTGCTCATCGGCGCGGTCGCCGGCCTGCTCTCGCGCGTGCCGGCAGGGCTGGGCGTGCTGGAGGCGGTGTTCGTCGCGCTGCTGGCGCCGCCGCTCACCCAGGCCGGGATCATCGCGGCGGTGCTGTGCTACCGCGCGATGTACTACTGGCTGCCGCTGGGGGTGGCGGCGCTGCTGTACCTGGGCATGGAGGCGAACGCGCGCCGGCTGGCGGTGGCGGCGCCGCGCTGAGCCGGTTCAGCCGCCGGCCACCGCCGTGCGCATTCTGCGCTGCGCGGTCTGGATGGCGGCCGAGTGGCTGTTGAGCTGCTGCAGCATGCCGTTGAGTTCGTTCAGCACCTTCGGGTCGCTCACCGTGAAGGTGCTGCCGGAGACCTGGATCTGCGACTTGTGCGCGTCGACGTAGTCGCCGATCCGGATGGCGCCGTCGAACACCGCGTCCAGCGCCGGGAACACGTCCCGGAAGATGCCGGCCGGCGTGGTCACGGTCTTGTCGTAGGCCTTGTCGAACACCGCCTTCAGGTCCTCCGGCTGCTGGAGCTGCGCGCGCGCCGCGTTGGCCTTGGCCAGGTTCTCGTCCAGCGCGCGGCGCATCTGCTGCACGCCCTCGCGCACGCTGCGCAGGTCGTCGCGCCGCGCCACCACGTCCGACAGCGAGCGCAGGGAGCCCTTCGCGACGATGCCGTCCATCTGCTGCGCGGTCCGGTTCATCGCCGTGTTGAAGTCGGTGATCACCGTGTAGTGCTGCGCATAGGCGCCGAAGGGCTTCTTCTGCTCCTCGGTCGGCTGCGGCACGCGCACGCCGGGACGGTCGATCACGCGCGTCTGCAGGAACTGGATGAAGGCGGCGCGCTCCTCGGGCTCCTTGTTGCCGCAGCCGGCCAGCAGCAGCCCGGCCAGCATCAGCGCGCAGGCGTGCGCGAACCAGGTCGGAATTCTCGGGGCCATGCGCCGCTCCTGCAGGAAATGAGGGCGCCATCTTAGGCACCCCGGCGGGGCCGCCGTCAGCCGACGGATGGCCTATGGCCTTCTTCTGCCTTCGGCCAGTTCAGAAGCGCACGGCGTAGCGCAGCCGCACGAAGTTCTCGCCCGGGTTGGGCTTGCGGATGCCGGCGTTGGAGAAGTGCTGCAGCCGCAGCGACAGCTCGTGCTGCCCGTGCGCGCCGAAGCTGTAGCCGGCGCCCAGCACCTCGGTGAACTGGAAGGCGGTGCTGAAGTCGCGCGAGGGCGTGTGGTAGACGTGGTCCATCACCGTGGCGCCCACGCCGCCCTCCACGAACCAGGGCGAGCGCCCCTGGTCGAAGCGCAGCCGCCAGGTGCCGATCACGCCGACCTGCGTGTACTCGCGCCGCAGGCTGCCCACAGGGGCGCGCCACTGGCTGGCGAACACGTCCCAGTAGAACGAGAGCGCGCCGGCCCGCACCGGCTGCCGGGGCGTCCAGGGGAACATGGCGCCGGCGCTCAGCACCGTGGTGTCGCCGCTGTCGTGCGGTGCCTGGCCCGCCTCGACGTACACGCCGATGTCGCGGTCCTCGAAGGCCAGCGCCGCGGGCGAGGCCAGCATCGCCGCCGCGGCGGCGGCGCACCATCCCAGCACGCGACGCGCGCCGGGGGGCAGGAAGCCTTGTTTGTTGTGCATGGCTTTTCAGCTCCGATCTGCGGCCAGGCCGTCCGGACCGCGCTCGGCGCTGCCGGGTCAGCCTTTGCCCCGGCAGCAATCTTGCGCCGATCCGGTCGGCCGTGCACGGGCTGCCGTGCGCATCCCCGGGTAGGACATGGCCTCGCCCTCGGCTCAGCGTGCCGAGGTGAGCGTGATGAGCGCGATCTCCGAAGGCGCGCCGAAGCGCTTGGGCGGACCCCAGTAGCCGGTGCCGCGGCTGACGTACACCCACATCGCCTGCAGCCGGTGCAGCCCCGCGGTGAAGGGCTGCTGCAGCGGCACGAACAGGTTCCACGGGAAGAACTGCCCGCCGTGCGTGTGGCCCGACAACTGCAGCGAGAAGCCCGCCGCCGCCGCGGCCGCGGCGCTGCGCGGCTGGTGCGCCAGTAGCACGCGCGTGTGCACCAGCGGCGGCGCGTCGTGCAGGGCGCGATGCGGGTCGCTGGCGTGCGCCGGCACGAAGTGGCCGGCCGTGTAGTCCGTCACCCCCGCCACCAGCAGCGCGCACTCGAACAGCTCCTCGTCCGTCTGCGCGCCGTGCGTGCTGCGCGTCTGCAGCACCACGTGCTCGTTGAGCAGCACGCGCAGGCCCAGGCGGCGCAGCTCGTCGATCCAGTCCGGTGCGCCGGCGTAGTACTCGTGGTTGCCCGTCACCACGAAGGTGCCGTGCCGCGCCTTCAGCCGCGCCAGGGGCGCGACGTGCTCGCGCAGTTCGGGCACCGTGCCGTCCACCAGGTCGCCGGTGATGGCGACCATGTCCGCGCCCAGCGCGTTGACCGCGTCGACGACGCGCTGCAGGTAGCGCTGCCGGATGGTGGGGCCCACGTGCAGGTCCGACAACTGCGCGATGGTGAAGCCGTCCAGCTGCGAGGGCAGCCCCTCGATCGGCACCCGCACCCGGCGCACCGCCGCCGTGCGGCGCGCGTTGACGTAGCCGGCCAGCGTCACCAGCGTGGCCAGCGCCACGGCGACCACGGCACTGGTGCCCTGCCAGCGCGGCCAGTCCGGCGCCGCGCCGGCGGCCCAGGCGCCGGCCCATGCCAGCAGCAGGCCGGCGTCGCGCACCAGCGTGAGGAGGAACAGCGACGAGAACCAGCCCATCGCCAGCAGGCCGGCCCACTGCACCACGGCCCACAGCCGGTGCGGCCCGCGCCGGCGCACGAAGGGCAGCGGCATGCACACCGCCGACAGCGCCAGCAGCACCGCCACCAGCGGCCAGGCAGGCGTGGCCGCCGCCAGCGCCGGCAGCAGGCGCAGGGCGACGAACACGTGCACGAGGGTCGTCAGGACGGTGAGGGAGGCCAGGGGCATGGCAGGAGCATGTTGCAGCGCAGCATACGATGAATCCGGGTTATCTGCTCGGCGCCGCGCCGTCCGGCGGATGGGCCTTGGGTGCTCTTCAAACAGGAGCAGCAGATGCAGCCTGCGCGGGACTTCGCAAGGCTTCCTGCGGCGATGTCTCAGGGACCGGAATCGGCCGCGAAAGTTCGGCCGGAAACGAGACATCCTGCCGGTGCGGGCGGCTGCGGCGGACGTGGAGAACCCGGCGGCCGGCGAGCCGCCGGGGAGGGCGCGGTCAGTCGCCCTTGGCGGTGCCCTGGGCCAGGGCCTGGCGCGGCAGCGTGGCCGAGGCCATGTTGAAGTTGGAAGGCCAGACGAACAACGCCCGGGCCGGCGCGCCCAGGCCGATGGTCAGCGTCTGCTGCAGCGTCAGCGGGCCGATGGTGGCCTCCACGTCATAGGTGCCGGGCGTGAGGCGGGCCAGCATCAGCGGGCCGTGGGCCTGGGCGGACAGCACGTGGTCGCCGTTGTACTTGTTGCGCACCTTTACCTGTACCGGCTCGGAGAACTCGCCGCGCCGGCCGCGCGCGACCGCGAACTCCAGCGTGGCGGCCCAGCGCGGAGACACCATGTCCATGAAGGCCAGTTCGTCCTGGCTAGCGCCGCCGCACATGTACTCGACGCCCTCGGGTGCCATGCGGATCGGTGGGTTGGTGGCGGCATTCGCCGCGGCGGCCAGCAGCAGCGCGCTGGCGGCCGAGGCGACAAGAGCAGGGAGCTTCATGGCGGGGCGACGCAGGAGGAGAAGAAAAGAGGCGATCGGAGGCTGGGAAGGCAGCGGCCGGCCGCCGTCGGATTCTGCGTAGCAAGAGTCGGGCTCAGCGTCGGTATTTACGCCAATCGCTACGGAATCGATAGCGGTCCGACAAGGCAGGCCGGTGTTCTGGAGGCCCGGAAGCATCGCTTGGCCATGTGTCGGCAGCATGAAAGCGCCGTGCGTGCGCCCCCGCCTACAGCCGCGCGGGCCGGCGCCCGCGGCATTCGCCTTGCGGCCGTCGCCACAATGGGGCCCTGGGCGCGGCGCGGACACCGGCCGCTGCCCGGGCCCGAACCCCCAGCCTTATCCCGGCGAGGAACTGCCATGCCCGACACCGCCGACACCGATTTCGATCCCGACAACTCCTCCGTCACCGCCCCGTCCAGCCTGCGCGACTGGCTGCAGGTGCTCAAGGAGGCCGACGAGCGCCGCCCCGACCTGCCCGGCGAGCACCTGATCGTGCTGGGCCTGGGCGTCGCGCTGCTCCTGTCCGCGGGCCGCAGCGGCTCCTTGCTGGGCCGGCTGGTCAAGGCGGGGGCCGGCGGCGCGCTGATCGGCCGCGCCGCCAGCGGCACCGGCGGCGTCGCGCGGCTGGCGCGCCTCGTCGCCAGCGTCACGGGCCGGCCGCTGCCCGGTCGCTGAGCCCCGCGCCAAGGGAAAAAAGAAAAAGGCCCTCTGCCGAAGCAGAGGGCCTTTTGTCGCACTGTCGCGTGTGCAGGCTTACAGGGTCGGCGCCGAATGCGCGGCCTCGCGGGCCTCGGCGCGCACCGTGGCGCGGTCGAGCTGGCCGGCGAACACGGGCTGCTGCGATGCCGCCTCACCATACAGGTCGCCGGCGCGGGCAGCCTGGATCGCGCCTTCGCGCACCGCAGCGCGCGAGACCGCCGAGTTCGCGGGCAGCGTGGTGACGCCGGCGAAGGCCGCTTCACCGAACTGGTCGCCCAGGCGCGCGGCCTGCCGTGCCTCGGCAGCGACTTCGGCGCGGCTGCGCACCGAGTCGATGCTCAGCACGCCTTCATAGACTTCGGCATGCGCCGAGCCGGCCACGCCCAGCAGGGCGAGCATCGTGGCACCGAGGAGTTGGGAGGTCTTCTTCATGGCGATTCCTTTCATTCGAATATCGATCAATGGATGAATGTCGAACCGGTATCGGGGGGCGCCGTCCTTCGCTTGTCGCTCGGGGCGGCCACCGCAGCGGTGCCGAGTCCATCCAGAACCGCCTCTCACCTCGCTTCATGTCTGCCGGTGGGGCGTCGTTCTGTGAAGAGAAGTGTGCGCCGAAAACCTAGGGAAAACCCGCAATTCACGGAACCACGGCGTTCACGCAGCAGAAACAATCGGGCGGATGCGGTCAAGAAAAAGGCCGCACGAGGCGGCCTTTGCGGGAAAAAGAGGAAGCGCCTTTCTTCGGCTCACACGTCGATGTTCGCCGCCCGGAGCGCGTTGGTCTCGATGAAGTTGCGGCGCGGCTCGACCTCGTCGCCCATCAGCATGGTGAACACGCGGTCGGCCTCGATGGCGTCGTCGATCTGCACCTTCAGCAGGCGGCGCACCTCGGGGTCCATCGTGGTCTCCCACAGCTGCTCGGGGTTCATCTCGCCCAGGCCCTTGTAGCGCTGGCGGCTGGTGGCGCGCTCGGCCTCGCTGAGCAGCCAGGCCATGGCGCCGCGGAAGTCGCTGACCTTTTCTTCCTTGGCCTTGTCGCCCTCGCCGCGGCGCACGGTGGCGCCCTCGCCCAGTAGGCCGCGGAAGGTGTGGGCCGCCTCGGCCAGCGCGGCGTAGTCGGCGCCGTGCACGAAGTCCTGCGTGATCACGCTGCTCTTGATGTTGCCGTGGTGGCGGCGGCTGATGCGCAAGAGCGGCTTGTCGGTGCGCGCGTCGAACTCGTTCGACACCTCGGCCGGCGCGCCGTTGCTGTTCAGCTCGCGCAGCTTGGCCTGCAGCGCGACGGCGCTGGCCTCGGCCTCGGGCGTGGTGTCCAGGTTCAGCGCCACGCCGTCGGCGATGGCGCGCAGCGCCTCCACGTCCATGAAGGCGCCCAGGCGCTCGATCACGGCCTCGGCGAGCTGGTGCTTGCGGGCCAGCTCGTCCAGCGTCTCGCCGCGGATCACATTGGCCGCCGGCACGGAGCCGTCAGGCGACCTTCCTGTGATGACGCTGGCGTCCTTCAGCGCCACCCGCAGCAGGAAGGCGTCCAGCGCCGCGCCGTCCTTGAGGTACTGCTCCTCCTTGCCGACCTTGACCTTGTACAGCGGCGGCTGCGCGATGTAGATGTGGCCGTTCTCCACCAGCTCGGGCATCTGGCGGTAGAAGAAGGTCAGCAGCAGCGTGCGGATGTGGGCGCCGTCCACGTCCGCGTCGGTCATGATGATGATGCGGTGGTAGCGCAGCTTGGCGATGTCGAAGTCGTCGGCGCCGCTCTTGCCGCTCTCGGCGCTGGCCTTGCCGATGCCGGTGCCCAGCGCGGTGATGAGCGTGACGATCTCGTTGCTGGTCAAGAGCTTCTCGTAGCGCGCCTTCTCCACGTTCAGGATCTTGCCGCGCAGCGGCAGGATCGCCTGGAACTTGCGGTCGCGGCCCTGCTTGGCGCTGCCGCCGGCGGAGTCGCCCTCCACCAGGTAGATCTCGCACTGCGAGGCGTCCTTCTCCTGGCAGTCGGCCAGCTTGCCCGGCAGGCCCATGCCGTCGAGCACGCCCTTGCGGCGCGTCATCTCGCGCGCCTTGCGCGCCGCCTCGCGGGCGCGGGCGGCCTCGACGATCTTGCCGCAGATGATCTTGGCATCCTGAGGGCGCTCCTCCAGGTAGTCGGTCAGCGCCTTGGCGACGATGTCCTCCACCGGCGCGCGCACCTCGGAGCTGACCAGCTTGTCCTTGGTCTGGCTGCTGAACTTGGGCTCGGGCACCTTCACGCTCAGCACGCAGCACAGGCCCTCGCGCATGTCGTCGCCGCTGACCTCGACCTTGGCCTTCTTGGCCAGCTCGTTGCTCTCGATGTACTTGCCGATCACCCGCGTCATCGCCGCGCGCAGGCCCGTCAGGTGGGTGCCGCCGTCGCGCTGCGGGATGTTGTTGGTGAAGCAGAGGACCTGCTCGTTGTAGGCATCGTTCCACTGCATCGCCACCTCGACCGAGATGTGGGTGCCGGGGATGCCGCCGTAGCTGTCGGCCGGGCGCTCGCCGGTGGCGTGGAAGGGCGTGGGATGCAGCACCTTCTTGGCGCCGTTGATGAACTCGACGAAGCCCTTGACGCCGCCGGCGCCCGAGAAGTCGTCCTCCTTGCCGGTGCGCTCGTCGACCAGGCGGATGCGCACGCCGTTGTTCAGGAACGAGAGCTCGCGCAGCCGCTTGCTGAGGATCTCGTAGTGGAAGTCGCTGTTCTCCTTGAAGATCTCGGTGTCGGGCAGGAAGTGCACCTCGGTGCCCCGCTTGTCCGTCTCGCCGGTGATCCGCATGGGCGAGACCTCGACGCCGTCGACCATTTCGAGCAGGCGGTTCTGCACGAAGCCCTTGCTGAACTCCAGCACGTGCACCTTGCCCTCGCGCCGCACCGTCAGGCGCAGCATCTTCGAGAGCGCGTTCACGCACGACACGCCCACGCCGTGCAGGCCGCCCGAGACCTTGTAGCTGTTCTGGTTGAACTTGCCGCCCGCATGCAGCTCGGTCAGCGCGATCTCGGCGGCCGAGCGCCGGGGCTCGTGCTTGTCGTCCATCTTGATCCCGGTCGGGATGCCGCGGCCGTTGTCGGTCACGCTGATGGAGTTGTCGGTGTGGATGGTCACGACGATGTCGTCGCAGAAGCCCGCCAGCGCCTCGTCGATGGAGTTGTCCACCACCTCGAACACCAGGTGGTGCAGGCCGGTGCCGTCGGAGGTGTCGCCGATGTACATGCCGGGGCGCTTGCGCACCGCCTCCAGTCCTTCGAGGATCTGGATCGAGCCCGCGCCGTAGCCGCCGCCGTCGCCCTGCGGCGGGGTCTGGGGGATTTCGGGCTGCTGCTGGTTGTCGCTCATCTTCGTACTCGTCCTTCCGGTCGGTTCCCTGGTTTTCTTCGGCTCATCAAAGACAAAACCCGCGGAAGCCCGCGGGGTGTCTGCGCAAGTCGCCACGCTGCGCGCAGCGGCGTCAGATTCGCATCGGCATGACGACGTACTTGAAGTTCGCGTCGTCCGGGATCGTGACCAGCGCCGAACTGTTGCCGTCCTGCAGTTCCACCTTGACCATGTCCTGGCCCATGTTGGCCAGCGCGTCGATGAGGTAGCTCACGTTGAAGCCGATCTCGATCGCGTCGCCGCCGTAGTCGATGTCCAGCTCGTCCACCGCCTCTTCCTGCTCGGCGTTGTTCGACGCGATGCGAAGCGTGCCGGGCTCGATGTTCAGGCGCACGCCCTTGAACTTCTCGGAGGTCAGGATGGCAGTGCGCTGCAGGCTCGCCAGCAGCGCGGCGCGGCCCAGCGTGACGCTGTTCTTGTGGTTCTTGGGAATCACGCGGTTGTAGTCGGGGAACTTGCCCTCGACCAGCTTGGTGACGAACTCCATGCCGCCGAAGCTGAACTTCGCCTGGTTGTTGGCGAACTGCATCTCGATGGCCGGCGCGTCCTCGCCGCCCGTGTCCGAGAGCAGGCGCTGCAGCTCGATCACCGTCTTGCGCGGCAGGATCACCTCCTGCTTGGGCACTTCCACGTCCAGCGTGGCCGAGGCGAAGGCCAGGCGGTGGCCGTCGGTGGCCACCAGGCTGAGCTGCTGGCCCTCGGCCACGAACAGGATGCCGTTGAGGTAGTAGCGGATGTCGTGCACCGCCATCGCGAAGGAGACCTGCGAGAGCAGGTTCTTCAGCGTCTTCTGCGGCACGCTGAAGGCCGGGCCGAAGCTGGCCGACTCCTGCACCAGCGGGAAGTCCTCCGCCGGCAGGCTCTGCAGGGTGAAGCGGCTCTTGCCGCCCTTGAGCACCAGCTTGCTCTGGCTCGACTCCAGGCTCACCACCTGGTCGGCCGGCATGGTGCGCAGGATGTCGATCAGCTTGCGCGCGCCCACCGTGGTGGTGAAGGCGCCCTCGTCGCCGCCCAGCTCGGCGGTGGTGCGGATCTGGATCTCCAGATCACTGGTGGTCAGCTGCAGCTGGCCGCCGGCCTTGCGGATCAGCACATTGGCCAGGATCGGCAGCGTGTGCCGCCGCTCGACGATGCCCGCCACCGACTGGAGGGCCGCCAGCACCTGGCTTTGGGGAGCCTTCAGAACAATCATGAATCGACCTTTTCTCTCTTCGTCCTCGATCTTGACTTGGGGGTGTGTTCGCGCGAGCGCCCTGCATTGTCTCCGGCCCGCGTGAACACCCTGCTCATCCCTTGAGCGTCTGTTCCAGCACATGGAGCTGCTGGTTCAGCTCCGTGAGCTGCTGGCGCTCGCCCGCGATCTTGCGCACCGCGTGCAGCACGGTGGTGTGGTCGCGGCCGCCGAACAGCTCGCCGATCTCCGGCAGGCTCTTCTGCGTCAGCTCCTTGGCCAGGTACATCGCGATCTGCCGCGGCCGCGCGATGGAGGCCGGGCGCTTCTTGCTGTACATGTCGGCGACCTTGATCTTGTAGTAGTCGGCCACCGTCTTCTGGATGTTCTCCACGCTGATCTGCCGGTTCTGGATCGACAGCAGGTCGCGCAGCGCCTCGCGCGCCAGCTGGATGGAGATCTCCTTCTGGTTGAAGCGCGAGTAGGCCAGGATCTTGCGCAGCGCGCCTTCGAGCTCGCGCACGTTGGAGCGCACGTTCTTCGCCACGAAGAAGGCCACCTCCTCGGGCATCTCCGCGCCCTCGGCCAGCGCCTTGTTGATCAGGATCGCCACGCGCATCTCCAGCTCGGGCGGCTCGATCGCGACCGTGAGGCCGGAGTCGAAGCGCGAGACCAGCCGCTCGTGGATGTCCGTCAGGCCCTTCGGGTAGGTGTCGCTGGTCATCACGATGTGCGACTTCTTCGCCAGCAGGGCCTCGAAGGCGTTGAAGAACTCCTCCTGCGTGCGGTCCTTGTTGGCGAAGAACTGCACGTCGTCGATCAGCAGCAGGTCGAGCGAGTGGTAGCGTTCCTTGAACTCGTCGAAGGTCTTGCGCTGGTAGGCCTTGACCACATCCGAGACGAACTGCTCGGCGTGGATGTAGAGAACCTTGGCCTGCGGCTGGTCGGCCAGCAGCTTGTTGCCCACCGCGTGCATCAGGTGCGTCTTGCCCAGGCCGACGCCGCCGTAGATGAACAGGGGGTTGTACAGGTGGCCCGGCGTGCCCGCCACGTGCATGGCCGCGGCGCGCGCCATGCGGTTGGCCGAGCCCTCCACCAGCGTGTCGAAGGTGAGCTGCGCGTTGAGCCGGTTGCGAAAGCCCCCGGCCGGCTCCTCGGCGGCGCCGACCGCTTCGCGCGGCAACTCGGCCTCGGCCACGGCGGGCATGGCGATGGGCGTGCGGACGGGGATTTCCCTGGGAGCAAGCGCTAACTCAACGGCGACAGGCTGACCCGAGAGCTTCTCGGCCATGTCGGCCAGGCGGGCGGCGTACTGAGCGCGGATCCAGTCCAGCTTGAAGCGGTTGGCGACGAAGACCGTCATCCGGCCCAGGTCGTCGGTGACCTGCGCGGTCAGGGGCTTGATCCAGGTGTTGAACTGCTGCTCGGACAGCTCCTGTGCGAACTGGTCGACGCAGGCCTGCCAAAGGCTGGCGCCCACCCCTTCAGCCGACATGGCGGGGTGATTCAAGGCGTTGTCCCTCGGGCATCGAATGGTTGTTGGTGGTGTGGATAGCGGGGGCCTGCATGCCGCCGCGATTCTAACTTGTCAAAAACTTATCCACACCCCTTGACGGACCCGCCGAAACCCGCTTGATGTCCGACGGAAGTTGCGGTGCGGCAAATCTTTGCGATAATCGCCGGTTCTCTTGAGTCCGCACGTCGGCCTGGCCCGGCAGGGCGGAATTCCCCCAGCCCGCCACCTCGTAGGCTTCGGCACCCCGCCTGTCGCTTTTTGATGGCGCGGCCGCGGTCCGAAGCCTTCCGGCGGGCCCGCCCTGTTCTTGGAAGAAGAAGCATCATGAAACGCACCTACCAACCGTCGAAGATCCGCCGTGCCCGCACCCACGGCTTCCTAGTCCGCATGAAGACCCGTGGCGGCCGCGCCGTCATCAACGCCCGCCGCGCCAAGGGCCGCAAGCGCCTGGCCGTCTGAGGCTGCGGGCCGTCGGGCGCGGGGGCGGGATCGGCACATGCGCCGGCTCCGCACGCGCGCCCAGTTCCAGGCGGCCCTGTCGGCTGTGACCGTGGCGCGGACCGCGCATTTCGCCCTGCATCGCTGTGCGCTCGCCGCTCCCGCTGCGGGCGCGGCGGCGGCGCAACCCCCTCTTTTCCAGCCTGCCGACGACGTCTGGCTCGGCGCGATGGTGCCCAAGCGCTGGGCGCGCCGCGCCGTCACGCGCAACGCCATCCGGCGGCAGATCTATGCCCTGGCCGAAGGCGCGGCGCTGCCGCAGGCCGCCCACGTGGTGCGGCTGCGCGCCGGCTTCGACCGCAGCCGCTTCGTGAGCGCCAGCTCGGACGCGCTCAAGCGCGCCGTGCGGGCCGAACTCGAACAGCTCTTCGCGCGCGCCGCGCGGGCCGACGCATCGTGATGCGGCGCCTGCTCATCGCCGTGGTGCGCGGCTACCGGCTGCTGCTCAGCCCCTGGCTGGGCGGCGCCTGCCGCTTCACGCCCACCTGCTCGCTCTATGCCATCGAGGCGCTCGAACGGCACGGCGCCGCGCGCGGCAGCTACCTCGCGGCGCGGCGCCTGGTGCGCTGCCAGCCCTGGTGCGCCGGCGGGCACGACCCGGTGCCGGCCGCCGCCGGGGGCCGCGGCACCGGGCTGTTCTCCTCACTGACCTCCGACAAGAAGTCTTCATGAACGACATTCGCCGCACCATCCTCTGGGTGATCTTCGGGTTCTCGCTGGTGATGCTGTGGGACCAGTGGCAGGTCCACAACGGCCGCAAGCCGACCTTCCTGCCCTCGGCGCACCAGACGGCGCAGACCACGCCGGCCGACGCGCCCGCCGGCAGCGGCACCCCCGCCCCCGGCGCACCGGCCGCCGCCTCGCCCGCCACGCTGCCGACGGCGGCCGACGGGCCCGCCGCCGTCGCGGCGCAGAAGGTCGAGATCGAGACCGACGTGTACAAGGCCACCATCGACGGCCAGGGCGGCACGCTGGCGCGCCTGGAGCTCACGCAGTTCGACGAGGAGCTCAACAAGGGCGGGCTGATCCCCCTGGCGCGCAGGCTGGCCGGCATGGAGCCGCTGCCGGTGATCGACCGCAACGTGGTGCTGATGGACGACGGCGTGCCCGCCAACCGCTACCTCGCGCAAACCGGCCTGCTCAACCCGGTGGCCGGCGGCCCGGCCTTCCCGACGCACCTGGCGCCGATGGCCGTGCGCCCCGGCCCCCACAGGCTGGCGGACGGCCAGGACACCCTGGAGGTGGCCTTCGAGTCGCAGCCGGTGGGCGGCCTCAAGTACGTCAAGACCTACGTGTTCAAGCGCGGCCAGTACGTGATCGGCGTGAAGCACGAGGTCGTCAACGTCGGCGACCAGCCGCGCGAGCCGCAGCTGTACCTGCAGCTGCTGCGCCACGGCGCCGAGCAGAGCGGCACCATGTTCGGCACCAGCACCTTCACCGGCCCGGCCGCCTACACGGAAGAGAAGAAGTTCCACAAGATCAGCTTCGCCGACATCGCCAAGAACAAGGCCGAGGTGCCGCCGGCCTCCAGCACCGGCTGGGTCGCGATGGTGCAGCACTACTTCGCCTCGGCCTGGCTGCTGGCGCCCACGCACGAGGCCGGCCTGAAGCGCGAGTTCCGCGTGCAGGGCCCGGACACGCTGGGCAACAACCTCTATGCCGTGGCCATGGTCGCCAGCCTGCCGGCGGTGGCGCCCGGCGCCTCGCAGACCGTCGAGACGCAACTGTTCGCCGGCCCCGAGGAGGAAAAGAAGCTCGAGGCCCTGGCGCCCGGCCTGGACCTGGTCAAGGACTACGGCATCTTCGCCATCATCTCCAAGCCGCTGTACTGGCTGCTCGACCAGCTTCACAAGATGCTGGGCAACTGGGGCTGGGCCATCGTCGCGCTGGTGGTGCTGCTGAAGGCGGCCTTCTACTGGCTCAACGCCAAGGCCTACGCCAGCATGGCCAAGATGAAGGCGATCAACCCGCGCATCATGGAGATGCGCGAGCGCCTGAAGGAAAAGCCGCAGGAGATGCAGCAGGAGATGATGCGCATCTACCGCGAGGAGAAGGTCAACCCGCTGGGCGGCTGCTTCCCGATCCTGATCCAGATCCCGGTGTTCATCGCGCTGTACTGGGTGCTGCTGTCCTCGGTGGAGATGCGCCACGCGCCCTGGATCCTGTGGATCAGGGATCTCTCGGCGCCCGATCCGTGGTTCATCCTGCCCCTGGTGATGACGGCCACCACGCTGCTGCAGACCTGGCTCAACCCCACGCCGCCCGACCCGATGCAGGCCCGGCTGATGTGGATCATGCCGCTGGTGTTCAGCGTGATGTTCTTCTTCTTCCCGGCCGGCCTGGTGCTGTACTGGATCACCAACAACGTGCTGTCGATCGCCCAGCAGTGGGTGATCAACAAGCGCCTGGGCGTGCTCGGCACGAAGAAGACCAAGTAGCCGCGCCGTCCGACGACGCGCCGGAAGGGGCCGCCGCTGCGCGGCCCCTTCCCGTTTTTGCTGGAAGAATCGCCGCATGCTGGCCCAGTTCGACGATCCCATCGCCGCCGTCGCCACCGCGTCGGGACGCGGTGCGGTGGGCATCGTGCGCGTGTCGGGCCGCGGCCTCGCGCCGCTGGCGCAGGCCCTGTGCGCGCGCGCCCTGGCGCCGCGCGAGGCCACCTACCTGCCCTTCCTCGACGCGGCGGGCCAACCCATCGACCACGGCCTGGCGATCTTCTTCCCCGCCCCGCGCTCCTTCACCGGCGAGGACGTGCTGGAGCTGCAGGCCCACGGCGGCCCGGTCGTCCTGCAGCTGCTGCTCGCGCGCTGCCTGGAGGCCGCCGCCGAGGCCGACCCCGCCACCGGCCGCCCGCGCCTGCCCAACCTGCGCGTGGCGCAGCCCGGCGAGTTCAGCCGCCGCGCCTTCCAGAACGGCAAGATCGACCTGGCGCAGGCCGAGGCCATCGCCGACCTGATCGACGCCAGCACCGAGGCCGCCGCGCGCAGCGCCGGCCGCTCGCTGGGCGGCGCCTTCTCGCGCGAGGTCCACGTGCTGCGCGACGCGCTGGTCCACCTGCGCATGCTGGTGGAGGCGACGCTGGACTTCCCGGAGGAGGACATCGACTTCCTGCGCCAGGCCGATGCGGCGGGCCAGCTCCAGGCGCTGCAGGACCGGCTCGCCGCGGTGCAGCAGCGGGCCCGCCAGGGCGCGCTGCTGCGCGAGGGCATCCGCATCGTCATCGCCGGCCAGCCCAACGCCGGCAAGAGCTCGCTGCTCAACGCGCTGGCCGGCGCCGAACTGGCCATCGTCAGCAACATCCCCGGCACCACGCGCGACGTCGTCTCGCAGACCATCCAGATCCAGGGCGTGCCTCTGCACGTCATCGACACCGCCGGCCTGCGCGACAGCGGCGACGAGGTCGAGCGCATCGGCATCGAGCGCGCCTGGGGGCAGATCGAGGAGGCGGACGCGCTGCTGTTCCTGCACGACCTGACGCGTGCCGGCCTGCCCGACTACCGGGCGGCGGATGCCGCCATCCGCGCCGCCCTGGCCGAGCGCCTGCCGGCGCAGGTGCCCGTGCTGGAGGTGTGGAACAAGGCCGACGCGGTGCCGCAGGCCGCCGTGCCCGAGGGCGGCCTGCGCCTGTCGGCCCGCACCGGCGACGGGCTGGACGCCCTGCGCCAGCGCCTGCTGGCGCTGGCCGGCTGGCAGGCCATGCCCGAAGGTGTCTACCTGGCGCGCGCCCGGCACGTTGAAGCCCTGGCGCGCGTGGGCGAACACCTCGCCCTGGCCCATGCCCACCTGCACGCCGCCGCGGCCCCCCTCGACCTGCTGGCCGAGGAACTGCGGCTGGCGCAGAACGCGCTGAACGAGATCACCGGGGAATTCGGGGCCGACGAGCTGCTCGGCGTGATCTTTTCGCGTTTCTGTATTGGAAAGTAAGAGAAAGCGCCGAACAATGGCGCATCCATCACGAGAACCACCATGCCCGCCACCATCCAGGATCTGTGCCAGGCCATCGCCCAGAACACCAGCGACGATGCCTTCGCACCCGCCCTCCAGCCGGCGCAGTGGGAGGTGCTGGGCTCGTACCTGCAGTCCTTCGAGCTGGCGCCGACGCAGACGCTGATCGACGAGGGCGCGCACGACCGGTCGCTGTTCTTCGTCGAGTCCGGCTCGCTGAGCGTGCACCGGCTGTCCAGCAAGGGCGAGGTACAGATCGCGATCGTCAACGCCGGCTCGGTCGTCGGCGAGGGCTCCTTCTTCTCGCGCCAGCCGCGCTCGGCCAGCGTCACGGCCGCAGGCGCCTGCCGCATGTGGCGGCTGACGCCGCTGCGCTTCAGCGAGATGGGCAACCGGCAGCCGGGCATCGCGCTGGAACTGGCCATGGCGCTGGGCCTGGTGCTGTCGCGGCGCCTGGGCCACAAGGCGCGGCGTGTGGCCGTGACCTGACGGCACGTGTAACAGCGCCACTTTTCTTTACACAACGTCCCCGCCGCCCTATACCATTGTTACAAACAGTGGTAGGAGTCTTGGAATGCCTGTGGTATGCGGCGCCTGCGGCGTGGAGAACCGGGACGCAGCCAAGTTCTGTCGCAGCTGCGGCGCGCGGCTGAGCGCCGGCGCCCAGCCCGCCGCCGACGAAGGCGAGTGGCCGGTCACCATGCCGGCCGACCTGGACGAGACGGACCCGGACCCCGGCGAGCGCACCGTCATCCTGCCGTCGCCCCGCGCCGCCCGCGCGCCCGTGCCGCCGCCTGCGGCCTCCGCGACGGCGGCCATGCATGCGCCGTCACCACCACCACCGCCGCCGCCACTGCCATCGCGCAGCAAGGGCCTGCTGGTGGCCGGCGTGCTGGCCGCCGCCGCCGTGCTGGCCATCGGCGCGGGCGTCTACCTGATGCGCGACCGTGAC
>Ga0182738_1001196_pt1 | contig 33149 bp, 27 predicted proteins | sample eDN5th30CBELigMG_FD_128876 | JGI IMG/M metagenome (GOLD analysis project Ga0182738, IMG submission 128876) | Enriched Miracle-Growth compost microbial communities from Emeryville, California, USA - eDNA 5th pass 30_C BE-Lig MG (version 2)... ...
CTGCTGCGCCTGTTCGCCGGCCTGCTGCGCGCCGACGAGGGCGAGGTCCGCGTGCTGGGCCTGGACGCCGCGGCGCGGCCCCAGGCCATCCAGGAGCGCATCAGCTACATGCCGCAGCGCTTCGGCCTGTACGAGGACCTGAGCGTGCGCGAGAACCTGGACCTCTACGCCGACCTGCACGGCGTGCCGCGCGGCGAGCGGCGCGGCCGCTACGCGCGCCTGATGGAGATGACCGACCTGGGCCCCTACATGGCGCGGCCGGCCGGCAAGCTGTCGGGCGGCATGAAGCAGAAGCTGGGGCTGGCCTGCACGCTGGTGCGCTCGCCCGAACTGCTGCTGCTGGACGAGCCCACGGTGGGCGTGGACCCGCTGTCGCGCCGCGAGCTGTGGGACATCGTGACCCGGCTGGTGGACGACGAGGGCCTGTCGGTGGTGGTCAGCACGGCCTACCTGGACGAGGCCGAGCGCTGCGCGCGCGTCTTCGTGCTGCACGCGGGGCGGCTGGTCGCCGCCGGCGCGCCGCAGGACATCCGCGGGCATGCCGAAGGCCTGTGCCACGTGGCCGAGCCGCCGGCGGGCGAGCCCGCGCGCCTGTTGCAGGCGCGGCTGCTGCAGGCCGGCGGCGCCATCGTCGACGCCGTGCCGCAGGGCGGGCGGGTGCGCTACGTGCGCGACCGGCATGCCGGCGAGCCGGCCGTGCGGGCAGCGCTGGGCGGCCAGCCGTCCGAGCCCGTCCCGGCGGCGCTGGAGGACGGCTTCATGGTGCTGCTGCGCGGGCAGGAGCGCGGCGGGGCGGCGCAGGCCGCGGACACAGCCTGGCCGGCATCGTTCCGGCCGGTCGGGCGCGAGGCACTGTCTCCGGCATCGCCCGGCCGGGCGGACGACGCCGCCGCGCCCGGCGACGACATCGTGATCGACGTGCGCGACCTGGTGCGCCGCTTCGGCGACTTCACGGCGGTGGCCCGCACCACCTTTTCCGTGCGCCGTGGCGAGATATTCGGCCTGCTCGGCCCCAACGGGGCGGGCAAGACCACCACCTTCCGCATGCTGTGCGGGCTGCTGCCGGCCTCCGGCGGCTCGTTGCGCGTGGCCGGCGTGGACTTGCGCCGGGCGCGCGCGCAGGCCCGCGCCCGCGTCGGCTACGTGGCGCAGAAGTTCTCGCTCTACGCCAGCCTGACCGTGCGCGAGAACCTGGAATTCTTCGCCGGCGCCTACGGCTTGCGCGGCGATCGGCTGCATGCCCGCATGCGCGCCGTGCTGTCCGAGTTCGGCCTGGCCGGCCATGAGGACCGGCCCAGCGGCCAGCTGCCGGGCGGCTACCGCCAGCGCCTGGCCATGGCCGCCGGGCTGCTGCACGAGCCCGACATCCTGTTCCTGGACGAGCCCACCAGCGGCGCCGATCCGCTGGCCCGGCGCGAGTTCTGGCTGCGCATCACCGGGCTGGCCGCGCAGGGCACCACCATCGTCGTCACGACCCATTTCATGGAAGAGGCCGAATACTGCGACCGCATCCTGATCCAGGACGCCGGCCAGGTGCTGGCCATCGGCACGCCCCGGCAGGTGCGCGACCAGGCCGGCGGCAGCGGCAGCATGGAGGAAGCCTTCATCGCCATCGTCGAGCAGGCCAGGCGGGCGCAGCGGCCCGAAGCTGCGCCCACGCCGGGCGGGGCGGGATCGGCGGCCGCGGCCGTGCCGGGGGAGGCGCCGTGATCCACGCTTGCGCCGGCGGCTTCGGCCCGCGCCTGCTGTCGCTGATCCGCAAGGAGTTCCGCCAGCTGCTGCGCGACCGCAGCAACCTGGCCATGGGCCTGCTGCTGCCGGTGGTGCTGATCTTCATCTTCGGCTATGGCCTGTCGCTGGACGTGCGCGACGCGCCGGTGGCTGTGGTGCTGGAGGACCGCTCGCCCGCCGCCGCCGACGTGCTGGCGGGCCTGGGCCGCACGCAATACCTGGCGCCGGTGGCCGCCGGCTCCATGCGAGAGGCCGAGCGCATGATGCTGGACCACCAGGTGGACGCCATCGTGCGCGTGCCGGGCGACTTCTCGCCGCGCCTGGCCGAGGGCCGCGCGCGGGTGCAGGTCATCGTCCACGGCGGCGACGCCGCGCGCGCGATCACCCTGCGCGGCTACCTGACGGCGGCGCTGGGCCAGTGGGCAGTGCGCGCGGCCGACCGCGGGGATGCCGGGGCGGCTGCTTCGACGGCGACGGGCGGCGGGGCGGGCGCCGTCGCGGTCCAGGAGCGCATGTGGTTCAACGCCGCCAACAGCAGCACCTGGTACCTGGTGCCGGGCCTGATCGTGCTCATCATGACGCTGGTGGGCGCCTTCCTGACCGCCATGGTGATGGCGCGCGAATGGGAGCGCGGTACGCTGGAGGCGCTGTTCGTCACGCCGGTGCGGCCGGCCGAGATCCTCATCGCCAAGATCGTGCCTTACTTCGCGGTGGGCGTGGTGGGGCTGGCGCTGTGCCTGCTGGCGGCGCGGCTGCTGTTTCGCGTGCCGATGCACGGCTCGTTCGCGCTGGTGGTGGCGGGCTCGGTGCTCTATCTGCTGGTCGCGCTGGGGCTGGGCCTGCTCATTTCCGCGGTCACGCGCAACCAGTTCATGGCCAGCCAGGTGGCGCTGCTGGCCAGCTTCATGCCGTCGATGATGCTGTCGGGCTTCCTGTTCGACCTGCGCAATGTGCCGGACGTCATCCGCTGGATCGGCCAGGCGCTGCCGGCCACCTACTTCATGGAGCTGATACGCACGCTGTTCCTGGCCGGCAACGTCTGGCCGCTGGTGCTCAAGGACTGCGCGGTGCTGGCGGCCTATGCCGTCGCGCTGCTGGCGGCTGCGCGCCTGGCCACGCGCAAGCGACTGGATTGAGCGAGGCCCGGCATGAATACGGAAGAGGGCCGGAGCGAACGAACATGATGGACGCCATCCACCGCATCGCCATCCTGTGCCGCAAGGAGCTGCTGGCCATCCTGAAGGACCGCGCCAGCCGTTTCGTGCTGGTCGTGCCCGCGCTGGTGCAGAGCGTGCTGTTCGGCTACGCGGCCACCTTCGACCTGAACGACGTGCGCTACGCGCTGCTGGACCAGAGCCGCGGCGCGCTGTCGGCCGGGCTGGTCGCGCGGCTGGACGGCACCGGCGTGTTCCACCGCGCCGCCACGCTGGACAGCCCGGCGCAGATCGCCGGCGTGATCGACCGGCAGCAGGCGCTGATGGTGCTGCACCTGCCGCCCGACTTCGACAGGCGGCTGAGCGCCGGCGACAGCGCCCCGGCGCAGCTCATCCTGGACGCGCGCAACGCCAACACCGCAGGGACCGCGGCCGGCTACGTGAACGCCATCGTCGAGGCCTACAACGCCGAGCTGCGCGCCGGGCGGGGCGCGGCCGCCGCGCCGCCCGTCACGGTGGACGCGCGCGCCTGGTACAACCCCAACCTGGAGACCCGCTGGAACCTCATGCCGGGCATGATCGCCGCGCTGAGCATGCTGCAGACGCTGCTGCTGTCGGCCCTGTCGGTGGCGCGCGAGCGCGAGCAGGGCACCTTCGACCAGTTGCTGGTGACGCCGCTGTCGCCCATGGAGATCATGGCCGGCAAAGCCCTGCCGCCCATGCTGGTGGGGCTGGTGCAGTCCTCCCTGGTGCTGGCGGTGACGCGCTTCTGGTTCGGCATCCCCATGGCGGGCTCGCTGCCGGTGCTGTACGCGGGTCTGGCGCTGTTCACGCTGGCCAGCGTCGGCCTGGGGCTGGCGGTGTCGGCGCTGTCGGCCCACATGCAGCAGGCGATGCTCTATACCTTCGTGCTGATCATGCCCATGATGCTGCTGTCCGGCCTGGCCACGCCGATCGCCAACATGCCGCCGGCGCTGCAGGCGCTGACCCTGGCCAACCCGCTGCGCTACGCCATCGACCTGGTGCGGCGCGTCTACCTGGAAGGGGTGGGGCTGCAGACGGTGGCCTTCGACCTGCTGCCGCTGGCGGCGATCGCGGCCGTGACCCTGCCGCTGGCGGCCTGGCTGTTCCGCCACCGCTTGGCATGAGACCGCCTGTGTCAGCAGATACGAGATCGCGACGGACATTCCATGAAGCCTTTGCCTGACAAACCTTTGCCCGATATGCCGCCGGCTGCCCTGTGGGCGGCCGTCCTTTCCGCAGCCCTGCTGGCCGGCTGCGCCGTGGGCCCGGATTTCCGGCCGCCGGAGCAGGCGGCGCCGGCCGACTGGAGCGGCTGGCACGGCGGCTCGGGCGAGTTGCTGGACCCGGAACTGCGGGGCGCCGCGGCGCGCGCCGACGGCGACGAGCCCTGGTGGCGGGCCTGGCGCGATCCCGCGCTGGATGCGCTGATGCAGCGTGCCCAGGAGGCCAACCAGGACCTGCAGCAGGCGGCGCTGCGCTACGCCCAGAGCCGCATGGCGCGGATCGCGGCCGCCGCCCAGCGCGGCCCGCAGGCCGACGCGCAAGCGGGCGCCTCGCGCCAGCGGCAGAGCGAATACGGCGCCGGCGTGCGCATGACCGAGGCCATGGACCCGGCCAGCCGCGAGCGGCTGGTGGAGGTCCTGAGCGACCCCTACGCCCTGTACCAGGCCGGTTTCGACGCCTCGTGGGAGCTGGACCTGTGGGGCAGGGTGCGGCGCGTGGTGGAGTCGGCCGACGCCCAGGTGCAGGCCTCGGCCGCGGCGCTGGCCGACGTGCGGCGCAACGTGCTGGGCGAGGCGGCGCGCGGCTACTTCGAGCTGCGCGGCGTGCAGCGGCAATTGCGCCTGCTGCGCGCCGACATCGCCGCCGGCGAGGAGACGCTGGCGCTGGTCCAGGCGCGCGCGGCCGGCGGCCTGACGGACCAGCTCGACGTGATCCGCCAGCGCACGCAGCTGGCCGACCTGCGCGCCCGCCTGCCCGGGCTGCTGGAGCAGGAGACCCGCCTGCGCAACGCCGTCGCCGCCCTGGCCGGCGAGCGGCCGGGCGCGCTGCAGGATCTGCTGGACGCGCCGCCGCCGGCCGCGGCGGCCGGGCAGGCGGGCGGCCGGTCCGCCGCCGCCCCTGCCACGGCCGGCGCGGCTGGCGCGACGGATACGGGCGACGCCATCGACCCGGCCGGCCCGCTGCCCGACCTGTCGCTGGGCGTGCCCTCGGAGCTGGCCGGCCGCCGCCCCGACATCCGGGCCGCCCTGGCGCGCCTGCACGCGGCCACGGCCGAGGTCGGCGTGGCCGAGGCCGACCTGTATCCGCGCATCGTCCTGGGCGCCGGCTTCGGCTTCGAGTCCTACCGGGGCGAGCGCTTCGGCGACTGGGGCAGCCGGCAGTGGTCGGTCGGCCCCAGCCTGAGCCTGCCGGTGTTCGACCGCGGCCGGCGCCGCGCCACCGTCGTGCTGCGCGAGCTGCAGCAGCAGGAAGCGGCCGTTGCCTACCAGCAGACCGTGCTGCGCGCCTGGCACGAGGTCGACGACGCGCTGACCGGCTACAGCGCCGAGCGGCGCCGCCACGCCGAGCTGGCCGCCAAGGCGCGCGACAGCCGCGACGCCTACGAGCTGGCGCGGGCGCGCTACGAGGCGGGCATGACCGACTTCCTGGTCCAGCTCGACGCCTGGCGGGCCCTGCTGCAGGCTCGCCGCGAATACGCCGACAGCGGCGCCCGCCTGGCGGTGCAGTGGGTGGCGGTGCGCAAGGCCCTGGGCTGGGCCGACCCGGCGGCGCCCGGCCCGGCGCTTTGACCTAAAATCCCGGCCTTGTCCGCGACCTCCGCGGCCGCACCCGTTTCAAGAGGCCATTCTTGGCTGCCAGCAAATCGACCCTGCCCGCGCTGGTGCTGGGCGCCATAGGCATCGTCTACGGCGACATCGGCACCAGCGTGCTGTACGCGCTGAAGGAAGTCTTCGCCGCCGGCCACGTGCCTTTCACTGCGCACAACGTCTACGGCATCCTGTCCCTGCTGTTCTGGACGCTGACCGTCATCGTCTCGTTCAAGTACGTGCTGCTGGTGCTGCGCGCCGACAACAACGGCGAGGGCGGCATGGTGGCCATGCTGGCGCTGGCCTCCGACGCGGTGCGCAGCCACCCCAGGACGCGCGCCGCGCTGCTGGCGGTGGGCATCTTCGGCACGGCGCTGTTCTACGGCGACGGGGTCATCACCCCGGCCATCTCGGTGCTGTCGGCCGTCGAGGGCCTGGAGCTGGCCACGCCCGCCTTCCGGCCCTACGCCATCCCCCTGACGCTGGCCGTGCTGCTGGGCCTGTTCCTGGTGCAGCGCCACGGCACCGGCGGCATCGCCCGCTATTTCGGGCCGATCACGCTGCTGTGGTTCGCCGCCATCGCCGCGCTGGGCGCGCACGAGATCGCCGGCCATCCAGCGGTGCTGCGCGCGCTGGACCCGCGCTACGCGCTGTCCTTCATCGCCGCCCAGCCCGGCATCGCCTTCCTGGCGCTCAGCGCCCTGGTGCTGTGCGTGACCGGGGCGGAGGCGCTCTACGCCGACATGGGCCACTTCGGCCGGCGGCCCATCCGCGTGGCCTGGTTCGCCGTCGTCATGCCCGCGCTGGTGCTTAATTACTTCGGCCAGGGCGCGCTGCTGCTGCGCGACCCGCAGGCGCTGCGCAACCCCTTCTTCCTGCTGGCCCCGCAGTGGCTGCTGCTGCCCATGGTGGCGCTGGCCACGCTGGCGACCATCATCGCCTCGCAGGCGCTGATCTCGGGCGCCTTCAGCGTGACCAAGCAGGTCATCCAGCTGGGCTACCTGCCCAGGCTGCGCATCCTGCACACCAGCGCCGAGCAGATCGGCCAGGTCTACATCCCCTTCGTCAACTGGGCGCTGTTCGCGGCCATCGCCATGGCGGTGGTCACCTTCAAGACCTCGGGCGCGCTGGCCTCGGCCTACGGCATCGCGGTGTGCGGGCTGATGCTCATCACCACCATGCTGACCTTCTTCGTGATCCGCCGCAAATGGCGGCTGCCCATCCTGGTCTGCGTGGGCGCCACGGGCTTCTTCTTCCTGGTGGACCTGGCCTTCCTGCTGTCGGCGCTGCTGAAGTTCCTGAGCGGCGGCTGGTTCCCCATCGCCGTGGCCCTGGCGCTCTTCATGGCCATGATGACCTGGCGCGAGGGCTACCGGACGCTGGCGCGCAAGCGGCGCGAGATGGCGGTGGACCTGGCGCCCTTCATCGAGTCGGTGTTCCTGGACCCGCCCGCGCGCGTGCCGGGCACGGCGGTGTTCCTGACCGAGGAGCCCGACAAGGTGCCGGCCACGCTGCTGCACAACCTCAAGCACAACAAGGTGCTGCACGAGCACAACCTGTTCGTCACCCTGCGCTACCACGAGCGCCCCTGGATAGGGCTGGACGAGCGCTGCGAAGTCGCCAGCCTGGGCCGCCACTGCTGGGCCGTGACGCTGCACTACGGCTTCAAGAACGACCCGGACGTGCCGCTGGCGCTGGAGAACATCCGCGGCCGCGGCTTCGAGGTCGAGCGCATGAGCACCAGCTATTTCGTCGGCCGCGACCACGTGGCGGCCGTGCCCCAGCGCGGCGGCATGCCGTTCTGGCGCAAGAAGCTGTTCGCCCAGATGCACCGCAACGCGGGCGCGGTGTCGGACTTCCTGAACCTGCCGGCCAATGCCGTGGTGGAGCTGGGCGCCAAGGTCGAGGTCTAGGCCTGGTCCGCCGCGCCCGCCCGGTTGCGGCTGCCCGCCGGGGGGCTAGGAGCGCGACCGCCGCCGGTACTCCGTGGGCGAGCAGCCCGTCCAGCGCTTGACCGCGCGCTGCAGCGTGCGCGCGTCGGCGAAGCCGCATTCCAGGGCGATTTCCTGCACCGAGCGCGACGAATGCGTGATCAGCGACAGCGCGCGCGCCCTGCGCTGCTCGGCCTGCAGGGACGCGTAGCTCTGGCCCAGCGCCGCCAGCCGGCGGCGCAGTGTGCGCTCGCTGGTGTGCAGCGAGGCGGCCAGCTCGGCCAGCGGGGGAGGGCCGGCCAGGTTGCGCCGTATCGCCAGCACGACCGCGGCCTGCAGCTCGGACATCGCCGCGTCCTCTTCGGTCGCCGGCGCGAGCTGGCGCCGCACCTCCCGCATCACGCGCGCGTCGGCGGTGCGCACCGCATAGGGCTCGGCCGGGAAATACACCCGGTTCTCCACCTGGCCGAAGCGCACCGGGCAGCGGAACACGTCCTCGTAGACCGCGCCGTGCACCGGCCGCTCGATGACCAGGTCCACCTGGCGCGGGTTGAAGTGCGGGCCGACCACCTGGCGGCAGATCTGCACCAGGGCCGTGAAGGTCTCGTCCACCAGGAAGGCCGCCACGTCCTTGTCGTGGAAATGCGCCTGGCCGACCAGGCAGAAGTGCTGGCCGCGCTCCTCGCCGCGCAGCACCGGCAGCCGGCCGGCGGCGCGCTGGAAGGCGATGGCGAACTCCAGCAGCTCGCGCGAGCTGGCGCTGGCCATGAAGCCCAGGCAGGCCAGCCCCCAGGACACCATGTTGACGCTGGCGCCGAACTGCAGGCCCAGCGCGGGGCTGCGCAGGCGCATCAGCACGCGCCGTATCAATTGCGCGCACTGGGCGTGCGAGACGCGGAACCCCAGGCTTTCCAGGTCGTCCGGCACGAAGCCCAGGCCCTGGCACAGGGCGGCCGTGTCCAGGCCGGCGCGCGCGCATTCGCGCAGGATGTGGCGCAGGGTGATGGGACAGAGGCCGGTGTTTTCATCCGGCGGCAATGAGCGCTGCATGTTAGGAATTGATAGTTTTTCGGACAAAACCTATCACAATGGCCGCCCGCATGCCACTCTTTGGCCGCGCGAGCCGCAATGCGGGGGAAGGGGATGCCGTTAAAGCTGACAAACCCGCGCCGCCGGGCGCCCGGCCGATCTTCGGCAGGCGCAGGCGGCCAGCTTCACGCGAAGAACCGGCCATGACTCTCGCCCGCCTTGCGCTGCATTTGCTGCTGTCCCGCCCGCTGCTGGGCGTCCTGGGAGGGCTGGCCGCGGCGGCGTTCTCCGGCTGGAGCCCGGCAGGGCTGGCGGCCGGGGCGGCGCTGGCGGCCGCCGGCCTGCTGGCCGGCTACGCCGCCCGGCGCGCGGCCGCCGGGCAGGGCGGCGAGGAAGCCGGCATCGCCCGCCACGTCGACGGCCTGCAGGCCTTCAGCGCCCGGCTGGCGCCGGTGTGGTCGGGCCAGATCGAATCCTCGCGCAGCCAGATGGAAGAGGCCGTCACCGCGCTGACCCTGCGCTTCGGCGAGATCGCCGTGCGCCTGGACCAGGCGCTGCGCCTGTCGGTGGGCGCCGGCGGCCCCGGCGGCGAGACCGCCGCGGCCGTGTCCGAGCGCAGCCGGCGCCAGCTCGACGGCGTGCTGCAGCTGCTGCGCGCCAGCATGCGCACCAAGGCCGAGATGCTGGCCAAGGTGCAGGGCCTGCAAGGCTTCGTCGACGAATTGCAGGACATGGTGGCGGCCATCGCCCAGGTCACCCAGCAGACCAATCTGCTGGCCATCAACGCCACCATCGAGGCGGCGCACGCCGGCAGCCTGGGCCGCGGCTTCGCCACGGTGGCCCAGGAGGTGCGCGCGCTGTCCAAGCAGTCCGGCGACACGGGCGCGCGCATCGCCGAGAAGATCGATTCGATCGGCTCGGCCATCGTCGCCACCTGCTCGGCGGCCGAGGAATCGACCCGCCGCGAGCAGGAGGCCATCGCCGCCTCGGAGGCCGCGATCCGCCAGGTCCTGGACGGCTTCAGCGGCTTCGCCGAGGCCATGTCGGGCACCACCGAGCTGCTGCGCGAGGAAAGCCAGGGCATCAAGGCCGAGGTCGACCAGGCGCTGGTGCAGCTGCAGTTCCAGGACCGCGTCAGCCAGGTGATGAGCCACGTGCGGCTGAACATCGAGCGGCTGCCGGCCTTCGTCCAGGACTACGCCGCGCGTTGCCTGGAGGCGGGCGAGCTGCTCGACCTGACGGCCGACGGCCTGCTCGCCGAGCTGGAGCGCACCTACGCGATGGCCGGCGAGCGCGACATCCATCGCGGCGGCCGGCCGGCGGCCCCGCAGCCGGAACCGGAAGGGCAGATCACTTTCTTCTGAGGACAGCCATGGCAAAGACCATTCTCATCGTGGACGATTCGGCGTCCGTGCGCCAGGTCGTCGGCATCGCGCTGCGCGGCGCGGGCTACGAAGTCATCGAGGGACGCGACGGCCAGGACGCGCTGAACCAGCTGCGCGGCCAGAAGGTGCACCTGATCATCAGCGACGTGAACATGCCCAACATGGACGGCATCGCCTTCCTGAAGAGCGTCAAGCAGATGCCGGCCTACCGCTTCACGCCGGTCATCATGCTGACCACCGAAAGCCAGGAAGAGAAAAAGCGCGAGGGCCAGCAGGCGGGCGCCAAGGCCTGGGTGGTCAAGCCCTTCCAGCCGACGCAGCTGCTGGGCGCGGTCGAAAAGCTGGTGCTGCCATGAGCCGGGCCGCCGGGGCGGGCGGCCGGAGGGCGGCCCGGTGAACCGCGCGCATGCATTGCGCATCGAGGGCGAGCTGACCATCTACTGCGCGCAGGATGTGCGCCAGCGCCTGGTGCAGGCCCTGGCGGCCCTGGAGGCGGGCGACGCACCGGCGCTGGAGGTCGACCTGTCGGCCGTGTCCGAGGCCGACACGGCCGGCATGCAGCTCCTGATGGCGGCCCGCCGGCACGCCCGCGCGCGCGGCCGGGACCTGCGCCTGTCGGCCTGCAGCGCCGCGGCGGCCGAGGTCATCGGCCTGCTCGGCCTGGGCCCGTACTTCGACCTGCCCGCGGCCGGGCAGGGCGACGCGGGCGGCGCGCCGGCATGAGGCGGCGGGGCAAGCCCACCGGAAAGCGGAGAGAACCATGAACCTGGACCAGGCCCTGCAAACCTTCATCGCCGAGAGCCGCGAGCTGCTGGCCGAGATGGAGTCGGCGCTGCTCAACGTGCAGGACTCGCCCGACCGCGGCGCGGCGATCAACGCGGTGTTCCGCGCCGCGCACACCATCAAGGGCTCGGCCGGCCTGTTCGGGCTGGATGACATCGTCGACTTCACCCACGTGGTCGAAAGCGTGCTGGAGCGCGTGCGCGAGGGCAGCGTCGAGATCGACGGCGACCTGGTGGCGCTGATGCTGGCCTGCGGCGACTACATCGGCCGGCTGGTGGAACTGACCGCCCGGGGCGGCGGCGAGCCCGACGAGGAGCTGGGCGACGAGGCGGCCATGCTGCTGGCCCAGCTGTCGGTGCACCTGGGCGCGCCGATCGCGCCCATGCGCGCCCAGGCCGCCGCCGCGCCGTCCGCGCCGCGCGCGGACCGCTCCGGCGACGGGCAGGGCGCGGGCGCCGACCACTGGCACATTTCGCTGCGCTTCCACGAGGGCGTGCTGCGCAACGGCATGGACCCGCTGTCCTTCCTGCGCTACCTGCAGCGCCTGGGCCGCATCACCGGCGTGGCCTGCCACGCCGGGCGGCTGCCGGCGCTGGACGAGATGGACCCGGAGGCCTGCTACCTGGGCTTCGAGATCGGCCTGGACAGCCCGGCCGACAAGGCCACCATAGAAAGCACCTTCGAGTTCGTGATCGACGACTGCACGGTGCGCATCCTGCCCCCGCGCAGCCGCATCTCCGAATACGTCGCGATGATCCAGGACCTGGGCGAGGAGCCTGCGCTGCTGGGCGAAATGCTGGTGCGCTGCGGCACGCTGACCCCGCGCGAGCTGGACGAGGCGCTGGCCGCGCAGCGGCAGGCGCAGCAGGCCGCGCCGCTGGGCGAGATCCTGATCGGGCAGCGCAGCGTGGCCCCGCCGGTGGTGGACGCGGCGCTGTCCAAGCAGCGCCAGGTCAAGGAGCAGAAGGCCCAGGACGGCCAGTCCCTGCGCATCGACGCGGCCAAGCTGGACCACCTGATCGACCTGGTGGGCGAGCTCATCACCGCCGCGGCCGGCGCCAGCCTGGCCGCCAGCCGCAGCGGCAACGCCGACCTGCAGGAATGCAGCGCCCAGGTCGAAAGCCTGGTCGAATCGGTGCGCCACAGCACGCTGCAGCTGCGCATGGTGCGCATCGGCGCCACCTTCAACCGCTTCCGGCGCGTGGTGCACGATGTGTCGCGCTCGCTGGGCAAGCCGGTCGAGCTGGTCGTGCGCGGCGAGGACACCGAGCTGGACAAGACCGTGGTGGAGAAGATCGGCGACCCGCTCACCCACCTGGTGCGCAACGCCATGGACCACGGCATCGAGCCGCCCGAGGTGCGCGCCGCGCGCGGCAAGCCGGCCCAGGGCACGATCACGCTGGACGCCCGGCACGACTCCGGCCACATCGTCATCGAGGTCGGCGACGACGGCGGCGGGCTGGACCGCGAGCGCATCCTGGCCAAGGCGATCGAGCGCGGCATCGTCGAATCCGGCCGCGACATGAGCGACGCCGAGGTCTACGCGCTGATCTTCGAGCCGGGCTTTTCCACCGCCGCCCAGGTCACCGACCTGTCGGGCCGCGGCGTGGGCATGGACGTGGTCAAGCGCAACATCGAGGCGCTGCGCGGCAGCGTGCAGGTGGCCAGCCGGCCGCAGGCGGGCGCCACCGTCACCGTGCGCCTGCCGCTGACGCTGGCGATCATCGACGGCTTCCAGGTGGGCGTGGGCGGCTCGCGCTTCGTGCTGCCGCTGGACATGGTCGACGAATGCGTGGCCTGCACGGCCGCGGCCGGCCACAGCTACATGGACCTGCGCGGCAAGGTGCTGCCCTTCATCCGCCTGCGCGGCATGTTCGACCTGCCGGGCGCGCCCGGCGCGCGCGAGAACATCGTCGTGGTGCGCCACGGCGGCCGGCGCATCGGCCTGGTGGTCGACTCGCTGCTGGGCGAGACGCAGGTGGTCATCAAGCCGCTGTCGCGCATCTTCGCGCGCATCCGCGGCATCGCCGGCTCCAGCATCCTGGGCAGCGGCGAGGTGGCCCTGATCCTGGACGTCCCGGCCCTGATGGAGCACGCGGCCGAACCCGCCGGCGGCGCGCCCGCGGGCCGGGCCGCCCCGACTTCCGCGTGACCGCCCGACCCGGCGCGGGCACGCCACCCAACGACTGGCGATCAATCAACAAGGAGTAGAGCATGTTCGGGAATATGAAGGTGGCCACCCGGCTGGCGCTGGGCTTCGGCATCGTGATCGTCCTGCTGTTCGTGCTGTCGGCGGTCAGCATCACGCGGCTCGAGACGGTCAACGACTCCTTGACGGAACTGGCCGACGACCGCTACCCCAAGACGGTGATGACCAACGACGTGCTGGAGCGCTCGCTGGACGACGGCCGCCAGCTGCGCTCCATCCTGCTGGCCTACGACGCGGCCGAGGCCGGCCAGTACAAGAAGCGCATCGCCGAGAACTTCGCCGCCAGCATGGCCGACCTGAAGACGCTGGAGTCGTCCATCGCCACCGACAAGGGGCGCGCGCTGCTGCAGGCCGTGGCCGACCGGCGCGTGGCGCTGGAGAAGCATTTCGAGCCCTTCTACGCCATGGCCGACGCCGACCGGGGCAGGGCGCAGGAATACCTGAAGAGCGAGGTGCTGCCCGCCAACACGGCGCTGGAAACGGCGCTGCGCGCGCTGGTCGACTACCAGGGCGAGCTGATGCACGAATCGGCCCTGCGCGGCGACGAGATCTACGCCGAGACGCGCGTGCTGGTGGCCGGCCTGGCGCTGGGCGCGCTGGTGCTGGCCGTGATCGTGGCCTGGCTGATCACGCGCGGCCTGCTCCAGCTGCTGGGCGGCGAGCCGTCCTACGCGGCCGACGTGCTCAAGCAGGTGGCCGGCGGCGACCTGTCGGTCAAGGTGCAGACGAAGAAGGGCGACGAGCGCAGCATGATGGCCGCGGTGCGCGACATGGTGGGCCGGTTGTCCCAGGTGGTCACCGAGGTCAACAGCAGCGCCGAGGCCCTGGCCGGCGCGGCCGAGGAAGTCAGCGCCACCTCGCAGTCGCTCAGCCAGTCGGCCAGCGAGCAGGCCGCGGGCGTGGAGGAGACCAGCGCCTCGCTGGAGCAGATGACCGCCTCCATCGCCCAGAACACCGAGAACGCCAAGGTGACCGACGGCATGGCCACCAAGGCGGCGACCGAGGCGGCCGAGGGCGGCGAGGCGGTCAAGTCCACCGTCGCGGCCATGAAGCAGATCGCCCAGAAGATCGGCATCATCGACGACATCGCCTACCAGACCAACCTGCTGGCGCTGAACGCGGCCATCGAGGCCGCGCGCGCCGGCGAGCACGGCAAGGGCTTCGCGGTGGTGGCCGCCGAAGTCCGCAAGCTGGCCGAGCGCAGCCAGGTGGCGGCCCAGGAGATCGGCGAAGTGGCCGGCTCCAGCGTGGACCTGGCCGAGCGCGCCGGCCTGCTGCTCGAAGAGATGGTGCCCAACATCCGCAAGACCTCCGAGCTGGTGCAGGAGATCACCGCCGCCTCCGAAGAACAGTCCTCCGGCGTGGGCCAGATCAACGCGGCCGTGGTGCAGCTCAGCCAGGCCACCCAGCAGAACGCCTCCAGCTCGGAAGAGCTGGCCGCGACCGCCGAGGAAATGAGCTCGCAGGCCGAGCAGCTGCAGCAGGCCATGGCCTACTTCAAGCTCGCCTCGGCCGCGCGCGGCGCGGCGCAGGCCCAGCGGCGCGCGGGATCGGGCGCGCCGCGGCCCGCCCCGCAGCCGGCGCGGACGGCCGAGCCGCCGGCGCCCGAGGGCGGCGCCAGGCTGGCCCTGGCCGGCATGGACGCGCCCGACGAATCCCAGTTCGCCCGCTACTGACCGCCCGACGGGGACCCGCCATGAATGCCCTGACTTCCGCAGACTCCCGCCCCGGCGGCGCGCCGGAACCGGCCCGCGGCGCCGAGCCTTCGCAGTACCTGACCTTCGCGCTGGGCGGCGAGATGTTCGCCATCGGCATCCTGTCGATCAAGGAGATCATCGAATACCAGGAAATGACCATCGTGCCCATGATGCCCGCCGCCGTGCGCGGGGTCATCAACCTGCGCGGCGCGGTGGTGCCGGTCATGGACCTGCAGGCGCGCTTCGGGCGCGAGCCCGCGCCGGTGACCAAGCGCACCTGCATCGTCATCGTCGAGATCGAGGACGCCGAGGGCGGCCAGCAGGTGCTGGGCGTGATCGTCGATTCGGTCAGCGAGGTGCTGGAGATCGCCGCCGCCGACATCGAGCCGCCGCCGGCCTTCGGGGTGGGCGTGCGCACCGACTTCATCTCGGGCGTGGGCAAGGTGCGCGGCCGCTTCGTCATCCTGCTGGCGGTCAACCGCGCCCTGTCGCTGGACGCGCTGGAGCAGATCCAGGAGCGCCTGCACGAAGAGGCAGGCGCGGCCGCCGGCGCCTGAGCGTCCCGCGCCAGCCATGGCCCCGATCGCCGGACTCCAGCCCATCGCCTCGCTGCTCGTGGTCGACGACAGCGCGGCGCAGCGCGAGCACGCCGCGGGGCTGTGCCGCGCCCTGGGCGTGGCGGCGGTGCACCAGGCCGGCGGCGCGGCCCAGGCGCTGGCGCTGCTGGACAGCCTGAGCCCGCCGCCCTCGGCGATGATCGTCGACATCGAAATGCCCGGCATGGACGGCGTGGAGCTGCTCGAAGCCCTGCGCATCCGCAACATCGAGCTGGACCTGATCGTGGCCTCCGGCCGCGAAAGCGCCTTGATCGATTCGGTGCTGGCCATAGGCGCGGGCATGGGCCTGAACATGCTGGCCGGCCTGGAAAAGCCGCTGACCCTGGAGGCCCTGCGCCACGCCTTGAGCGGCCAGGGCTCGCGCCTGCGCAAGCGCGCCGGGGCGCCCGGGCCGGCGGCGGGCGCCCCGGCCGCGGCGCCCGGGGCGCCGGCCATCGCGCCGGGCACCCTGGAGCAGGCCCTGGCCTGCAACCAGATATCGGTGCTGTACCAGCCCAAGGTGGACATCCGCACCGGCCTGGCGCGCGGCGTGGAGGCGCTGGCGCGCTGGACCTGCCCGCAGCGCGGCGAGATCCCGCCGGCGCGCTTCATCGCCCTGGCCGAGCAGTACGGCCTGATCCAGCCGCTGACCTTCGGGGTGATGGAGCAGGCGCTGCGGCAGGCGGCGCGCTGGAACAGCCGCGGCCTGCGCCTGACCATGGCCGTCAACCTGTCGCCGCTGCTGCTGGACTGGCCCGGCCTGGCGCGCGACATCGTCGCGCTGGTCGAGCGCCACGGCATCCCCGCCGAGCAGGTCAACTTCGAGATCACCGAAAGCTCGCTGGTCGAGACCCGGGGCGGGGCGCGCGGCCTGCTGGCGCGCCTGCGCCTGCGCGGCTTCGGCCTGTCCATCGACGACTACGGCACGGGCTTTTCCTCGATGCAGCAGCTGGCCCGCGTGCCCTTCACCGAATTGAAGATAGACCGCGGCTTCGTGCATGGGTCGACCGAGCGCAAGAACCTGCGCGTCATGCTCAAGACCGCCATCGACATGGCCCGGCAGCTGGGCCTGGCCAGCACGGCAGAAGGCATAGAGACGCTGGAGGAATGGCGCCTGCTGCAGCAGCTGGGCTGCACGATGGGGCAGGGCTTCTTCATCGCCCGGCCCATGCCCGGCCCGGACGTGCCGGGCTGGCTCAGGCGGCACCGCGAGCGCGTGGACGACCTGCGCGCCCCGGACGCCGAGCGCGGCCAGGCGGCGCCGGCCTAGGACCCGTCCCGCACGGCAATCCGCCCATGTACGCCATCAGCGACCAGGAGTTCGCCCATTTCCAGCGCTTCATCTTCGAGGCGGCGGGCATCGCCCTGTCGCCGGCCAAGAAGGCATTGGTCAGCGGCCGGCTGTCCAAGCGCCTGCAGGCGCGCCGGCTTACCAGCTACGGCGACTATTTCGCCCTGCTCGAAAGCGGCCGCGAGGCGCAGGAAGTCCAGACCGCGATCGACCTGCTGACCACCAACGAGACCTATTTCTTCCGCGAGCCCCGGCACTTCGACCTGTTGCGCCGGCTCGCCGCCGAGCCGCCGCGCGACGGGCGCCGGGCGGGCCAGCCCTACCGCGCCTGGAGCGCGGCCAGCTCGACCGGCGAAGAGGCGTATTCCATCGCCATGGTGCTCAAGGACTGCCTGCAGGGCCGGCCCTTCGAGGTGGTGGGCACCGACATCAGCATGCGCGTGCTGCAGCGCGCGCGCACCGGCCACTACCCCGAGCAGCGCAGCCACCACATCCCGCAGGACTACCTCAAGCGCTACTGCCTGAAGGGCAGGGGCGAGCAGGCCGGCACGCTGCTGGTGGACCGCAGCATCCGCCGGCACGTCAGCTTCGCGCACGCCAACCTGAACGCGCCGCTGCCCGGCCTGGGCACGTTCGACGCCGTGTTCCTGCGCAACGTGATGATCTATTTCAGCGGCGTCACCAAGCAGGAGGTGCTTTCGCGCGTGGTGGCGCTGCTGCGCCCGGGCGGCTATTTGTTCGTCGGCCATTCGGAAAGCCTGCACGGCATGGCCGTGCCGGTCCAGGCGGTCGCGCCCTCGGTCTACCGCAGGCCCTAGGAGCCCCATGCCCGCCATCAAAGTCATGGTCGTGGACGATTCGGCCGTCGTGCGCCAGGTGCTGGCCGGCCTGCTCAATGAGGCGCCCGGCATCGAGGTGCTGCACGCCGTGGCCGACCCCATCCTGGCCATGGAGCGCCTGAAGCAGCCGCCCTGGCCGGACGTCATCGTCCTGGACATCGAAATGCCGCGCATGGACGGCTTGACCTTCCTGCGCCGGATCATGCAGGGCCGGCCCACGCCGGTGGTCATCTGTTCGACGCTGACCGAGCAGGGCGCGCGCACCACCGTGGAAGCCCTGGCGGCCGGCGCGGTGTCGGTGGTGGCCAAGCCGCGCCTGGGGCTCAAGCAGTTCCTGGCCGATTCGGCGGCCGAGCTGGTCGCCACCGTGCGGGCGGCCGCGCGCGCCCGGGTGCGGCGCCGGCCGGCCGCGCCCGCCCCGGCGCCCGCGCCGCGCTACGACGCCGACGCGGTGCTGCCCCGGGCGCCGGGCCTGCCCGCGCTGCAGACCACCGAGCGCGTGGTGGCCATCGGCACCTCCACCGGCGGCACCCAGGCGCTGGAGGAAGTGCTGACCGGCCTGCCGCGCGTCTGCCCCGGCCTGGTGATCGTGCAGCACATGCCGGAGAAGTTCACCGCCGCCTTCGCCGCGCGGCTCGACGGCATCTGCCGCATCGACGTGAAGGAGGCCGAGCCCAACGACCGGGTGCTGCCCGGGCGCGCGCTGATCGCCCCGGGCGGGCGCCACATGGCCTTGCGGCGCAGCGGCGCGCAGTATTACGTGGACGTGCTGGACGGCCCGCTGGTCAACCGCCACCGGCCCTCGGTGGACGTGCTGTTCCGCTCCGCGGCGCGGCACGCCGGGGCCAACGCCCTGGGCATCATCATGACCGGCATGGGCGACGACGGCGCGGCCGGCCTGCTGGAGATGCGCAACGCCGGCGCGCATACGCTGGCCCAGGACGAGGACAGCTGCGTGGTCTTCGGCATGCCCCGGGAGGCCATGCGGCGCGGCGCGGTCGAGCGCGTCGTGCCGCTGTCGGCGATCGGCCGGGAAATCCAGGCGGCGCTGGGGCGCCGGGAAAGCTTACGAACTGCTGAATAGGTAATCTGGATATCACAAGAATGTCGTTCTCCCGGCGTGCCGGGCTGGCTATCGTCCGCACTCGAGCCTGCGGCGCCGCCGGCGCCGCGCCGTTTTTCGGGAGTATCGGATCATGTCCCTACGCCGTCTGTCCGCTGTCGCGCTGGTCGCGTCCGCCGCGGCCGCCGGCCCCGCCTGGGGCCAGCACGCCAAGCACCTGGTCTCCACCGAATGGCTGGAGAAGAACCTGAACGACCCCAAGGTCCGCGTCGTCGAAGTCAGCGTCAACCCGGGCCTGTTCGAGCGCGGCCACATTCCCGGCGCGGCCAACGTCAACTGGCACACCGACCTGGTCGACGTGGTGTCGCGCGACATCGCGCCGCCCGAGCAGTTCCAGGCGCTGCTGCAGCGCTCGGGCATAGACGCCGACACCACCACCGTGCTGTACGGCGACAACAACAACTGGTTCGCCGCCTGGGGCGCCTGGGTGTTCGACATCTACGGCGTGGACAACGTCAAGCTGCTGGACGGCGGGCGCAAGAAGTGGGAGGCCGAAGGGCGGGCGCTGTCCAACAGCGCCACGATCCATTCGGCCGGCAACGCCCGGATCAAGCCCGCCAACACGGCGCTGCGCGCCAGGCTGCCCGACGTGCTGGCCGTGGCGCGCAAGGAAAAGGACGGCGTGCTGGTCGACATCCGCTCGGCCGACGAATACAACGGCAAGGTCTTCGCGCCCAACGGCGTGCCCGAGCTGGCCATCCGCGCCGGCCACGTCCCCGGGGCGGTCAACGTGACCTGGAGCAGGCTGGTCGCCGAGGACGGCACCTTCAAGCCGGCCGACGAGCTCAAGGCCATCTACCGGACGGCCGGCGTGGACGGCAGCAAGCCCATCATCACCTACTGCCGCATCGGCGAGCGCTCCAGCCACAGCTGGTTCGCGCTGAGCAAGCTGCTGGGCTACGAAGTGCGCAACTACGACGGGTCCTGGACCGAATACGGCAATAGCGTCGGCTCGCCCATCGACAACCCGGCCGGCACGGTCTGGGGCAAGACCTGAGCGCGGCGCCGTCCGTGGCGCCGGCAGCGACCCCGCGGTACGCCGTGGCCGCCCTGATCGCGGCGGCCGTCTTCGCTTTCGCCCGGCATCTCTCGGCCGTGCCGGGCGAAGGCCGCAGCCTGGCCTTTTCGCTGCTGCTGGGCGCGGCCTTCGGCATGGTGCTGCAGCGCTCGCGCTTCTGCTTCTACTGCATCGCGCGCGACTTCCTGCTCCGGCGCGAGACGGCCGGCCCGTTCGCCGTCCTGGCCGCGCTGGCGGCCGGCACCCTGGGCTACCACGCCCTGTTCGGCGCCTTCCTGCCCATACCCGGGGACACGCGCCTGCCGCCGGGCGCGCACATCGGTCCGGTCAGCCTGGCGCTGGTGGCGGGCGCCTTCGTATTCGGCCTGGGCATGGCCCTGTCGGGCTCCTGCATCAGCGCCCATCTCTACCGGCTGGGCGAGGGCTCGTTCGCTTCGATTTTCGCGCTGCTGGGCGCGGCGGCGGGCTTCGTTCTGGGCTTCCTGTCCTGGAATCCCCTGTACCTGGCGATGATCCAGCAGGCGCCTGTGCCCTGGCTGCCGCACTACCTGGGCTACGGCGGTTCGGCGCTGCTGCAGTGCGCGGCGCTGGGCGGCATCGCCATGTGGCTGGCGCGCGCCGGGCCATCCGCCGGCGCGGCCGCAGCCTCGCCGCCGACGCTGGGGCAGGCAATATTCCGGGACCGCTGGCCGCCAGCGGTGGGCGGCATCCTGGTCGGCTTCATAGGCGTGCTGGCCTATCTGCGGGTGGCGCCGCTGGGCGTCACCGCCGAACTGGGCAGCCTGGCGCGCACGGCCGCCTCGTCGGCGGGGTGGCTGCCGGCCCGGCTGGAAGGGCTGGACGGCTTCGCCGGCTGCGCCACCGCCGTCAAGCAGGCGCTCTGGTCCAACAACGGCGTCTTCGTCCTGGCGCTGGTGGCGGGCGCCTGGGCTTCGGCGCTGGGCGCCGGCGCCTTCCGCCCCCGATGGCCCTCGGCCGGCGGCATCGCGCGCAGCCTTGCGGGCGGAGTGCTGATGGGCTGGGGCGGGATGACCGCGCTGGGCTGCACGGTCGGCACGCTGCTCTCGGGCATCATGGCCGGGGCGCCGTCGGGCTGGGTGTTCGCCGCCGCCTGCCTGGCCGGCATCGCCGGCGCGCTGAAGGCCGGCGCCTGGCTGGGCCGCGCGATCAGGCCGGGTAGCCGACCGTCTGCGCCAGGCTGATGTGCTGGCGCGGGGGCAGCAGCACCTGGGCGAAATAGCCCTGGGCGCTCAGGTCCTCCTCGCCGACCTGGCCGGTATCGCGTAGAGCATGGCGCCACGCGGGTGGGCCCTGCTCACGCGGCCGACAGCTCCGTCAGCCGCGACGGGTTGCGGATTTCCAGGTGCTTGTGGCGCACGCTGACCGTGCCCTCGGCCTGCAGCCGCGCCAGGCTGCGGCTGACGGTCTCCAGCTTCATGCCCAGGTGGTTGCCGATGTCCTCGCGCGTCATGCGCAGGTGGAACTCGCGGCCCGAATAGCCGCGCGCTGCCAGCCGTCCGGAGAGGTCGGCCAGGAACACCGCCAGGCGGGAGTCGGCGTTCAGGCAGCCGACCGCCATCAGCAGCCGGCGCTCGCGCGTGATCTCGCCGGCGAACAGCCGGTTCAGGATGTCCTGCGCGCCGGCGTCCTGCCGGCAGCGCGCCAGGATGCCCGAGAAGGGGATGGCGCAGACCTGGCTGTCCTCCAGGGCGATGGCGTCGCAGCCGTGCTGGCCCGATTCGATGCCGTCCAGGCCCAGGAAGTCGCCGACGATGGGAAAGCCGGGTATCTGCTCGCGGCCCGAGGCGCTGGTCAGGCGCAGCTTGAAGCTGCCGCTGCAGATGCGGTAGAAATCGTGGAATTCGTCGCCGGCGCGGTACAGGGCGCTGCCGCGCGGCACCTTGCGGAACACGGGCACGGCGATGACCGCGCCGGGGTCCTGGCCGGGGTCGGACGGGCAGGCGCGCCGCACATTGCACAGGCGGCAGCGCGAGGCGTCCAGCCGGCACTCGGAGGCCGACGGGTTGGCGCGGGCGGCGGCGAAGCCGGGCGCGGGCGAGGAAGCGTCCGCGCGCGCGTCGGCGGACCGGTCGAGCCAGCGCACGGCGCGCTGGCCTGCGTGCATGGCGGAAATGGCGGCAGGGTCGGGCGCGTTCATGGCTGGCGCACCTTGCGCTGCGCGCCGCCGTGCGGGCGGGGCGGGGACAGGCTGGACGACAGGGGACGGGATCGGGCGAACCGGGACATGGCACTTCTCCAGTAGGTTGCGACAAGCGCGCCGGAACTGCAGGTCATGTCCGATATCTTCGATCCGCTGGTGCGCCGCAGCGTTGATCTGGGTCAAGGAAACCCCGCACTCCCGGGCCGGCGCCGGGCCGCCGACCGTCGCTGACCTGGGTCAAGCCGCCGCGCGCGGGCTGGCCCACACTGTCCTGCGACGCGCAAGCCGCCGCGCGCCGACGGCGGCAACCCAACCGAATCGAGGCGAACATGAAAGCACTCGTCTACCATGGGCCCGGCCAGATCTCGCTGGACGAGCGGCCCGTCCCGGAACTGTCCTTCGCCACCGACGCCATCGTGCGCATGCGCTGGAGCACCATCTGCGGCACCGACCTGCACATCGTCAAGGGCGACGTGCCCACCTGCGAGCCGGGCAGGGTGCTCGGCCACGAGGGCGTCGGCGTGGTGGAAAAGGTCGGCCCGTCGGTCACCGCCTTCGCGCCCGGCGACAAGGTGCTGATCTCCTGCATCACCGCCTGCGGCAAGTGCGAGGCCTGCCGCCGCGGCATGTATTCGCACTGCGCCGACGGCGGCTGGATACTGGGCAACCGCATCGACGGCACCCAGGCCGAATACGTCAGGATCCCGCACGCCGACACCAGCCTGTACCCGGTGCCCGCCGACGCCAGCGAGGAATCCCTGGTCATGCTGTCTGACGTGCTGCCCACCGGCTTCGAGTGCGGCGTGCTCAACGGCAAGGTCAGCCCCGGCTCGACGGTGGCCATCATCGGCGCCGGCCCCATCGGCCTGGCCAGCCTGCTGACCGCGCGCTTCTATTCGCCCTCCAGCCTGATCGTCATCGACCCCGACCCGCACCGGCTGGAAGTGGCGCGCCGCCTGGGCGCGACCCGCTGCGTGCCGAGCGACCGCGAGGACCCGGTGCAGGCCGTCATGCTGGAGACCGGCTACCTGGGCGCGGACCGCGTGATCGAGGCGGTGGGCATCCCGTCCACCTTCGAGCTGTGCCAGTCCGTGGTGGCCATCGGCGGCACCATCGCCAACGTCGGCGTGCACGGCGCGCCCGCGCCGCTGCACCTGGAAAAGCTCTGGGACCGCAACCTGACCATCACCACGCGGCTGGTCGATACGGTCAGCACGCCCATGCTGCTCAAGACCGTGCACGCCGGCACGCTGGACCCGCAGGTGCTGATCTCGCACCGCTTCGCGCTGGCCGAGACGCTGGACGCCTACGACGTGTTCACCCGCGCCGCGCAGACCCATGCGATCAAGCTGCTGATCGACTGCCGCAGCGACGCGGCGCAGTAGGGGCGGCGGCCCCGGCGCAGCCCAGCCGCCGGGGCTGCCGCGCCTAGGCCACTCGCAGACGGTCGTCGACGGAGGTCACGCCCTCCACCGACCACGCCGCCCGCTCGGCGGTGCTGCGCTCGTGCCAGCTGTGCACCGCGCCTTCCAGCACCACCTGGCCGTCGCGCACCTGCACCTGGATGCCGCCGGCGTCCACCTCGGCGCTGCGTCGCAGCGCCTTCTCGATATGCTGCTTGACGTCGGACGGGCTGATCCGCGGCCTGACCGAGATCATGTTGTTCACGCCCATCACGCCGGACAGCTTGAGCACCGCGTTGGCCGCCGCGGTCTTCTGGAAGAACCAGTCCACCGTGCCGGACAGGGTCACCCAGCCCTTCTGCACCTTGACCTGGACGGCCTCGTGCGGAACGGTCGTGTCCCAGGCCAGCACGCGCAGGGCGCGTTCGGCGATCTGGTCGTCGGCGACCTGCTCGTCGTTGGGGTAGCGGACCTCGATCTCCTGGGCGATGGCGCGCACGCCCTTGACCCGCTGGGTGGCGCGCTCGGCGATCAGCTTCTGGGCATAGCTGGGCACGTGGCCGCTGAGCGTCACGATGCCGTCGTCCACGGCCACGCCTATGCTGGCCGCATCCAGGCCCGGCTCGAAGTTCAGCTCGTCGATCACCCGGGCGCGCAGTTCGGTGTCTTTCATTTGCGATCTCCTTGAGAATCGGACACGCGGAACGGAACTCGGCCGTCCCGCAGCCCATTCTGCGAGCCGCGCGCCCCGCGGCGTTGACTTTGCTCAACGCCCGGCGGGAAAGGCGGGCCGCGGCCCTAGTGGGAAAAGAGCACCGGCGCGGTCATGGATGCCAGCATGGTGCGCGAGGCCCCGCCCATGACCCATTCGCGCGCCCGGCTGTGGCCGTACAGGCCCATCACGATCAGGTCGCAGCCGTGGTCCGCCGCCGCGTTCAGGATGGAATTGCCCATGCCCACGCCCTGCGTGTCGCGCGTCTCGACCTTGGGCGCCGCGTAGCCGTGGGCCAGGAAATAGGCCTGCAGGTCGCCTTCCACCGTCTGCCGGCGGCGCAGCTCGACCGAGGACGGGTCCAGCGTCAGCGCCACCACCGACTCCGCGCGCGTCAGGAAGGGCGCCGCGTCGGCCAGCGCCCGGGCCGCCTCGCGGCCGTGGTCCCAGCAGAACAGGATGCGCCTGCCGATGCGGGGGAACTCGCCGGCGTTGGGCACCACCAGGACGGGGCGGCCCGACGTCATGATGATGGAGGCCGTCAGGTGCGGCGCGATGACCGAATCGGACAACTGCTCGCCCGCCTGGCTGATCACCAGCAGGTCGGTACAGCGCGCGTGCACGGCCAGCACGTCGGCCGGGTTGCCCTCGGGCGCGCGCCACTGCGCCGGCACGCCGGCGTGGCGCGCCTGGGCCAGGAACTCGTCCTGCGCCTGCCGGCGCGCCTCGTCGTAGTCGCGCAGCAGCATGCGGTAGACGTTGTCGGGCACGGTCACGCCGTCGGCGAAATACTGCAGCGGCATGTCGCCCACGTAGACGCCGACCAGCTCGGCCTCGAATTGCCGCGCCAGCCCGGCGGCGGCCAGGGTGCGGGCCTTGCAGCCGGAATCCTTCTCGACGTGCAGTGCAATGCGCTTGATCATGATCGTCCTCTGTGCGGTGGATGTCGCGGCTGGGCCGGGCGGGACAGGCCCGCCGCAGCCCGGGGCGCGCAGGGGCGAGCCCCGCCGACACTGTCGCGCCGGGGACGGTCCGCGTCATTGATCTGAGTCAAGCCGGCCGCTGGCCGCGGGCCCGCCGGCGATGCCGCGGCCCGGCGGACGCGGGCCCGGCGCCCCCGGGCCGCTACAGCGTCACCGCCAGCGAGGCCTTGATCCTTTCCATCGCCACGAAGGTGCGGAAGCGGCGCACGTTGCCGCTTTCGAAGAACAGGGTGCGGGTCAGCGCCTCGTATTCCTGCATGTCGCGCGTGGCCATGATGAGGATGAAGTCGATGTCGCCGGTCACGTAGTAGCACTGCTGCACCTGCGGGCAGGCGAGGAAGCGCGCGCGGATCTCGTCGAGCTGCTCTATCGCCTCGTTCTCGACCGTCACGTGGACGATGATGGTCAGCGGCACGCCCACCCATTCCGGCCGCAGGATGCTGGCGTCGGCGGCGATCACGCCTTCCTTGCGCAGGCGCTGCAGGCGGCGCGCGATGGCGGGCACGGACAGGTTCACTTCTTCCGAAATCTTGCGATGCGGGACCTGGTTGTCCCTTTGCACGATGGCCAGGATCTTCCGGTCGAAATCGTCCAGCAGGGGTGGCGTTCGATTCATGGCGAGAAAATTTATCGTTCGGATGGCCAAGTTAGAGAATATTTGCGCAGCCATAGACAATATTATTACGCCCATAGCAAAACCGCACAGTCAAACCGCATAAAAGGACAAGGGCGCAGCCATGCAGTGGCACATCAACCGTTCGGCGCTGGCCGGCAAACCGCTGGCGGACTGCGATGCCGCGGCATTCGGCGGGCAGGTGCTGCCCGGCGTGCGCGAGCACCTGGCGGCCTTCGACTACCGCCGCACGCCGCTGCACGACCTGCCGGCGCTGGCCGCCGGCCTGGGGCTCGCCCGCATCGCCGTCAAGGACGAGGGCAGCCGCTCGTCCCTGGGCAGCTTCAAGGCCCTGGGCGGCACGCACGCCGTGGTCCGCGTCGTGCTGGCCGAGGCCGGCCGCGCGCTGGGCCGCCTGCCCGCCGCCGCCGAACTGCATTCGGAGACCGTCCGGCGGCTAGCCGCGGCCATGACGGTGACCTGCGCCACCGACGGCAACCATGGCCGGGCCGTGGCGGCGGGCGCGGCGCTGGCCGGCTGCCGCGCCGTCATCTTCATCCACGCGGGCGTCAGCGAGGCGCGCGCCCAGGCCATCCGCGAACAGGGCGCCGAAGTGGTCCGCGTCGCCGGCAACTACGACGATTCCGTCGCCGAGGCCGGCCGGATCGCCGCCCGGCGGGGCTGGCTGCTGGTGTCCGACACGTCCTGGCCCGGCTACGAGCAGGTGCCCACCTGGGTGATGCAGGGCTACCTGGTCATGGCGAGCGAGGCATTGGAGCAGTTCCGCGCAGGGCAGGGCGGCACGCCCACCCACGTCTTCCTGCAGGCCGGCGTGGGCGGCTACGCGGCCGCGGTCGCGGCCCACCTGTCGCTCGCGCTGGGCGACGAGGCGCCCAGGTTCATCGTCGTCGAGCCCGAGCGCGCCGCCTGCCTGTACCGGAGCGCGGTGGCCGGCGTGCTCACGCGCATTCCCGCGGACGAGCCGACCGTGATGGCCATGCTGGAGTGCTACGAGCCTTCGCTGATCGGCTGGCGCATCCTGGAGCGCGTGGCCCACGGCTTCCTGGCCATAGGCGAGGAAAGCGCCCTGCGGGCCATGCGCGCGCTGGCGCGTCCGCGGGCGGGCGACCCCGCCGTGCGCGGCGGCGAAAGCGGCGGCGCGGGCCTGGCCGGCCTGATGGCGGCAGCCGGCTCGGCGGATGCGCGCCGGGACTTCGGCCTGGACGAATCGTCCTCGGTACTGCTGTTCAATACCGAGGGCGCCACCGACCCGGACCTGTACGACGCGCTGCTGGCGCGCGAGGATGCCCATGACCGCGCCGGCCATTGACCGGGAGCGGCTGCTCGCGAGGCTGCGCCAGCTGGGCGAGGTCGGCGCGGACCCGCGCGGCGGCCGCACGCGGCTGGCCCTGAGCGAGGAGGACCGCGCGGGCCGCGACCTGGTGGCAGGCTGGATGCGCCAGGCCGGCGCGAGCGTGCACGTCGACCGGATCGGCAACATGCACGCGGTGCTGGAAGGCAGCGGCGGCGGCGCCCCGGTCATGACGGGCTCGCACATCGACACGGTCCGGCGCGCCGGCGCCTACGACGGCTGCTACGGCGTGGTGGCCGGCATCGAGGTGCTGGACGCGATCGCGCGGCTGCCCGGGCGGCCCGCGCGCACCGTCGTCGCCACCGCCTTCACCAACGAGGAGGGCGTGCGCTTCGCCCCGGACCTGCTGGGCTCGCGCGTGCTGGCCAAGGACATCTCGCTGGACGAGGCGCTGGCCGCGGTGTCCGGCGACGGCGCCGTGCTCGGCGCGGAGCTGGAGCGCATCGGCTACGCCGGCCGGGACTCGCCCTGGCGGTTCCTGCCGGCCGCCTTCGTGGAGCTGCACATCGAGCAGGGGCCGGTGCTGGACCGGGACGGCGCGCGGATAGGCATCGTCCGGGGCGTGCAGGGCTATTCGTGGTGGCAGGTGTCGATCGCGGGGCGGGCCAACCACGCCGGCACCACGCCGATGGACATGCGCCTGGACGCCGGCGCGGCCGCGATGTCGCTGGCCGCCGAGCTGGCCGAACGCGCCCGACGGGAAGGCGTGCCGCGCGTCGCGACCGTCGGGACCTTCGAGCTGGAGCCGGCGGCGATCAACGTCGTGCCGGGGCGGGCCGTCTTCACCGTGGATTTCCGCGACCTGGACGACGAGACCCTGCGCGAGGCCGAGCGCAGGCTGCGCCGCGCCCTGCGCCGGCTGGACGAACGGGGCTACGCCACCTCCATGCAGTGCCTGGCCCGCACGGCCGCGGTGCGCTTCGACGCCGCCCTGTGCGACGAAATCGCGGGCCTTGCCGCCGCCGCCCGCCTGCCATGCGCGGACATGCACTCGGGCGCCAGCCACGACGCCCAGATGATGGCCGGCATCTGCCCGACCGCGATGATCTTCGTCCCCAGCAAGGACGGCATCAGCCACAACCCGCAGGAGCACACCGAGCCGGCCGACCTGGCCGCCGGCGCCGGCCTGCTGCTGGAAACCATGCTGCAACTGGCCCAGGCAGGCGGCCGGACGGCGCAACACAAGGGAAACGAACATGGAATCACCCGCCTTTGAGCACAAGGAATTCGAGCACCGCCTGGCGCGCGCGCAGCAGGCGATGCGCGCGCACGGACTGGACGCCATCGTCGTCACCTCGCCGCACAACTTCCGCTACTTCACGGGCTTCGACAGCCAGTTCTGGGAAAGCCCGACCCGGCCCTGGTTCGCCATCGTGCCGGGCGAAGGCAGCACCTGCATCGCCGTGGTGCCCGAGATCGGCCGGCCGGTGCTGGCCGACGGCTGGGTCTCCGACATCCGCTCCTGGCAGGCGCCGTGCCCGGCCGACGACGGCGTATCCCTGCTGGCCGGCGCCCTGCAGCCGCTGGCGCGGCGCTTCAAGCGGATCGGCATGGAGATGGGGCGCGAGATGTCGCTGCGCATGCCGCTGGTCGACTTCTTCGCCCTGCGCGAGCGGCTGGCCGGCGTCGAGCTGGCCGACGGCACACCGTGCATCTGGGAGCTGCGCAGCATCAAGTCGGATGCCGAAGTCGCGTACCTGCGCCAGGGCTGCCAGTTGGTGAGCGACGCCTTCGAGGCCTTGCCCGGCTACGCCGCCGTCGGCCGGACCGAACGGGAGATCTGCACCGACCTGACCATCGACATCCTGCGCCGCGGCGCGCATACCGTGCCCTTCGTGGCCAGCGCCTCCGGGCCGGGCGGCTATCCGCAGATCATCTCCCGGCCCGGCGCGCGCGCCATCCGGGACGGCGACGTGCTGATCGTCGACGTCGGCGCGACCGTGCACGGCTATTCCACCGACTTCGACCGCAACTACGGCTTCGGCAAGGTGCCGGACGCCGCGCTGCGCGCCCACGAGGTCGTATGGCAGGCCACCGAGGCCGGCATCGCCGCCGCGGTGCCGGGCGCGCGGGCCTGCGACTTGCATGCCGCGATGACCAGGGTGCTGGAAGCCGCCGGCATGCTCGGCAACAACGTCGGGCGCCTGGGCCACGGCCTGGGGCTGCAGCTGACCGAGCCGCCGTCGCACAAGCCGGGCGACGAAACCGTGCTGCGGCCGGGCATGGTCATCACCATAGAGCCGGGCATGGAATACGCGCCCGGAAAAATGATCGTCCATGAGGAGGACGTCCACATCACCGACTCGGGCGCGGTGCTGCTCACGCGCCGCGCGCCTCGGGAAATGCCGGTCATCGGCTGAACCACCGGCGCATCGATGCGCCGGCACATCGACGAACAGCCGCCGCGACGCGGCGGCGCAACCAAGGGGAAATCATGAAACATCACATCATCGGCAAGTTCACCGCCCTGGCCAGGGGCCTGGGCGCCGCGGCGCTGGCCTGCGGCATCGTGGCGGCATCGGCATCGGCGGCGGCGCAGGCCGCGCCGGCCGTCCCGACCATCAAGCCCGGCGTCATGACCATAGGCATAGACCTGACCTGGCCGCCCTACGACCACATCGTCGACGGCAAGCCGGCCGGCTTCGACGTGGACTTCATGGAGAAGGTCGCGCAGCAGCTCGGCCTGAAGCCCGTGTTCGAGGACACCCGCTTCGCCAACCTGGTGCTGGGCCTGATGGGGCACCGCTTCGACGTGGTGGCCTCGGCCCTCTACATCACCGCCGAGCGCGCCAAGCAGATCGACTACGTGCCCTACCTGAAGACGGGCGGCTCGCTCATCACCCTGCAGGACAGCAGCTACCGGCCGCAGAAGCCCGAGGAGTTGTGCGGCAAGCGGGTGGCCTCGCTGAAGGGCGCGGCCTGGGTGCCCGTGCTGGACCAGTTGTCGCGCAGCCATTGCGCCGCCCAGGGCAAGGGCGCCATCCAGGTGCAGGAGTTCGCCTCCTCGCCGCTGGCGGCCCAGGCGCTGCTGGCGCGCTCGGCCGACGTGCAGTTCGACGACGCGGCGGTCTCGCAGATGATGGTCAGGCAGTCCGGCGGGCGGCTGGCGGTCACCTCGACCGAAATCCTTTATCCGGTGGTGATCGGCCTGGGCGTGCCCAAGGGCAACCCGGCCATGCTCCAGGCGCTGTCCGGCGCGCTGGACGCGATGAAGGCCGACGGCTCCTATGCCGCCCTGCTCGAAGCCTACAGCGTCGAAGAGCCCAGCGCCGCGGAAGTCGCCGCCGCCTACGGCAAGTAAGCCATGCGATTCGACCTGGCTTACGCCGCCGGGCTGCTGCTGGACCGGGACTTCTGGCGCGCCTGCCTGGTGGTCCTGGAGCTGAGCATCGGCAGCTGGCTGGCCGGCATCGCGCTGGGCTTCGTGCTGGCGCTGGGCAAGCAGTCCGCCTGGCGGCCCGTGCGGCTGGCGGCGGGCGCCTACGTGTGGTTCTTCCGCAGCCTGCCGCTGCTGGTGCTGCTGGTCTTCGTGTACAACCTGCCGCAGGTCTTCCCGTCCACCAGCGGCCTGCTGTCCGATCCTTTCCGGGCCGGCCTGATCGCGATGATCCTGAGCGAATCGGCCTACATCGCCGAGATCCACCGCGGCGGCCTGATGTCGGTGCCCAGGGGGCAGCTGGAAGCCGCCCGCGCGCTGGGGATACGGTACGTGGGCACGCAGCGGCTGGTGGTGATCCCGCAGGCCCTGCGCATCGCGCTGCCTTCGCTCGCCAACGAGTACGTCACCATCGTCAAGCTGACCTCGCTGGTGTCGGTCATTTCCCTGACCGAGATCCTGACCGTCGGCGAGCGGCTCTACACGCAGAACTTCATGGTGCTGGAGACCATGCTGGCGGTGGCGTTCTACTACGTGCTGATCGTGACCCTGTCGGGCCACGTCCTGCAGTGGATCGAGCGCAGGCTGGACATCGCCCGGCGCCCGGCGGTGGACTACGGCGCGCCGCCGCAGGCGCCGCCGGCGCCGGCCGCCCCGCGCAGGAGAGGCCCGGCGCAGGACGCGCCGGCCATCGAGGCCGTCGGCGTCTGCAAGCGCTACGGCGCGCACGAGGTGCTCAGGCAGGTCGGGCTGGCCGTGCGCCCGGGCGAAGTGGTGTCCATCATCGGCCCGTCGGGCTCCGGCAAGACCTCGCTGATCCGCACCATGAACGGCCTGGAGGCGGTCAGCGGCGGCGAGATCCGCCTGAACGGCACGCCGTTCGCCCGGGCGCCCGGCGAAGGCGGCGGCGAGCGCGAGCACATGCGGCGCATCGTCGACGTCGGCATGGTGTTCCAGGGCTTCAACCTGTTCCCGCACAAGACCGCGCTGGAAAATGTCATGCTGGCCCCGCGCTACCACCGGCGCGGCAGCCGGTCCGACATCCGCGCCCTGGCCTTCGCGATGCTGCGCAAGGTGGGCATGGCCGAGCACGCCGGCAAGTATCCCCACCAGCTGTCCGGCGGCCAGCAGCAGCGCGTGGCGATTGCCCGCGCCCTGGCGATGCAGCCGCAGGTCATGCTGTTCGACGAGCCGACCTCGGCGCTGGACCCGGAACTGGTCAGCGACGTGCTGAAGGTGATCGAGGACCTGGCCGGCGAGGGCATGACCATGGTCATCGTCACCCACGAGATGAACTTCGCCTTCCGCCTGTCGCACCGCATCGCCTTCATGGAGCAGGGCGCGATCGTGCGCGAGGGGCCGCCGGCGCAGATGCTGGAATCCGGGGACGAGCGGCTGCAGCGCTTCCTGCGCGACGTGCGGATGGCCTGAGCGGGCGGCGCGCCTCGGCATCAGCCCAGCAGCCAACCGGCAGCGGCCCCGAAGGCCACCACCCACACCGGCGAGACGCGGGCATACGCCAGCAGCCCGAAGGCCGCCAGCCCCAGGCCGAAATCCGCCCGGTCCAGGATAGCGCTCGTCCACACCGGGTCGTACAGCGCGGACAGCAGGATGCCCACCACGCCGGCATTGACGCCGGCCAGGGCCGAGCGGATGCCGTCGCGCCGGCGCAGGGCTTCCCAGAAAGGCAGGGCGCCGGCCACCAGCAGGAAGGAGGGCAGGAAGATCACCGCCAGGAAGGCCAGGCCGCCCTGCCAGCCCGAGAGCGGGCCGTGCATGGCCGTGCCCAGGAAGGCGGCGAAGGCCGTCAGCGGCCCGGGCACGGCCTGCGCGGCGCCGTAGCCGGCCAGGAACACGGCGTTGTCGACCGCGCCGGCGGGCACGACGGCGGCCTGCAGCAGCGGCAGCATCACGTGGCCGCCGCCGAACACCAGCGAGCCGGCGCGGAAGAAGCCGTCGACCAGCGCCCACAGCGGGGAGCCCGTCGCGCCGGCCAGCAGGGGCAGCCCCAGCAGCAGCGCGGCGAACAGCAGGAAGGCCGCCGCGCCGGCGCGCCGCGAAATGCCGTAGCCGGCGTGGGGCAGGGCTGGCTCGCGGGGCGGCTTCAGCAGCAGGCGGCCGAGCAGGCCGCAGGCCAGGATGGCGCCGATCTGCCCGGGCGCGGCGGGCAGCGCCAGGGTGGCGAGCGCCGCCAGGATCGCCAGCCCGGCGCGCGGCCGGTCCGGGCACAGCGTGCGCGCCATGCCCCAGACCGCCTGCGCCACGACCGCGACCGCCACCACCTTCAGCCCGTGCACCGCGCCCGAGGCCGCCAGCCCCGCATAGTGCGCGATGCCGTAGGCGAAGGCGATCAGCAGCAGCGCCGAAGGCAGCGTGAAGCCCAGCCAGGCCAGCAAGGCGCCCGGCCAGCCCGCGCGCCGCAGGCCCAGCGCGATGCCGACCTGGCTGCTGGTCGGGCCGGGCAGGAACTGGCACAGGGCCACCAGGTCCGCATAGCTGCCTTCGTCCAGCCAGCGCCGGCGTTGAACGAACTCGGCGCGGAAGTAGCCGAGGTGGGCCACCGGGCCGCCGAAGGATGTCATGCCCAGGCGCAGGAAGGCCCACAGCACTTCGAAGGGATCGCCGGGGCCCGGCGCCGCCGTTCGTTCGAGGGGATCGGCGGGGCGGGCGTCGGCCGCGGGGGACAAGTCGTCGGTCACGGTGGCAGGGTTTCCGGAGGGACGCGCAAGCGCGAAGGAAGGGGTGCGGTCGGGCACCAACGATATCAGCCGGCGGCGAATCCGGCTGCCGGGGGAGCACGGCCCAGGCAGGGGTGCGTGTCCTGCCCTTGCAGGCGGGTCGCTTCTCCCTTATTATTCAAATAACGTTGAATCATTGAACTATAAACCATGACCGAAGACCAGGCCGTC
>Ga0182738_1001198_pt1 | contig 33125 bp, 28 predicted proteins | sample eDN5th30CBELigMG_FD_128876 | JGI IMG/M metagenome (GOLD analysis project Ga0182738, IMG submission 128876) | Enriched Miracle-Growth compost microbial communities from Emeryville, California, USA - eDNA 5th pass 30_C BE-Lig MG (version 2)... ...
GGCCGGCGCGGGCGTCTCGACCGGGGCGGGCGCAGGCGCCGGGGTGGGCGGCGCGGCCGGAGCCTGCGTCACCACCGCGGGCGCGGCCGCGGCGACGTCGATCGGCCCGGTCGGAATCTGCGTTTCCCGCGCGCCGAACACGCTGGCGAACACGCCGCCGCCCGTGACAGGCGCGGCGATGATCTGGATCTGCGCCCGCGCTTCCTGCTGGCGCTGGCGGGCAGCCGCCGTCGCGGCCTGGTAGCCGGGCAGGGGATCACCGCTCGCCGGAAGATGGGCGGTGTTCCCGTTCGGGAACAGGGCGAGCAGCTGGCTGCGCGACATGCGCGGCCAGGCGCGGACCGTGCCGCTGTCGATGTGGACGAAGCCCTGGCTGGGGTAGTAGCCCACGCCGCCGCCCTGCAGGCGCATCGCGATGGCGCGGATTTGCGACACGGGCACGCCGGGGATGAAGATGTCCATCGCCTTGCCCTGGATGTGCATGCTGTCCTCGGCCGCCCCGTCGTCCTGCAGGTTGGCGTTGGTCACCGCCGCGCGATAGGCCGAGTTGACGTGGATCGGCTGGCTCGACCCGGTCTCGCGATAGACCTCCCACAGGATGTCGAACAGCAGCGGGTCCATCTCGCGGCTCTCGTTGCGCCTCCAGTCGCGCAGGAAATGGTTGAGCTGGGCGAGTCCCTCGCCGAGATAGCGCCCGTCGCGCCAATAGGTGATGGTCGCGCTCTCGCCGGTCTCCTCGTAATAGAGGCTGAGCGTGCGCTCGGCGGCCGCTGCCGGGGCCGCCGCGAACAGCGCGGCCGTGGCGACGACGGCGAGAGTCACGAGCGCCTTCAGGACGCCGGAAAGGGTCCGCCGCGGACGGATCGCCGCTGCTGCCGGATTGTGCTGCCTCACTGTGACCTGCCGCTCGTTGCCGACCCCTCAACGGGAGTTTCGCGGCAAATCCTTTAGGGAGCCTTTACCGTGCGCGGGTGCGGGGCGATTTCGCCGCGACGCGGCAATTCGGCGTCGGCGGTCATTCGGCCGGCAGCGAATCCGCGGCCTCGTCCTCGCCCGCGAGGCCGTATTCTTTGAGCTTGCGGTAGAGCGTGGAGCGGCCGATGCCGAGGCGGCGCGCGACCTCGGCCATGCGGCCCCCGTAATGCGCGATGGCGAGCCGCACCATCGCCTCCTCGAGCTCGGCGAGCGGTCGGATATGGCCGCTGTCGCCCAGCACGCGGACGAAGCCGGCCGGGTCCGGCATGCGGGACGCCGCGAGCGGGGCGCGCGGCGCGGCGGGCGCGGGGTGTTCGGCGGGCAGCGGTTCCGATGCGGCCGGAACGGGTTCCGCATGCCGCGGCAGGTGCCCCAGCTGCGCCGCGACCTGGGGGAAATCCTCGGGCGTGAGATAGGCGCCTTCGGCGAGGATGACGGCGCGATGCACCGCGTTCTCGAGCTGGCGGATATTGCCGGGCCAGTCATGGGCCGAGAGCAGCGCGAGCGCGTCCGGGCGGATGCCGACGACGCGCGGCCGGCCGCCTTCCGCCGCGAAGCGGTTGATGAAGACGCGCACGAGCTCGGGTATGTCCTCGCGCCGCTCGCGCAGGGGCGGCACGTGGATCGGGAACACGCTGAGCCGATAGTAGAGGTCCTCGCGGAAGCGGCCGGTCGAGACCATCTCGATCATCGACCTGTTGGTCGCCGAGATCAGCCGGAAGTCGACCTTTACCGGGCGGCGCGCCCCCACGGGGTCGATCTCGCCCTCCTGGATGGCGCGCAGCAGCTTCACCTGCACGCCCGCGGGCAGCTCGCCCACCTCGTCGAGGAACAGCGTACCGCCGTTGGCCTCCTGGAATTTGCCGACATGCCTGTCCACCGCCCCGGTGAAGGCGCCCTTCTCGTGGCCGAACAGGATGGATTCGACGAGGTGCTCGGGGATCGCGCCGCAGTTCACGGTGACGAAGGGCTTGGAGCGCCGGTCGCCGGTGCCCTGGATGGCGCGGGCGATCAACTCCTTGCCCACCCCGGATTCGCCCTCGATGATGACGGGAATCGTCGAGGCTGCCGCCTTCTGGCCGAGCCGGATCACCCGTTCCATGCCGGGGCTGCGGGTGACGAGATCGCGGAAGGTGAGCGTGCCGGTGACGGTCCGGCGCATGCGCTGGATCTCGGTCGCGAGCGCGGTGACCTTCAGCGCGTTCTGGATCGAGACCTGGAGCCGCTCGGGGCTGACCGGCTTGACGATGAAGTCGAACGCCCCCGCGCGCATGGCGCCGACAACCGTTTCGATGCCGCCCTGCGCTGTCTGCACGATGACCGGCCTGTCGATCCCGGTCGCCGCCATGCGCTCCAGCACCGCCATGCCGTCGAGGTCGGGCATCACGAGGTCGAGGATGACGAGGTCGATGTCCTCGCCGCCGGTGAGCGCGCGCATCGCCGCCTCCCCGCCGTCCGCCGTCCGCGGCCGGTAGCCGAACCGGCCGACCGCGTCTTCCAAGAGGCGGCGCTGGACCGGGTCGTCGTCGACGATGAGGATCGTTGCCGGCATGGGCTCGCAATTCCCGCCAGGCGGGTCTGTCTCATTTCGGGGCAGGGTAGGGCAGGGCGGTTAAGGGCGCTTTAAGGGACCAGGGGCCGGCCGCCGGTCGGGCCGCACGGATCGAACGGAGGGGGAGGCATGGACTGGTTCGAACGGCTCACCGGGTTCCGGGAGGCGGACTACCACAGCACGCGGCAGCGTCTTGCGGTGGATGGCGACCGCCTCCGCTCTCTTGCGAACGGCCGATCATGGGGCGTGGGGGACTTCCGGCTGGCCTCGCTTCGCGAACTCCGCGACGCGGCCGAGCCCAGCCCGCGGGGCAGGATCGCAGTGCGCAGCGTGGTCGGCGACGTCTATGGCCTCCATCACGACGGCAACTATGACGGCGCGCTGTTCCAGGTCGCCTCGCAGTTCAACTGCCTCGAAATGACTGGGCCCGGCGTGACCCCGGAAGACGGCGTCACCCCCTATCAGCGCGACCCAACGCAGGGACCGGCCTGCGCCATCGCAGCGGGCGCGGCGACGATCTACCGGAACTACTTCGTTCCCGTGGGCACCGGCATCGGGCAGACGCGCGATCGCCAACTCGACGCCCTTGCGGACATGGGTGCACTGCTCGCAAGCGCACTGGGCCGTCCCGCCGGCAGCCTCTGGCAGATGTCCAACGGCTACGCACTCTGCCGGGAGGGCGAACTCGCCGCGATCGCCGATCATATCCGACGTGCCGACGCTGGCGCTGTCGACGTGTTGCGGGCCGCGTTGCGCATCGGATTTCACCGCGACGTGGAGGTGACGGGGGAGGACATGTTCCCGCCGCAGACCGTCGCCCAGGCCTTCTGCTCGGCGCTGCCGGTGAGCTACTCGTCCGTTCACGGGCCGGTCTGGGCGCCGTTCGCGACCCTCGTGCTCGAAGCTGCTTACGAGGCCACTCTCTGGGCCGGCGTCGCCAATGCGCGCCGTGGCACGTCCAACATCGTCGTCCTGACCCGCCTCGGCGGCGGCGCCTTCGGCAACGACGACGCCTGGATCGACGCCGCGATTCTGCGCGCGCTCCGCCTCGTCAGGGGCTGCGACCTGGATGTCCGGATGGTGAGCTACGGGAGGGAGCACCCGTCGTCGGACCGGATCGAAGCAGCCTTCGCCTGAGGGCGTCCCGCGTGTTGCGTATGCTACCGGTCGTCACCCGGTACTTGGGCTCGTCTCTCGCCGGGATCGCAGTTGCCGGAGAACGGCATGACCAATATGCAAGGGTGACCCCCGCGCGGGGGGCGGGACGCCCGCCCTGGAGAATTCGCAATGCGTGACCTGTCCAATGTCCTCCGGTCCGCCGTCTCGTCCTCGGCTCCTTCGCCCGACCTCGGCGAGCTGCCGGAGTGGAACCTCGCCGATCTCTATCCATCCATGCATGCAGCCGAGCTCAAGGCCGATCTCGTGCGGGCAGCGAGCGTGGCGGAGAGCTTCGCCATGGCTCATCGCGGCACGCTGGCGCGCGTGCTCGGGGAGGCGGACGGGGCGGCGCGGCTCGCCAGCATCATCCGCGACTATGAGGCGCTGCAGGAGCTGATGGGCCGGCTGATCTCCTATGCCGGCCTCGTCTATTCTGGCGACACCAGCGACCCCGTGCGCGCCAAGTTCTACGGCGACATCCAGGAGAAGATCACCAACGCCTCGACCCACCTGCTGTTCTTCGAATTGGAACTGAACCGGCTGCCCGATGCCGAGCTTGACGCCGCCATGGCGGAACCGGCGCTGGCGCATTACCGCCCGTGGATCGAGGACGTGCGCAAGGAGCGGCCCTACCAGCTCGAGGACCGGGTCGAGGAGCTGTTCCATGAGAAGAGCGTCACCGGCGCGGGCGCCTGGAACCGGCTGTTCGACGAGACCATGGCGGCGCTGCGCTACGATTTCCGCGGCGAGCAGCTGCCGATCGAACCGACGCTGAACAAGCTGCAGGACCCCGACGAGAGCGTGCGCCGCGACGCCTCCGAGGCGCTGGCGAAGACGTTCAAGGAAAACCTGCGCGTCTTCACGCTGATCACCAATACGCTCGCCAAGGACAAGGAGATTTCCGACCGTTGGCGCGGCTTCGAGGACGTGGCCGACGGCCGGCACCTCTCCAACCGCGTCGAGCGCGAGGTTGTGGACGCGCTCGTCGCCGCGGTGCGCGAGGCCTATCCGCGCCTGTCGCACCGCTACTACGCGCTGAAGGCGAAGTGGTTCGGCAAGGACGCGCTCGACAGCTGGGACCGCAACGCGCCCCTGCCGCGCGCGCCCGGCCGCCAGTTCAAGTGGGACGAGGCGCGCGACGTGGTGCTCGACGCCTATGGCCGCTTCGCGCCCGAGATGGCCGACATCGCCCGGCGCTTCTTCGACAGGAACTGGATCGACGCGCCGACCCGTCCCGGCAAGGCGCCGGGCGCCTTCGCCCATCCCACCGTGCCGAGCGCGCATCCTTACGTGCTCCTCAACTATCAGGGCCGCACGCGGGACGTGATGACGCTGGCGCACGAACTCGGCCACGGCGTGCACCAGGTGCTCGCCGCCCCGAACGGCACGCTGATGGCGAACACGCCGCTGACGCTCGCCGAGACCGCGAGCGTGTTCGGCGAGATGCTGACCTTCCGCGCCCTGCTCGACACCGCGACGAGCCCGGCCGAGCGCCGCTCGATGCTGGCCGCCAAGGTCGAGGACATGCTGAACACGGTGGTGCGGCAGATCGCGTTCTACAGCTTCGAGCGCAAGGTGCACCTGGAACGGCGCGAGGGCGAGCTCACGGCGGAGCGTCTGGGCGAGATCTGGATGGAGGTGCAGTCGGAGAGCCTGGGGCCCTCGATCCGCCTCGGGCCGGGCTACGAGACGTTCTGGACCTATATCCCGCACTTCATCCACTCGCCGTTCTACGTCTACGCCTATGCCTTCGGCGACTGCCTGGTGAACTCGCTGTACGCGGTCTACGAGCGCGCCGAGGCCGGATTCCAGGACAAGTATTTCGCGCTCCTCAAGGCGGGCGGCGCCAAGAACTACAAAGAACTCCTCGCCCCCTTCGGCCTCGACGCCTCCGACCCGCAGTTCTGGAGCATGGGCCTCTCCCTCCTGACGCGCCTCATCGGCGAGCTGGAAGCGATGGAAGGGTGATCGTCACGTCCGCATAGGTGATTGACTCGGTTCCTCTCTAACGCTCAAGTTGAAGCGGGAGGGGCTCATGAGGCGGCAGCTACTTGCGGCGCTCGCACTGCTGATGCCGCTGCCGGCGGTCGCGGTCGCCGAAAGGGTCGGCGCGTTTCTGCTGCCCGACTCCTATGAGAATGTCATTGTGCTCGACGGCGAAATCGACATCGATACGCCGCTGGAATTTCGCCGCGCCCTTGCTGAACGCCCATCGGCCAGCTTGGTGGTCCTCAACAGCCCCGGCGGGCTGGTCGCGAGCGCTCTTCTCGTAGCGGACGACCTCCACCGCGCCGGGCTGAGTACGATCGTTCCGGAAGGGCTTGGCTGCTACTCCGCCTGCGCCTTCATCTTTCTGGCAGGTACAGAGCGGCTCGTCGAAGGCGAGTTCGGCGTCCACCAAGTGTGGTCCGACGTTCCTGACATCGAAGGTCTGCAAGTCAGCATTTCGGACATTATCGAGATGCTCGAGCGCTTCGACACGCCGACCACGGTCGTTACGCGGATGTTTCGTACCCCGAGCGATCAGATGTACGTTTTCACTCGGGCGGAGACCGACGCACTCGGGATCAACCGGCTTGGCGCAGTCGTACTGGGCGACGCCGGATACATGAGGAGCTTGGCCGGCGAATTGCAAAGTCAGCCTGCTTTGCGGACACAGGCGGGCTCAGCCGTTCAATCGCCCGATTATGCCTCCAACTGGCGGCTTGCGCTTTATGGAGGGATGGATTTCTACGGCCAGGATATCAACATGAGCCGTCAAGTCGATTCCGTCGCTTGCGCGATCGCGTGTATGGACGAGCCGATTTGCGTTGCTTTCACGTTCAACGCAAACCCGAGAATCTCGACCGGACCGAACTGCTTCTTGAAGGAGGGAACATCGCGTCTCGAGATCTACCGCGATGCTCTATCGGGCCTCTTTATCCCCCCTGATGTAAGAGAGCCCCCGATCTTCCAAGTAGACGGGGAAGTGTTTTCACCCCTTGAGGTCATCGATCTGGGTGATTGACGCCAGAGACAGTCCGCGGCGACTTCGAAGCCGTCGTGTTATCGGCAAGCGTGGCCGCAAAAGCGAGCTGCACGGAGAGAAGCTCCTTCTGCCATTGCAGCGTGTAGACTCGTTGAGCTTCGCCACCGGGGGAAATTATCGGCCCAGGGGCTTGCTGGGCGAGAATCGGAAGGATCAGCAGGCCCACCCTCCATAAGCCTTCCATGACTCACCGCTCCAGAGTTCGGCACGCCATCGAGCTCCGATTGCCGTTAACGAATGGTTACGGGCCTGCTGGCCGCTGCGCTGGTGCGACGCATGCCGCGCCTCGCAGTGCGGTCACAGCTTCTAGCGCACGTTCTTTTTGTTGTGAGAGAGTGCCGGTCCCGGACCCAGCCGGAGACGGTATCGACCATGGCCTATCGCATCCTTGGTTCCTCGACCCGCCAAGTGCTCGTTTCCCGCCCCTCCGGATCAATCGCATCATGACTCTGCCGTCGCGGCCGACGGGCGTGTCCGCTGATCCGATCCTCGTCCCCGGCGAGACCTGCTGCGCCGTCGAGTATGCCGACCGCTTCCGGCTGATCGTCGACGGGGAGGGGTATTTCCGGGCGCTGAAGCGGGCGATGCTGAAGGCGGAGCGGCAGATCCTACTGATCGGCTGGGATTTCGACGTCCGGGTCGGCTTCGAGGCGGCGGGCGAGAAGGAGGTCGAAGGGCCGAACCGGCTGCGCGAGTTCCTGCGCTGGATCGTGCGACGCCGGCCGGGGCTCGAAGTCTACATCCTGCAATGGGACCTCGGCGTGCTCTACACGCTCGGCCCCGGCGCGCTCGCCACGCTGATGATGCGCTGGCGCGGCGACCGCCGCATCCATTTCCGCTTCGACAGGCACCACCCGCCCGGCGCGGCGCACCACCAGAAGATCGCGGTGATCGACGACCGGCTCGGCTTCTGCGGCGGCATCGATTTCACCGACGAGCGCTGGGACACGCGCGCCCACAAGGACGAGGATCCGCGCCGCCGGCACCCCAGCGGCGGCACCTATCCCTCCTGGCACGACGCCACGGCCGCGGTGGACGGCGACGCCGCGCGCCGGCTCGGCGAGATCGGCCGCGCCCGCTGGCTGGCGGCCACGGGCAAGCGCCTGCCGCGGCCCGATTGCACGAGCGACCCGTGGCCGGGCGGGCTCGAGCCGCAGCTCCGCGACGTCCGGGTGGCCCTTGCCCGGACAGCACCGAAGATGGAGGACCAAGAGGAGGTCCGCGAGATCGAGGCGCTTTATCTGGCGGGCATCCGCGCGGCCGAGCGCGTGCTCTATTTCGAGAGCCAGTATTTCGCCGCCCGCCGCATCGCCGAGGCCATCGCGGAACGGCTCGCCGAGCCCGACGGACCCGAGGTGATCGTCATCAATCCGCAGGATGCGATGGGCTGGCTCGAAGAAGTCACGATGGACAGCGCCCGGGCGAAGCTCCTCGGTCTTGTCCACCGCGCCGACCGCTACGGCCGGTTCCGGTTCTACTATCCGCAGACCCGCCGCGGCGCGCCGATCTATGTCCACGCCAAGATCATGATCGTGGACGGGCGGCTGTTCCGTGTCGGGTCCTCGAACCTCAACAACCGCTCGATGGGGTTCGACACCGAATGCGACCTCGCCATCGAGGCGCGGCCGGGCGAGGCCCGGGCGGAAGACCTGGCCGACTTCATCCACGCCGTGCGCGACGATCTCCTCGCCGAGCACCTCCATACCGATGCCGCGGCCGTGCGGGAGGCGCGGCGGGCCGCCGGGGGCTCGCTGGTCGCCGCGCTCGATGCGCTGACGGCGCACGGATCCGGGCTGAAGCGCTTCGATCCGGAGGATATCGGCCCCGTCGGCGAACTCGTCGCCGAGAGCGATCTCGTCGACCCCGAGCGCCCGCCGCACCTGCTGCGGCGGCTGGCGCGGCGGCTCACCGGGCGGGCGCGGATCGCCTGACCCGCGACGGCCGTGTTGTCACAGCCGCCGGGCTCCGCTACTAAGCTGCCCCTCGGGGAGGGGGCACGGGGGACCAGAAGCGGGGCCACATGACCGATCCCAGGCTCGACGTTCAACTTCTCCCGAACGACTTCGTCCACCTCTGCATGGAGGTGACGGACGTCGTCGGCGGGGTGGAGATCACAGCGGCGTGCCGGCCGATCGCTTTCGCCCGGATCAAGGCGATCGTAGCGCTCTCGGGAACGGACAGCGTCCCGCTGTTCTACCGGATGGCTTCCGAATCGCGCGAGTTCGTCACCTACACCGCCCTGGTGCCGGCCGCATTGCTCGAGGGCCCGCTCGCCTTCGAGGTGCGCGAGGAAGACGGCGCGAGCTCGCGCGCCTTCGTGGCAGGGAGGGCGGATGTCGCGCTCCCGCGCGGCTGGCTGTTCGAGCCGTTCACGCTGGCGCTGCGCCGCCAACCCGGCCGGTTCGACATCGCATCGCTGGGGCGTGCCCGCTGGTTCTTCCGCACCGCCGAGATGACGGACGTGCTGTCGCTGTATTTGACTCTGATCGCGGCGCCCAATGTCGCGGGGGAACAGGACTTCCGCGTGACACGCGTGGCGGACGGGACCATCGTGCATCACGCGCCGCTGGATGCGGCTCCCGGCCGAGTCGCGTTCCGCATTCCCACGAAGATGCACGAATCCTTCACCCAGCTCGGCGTGTTCCGCGGCCGGGCCGAAGTTCCCCCCGCGGTATTCCGCGACAGAGGACTTTACGCACTCACCGCGGTGTCGGGCGCGCGCTCGGTCGCGATCTATCCCTACAACCGGAACTACTTCGTCAAGACCGCCGCCTGGCCGGTCCGGATCGACGGCGAGCAGCTGGTTTTGCGGCACTTCGCCGATCCGCGTACGAACGAGATCCGCCTCCACGTCGGCGCGGTGTGACGGCGGCGTGAATTCCGTGCGTGTCACCGCGAGAGCGCCGAGCGATTTCGGTTCCGTGCGTCCTCGTCCGACGGCGTCGTGCGGCACCTCGCACGTTCCGTTCGATCGGCCGGCTGGCGGTATCCGGTGATGGTGACTATGAGAGTTGGCGACGGTGTCCGCGGTTGCGCGGGCCGTGCGATATGATATTCAACACCGCGGCCGCGCGGATCCCTTCACTGAACTCCAAGGTGAACCATGCTTTCTCGATCCTCGATCTTGGTAACGGGGGGCACCGGATCGTTCGGGAATACTTTTGTCCCGATGACTCTGGAGAAATACAACCCGCGGCGACTGGTCATTCTCTCGCGCGACGAGATGAAGCAATGGGAAATGGCGAAGACCTACGGTGGCGATCCGCGGGTCCGCTTCTTCATCGGCGACGTTCGTGACAAGGACCGGCTCGAGCGCGCGCTCGACGGCATCGACTATGTCGTCCACGCCGCCGCCACCAAGATCGTGCCGACTGCCGAGTACAACCCGTTCGAATGCGTCAAGACCAACGTGCTCGGCGCCATGAACCTGATCGATGCCTGCATCGATCGCAGGGTGAAGCGCGTCGTCGCGCTGTCCACCGACAAGGCGTCGAGCCCGCTCAACCTCTACGGCGCCACGAAACTTGCCTCGGATAAGCTGTTCGTGGCCAGCAACAACTATGCGGGCGCGCAGAACACCGTCTTTTCCGTCGTGCGCTATGGCAACGTAATGGCCTCACGCGGCTCGGTGATCCCGCTGTTCAAGTCCCTCGCCGCATCCGGCGAGGTTCCGATCACCGACCCGCGGATGACGCGCTTCATGATCTCGCTCGAGGAGGCCGTCGGTCTGGTCTGGCACGCATTCGACGACATGATCGGCGGCGAGATCTACGTGAAGAAGATCCCCTCGATGAAGGTGACCGACGTCGCCGAGGTCGTGGCGCCGGGCGCGAAGCACAAGATCATCGGCATCCGGCCGGGCGAGAAGCTGCACGAGCAGATGATCGGCGAAGAGGACGTCCCGTACACCTACGAATACGGTGACTACTACAAGATCCTGCCGCAGATCCATAAGTGGAGCGAGGACCCGAACCGGATTCGCGACGGCCGCAAGGTCGATCCGGAGTTCCGCTATCGTTCCGACACCAACACCCATTGGATGAGCCGCGAGGAGCTCGCGGGCTGGCTTGAGCAGAACGCGCACAAGATCGGAAAGATCTGAGCCGTGGCGATCCCCTATGGCCGGCAGGACATCACCGAGGACGACATTGCCGCCGTCGTCGCGGTGCTGCGCTCGGATTTCCTGACGCAAGGGCCGGCGGTGCCGGCATTCGAGGCCGCGGTCGCGGCGAGGGTGGGCGCGCGCTTCGCGGTCGCTTCCAACAGCGCCACCTCCTCGCTGCACCTGGCGTGCCTTGCGCTCGGCGTCGGCCCGGGCGACCGGGTGTGGACGAGCCCGGTGACCTTCGTCGCCAGCGCCAACTGCGCCCGCTATTGCGGCGCCGAGGTCGATTTCGTCGACATTGACCCGGCGAACAGCAACATCAGCGTCGAGCGGCTCGCCGCGAAGCTGGCCGAGGCGGAGCGGGCGGGCGCGCTGCCCAAGGTCGTCATTCCCGTCCATCTCGCGGGCCAGCCCGCGGACATGGCGGCCATCGCCGATCTCGCCGCGCGCTACGGCTTCCGCGTCGTCGAGGACGCGAGCCATGCCATCGGCGGGTCCTATCGCGGCGAGCCGATCGGCAATGGCCGCTACAGCGACGTCACCGTGTTCAGCTTCCACCCCGTGAAGATCATCACCACGGGCGAGGGCGGGGTGGCGGTGACCAACGACGCCGAGCTTGCCCGCCGGATGCGTCGGCTCAACAGCCACGGCATCACCCGCGAGGCGGCCGAGATGACGCGCGTCCCGGACGGGCCGTGGTACTACGAGCAGCTCGGCCTCGGTTTCAACTACCGGATGACCGACATCCAGGCCGCGCTCGGGCTCAGCCAGCTTGCGCGGCTCGACGACTACGTGGCGCGCCGGCACGCGATTGCCGATGCCTATGACGCGGTGCTCGGCGATCTGCCGCTGGTGCTGCCCCGGCGCGATCCGCGCGACCGCTCGGGTCTGCATCTTTACATCGTGCGCCTTAAGCGCGCCGCGGTCGCCCGCAGCCATCGCGAGGTGTTCGAGGGTCTGCGCGCGGCCGGCATCCTGGTGAATCTCCACTACATCCCCGTCTACAGGCAGCCGGACTTCGCCCGCCCGGAAGCGTCCTGGGCCGACTTCCCGGAAGCGGAGGCCTACTACGCCGAGGCGATCAGCCTGCCGATGTTCCCGGCGCTGACGGAGGAGCAGCAGCGCTTCGTCGCCGACACGCTGCGCGGCCTGCTCGCCCCCGCATGAAGCTCGCCGTCATTCCTGCGCGCGGCGGCAGCAAGCGCGTGCCGCGGAAGAACGTGCGCCCCTTCGGCGGCAAGCCGATGATCGCCTGGTCGGTCGCGGCGGCGCGGTCGAGCGGGTTGTTCGACCACGTCGTGGTGTCGACCGACGACGCCGAAATCCGGGAGGTAGCGGTCGCGGCGGGCGCCGAGGCGCCGTTCGTGCGCCCGCCCGATCTCGCCGACGACCACACCCCGACCCGCCCCGTGGTGCAGCACGCGATCCGCGCCGTCGAGGAGGCGTACGGCGCCGCCGATCACGTGTGCTGCATCTATGCCACCGCGCCCTTCGTGACCGCGGAGGACCTGCGCCGCGGTTTCGACCTGCTCTCCGGGGGCGACTGGGACTACGCCTTCTCGGTGTCGGGATACGACTACCCGGTGCAGCGCGGGTTCCGCATCCTGCCCGCGGGCGGGGTCGAGATGCTGGCGCCCGAGTTCCGCGCCGTGCGCTCGCAGGACCTCGAGCCGGCCTATCACGACGCGGCGCAATTCTACTGGGGACGCGCCGAGGCCTGGCTTGCGGACCGGCCGGTGTTCTCGGCGCGCTCGGTGCCGGTGATCCTGCCGCGCACTCGCGTCCACGACATCGACACGCCCGAGGATTGGGAGCTCGCCGAGCTCGTGTTCGAGGCGCTGCGGAGGCGCGGGTGAGCGCCGTCGTGTTCCGCTGTAATGCCGGGCCCAATGTCGGCATCGGCCACGTCGTGCGCTGCCGCGAGCTGGCGCTCGAGCTCGGCCGGCGCGGTTACGCCTCCGTGATGGTAGGCCCGGGGCTGGACCATGCCGGGCCGCGCGACGAAGCGATCTTCGCCGATTGGCTGCCGCGGCCCCAATGGGTCTCGGGAGCCGCGGAAGGCGCCGCATTGGCGCAGATCGCCGAGACGCACGGCGCCCGCCACGCCGTGCTCGACGACTATCGGGTCGATGTCCCCTTCCAGGAGGCGCTGCTGGGGCCGGGCATCCGCTTCATGCAGCAGTTCGACGGCAGCCGCCCGCCGGCGCTGTTCTGGGCCGACATGGTGGTGAACGCGAGCCCCTACGAGCGGCTCGACATGTATGCGGAGATCATGCGCAAGCCCGGCGCCGCGGGGCTGTTCGGCCCGGCCTATGCCATTCTGCGCCCCGAATTCCCGCCCGCCGAGGTGGGCGACGCAGGCCGCCCGGTGCGGCGCGTGTTGCTCCAGTTCGGCGGCGGCGACGATCGCGGGGCGGTGCTGTTCGCGCTCGAAACGCTGCTCGCGGCCGCGCCTCAGCAGGTAGATTTCCTCGTCGTCTCCGGCCGGGCCAATCCGCGCAATCCCGAGATCGCGGCCTTCGTCGCGGCCCACGGCGCGGGGCGCGTTGCGCTCCATGTCGACCCGCCGGCGGTCGCGCCGCTGTTCGCCTCCTGCGACCTCGCCGTCATGGGCGGAGGCACCAGCACCTATGAAGCTGCCGCCTGCGGCCTTCCCATGCTAATTTTGGCCATGGCCGACAATCAGGTCCGGCAGGCGCAGGGATGGGTCGGGCTCGGCGGCGCCGAGTTCCTCGGCAGGGCCGGGGCGGTGGACGCGGCCGAACTCGGCCGGCGCTTCCTGGCCCTCGTACGCGACGACGCCAGGCGCGCCGCGATGGCGCGGGCCGGACGGAACCTTGTCGACGGCGCCGGGGTGCGGCGCCTCGCCGATCATCTGGTAGGAGAGCTCACAGCATGAAGCCGGGCGCGCTCGTTCTCGGCAGCAATGCCGGCCAGGCCGACCTCATCCGCCACCTCGCCGCTGCCGGCTGGGACGTGACCGCGTGCGGCAATGTCCGCGGCAGCGTCGGCGAGCGCGAGGCGCACGCCTTCGCGCCCGTCGACATTCGCGACGTCGAGGCGGTGGCGGAGCTCGCGCGCTCCCGCGGGGTGGAACTCGTCTATTCCGTGTCGTCGGACGTCGCGGTTCCGACGGTGGTCGAAGTCTCGGCGCGGCTCGGGCTGCCGTACTTCTTCGACCCGGACATCGTGATGCTGTTCCACCACAAGCCGCGCCTGCGGCGCTGGCTGAACCAGCGCGACCTCGGCCCGGTGCCGTTCGCCGAGGTGCATGGGCCGGGGGACGTCGCGGACTGGGCCACCTTCCCGGCCATCGTGAAGCCGGCGGATTCGCAAGGCTCGCGCGGGATCGCCAAGGTCACCGACGCGGCGGGGCTCAGCCGCGCCATCGAGGCCGCCGTGGCGGCCTCGCCGACCGGAACCGCGATCGTCGAGGGCTTCCTCGCGGGCGTCGAGGTGTCGTTCAACGTCCTCGTCGCGAAAGGCGACATCATCGTCATCGAGCCCTCCGAGCGCCTCGTCCATCCCGAGCCGCTCGTCGGCATTCCGAGCGGCCATCTCATTCCCCCGGTCCGCGTGGCCCCCGAGGCGATCGCAAGGGCCGACCGGCTCGTCCGCGACGTGGTCTCCGCGCTCGGGATCACCGACGGCACGCTCTATTTCCAGATGAAGATGACCGAGGACGGGCCGAAGATCGTGGAGATCGCCCCGCGCCTCGACGGCTGCCACATCTGGCGGCTGATGAAGCACGCCCGCGGCTTCGATTTCATCGACCTCTCCGTTGCCGCCCTCGTCGGCGAGCCGGTTGCGGCGCCCCAGGCGAAGCCGCTCGACGGGGTCTACGAGCTGCAATTCCAGCAGATGCCGCCGGGCGGGACGTTCCGCAGCGCCGATTTCCCCGCCCCGGCGGACGCGCTCTATCACGAGTACCGCTATGCCGACGGCGAGGTGGTGAAGCCGATCAATGGCCAGATGGAAGTCGTCGGCTATTATGTCCGGCGGCAGCAGCCGGCCTGAGCCATGACGCGAAAAGCGCAGGAGGCGGAGAGGGGCGGCCGATGAAGGTGGCGGTCACCGGCGCGTCCGGGTTCATCGGACGCTATCTGATCGCGGCGCTCGACGCCCGCGGCGACGACGTGGTTGCGCTGACGCGCGCGCCCGGGCCGGCGATCGGCGCCGTGCCGCTGCGGCCGACCGACTACGAGGAAGCGGATCTCGCCGCGGCGCTCGCCGGGGTGGACGCCGTCGTCCACCTCGCAGGGCGCCGGACGCTGCGCGAGGACCCGCCGCTGCGCCTGGGGCCGTTCATCGACCCGAACCTCGCCATGCTGGATCGCCTGCTCGGCGCGGCGCGGCAGGCCGGGGTCGACGCTTTCGTCTTCGCGTCCACGACCGCGGTCTATTCCAAGGCCAACACCGCGCCCTATCGCGAGAGTGAGCCGGCGCGGCCGCTGAACCCTTACGCGCTCTCCAAGCTGATGGGCGAGGCGATGCTCGATCTCACGGCGCGGAACGCGGGAATGCGGGCTACCGCGCTGCGCCTTGCCGCCGCCTACGGTCACGGCGAGCGCATTTCCGCCGTGATGATGCGCTTCATCGACGACGCGATGCACGGGCGGCGGCTGACCATAAGGGGCAGCCGGGACATGCCCGTCGAGCAGCTTTACGTCCGCGACATCGTGGCGGGACTCCTCGCCGCGCTGGCGCCGGGCGCACCGGGGGGCGTCTTCAATATCGGGCCGGGCCGGGCCGACACGCTGGGCGCCATGGCGGAGGCGGCGAACGCCGCGTTCGGCAATGCCGGCAACCTCGCCTTCGAGGGGCCGAAGACGGCGCCAGTCGCGCCGCGCTTCATGGATGTGAGCCTCGCGCGGTCGGCGCTCGGCTGGGCGCCGGAATGGGACATGACGCGTGCTCTCGCGGATTTCGCCGCGCGGGCGCGCGCCGAGGTGACGGGATAGAGGCGCCGCCGGGCAACTCCGGCAGGACCGAGGGAACTTTGCGACCATGCTGCGCGACTTGCGACAGAAGCTCGATCTCAGGACCGCTTCGGGCGATCCGGAAGCTCCGTTCATCATCGCCGAGATGTCGGGCAACCATAACGGCTCGCTCGACCAGGCGCTGGCCATCGTCGACGCGGCCGCGGAGGCCGGCGCCGACGCGATCAAGCTGCAGACCTACACCGCCGACACGATGACGCTCGACATCGCCGAAGGCGAGTTCGTCATCGCCGACCCGCAGTCGCTGTGGGCTGGACGCAATCTGTACGGCCTCTACCAGGAGGCGATGACGCCTTGGGAGTGGCACGCGCCGATCATGGAGCGGGCGCGCGAGCGCGGCATTTCGTGCTTCTCCTCGGCCTTCGACGAAAGCGCCGTCGCCTTCCTCGAGAGCCTCGATGTGCCGGCCTACAAGGTCGCCTCGTTCGAGTGCATCGACATTCCGCTGATCCGCGCCGTCGCCGCGACCGGCAAGCCCGTCATCATCTCGACGGGGATGGCGACTGTCGAGGAGATCGCCGAGGCCGTCGATGCCGCGCGCGGGGCCGGGTGCACCGACCTCACGCTGCTGCTCTGCACCAGCAACTATCCCGCGCCGCCCAAGTACTCCAATCTGGTGAAGATACCCCATCTCGCCGGCCTGTTCGGCTGCCCGGTGGGCCTGTCCGACCACACGCTCGGCATCGGCGTGGCGATCGCAGCCGTTGCACTCGGCGCGGTCGCCGTCGAGAAGCACGTCACGATCTCGCGCGCCGACGGCGGCGTCGATTCCGCCTTCTCGGCGGAGCCGGCGGAGCTTGCCGCGCTTGTGCTGGAATCGGGCCGCGCCCGGCAGGCCCTGGGTGAGGTTACCTACGGCCCGACCGCGGTGGAGCAGAAGGCGCGCGGTCGCCGGCGCTCGCTCTACATCGGCAAGGACCTCGCCGCCGGCGACGTGCTGACCGCGGAAAGCCTGCGCCGCGTCCGTCCGGGCAGGGGTCTGCCGCCGAAATATTACGACGTGTTCCTCGGCCGCCGCGTCGCCCGCGCGGTGACCGCGGGCACGCCGGTGACGTGGGACCTCTTGGCGTGACTCGCTGACACGCGCACGTCACGAGGAGCGTGTTTGATCGGGGACTGCTGACCGCGCCGGCCCGGAACGATCCGGCCGCCGCGACGGGGACGACACATGGCCATTCCGTTTCTCAAGACCGTATCCTGGCTCGGGATCGGCAGGCGGCGCGAGCGGGCGTCCCATCACGCGCCCGCAGTCGCTCCCGGCGCCGCGCCGCGACGCGGCCCCGAACCGGCCGCCAACGACGCCGGACTGCTCCGGCTGGTGCCTGCGCGCGAGCCGGCGCCCGAACCCTCGGCGAACGCGGTCCCCGCGATCGTTTCTGACGTCCCCCGTCCCGCGCCGGATTTCCCCGAGCCCGACGCCGCGCCCCTGAGCGCGCCCGAGCGCATCGTGCCCGAACCCGGGGTCACGACGCCGCTCACCTCGGCGCGGCAGCTCGACTCCTTGCGCCAATGGGCCGACGCGGCGGCGAAAGAGCCGGACACGCTCGAGGAACTGCTGCGCGTGCTGGTGCTGCTCGAAGAACTCGGCCGGCCGAGTTCGCTCGCCGCGGCGCGCCGCATCAACGACCTGCTTTCGAACGATGCCGGGCGGGCGACGTTGTCGGCCGCCGCGGCCTCCGTGCTTCGCGAGTTCCCGGACAGCAATTTCCTCATCTATCTGCGCGCGGTCGGGCTCGCCAAGGCCGGGGACGTCGAGGCCGCCAATGCGCTCGTTCTGGGGGCGATGGCCCGGGTCCGCGACGCGCTCGTGGACGCCGACGCGCGGGACCGGGCCGATCTCACGCGCACCTTCAAGCAGCTCGGCAAGGTCTGGCGCGTCGTCGACACGATCGCGCGGGACAACGTCGTCTGGAGCATCGCCGAAGGCGGGCGGGACGAAAGCGGCCGCGAGGCGGACGGGACCGAGGCGGGAGAGGCCGATCCCACCGCCGACGACGCCGAGGGCGCGACACCCTCCGACGGCGGGACGGAACCGGAGGGCGCGGGCGAGGCCGATACGGACGCTGCCGCCCCCGGCAGCGGACCGACGGACGAACTCGTGTTCCTCGAGCCGCTGATCCAGAGCCGCCAGCAGGACAAGTACCTGCAGTCGTGCCTTGCCAATTTCAACCGGGCGACGACGCTGCAGGAAGGGCTTTCCGCCATCAAGGCCATGTTGCGCACCGGCCTGCGCCGGCTGCCCACCTATCACGACTCCTACGCCATGGCCCGGGACGCCTATCGCACCGTGCGCGCCGAGTGGGAGCGCCTGCTGCCGGTGCCGGGCGCCGACTTCGACACGATTCTCGGCGAGGACCGCGGCGTTGCCGCCATGCGCCAGCTCGCGACGGTGCTCCGCATCGCGCGCACGCTGGAGATGGCCGAGGACGTCGAGCGCATCGAGGCCGCGCTGCTCGCCTTCGCCCGCATGCGCGAGGGGCAGGCGGCGCTGTGGACCATCGCCCGCGTGCTCGTCGACGGTGACGCCGACAAATATGCCGGCGTCACCGCCGCCCTCATCAAGGGCTCGCCCCGCCGTCCGGCGAAGACGAACGAGCTGCAGGACTATTTCGCCTGGGCCTACAAGGCTCACGCCTTTGAGCAGGCGGACGAGATGTTCCGCAGCCTGCCGTCGGCGTCGCGGCGCTCGAAGGCGATGATGCAGTATGTCAATATCCTGCAGCGCACCGGCAGGTTCGACCGCGCCTCGGAGCTGGTGAAGCTCGTCAGCGCCCAGCTGCTCGCGAACGCGCGCCGCTTTTGTCCCTACACCAACTGGCAGTACATCAAGCGCGCCGAGGAGCTCGCCTTCTGCGCCGACACCGCGCGCTGGTATCGCTCGGTGCCGCAGCCGACGCGCCCCGTGGGCGTGCTGTTCGTGCTGCCGCGCGACATCCACCAGCTCCGGCGCTATCCGCTTGTCGTGCTGATGCAGCTGAAGAAGATGGGCTGGGCGGTGGTCCCGCTCGTGGAAGGGCTGCTGCCCAACGAGCCGACCGGCGATCCGCTGCTCGACCAGTTCAACGGCTGCATGCTGGCCGATATCCGCCTCAATCCGGAGATTCGTGCCAAGCTGCGGCCGATCACCGGCTTCGAGGCCGACCTCGCCCGAGGCCGGCTGCGCTGGGGCGACATGGACCTCTCCCACTCGCTTTGGGAGGAGGCCGGCATCAACCGGCGCCGCTTCTCGGTCGATTACACCTGTCCGGCGCTGCAGCGCGTGCTCGGGCGCCTTGTGAAATGGACCGAGCTCAACGCCACCGTCATCGAGAACGTGCACCGGGTCGCGCGCGGCCGCGGTCTGCGCACCGGGTTCATGGTGCTGAGTCAATATCGGCTGCCGGACGTCGTGAACCGCCTATTCTGCGAGAAGCACGGCGACAAGAACAGGTTCTTCTGCGTCCACGCCACCAACGGCTACGAGAACTATTTCGCCAATTTCGCGACGCCGGTCTCGACCCGGACCGTCATCCGCAACATGACGGCGCATCCGGAGATGCGCACCGCCGCCTTCCCCGTGCCCTCGGCTTTCGAGGCCTGGTATCGCCGCCGCAGCGACGGGGCGGAGATGCTGGAGCGGGTGCGCGACGTCACCAAGGTGCGGCGCTCGACCGCGACGCAGCGCGAGCGGCCGGCCGAGGCGACCGCGGCGCTCGAACGCGTCCACGCCTTCCGGGAGGGCGGCGGCAAGGTCGTGTGCGCGTTCGGCAAGGTGGTGTGCGACCTCGCCGCGCCGCACGACGGCGGACCGGCGCATCGCAATGTCAAGGAATGGCTCAACGACACGATCAACGCGGTGCGTGACGCCGAGGACGTGCTGCTGCTGGTCAAGCCGCATCCGCACGAGCTGCGCGGCGAGATCGGCACGTTCCTGACCGAGTATTTCACCGATCTCATCGAGGTGCCCTTACCCGACAACGTGATCCTTTTGGGGCACCGCTGGTTCGATATCGGCGACCTCGATGGCATTATCGATCTCGGCCTGCTCTACAGCGGCACCACTGCGGTGGAGTTGGGGCTGATGGGCGTCCCGGCCGTTCTGTGCTCGGACTACGCCCCGATCGACTATCCGGTCGGCCACATCGTGCCGCGCGACCGGGGCCATTATCACCGTCTGGTGCGCTTCGAGGAGAAGCCGCGGGTGCGCAGCGACATCCGCGAGAAATGCGCGGCCTGGCTGCATTACATGGCCGGTGAGGAGATCACCGTTCCCTACCGCTATCACGCGCGACCGCTGACCAATAAGGTGGTCTATCCGCCCTGGTGGTTCCGGGACGAGATGGAGGCCTATATGCGCAAGGGCGACCCGCACGTGCAGCAACTCGCGCTGCGCGTGACCGCGGGGACCTGAGCGGCAGTCGGGTCGGGAACCGACCTGCCTGCGGGAGTCCGCGAGCGCCAACTCTTCGGGTGGAGTGCTTGGTGTTCCTGGCTTCCAATTCGAGTTGGCAAGTCCCCTTCGATGCAGAAGACGTGCATGGCCGGGACGAGCCCGGTCATGACGCGCGGGGGCGTGGGCCGCGCACGGAACGCCCCACCCTCGGGAGCGTGGGTGAGGCATCGTGGGCCGCGTCACCCCCTCGGCAGCGCCCGAACGCCGCATCCCGATAAAGAGGCCGGGGCCTCGACGGCGCCGGGACAGGCATCCTCCTTGGCAATCCCGCCGGATCGAACCTTGCCGCGCCTGCGTTCCCGGCGATGAGCTGGTTGGTGCAGCCCCGCCTCATCAACGGGCCGTTCGACGATCCGGGCCTCTTCCTCGACTTCCGTTTCGGCCGCCGGGCGATGCTGTTCGACCTCGGCGATCTGGGCGCGCTGTCCTCCCGCGAGCTGCTGCGCGTCAGCCACGCTTTCGTCTCGCACACGCACATGGACCATTTCGCCGGGTTCGACAGGCTGCTGCGCCTTTGCCTGCACCGGCCCGGGCCGCTGGTCCTAGTCGGGCCCGGGGACTTCGTCGCCCGCGTGGCGCACCGGATCCGCAGCTATACCTGGAACCTGCTCGACGCGAACTCGGTCGACTGCCGGCTCGACGTCTACGAATTCCACGACCGCGCCCTCGCACGCGGGGCGCGGCTGCGGGCGCGTGCGGGCTTCGTCGAGGAGCCCCTCGAAATCCCCGTCTATCCCGAGGGTATCGTGCTTGCCGAGGAGAGCTTCATCGTCGCGGCAGCGGCGCTCGACCACGGCATCCCGTCGCTTGCCTTCGCCTTGCGCGAAGGACTGAAGGTCAATGTCCGCCGCGGCGCGCTGGACGAGCTCGGACTCGCGCCCGGCGCCTGGCTCACCGACGCCAAACGTGCGGCGGCGGCGGGCTTGGCCGATGCTCACCCGGTCGCAACACCGATCGGCCCCCTCGCGCTCGGCATCTTGCGGGAACGCGCCTTCCTGCTCACGCGTGGCCAGCGCGTGGCCTATGTCACCGACGCGGCCGACACGCCAGCGAACCGGGAGAGGATCACGGACCTCGCAGGCGGCGCCGACACGCTGTTCATCGAGGCCGCGTTCCTCGATCGCGACAGGGGCGTCGCAGCCGCCACGCAGCATCTCACGGCGAGGGCGGCGGGAGAAATCGCGCGCGCCGCAGGCGTGGTGCGCGTCGTTCCCTTCCACCACTCGGCGCGCTACCTGGGCGAGCCGGACGCGCTCGCGGCCGAGCTCCACGCCGCATACGCTGGCGGGACGGTGCCATCAATAGTGTATGGACAGGATTAGAGCCCATACATATGGTGTGATCGTCGATTCCGGAGGGGCCGGTCCGGTCCTCCATATCGGCAGCGGGGGGCGTGCATGGCTGCGGTGGTGGCTGCTGAGGATGCGCTTGCGGCGCTCGCGCGCCGGCCGGTGCGGGAATTTGCCGTGCTCGCCGCCCTCGCCGTCGCAACGGCGTTCGCCTTCGTGCTGGCGGTCGGGCTCGGCTCGGTGCGTATCGCGCCCGGGGAGGTGATCGCGATCCTTCTCGGCGACACCCCGACGCGGGCGAGCTTCGCCACCATCGTTCACGACGTTCGCCTGCCGCGCGCCCTCACGGCGCTGCTCGCGGGCGGCGCGCTGGGCGTCGCGGGGCTGCAGATGCAGACGCTGCTCCGCAATCCGCTCGCCGACCCCTTCGTGCTCGGCATCTCCTCGGGCGCGAGCCTCGGCGTGGCGCTGGTCGTGCTCGGCGGGGGCGGCGCCGCGGCGGCGGTGTTCGCCGGCGGGCTCGGCATCGGCGGCGACGCGCTGCTCACCCTTGCGGCCATCGCCGGCGCGCTGCTCGTGCTCGGCCCGGCGCTCGCGCTTTCGGCCCGGCTCGCCGGCCCAGCCACGGTGCTCGTGGTCGGGCTGATGTTCGGCTATGCCGTGCAGAGCTTCGTGACCATCCTCGTCGCGGGGGCGAGCCCGGAGCGCCTGCAGCGCTGGATCGCGTGGGGCTTCGGCTCCTTCGGCGGCGTCACCTGGGACAAGGTCCCGGTCTTCGCGCCCCCGCTCGTGCTCGGCATCGTCGTCGCGGCCGCAACCGTCAAGCCGCTCAACGCCATGCTGCTCGGCGAGACCTATGCCCGGTCGATGGGGGTCGACGCGCGGGCGATGCGCATCGCCACCATGGCCGGCGCCTCGGTGCTCGCCGGCGTCGTTACCGCCTTCTGCGGCCCCATCGCGTTCCTCGGCGTCGCGGTGCCGCATCTGGCGCGCGGGCTCACCGGCACGTCGGACCATCGCATTCTGGTGCCGGCGGTGATCCTGCTCGGCGGCGTCCTGGCGCTCGCGGCCCAGGTCGTGGCGCTGCTGCCGGGCTCCGCCGGGACGCTGCCGCTCAACGCGGTGACGTCGCTGATCGGCGCCCCCGTCGTGATCGCGGTGATCCTGCGCGCGCGGAAGGGCGCCTTCGCGGCATGAGCGATGCCCCGTCCCACCATGCAGCCGGGCTCGAGGCGCATGGCCTCGCCGTCGGCTATCGCCGCCGCGGCAAACCCGCGCCGGTGCTGTCCGGCCTCGACCTTGCGCTGGCTCCGGGCGAGCTCGTCGGCCTGATCGGCCCGAACGGCATCGGCAAGTCGACGCTGCTGCGCACGCTCGCGCGCCTGCAGAAGCCGCTCGCCGGCACGGTCCGGCTCCACGGGCAGGACGTGGCGCGGCTTCGCCACAAGGACCTTGCGCGCCAGATCGCCGTGGTGACCACCGAGCGGATCAATGTCGGCGCGCTGCCGGGCTATCGCGTGGTCGCCCTCGGGCGCTACGCCCACCAGGGCTGGTCGGGCGCGCTCGGCGCCGCCGATCACGAGGCGGTGCGCCGCGCCATCCGGGCGGTGGGCGCGGAGGCGATTGCCGGGCGGGACCTCGGCGAGCTGTCCGACGGCGAGCGGCAGCGCATCAACATCGCCCGGGCGCTGGCGCAGCAGCCGCGCGTGCTGCTGCTCGACGAGCCGACGGCGTTCCTCGACGTCGCCTCGCGCGTCGAACTCATGGGCCTGCTGCGCCGGCTGGCGCGCGAGCAGGGCCTCGGCATCGTGGTCTCGACGCACGAGCTCGAACTCGCGCTGCGCACGGCCGACATGCTGTGGCTGATCGGGCCCGACCGGCGCCTGCATGCCGGCGTCCCGGAGGACGTGGTCCGCTCCGGCGCCATCGACGAGGCGTTCCGCGGCGAGCGCATCCGCTTCCGCCGCGACGAACGCGCGTTCCGCATCGTCGGGGAGGGGCGCCGTCGCGCCGTGGTCCGCGGCTCCGGGCTCGATGCGCTGCTCGCGGCCTCCGTGCTCGAGCGCGAGGGCTACGAGATCATCGCCGAGCCGGCGCCCGCGCACGCACTCGGCGACATCCTGGTCGTCGATACCGACCCGGACGGTGGCGGGTGGGCGGCCGAGACCGCCGCGGGCCGGAAGGCGGGCTCGAATTTCGCCACGCTCGCCGCCTTCGTCCGGACGGGGCTGCCGCCGGCGGAAGCCGCCTGAGCGCGGCCCGGTCGATTTTCTCTGGCCATGATTGGGGACAGACATGACGAGGCCCATCCGCTCCACCCGCATCGTCCTGCTTGCGGGCCTGGGGCTAGCCCCGCTCGCTGCGCCGGCGCTGGCGCAGGACGCGCCCGCCGCGAACCTGACGGACGGCTGCATCGCCGGGTTCGACCCGGCGCTCGACTACTTCCCGGACAAGATCGGCTTGGCCTATGCCGGAAATTTCTCGGTCGAGTACCACGACAGCTACAAGCTGGTGACGGTCGAGGCCGGCGGCGCCGCCGAGCACGTCGTGCTCGTCCAGTGCGGCGCGCCGGTGCCGGAACTCGGGGACGACTTCGCTGATGCGACCATCGTCACCATTCCGGTCCGCTCCGTGGTCGCGATCAACGCCACCGAGAACGCGTTCCTCGATGCGCTCGGCCGGCTCGAGGTGCTGACCGGCGTCGCCTCCGCCGCCTACACCGCGAACGATGCGGTGAAGGACGGCGTTGCCCGCGGCACCATCGTGGAGTTCGCGCCGTCGGGGATCGTCGACGTCGAGCGCGTTCTCGCCGCCGAGCCCGACCTGATCGTCACCGATGGCGGAGACAGCGCCGAGCTCGCCGCGCTCGCGGCGGCCGGCGTGCCGCTCGTGCCGAGCCTCGAATGGCAAGAGCCGACGGTGCTCGGCCGCGCCGAATGGCTGAAATTCACCGCGCTGTTGCTCAACGAGGAGGCGGCGGCCGAGGCGGCTTTCGCCGGCATCGCGCAGCGTTACCAAGCCGCGGCGGCGCTGACTGCCGACCTGCCCGAGGCCGAGCGGCCGCTGGTGATGGCCGGCGCGGGCTATGCCGGCACATTCTACGCCGCGGGCGGGCGCTCCTATCTCGCCCAGGAGATCGCCGATGCGGGCGGGCGCTACAATTTCGCTGGGAATACCGACACCGGCAGCACCGCCCACCCCGACCTCGAGACCATCCTCGACGCCGGCGCCGAAGCCGATTTCTGGCTGAACGCCGCGCCAGAGTGGCAGACCCTTGCCGACATCGCGGCGGAGGACCCCCGGCTTGCGGCGCTGCCCTCGGCGCAGTCCGGCAATGTCTGGCTCTACGACCGCGCGCGCTCGGCGGACGGCACCATCCGCTATTTCGAAGACAGCGTGCTGCGGCCGGACGTGGTGCTGATGGATCTGGTCGAGATCTTCCACCCGGACCTGCTGGAGCACGACCTGGTGTTCTATCGCAACATCGAGGTGGAGTAGGCGGCAGGCCAGCGAGGGTGCGTAACGGCGCACTTTGCTGTTGCCCAGCGCTTCGCTTGGGCTTCTGGGTTCCCTTTCCCTCCGCGGGCTCACGCCCGCTCCGGCCGGGAACGACACCGAATCTGGGGCGGTCGCACCGGGGCGCGGCGGCGGTGGACCTTATGCCGTCATTGTAGGGAGTCACACCCTTCGGCAAAGGCAAATTCCGGCCTATACTGAAGGCCGTGAGCGAAATGCTCTCGGCGGGTCAGTAGGGGTCAGGCCATGGACTGGTATCCGATTACCAAGTTCCTTCACGTTGCCTTTGCGATCATATGGCTGGGCGGCGCCTTCATCATGGTGGTTCTCGGGGCCGCCGCCGACAGGGCGCGGAACGATGCCGATATCGTGTCCACCGTGCGCAAGGTGGCGTGGTCGGCGGAGCGCATCTACGTGCCGGCGAGCGTCCTCACGCTGCTGTTCGGCATCGCGACCACCTGGATCGGCGAACTCTGGTCGCAGCTCTGGGTCATTCTCGGCCTGATCGGCATCGCCGCCACGATCGCGCTCGGCATACTCGTGCTGAGCCCGCGGGCGAAGCGCGTCGAGGCCGGTTACGGCGCCGGCGGCGCCAGCCCATCCGTCGTGGCGACCTGCCGCGAGATCCTCGCCATCGCCAAGTTCGACATGGTATTGCTGTTCACCATCGTCGCCGACATGGTCCTGAAGCCGGGGACGGGCGACTGGGTCACCCTCGCCGTCATGGCGGCGGTGATCGTCGTTGCCGCAGCGGTGTTCCTCGGCGGGCTGTTCCGGCCGGCGAGGGCGCCGGCCTGAGGGGCAGCGGCGGCCCAAAGGCCGCGGGGCGAAGCCGTCGCTTCCCCGGCCTACGAGACGCTGCCGGAGCCTTCGATGCCGACTGCTTGGAGCCCGAGCGCATCGGCGATGCGCGCGACGGCGGCGGCCTGTTCCGCGAGCGCGTCGACGAGGGCCTGGACCGCGGCGTTCCCCTCGGCATTGCCCGCCGCGATCATCCGGGCATAGGGCTCGCCGGCGGCCGCGCGTTCGCCCAAGGCCTCCGCCGCGGCGCGCGCGGCGTCGAGCCGCCCCCGCATCGCCGCGTCGAGCGCCGGTTCGATGGCAGCCACGAGCCCCGACAGGCTCGCCCCCCTCACCGCGGTCCCGTCGATGCGCGTGTAGTCGCCATCATATACGGAGCCGATTCCATCGACCCTGGAAGAAAGCGCGACTGCAATATCGCCGGAGAAGCGGCCTTGCATCGCCGCCGCCTCGTGGTGCAACAGGCTCGCCGCGATTTCGTCTCCGAGCTCGGCGGAGAGGGCGCCGATGCCCGTCAGCATGGCGGTCAGCCCTCTATCCCCGCCCAGCAGCGCGATCCGCGCCGGGCCGATCGCCTGCCAGTTCGCCGTCATGATTTCGAGGTCGGCGACCAGCAGATCGGTCGCGGCGAGCAGATAGGCGGCGCGCCGGTCGCAATGGCCGCCCGTGCAGCCTTCGCCCACGACATAGTCGGTGTAGGGCCGCGTGCCCGGGCCAGTGTCGTCGGCAGGCTCGCCCCAGAGCAGATATTCGATGACGGGGTAGCCGCTAAGGCCGTTCGCCTCTCCTGCGATGTCGCGCAGGCCCGCCAGGGCATCGGGCGTGATCTGCGCAACGTCCACCATGGAGCCCCCGAGCGCAATCCGCGCATCGCCCACGATGTCGCCGCCCGCCGCCCCGGCTTCTGCGCCCGGGCCGGTGCCGGCCGCGTCGATCAACGCCGGATCGATCGGCCAGGCATTCACCTGCTTCACAAACGCGTCGACCAGCGGGTTGCCGAACCGGAGCGCTTCGCTCTGGAGATAGGGTGCGCGGGCATCTCGGAAGGCGGCCCGCGCCGCCGCCAGCGCGGCCTCGCTCGGATCGAACACCAGCGCCGTCACCGCCGCCCCGAGCCCGCGCGCGGTATCGAGCGCGTCCTGATAGTCCGCGAGCGCGATATCGGCATAGGTCGCCACAACGTCGGCGGGCGCGGGGGCGACGGCGGCCGGGCGGGCGGGGGCGCCTGCGAGCACGGCTGCCGCGGCAGCGAGCAGAAGCGTGGCTCTCCGGGCCGGAGTCATCCTGTCGCGTCCTCCCCGTCCGAAAATCGGCCCTTCATACTATGGACGGGTCGGCGGGAAGGAAACACGGCAGGCCGCCGGAAGCTGGGCGCGAGGCGGCTCCGCGCTCACCCCTCAAGATGGCGGCCGGACGAGAAATAGCCCGCGAAAAAGTCCATCACCGCACGGATGCGCGGCTCCTTCTGAAGGCGAAGCGGGGTGAGGAGCCAGATCGCCGTCTCGAAGGGGAGCGGCATGGGGAAGCAGCGCACGAGATCGGGGTCGCCCGCCGCGACGAAGTCCGACATCGCCCCGATGCCGAGCCCGGCCTTGATGCTGCCGAGCAGCGCGGTGGCGTTGTTCTGGCGCATCACCACCGCACCGTCCCGCACGACGCTGCGATAGGCCGCGCCGAACGGCTCGACGAGGCGGCTCGCATCGATGCCAATCACCGCGTGACCCGCGAGTTCGGCCGGCGCGCGGGGCAGGCCGCGCGCGGCGACGTAGTCGCGCGAGGCGTAGAAGCTCCAGCCGTCAGGCGCGATCTTGCGGCCGGCGAGGTCGGCCTCGGTCGGCGCGCGGCCGGCGCGGATGGCGATGTCGGCTTCGCCGCCGCCGAGGTCGACGACGCGGTCGGAGGCGTCGAGCTCGACGGTGATGCCGGGCTGCACGGCGCGAAACGCCCGCATCGCCGCCAGCATGTAGCGGTTGGCGAGCAGCTCGTTGGTGCTGAGGCGCACCGTGCCGGACACGCCCCGCCGCGCCGCGGCGGCATCGGCCACGAAGGCGGCGATGCGCGACTCGATCGCCTCTGCATCCCCGAGTAAGGCCGCGCCCGCTTCGGTCAGGGCGTAGCCCGCCTGCCGCTTCACGAACAGCTCGATGCCGAGGGCGGCCTCCATCGCCAGCACCCGCCGCGCCGCCGTGCTCTGGCTGACGCCGAGCAGGCGCGCGGCGCCGAGCGTGGTGCCGAGCCGGGCGACGGCGAGGAACACCTTGAGGTCGTTCCAGTCGAAGGCGGGGGGCATTCTCTATTTCCGGTGAACGGGCGCGCAGGAACGGTGTTTGAGGCGCGGCACGGCGCGGGACTATTCGAGAAGGCGCGCCAGTGACGCGCGCCGCCCGAAGCAACACCCGATGGAGGCAGACATGAATACCCCGCTCGTCGCGACCGGCACCAGGATCCGCAATCCCTTCACGCTCGAGACCTTCATCTTCACCCATCCTTGCGAGGACCCGGCGGAGACCCGCTTCGATGTGAACCTCGAGCCTGGCGGCGTCTCCGCCGGCAACGAGGCTCATCATATCCACCCGCTCGCCGACGAATACTTCACCGTGCGCGAGGGCAGGCTGCGCGTCTTTCTCGACGGCAAGGCCCACGAGATCGGCCCCGGCGAGACGGTCATGGTGCCGCGCGGCACGCCGCATTATTTCCGCAACGGCCACGACGGCGAGACCTATTTTCACATCCGCTTCACCCCCGGCCAGCAGTTCCTGCGCTTCTTCCTCAATATGGCGCTCGGCCCGGCAACGCTGACGGAGCTCTACGACGCCAAGGGCGACGCGCCGCTGCTGCTGCAGGCGCTGTTCTTCCGCGCCTTCCCCGACCACGCCTACAAGGCCGGTCAGTCCGTTTTCGTGCAGAAGGCGGCGATCAGCCTGCTCGCCCCGCTCGGCCGGCTCGCCGGCTATCGGCTGCCGATTCCGCCGGCGCCGCGCGAGCGCCTGCCGCACCCGGAGATGCTGCGTGCGTGAGGCGGTCCCGGCAGGCGAACGGCTTGCCCCGCCGCGGCCCGCGGCCGGCGCGAATTTTTCGTGCCGGCCGGCCTGCGGGCGGAACGATTGCCTCGTGATCGGGGCGAGCCACCCCTACAGTCGCAATCCTATTCGACTCGAGGGGCACATGATGATCCGCAAGCTCGCCGCAGGGGCCGCTGCGCTCGCCGTTTTCGCCGGGCCGGCCTATGCCCAGGCGCCGACCACCATCCTCAACGCGTCCTACGACATCGGCCGCGAGCTGTTCGCGGCGATCAACGAGGCGTTCGTCGCCGCCCATCCCGGCGTCACCGTCGAGCAGTCCCATGCCGGATCGTCCACCCAGGCCCGCGCGGTGCTCGAGGGCCTCGCCGCCGATGTCGTCACCTTCAACCAGGTGATCGACATCGACACGCTGGTGAACGGCGGCGCCGTCTCCGAGGACTGGCAGGCGGAGTTCCCGAACAATTCCTCGCCGTTCTACTCGTTGCCGGCCTTCCTCGTCCGCGAGGGCAACCCGCTCGGCATCGACAACTGGGACGACCTCGTGGCCGAGGGAGTCGAGGTGGTGTTCCCGAACCCGAAGACCTCGGGCAATGCGCGCTACACCTATCTCGCCGCCTACGCCTTCGCCCTCGAGCAGTTCGGCGGCGACGTGGCTGAGACCCAGGACTTCGTCCGCCAGATCTTCGACCATGTGCCGGTGTTCGACACCGGCGGCCGCGCCGCGACCACGACCTTCGTCGAGCGTCAGATCGGCGACGTCCTCATCACCTTCGAGGCCGAGGTCCGCAACATCGTGCGGCAGTATGGTGAGACCCAGTTCGACATCGTCGTGCCGCCGGTGAGCCTGCTCGCCGAGTTCCCGGTCGCCGTGGTGGACAGCGTCGTCGACCGCCGCGGCTCGCGCGATCTCGCGACCGAGTATCTTCAGTTCCTCTATACGCCCCAGGCGCAGCGCATCGAGGCGGAAAACGGCCACCGTCCGGTCGATTCCGACGTCGCGGCCGAATTCGCCGACGCCTTCCCGGCGGTGCGCCTGCTGCGCATTGAGGACGTGTTCGGCTCCTGGGACCAGATCCAGGCCGAACACTTCGCGGGCGGCGGCATCCTGGACCAGCTCTACGGCGACCGTTGATCGTCCTCAGCGAACGTGGCATTCCGCGGGAGGCCGTTTGGGCCTCCCGTTTCGTGTGAGAGGACCGTCGCCGCCGTGAAGCGCCGCATCCTGCCCGGGCTGCCGCTCACGCTCGGGGTGACCCTCCTCTATGTCGCGATCATCGTCGCGCTGCCGCTCGGCGCGCTGATCTGGAAGGCGGCGAGCCTCGGCCCGTCGGAATACTGGCGCCTCGTGAGCGCGCCGCGGGCGCTCGCCAGCTACCGCGTCACGCTGCTCTCCGCCTTCGCGGCCACTGCGTTCAATCTCGTGTTCGGCTTCGCCCTCGCCTGGGTGCTGGTGCGCTATCGCTTCCCCGGCAGGCGGCTCGTCGATGCCATCGTCGACCTGCCGTTCGCGCTGCCCACCGCCGTCGCCGGCATCGCCCTCACGGCCCTGTTCGCGCCGAACGGCTGGTTCGGCGGCCCGCTCGCCGACATCGGCATCCGCGTCGCCTACACCCCCCTCGGCATCATGGTGGCGATGGCGTTCACCAGCCTGCCCTTTATCGTGCGGACCGTGCAGCCGGTGCTGGAGGACCTCGACCCCGCGCTCGAGGAGGCGGCGCAGACCCTCGGCGCGCCCGACCGCGCCATCTTCCGCCGCGTGCTGCTGCCGCTGCTCACCCCGGCGCTGCTCGCCGGCACCTCGCTCGCCTTCGCCCGCAGCCTCGGCGAGTTCGGCGCGGTGATCTTCATCGCCGGAAACCGGCCGAACTCGACGGAGATCACGGCGCTGCTCGCCTATATCCGGCTCGAGGAGTTCAACTACGCCGCCGCCTCCGCCATCGCTTCCGTGATGCTGATCGCGGCCTTCGTCATGCTGGTCGTCACCAATCTGCTGCAGGCGCGGGCGCTGCGCTACATGGCGGGGCGCTGAGCATGGCGACGCGCACGCAACGCGGCCGCCCCGGGCGGATCGGCGACACGCCGGCCGTCCGCCGCACCCTCGTCATCGCCGTCGTGGCGATCATGATCCTGTTCGTGGCGGCTCCCGTGTTCGTCGTCATCAGCGAGGCGGTGTCGGCCGGGCTCGGCACCGCGTTCCGCAATCTGGGCGCCCCGGACACGCGGCATGCGATCTGGCTGACCGTGCTGACGGCGCTGATCGCCGTGCCGATCAACACCGTGTTCGGCGTCGCCGCGGCCTGGGCGATCACCAAGTTCACCTTCCCCGGCCGACGGCTGCTGATGGTGGTGATCGAGATTCCGTTCTCGATCTCCCCGATCGTGGCGGGCGTCTCCTATCTCTTCGTCTACGGGCTTCAGGGCCTGTTCGGCGAGGCGCTGCGGGACGCCGACATCCGCATCCTGTTCGCGTTGCCCGGCATCGTGCTCGCCAGCATGTTCGTCACCGCCCCGTTCGTGGCGCGCGAGCTGATCCCGCTGATGCAGTCGCAGGGCACCGCGCAGGAGGAGGCGGCGACCTCGCTCGGCGCGGGAGGCCTGCGCACCTTCTTCTCGATCACCCTGCCGAACATCCGCTGGGCGCTGCTCTACGGCATCGTGCTCTGCAACGCCCGCGTGATGGGCGAATTCGGCGCCGTCTCCGTGGTGTCGGGCCATGTGCGCGGGCAGACCAACACGCTGCCGCTGCAGATCCAACTGCTCTACGACGACTACAACTCCGCCGGCGCCTTTGCCGCCGCCTCGGTGCTGACGGTGCTCGCGGTGTTCACGCTGCTCGCCAAGGTGCTGCTGGAGCGGCGCGGCGCCGGGCGGCGCCTCGGCCATTCCCCGCCCGCTCCGCCCATCGAGGATGTGTCCGCGTGAAGATCAAGCTCGACAACGTCGCGAAGACCTTCGAGACCTTCCGGGCGGTCCGCGGGGTCTCGCTCGACATCGCCTCGGGCGAACTCCTGGCGCTGCTCGGCCCCTCCGGCTCGGGCAAGACCACGATCCTGCGCATGGTGGCGGGGCTTGAGTTTCCCGACGCGGGGCGCATCCTGTTCGGTGAGGAGGACGCGACCGACATTCCCGTGCGCGACCGCCGGGTCGGATTCGTGTTCCAGCACTACGCGCTGTTCCCGCACATGACAGTGGGGGAGAACGTCGCGTTCGGCATGAAGGTCGCCAAGCGCCGCCGCTCCCGGTCCGAGATCAGGGCGCGGGTCGCCGACCTGCTCGGCCTCGTCAAGCTCGCCGGGCTCGAGCGCCGCTATCCCGCGCAACTCTCGGGCGGTCAGCGCCAGCGCGTGGCGCTCGCGCGGGCATTGGCCGTGGACCCGCGCGTGCTGCTGCTCGACGAGCCGTTCGGCGCGCTCGACGCCAATGTGCGCCGCGACCTCCGGCGCTGGCTGCGCGAAGTGCACGACGAGCTCGGCATCACCACGCTGTTCGTGACCCACGACCAGGAGGAGGCGCTCGATCTCGCCGACCGCGTGGTGATCCTCAACGACGGCCGCATCGTGCAGCAGGGAACGCCCGCCGAGGTGACGCGGGCGCCGGTGTCGCCCTTCGTGATGCGCTTTCTGGGCGATACCGGGCGGCTGCCGGCGGTCGTATCGGGCGAGGTCGCCCGCATCGCCGGGACGGTGGCCTTGCCGGCGCCCGGCGTGCCGAACGGGCCGGCGGACGCGTTCGTCCGTCCGGGCGATCTGTCCTGGGCGCGGCGCGGGGAAGGGGAGGGCCTGCCGGCGCATGTCGTCCGCGTGCTCGACCGGCCCGGCGGGCGCCGGCTGATCGTCGCCGCGGCGGCCGAGGAGGGGCTCGAGCTCGACGTCGCGCCGGACCTGCCGGTCAGCGCGGGCGAGGAGGGACTGCTGGTGGTGCGGCGCGCGCGCGTGTTTCCGCGCGGAAGCTGACGGAACCGGCGACCAGCACCTTCCGTTGTGCTGGGCAACACGCGAGGGAGGTCCGCATGGTCGAGACCGAGAAGAAGACGCCGGCGGACAAAGCCGCGGCCCGAACCCCGCCGCCGCCGGCCGGGCCGCATGCTCGGCCCGATCTCACCAATTACGACGCGACCCCCGGCGCGGGCACGCTGCCGCGGCAGAACCCGGAGGGGCCGGAGGCCGACGGGCTGTCGAGCTGACCCGCGGCGGCCGTCCGAAGGGCGGCGCCTGGGGCGAGGGCCAGGCAGGGGCGGCGCTTCGCC
>Ga0182738_1001199_pt1 | contig 33100 bp, 29 predicted proteins | sample eDN5th30CBELigMG_FD_128876 | JGI IMG/M metagenome (GOLD analysis project Ga0182738, IMG submission 128876) | Enriched Miracle-Growth compost microbial communities from Emeryville, California, USA - eDNA 5th pass 30_C BE-Lig MG (version 2)... ...
GCGGCCGAGGACGAATGGTGCGAGCGCCACCTGCTCGCGCGCATCCACCGCTACACGCTCGGCCAGTTGCGGCGCGAGATCGAGCCGGTGTCGCGCCAGGACTTCATGCGCTTCCTGTTCGAATGGCAGCACCTGGCCGAGCCCGCGCGGCTGCGCGGGCCGCAGGCGCTGCCGGCGGTGCTGGACCAGCTGGAAGGCTACGAGGCCGCCGCCGGCGCCTGGGAGGAAGACCTGCTGGCCGCGCGCATCGCCGGCTACGAGCCGGACTGGCTCGACGAGCTGTCACGGTCCGGGCGCATCGCCTGGACGCGGCTGGCCGCCGTTACGCGCGCTTCCGGCGCGGCGGGTGGGCCGGGCACGGCGGATGGGGCGGGCGGTGCGGCGCAGGCCCCGCGCGCGGCCGGCAGGCGCGCCGCCGCGGGGCCGGTGCGCGCCATGCCGCTCGTGATCCTGCCGCGGCGCACGCTGCGCCTGTGGCAGTCGCTGGCCGCGGGCGCGCAGGATGCGGCGCCCGGGCGCGCGCGGGGCGGCCATGGCCGGGATGCCGCGCAGGACCTGTCCCGGCGCGCCCAGTCCGTGTACGAGGCCTTGCAGGCCGACGGCGCGATGTTCTTCGATGAGCTGCTGGCCGATACGCGCCTGCTGCCCGGCCAGCTGGAAGAGGCGCTGGGCGAGCTGGCCTGGGCCGGCCTGGCGTCGGCCGACAGCTTCGCCGGCCTGCGCGCGCTGCTCACGCCGGCGTCGCGCCGCACCGCGCACGCCTCGCGCCGGCGGCGCGGCGCGATGCCGGCGCCGCTGGAGCAGGCGGGAAGATGGGCGGCCGTGCGATGGCCGCAGCGGGCGGAGGAATCGAATGGGTCCCGGCTGGCGGGGGCGGACGCCGATGGCGCTCCAGCCTTGCACCCGAGCGCCGCCGCCTCGCCGGCCCCTCGCGCCGTCGCCGCACGCGGCGGCGGCGTGGCGCCCGAGGCCCTGGAGCACGTCGCCCGCATCCTGCTGCGCCGCTACGGCGTGGTCTTCTGGCGCCTGCTGGAGCGCGAGCCGGGCTGGCTGCCGCCCTGGCGCGACTGGCTGCCGGTATTGCGCCGCATGGAGGCGCGCGGCGAAGTGCGCGGCGGCCGTTTCGTGGACGGGCTGGCCGGCGAGCAGTTCGCCCTGCCCGAGGCCATCCCGCTGCTGCGCGAGATCCGCCGCCGGCCGGCCGACGGCAGCCTGGTCCGGGTGTCCGCGGTCGACCCGCTGAACCTGTGCGGCACCCTGCTGCCCGGCGAGAAAGTCCCCGCCGTGGCCGGCAACCGCATCCTGTTCCAGGACGGGCTGCCGGTGGCGGCCTGGGTGGCCAAACAGCCGCAGTGCTACGGCAGCCCGGCGCCTGCTGAGCGCGAACGCCTGCTGCGGGCCCTGGTTCAGAACTCCACGGTGGCCGACAGCATGACCGTGCGCGGCGCGCTCAGCATGGCGAAACCGTTGGTCGTTCCGACCCAGTAGCCCCGATCGAAGAGGTTCTCGACGTTGGCGCGCAGGGTGACGGGCTTGCCGGCCACCGTGGTGGCGTAGCGCGCGCCCACGTCCACCCGGGTCCAGCTGCCCAGCTTCTGCGAGTTGCCTACGTTCAGGTAGGCCGGGCCGGTGTAGACCACGCGCCCGTTCAGGCTGAAGCCGGGCAGCCCGGGCACGGCCCAGTCCGCGCCGAGGTTGGCCTTGACGCGCGAGACGCCCACGGCCTGGTTGCCGTCGTTGGCGCCGCCCGCGGTGCGGGTGAGCAGGGCCTGGGTGTAGGCCACGCCGCCCAGCAGGGTGAGGCGGTCGGTGGCCTTGCCGAAGACCGTCCATTCCACGCCGCGGTTGCGCTGCTTGCCGTCCACGCCGTAGCGCAGGGTGTCCGGGTCCTGGGTCAGGCTGGGCTGGCTGATCTGGTAGGCGGCCAGCGTGGTCGCCAGGCGGCCGAAGTCCCACTTGGCGCCGACTTCGTACTGCTTGGACCGGTAGGGCGGGAAAACCTCGCCGAAGTTGGGGGCGGTGCTGTCGCTGACCGTGGCGCCTTCCTGCAGGCCCTCGATGTAGTTGGCGTACAGCGATACGCCGGTCCAGGGCTTGACCACGACGCCGAACATGGGCGTGACCGCGTGCTCGTCGTAGCGCTGGTCGCTCGGGATGTAGGTGTCCTCGACCTGCTGGTAGCGCAGGCCCAGCGTCAGCAGCACGCGGTCTTCGGCGAAGGACAGGGTGTCGGCCAGGGCGAGGCTGCTCAACTCTATCCGGGCCTCGGGCTCCCAAGGCGCGCGCGTATCGAAGGACAGCGGAACGGCCCGGGCCGCATGGTAGAGATTGCCCTCTACCCAATCGCCCCAGCCGGCGTTGCCCTGGCGAATGGCGGTCTTCTGCTTGACGTAGTCGTAGCGCAGGACGGCACGGTGGCGGATGGGGCCGGTGGCGAAGGCCGCGCGCAGGCCGGCCTGGTAGTTGTCGTTGTCGAAGGAGTAGGGCAGAGCACGGGTGCGGGCGATGAAATCGCCGTCGGCATTGGCGACGTTGACTACCGCGGCGCCCGTGTTGCCGCCGCGGAACCACGACTTGCCGAAGCCGGCGAAGGCCGACAGCTTGTCGCTGATGTCGTACTCGCCCTTGAGCACTACGCTGGTGTCCTCGTGCTTGATGACCTGGCCGAGCAGGATGGGCGAATCCGGATCCGGCGCCTTGACGACGCCTTCGCTGCCGAAGATGACCACCGGCTGCGAGTTGTCTATGGTGGTGGTCTGGCGCAGCACGTCCAGCGAGGCGCGCAGCCTGCTGCCGCGGAAGTCCAGCCCCAGGGCGCCCGCGCCCAGGCGCGAATCGCGGTCGTTCCAGGGCGTCTCGCCGTCGCGGTACAGGGCGTTGGCGCGTATGCCCCATTCCTTGTTCTCGCCGAAGCGCCGCCCCAGGTCGATGTGGGTGCCGAACTGCGAATTGGAGATGTAGCTGGCTGTCACGCTGGCCAGCGGCTCGTCGCCGGCCCGCTTGGGCACCAGGTTGATGTTGCCGCCCAGGTAGCCGCCCGGGCCCATGCCGTTGAGCATGGTGTCCAGGCCCTTGGTGATCTCCACGCGCTCGTACAGCTCGGCGGCCTGCTTGTACATGCTGCCGGCCTGCATGCCGTTGAAGGTCACCGAGCCCAGGTTGGACGTGTTGGCGAAGCCGCGCACCAGCATGCCGCTGCCGGTCGGCCCGTAGCGCGTGCCGCTGTCCTGCACCGAGGGGTCGTTGGCCAGCACGTCGGCCAGCGTCTGGGCCTGCTGGTTCTGGATCAGTTCCGAAGTGAAGCCGGTCTGGCTGAAGGGCGTGTCCATGAAATCCTGGCTGCCCAGCAGGCCGACCCGCGCGCCGCGCGCGACCTGGCCGCCCGCGTAGGCGGGCAGCGGGTCGTCGGCCATGCCCAGGCCGCCGGTGACGGTGACGGCGGGCAGGGTGGACACGCCGCCGGTCGCGGCCGGCCGCACCACGGCCGCGCCGGACTGGATCCGCGCAGTCAGCCCGCTGCCGGCCAGCAGCCGGTCCAGGGCCTGCTGGGGCGTCAGTTGGCCGGATACGGCGGGCGCGGTGCGGCCGGCGACCTGGCCGGGTTGCACCATCAGCTCGATGCCGGTCTGGCGCGCCCATTCGTTCAGCGCCTGGGCGAGCGGCTGGGCGGCGATGCTGATGGACTGCGGCTCGGCGGTCGGCGCGGTCTGGGCCTGGGCCTGGGCCGCGCCGGCGGCGAGCGCCAGCGCCACGGCCAGGGTCAGCGGGGCGGGGTGGAAGCGGGGCAGGGACATGGGAAAACGGGCTCCGGAAAGAAGGGAAATGCGACTCCTTCCCAGGTAGACGCGCGAGAGGCGCGCATCCCTATGCCGCGGGTCTTCTGCGGCCGTCGCCGATACCGCCGGGGCGCTGACGGCGCGACGCAAGCACCGCGGCGGGTACGTGCGCCGCTTGTTCGCTAGGGACGCGGCGCGATCTCGGTGACCCCGCCGCGCTCGCTCAGCCGCACCGGCAGCACCTGCGGCAGGATGCGCACGAAGTTGTCGATGCGATGGGGGTTGAAGGTGCCGGTCAGGCGCAGCGCGGCGGTTGCCGGGTCGCGCACCGCCAGCCCCGTGGGGCCGTAGCGCTCGAACTCGGCGATGGCCTGCGCCAGCGGCGTGTCGTCGAAGCTGACCCGGCTGTCCCGCCAGGGCGCGACGCCCGCGGCCGGCACCGCCGATATCCGGCCGGGCTCGCCCGCGGCGTTGCCGGCGACCTGCTGGCCCGCCGACAATTCGACCGCCCCGCCCGCGCCGAACAGGGCCGCCAGCATCTGCCACCGGCCGGCCGGCGCCACGCGCACGCGGCCCTGCTCGACGGCGACCCGCACGCCGTCCCCGCCCGGCATGCCCGGGGTGTAGCGCACCGAAAAGCGCGTGCCCACGACCGTGACCCGGGCAGGGCCCGCCAGCACGTCGAAGGGCCGCTGCGCGTCGGCCGCGACCTCGAAGAAGGCTTGGCCCTCGGGCAGGCGCACCTGCCGCCGCCCGCGGAAATAGGCCACCTCGACCCGGCTGGCCGTGTCCAGGCGCAGCTTGCTGCCGTCGGGCAGCGCCACGTCCCGCTGCTCGCCGCGCGCCGTGGCGTAGCTGTGGGTGTAGAGGGGGCGCTGGCCCTGGCCCCACGCCAGCCAGCCCAGGCCGACCGCCGCCAGCGCGGCCGCGGCCAGGGCGGCGCCGGCCAGCCAGCCGCCGAAGGCGCGCCGGCGCGGCTTTGCCGTATCGTGCCGGCGTCCCAGCCGACCGGGCCGGTGGCCCGCCGCATGCGGACCGGCGGCATCGGAACCGGACGCCTCGGCCTGCTGCGCCGCCAGGTCCCGCTTCAACGCCAGGATGCCGGCGGCCGGCAAAGCGTCCAGCTCGCTCCAGTCGTCCTCCCATCGCGCCAGGGACGCGCCGTGGGCCGGGTGGGCCGCCAGCCAGGCCTGGAAATCGGCCTGCTCGGCGGCGTCCAGCCCGCGGCCGCGCCGCACGAACCAGTCCAGCGCCTGGCTGTCCGGCTCCTGCGCGGCCTGGCCGTTGTGCAGTGGGGCGCTCATGACGCGGTCCTAAGCGGGTTGCGGGGCTTCAATGATGTAGACGCGCGAGCCGCCGCCATCCCCAGGCCGGAACAGGAACGCCGCGCCCCGGCGGTGGAGATCCCCCTGCCTGCGCAGGCAGCCTGCCTTCCTGCGGCGCCCGCCGCGCCGGTGTCGATGGCCTTTCCGGCTGCCTTCATCATGGCCTGGCCTCGGGATCGGCTGCGCCGGCGCCGCGGTTTCGCCCACGCGCCTCCTGCGCATCGCGGCATGCGCGGCAGGCCTGCATCGCCCGCTTGACGTGCTGTTCCACCATCTTGGGCGAAATCCCCATGCGGCGGGCGACTTCCTGCTGCGGCAGGCCGTCGAACTTGTAGAGGATGAAGGCTTCCCGGCAGCGCAGCGGCAGCGCCGCTATCGTGGCCAGCATGGCCTGCACGCCCTGGGCGGAGGCGGCCGCGGCCTCCGGCTCGCAGGCCGGGCCGGCGGGCAGCGCCTGCGCGGCTTCCGGGTCCGCATCCAGCTCGACCGGCTCGCCGCGCACCTGGCTGCGCCGGTGCAGGTCGATCAGCACGTTGCGCACCGTGCGGTAGAGCAGGGCGCGCGGCTCCGGCACGGCCTGGCCGGAGCGCTGCACGGCCAGCACGCGGGCATAGGCTTCCTGGACGACGTCGGCCGCGCCGTCGCGGTCCTTGCCCGACTTGGCGACGAAGTTCAATAGCTCCCGGTAGTAGCGCAGGATCACGGCTGCGGCGGGCTGCCGGCCGGCGCCCGCTTGCGCGCTGGGTGTAGGCGTGGGGACGGCGGCATGGGGTGGCGGGCGGAGAAAGGGCGGACGGCGGGCACCGCCGCGCGCAGGCGCCAGGCCCGTATCCATTGGAAATGGGATTCATTTCCATTATCTTCGCATCGGCCGGCCTTGGCAACAGCGGGCGTGCAGGCCTGCTCACACGAAGACGATGCGCTCGGCCGGCGCGCCGGCGCCGCGCTCGCGCTGCAGGAATTCCACCAGGGCGCGCAGCGCGCGCGAGGCGCGCCGGCGGTCGGGGTAGTACAGCATGAAGCCGGGCAAGGCCGGGCTCCAGTCCGCCAGCACGCGCACCAGGCGGCCGGCGGCGATCAGCGGCTCCAGGTAGCCGTTGATCATGTAGGCGATGCCGATGCCGTCCAGCGCGGCGTGCACCAGCGCGCCGGAATCGTTGACCACCAGGGGGCCGCTGACGGCCACTTCCAGCGATTCGCCGTCCTTGTGCAACTGCCAGCGCTCGACCATGCCGGTGTGGGCGTGCCGCAAGCCGATGCAGTCGTGCTGCGCGAGCTCGCGCGGATGCGCGGGCAGGCCGCGCCGCGCGGCGTAGTCCGGGCTGGCGATCAGCCAGGCGTGCAGGTCCGGGCCCACCGGCACGCCCACCATGTCCTGCTCGACCAGGTGGCCGAAGCGGATGCCCGCGTCGTAGCCCGGCGCGACGATGTCGACCAGGGTATTGTCCAGCGCGATCTCGACCCTGACGCCCGGGTAGGTCTGCAGGAAGCGCGCGACCGCCGGGCGCAGCACGATCATGTAGGCTGCGCGCGAGACGTTCAGCCGCACCGTGCCGGCCGGCGGGCCGCTCTCGTCGCCGATCTCCTCGGCGGCCGAGGCCAGCGCCAGCACCGCCGGCTGCACGCGCTCCAGGAAGCGCGCGCCGGCCTCGGTCAGAGAGATGCTGCGCGTGGTGCGGTGAAACAGCGCCGTGCCCAGCCGGCGCTCCAGCTGGCGCACCGACTGGCTGACGGCCGAGGGCGATATCCCCAGCCGCACCGCCGCGGCCGAGAAGCCCTGCATCTCGGCGACCGTGACGAACACCACCAGACCGTCCAGTTGATCCTGCCGCATCGGCTCCCTGCGCATGGCTGGCCAGAAGAGCCTGCAATGTAACGTCGCGGGAGGGGCGGGACAACCGCGCAGGTGCACGGCGAAACGGCGGATCGTGGGCGGCAACGGGAACGCCGCGGCCAGGGTCGCCAGGCGTTCAGTCGTGCCGGGTGTCGCGCGAGACCGCTTCCCACGCGTCGATTTCCCGCGACAGCGCGGCGATCTTCTCGCGCACGAAGCCCAGCGCGTCCTCGCCCAGCAGCAGGTGCACGGGCGGGTCGTCGGACGCGGCCAGCTTCAGGATGGCTTGCGCCGCCTTGGCCGGGTCGCCCGGCTGCTTGCCGCTGTTGGCCTGGCGCCGTTCGCGCAGCGGGCCGAACACCTCGTCGTAGTCGGCGATGCTGCGCGGGGCGCGCACCATCGACCGGCCGGCCCAGTCGGTGCGGAAGGCGCCCGGCTCGACGTTGCTCACGCGGATGCCGAAGGGGGCGACTTCCCTGGCCAGGCTTTCGCCTATGCCTTCCAGCGCGAACTTGCTGCCGTGGTAGTAGGACAGGCCGGGGAAGGCGGTCAGCCCGCCCATGGAGGTGATGTTGACGATGCGCCCGGCGCGGCGCGCGCGCATGTGCGGCAGCACCGCCTTGATGACCGCCACCGCGCCGAACACGTTGACCTCGAACTGGCGGCGCAGGTCTTCGAGCGGGGATTCCTCCAGCGTGCCCTCGTGGCCGTAGCCGGCGTTGTTGACCAGCACGTCGATGGGGCCGATGTCGCGCTCGGCGGCGTCCACCGCCGGCGCGACGCGCGCGGTGTCGGTCACGTCCAGCAGCACGCCGAAGGACCGGCCGGGCTCCAGGGCGTCGAAGGCGGCGCGGTCGCTTTCCTTGCGCAGCGTGCCGATCACGCGATGGCCGGCGGCCAGCGCGGCGAGCGCAAGCGCGCGGCCGAAGCCGGAACTGACGCCGGTGACGAAGAAGGTTTGCATGGCGGGATTCCTTGGCGGGCAGGGCGATGGCTGGCATCGATGGAACCCATGATAGGCACGCGCCTGCCCGCCGATAAGCCCCGCGGGGAGCCACGGCCCTTGAAGGAAAAGTTAATAGTCGGGCAGGACCGGCGCCGCGCTACAGCCACCCCGCCCTGCGGAAGCGCCAGTACAGCACCCCGCAGGCCGCGCCGATGGCCGCCAGCGTGGCCGGGTAGCCCCAGCGCCAGTCCAGCTCCGGCATGTGGTGGAAGTTCATGCCGTAGATGCCCGCCACCGCCGTGGGCACGGCCAGGATGGCGGCCCAGGACGCCAGCCGCCGGGTGGTGTCGTTCTGCTGGGCCTGGGCGATCATCTGGCTGGCCTCGAAGGCGAAGGCCAGCGTCTCGCGCAGGGCGTTGACCAGCTCGTCGATGCGCTGCACGCGGTCGGCCACCTCGCCGAAGTAGGGCCGGGCGCGGGCGTCTATCGCCGGCATCTCCACGCGCGCCAGGCGGCGGCAGATCTCGGTCATGGGCATGATGGCGGTGTGGATGCGCAGCAGGTCGCGGCGCTGCTTGTACAGCCGGCGGATGTCGGCGTCCTTGGCGCCGCGGATCAGCAGCTTCTGCTCGGCGCTCTCGACCAGGGCCTCCAGCCGGGTCAGGGCCGACAGGTAGCGGTCGGCCAGCAGGTCCAGCAATTCGGACGCGACATGGTCGCTGCCGCGCCGCAGCAGGTCGGGCACGGCTTCCAGCCGCTCGCGCAGCACGGTGTAGGGCGCGGCCGCGCCGCGCCGCACGGTGACCAGGAAGCCCGGGCCGACCAGCAGCTGGGTTTCGCCGAAGGCGGGCCGCTCGGTCTCGACCTCGACGGTGACGGCCACCACCAGGACCATGTCGCCGTACTCGATGATCTTGGCGCGCCGGTGCGGCTCCAGCATTTCCTCGCGGTTCTTCTCGCACACGCCCAGCGCGTCGACCACCCGCGACAGCAGTTCGGGCGGGGGATCGTGCAGGCCGATCCACAGCAGGCCGCGCGCCTGGCCGGCGTAGGCGTGGATCTCGTCCAGCGGCACGTCGCGCTCGCGCCGGCCGTCTACGTAGGCGACCGAGGCCACGACCGCGTCGGCTGCGTCGGCCGCACCGGCGTGGGCGCCGTGGGGGCGTGCGCCGCCGGCCTGGCGATCGCGGGCGCGGGCGGTGCGGGCATCCTGCGGCATGCAAGCTCCTTGGCGGTCGAGGGCCGGCGGCGGCCGCCGCGCCGCGCATGCGTGCGGCGCGCGCGGGGGGCAGGGGGCTGCGGATCGCCGCGGCATCGTTGCCGCACATGATAGTGCCTTGCCGCAAGCCGCCGGCGGGCCAAGCTGTCGCCTTGCTGAACGCGCCCGGCGCGCCGCGCCGGCGTCGTGGCGCGCGGGCGAAAAGTTGTCTAGTATCGATGGCACTGCGCCCGGCGCGGACCCGGCCTGCGCCGGGCCGCAGCGAGGGCGCCCCGCGGCGGCCGGCGCGCGCACAGCCGCCGCGGTTCATACCAAGGAGACACCCATCATGCTGCGCATCAGACAGTACCTCGCCATCGTCGCCGCCGCGGTCCTCGCGCCCCTGGCGGCCTGGGCCGCGCCGGCCAAGGTCATGGCCCCGGGCGGGCCGGGCGGCGGCTACGACGCCGCCGCGCGCGTGCCGCTGCAGGTCATGCAGCAGGCCGGCATCTTCACCGACGGCTTCCAGGTCACCAACAAGGGCGGCGCGGGCGGCACCATCGGGCTGGCGGAGTTCATCAACACCGGCCGCAAGGACGACAACGCCATCATGTCCATGGGCGCGATCCTGGTGGGCGGCATCATCCTCAACAAGTCGCCCGTCTCGCTCGACCAGGTGACGCCGCTGGTGCGCCTGATGGACGACGCCGACGTGCTGGCCGTGCCCATGAATTCCCCGCTCAAGACGGTCGACGACGTGCTCGAGGCGTTGCGCCAGAACCCCGGCGCCCTGCCCATAGGCGGCGGCTCGGTGGGCGGCACGGACCAGGTCGCCGCCGGGCTGATCGCCCAGGCGGCCGGCGTCGAGCCCACCAGGCTCAACTACATTCCCTCGCCCAGCGGCGCCGAGCTCGTGCCGCTGCTGGTCAGCGGCCAGATCAAGCTGGCGCTGTCCGGCCTGTCGGAGTTCAAGCCCTACGCCGACCAGAAGCGCCTGCGCATCATCGCGGTGACTTCCGAACAGCGCCTGCCCGGCCTGGACGCGCCCACCCTGAAGGAGTCGGGCGTGGACGTCGTCATCGGCAACTGGCGCGGCATCGTCGGCGCACCCGACATGAGCGAGGAAGGCCGCAAGATGTGGCTGGACCGCTTCCAGAAGCTGCACGCCTCCGGGCAATGGAAGAAGGCGCTGGACGACCATGGCTGGACCGACGCCTACCTGGCGGGCGACGACTTCGCCAAGTTCCTGCAAGAGGAAAACGTCCGACAGGAGAAGGTGCTCAAGGACCTGGGCCTGGTGAAGTAGGCGGGAGACTCCATGTCCACACAGAAGCACGCACGCCGCCCCTGGTGGCTGGGCCTGGCCGTGATCGCCATCGGCGCGGTCTGGCTGCAGCAGGGCTACCAGCTGCCCGAGGCGGGCGGCTACGCCGGCGTCGGGCCGGGCGCCTTCGTCAAGCTGGTCGGCCTGGCGCTGGTCCTGCTGGGGCTGGCGCTGACCGGGCAGATCGCCCGCGGCGCGTCCTTCGCCCCGCAGGAATCCGAAGGCGCGCAGGCCGACGCCCCGCCGTCGCGCCTGGCCCTGGCGCTCGCCATGGCCGGCGCGGCGGTGCCGCTCCTGACCATGCGCGAGCTGGGCTTTCCGTTGACGGCCATGCTGGCCTTCGCGCTGGTCACCCGCGCCTTCGGCTCGCGCCGCCTGCTGCCGGACTGCGCCATCGGCCTGGCGCTGGGGCTGGCCTGCTGGCTGGGCTTCAGCCGGCTGGGCGTGACGCTCGGCGGCCTGCTGCCGCTGGCGGGGTGGTGACATGGACGCCTTCCAATCCCTGATGGCGGGCTTCGGCGTCGCGCTGCAGCCCATCAACCTGATGTGGGCCTTCGTCGGCTCGCTGCTGGGCACGGCGGTGGGCGTGCTGCCGGGCATCGGCCCGGCGCTGACCATTGCGCTGCTGCTGCCGGTGACGGTGCAGATCGCGCCCACCGCCGCCTTCATCATGTTCGCCGGCGTGCTGTACGGCGCCATGTACGGCGGCTCGACCACCTCCATCCTGCTCAACACCCCCGGCGAAAGCGGCTCGATGATGACCGCGCTGGAAGGCAACAAGATGGCGCGCGCGGGGCGCGGCGCGGCCGCGCTGGCCACCGCCGCGGTCGGCTCCTTCGTGGCCGGCACGCTGGCCACGCTGGCGCTCACCTTCCTGGCGCCGGCCATCGCCGAGCTGGCCTTCGTGTTCGGCCCGGCCGACTACTTCGCGCTGATGCTGCTGGCCTTCACGTCCGTGTCGGTGGTGCTGGGCACGTCGCGCGTGCGCGGCTTCATCGCGCTTTTCCTGGGCCTGGCGCTGGGCGTGGTCGGCATAGACGGCCCTTCGGGCCAGGCGCGCCTGGCCTTCGGCACGCCCGACCTGCTCGACGGCATCGACATCACCGTGGTGCTGGTCTCGCTCTTCGCCGTGGGCGAGATCTTCTACGTCGCCAGCCGCTACCGCAGCGCGCCGCCGGCGGTCAACCCGCTGGCCGGCGGCGCCTGGATGACGCGCGACGACTGGCGCCGGTCCTGGAAGCCCTGGCTGCGCGGCACCGTGCTGGGCTTTCCCATCGGCGCGCTGCCGGCCGGCGGCACCGAAGTGCCCACCTTCCTGTCCTACACCATCGAGCGGCGCCTGAGCCGCCACAAGGAAGAATTCGGCAGCGGCGCGATCGAGGGCGTGGCCGGCCCCGAAGCCGCCAACAACGCCGCGGCCGCCGGCATCCTGGTGCCCCTGCTGACCCTGGGCCTGCCCACCTCGGCCACCGCCGCCGTGCTGCTGGCCGCCTTCGAAAGCTACGGCCTGCAGCCCGGTCCCTTCCTGTTCGTCAATAGCGCCGACCTGGTCTGGGGGCTGATCGCCTCGCTCTACGTGGGCAACCTGATGCTGCTGGTGCTCAACCTGCCGCTGGTCGGCCTGTGGGTGCGCCTGCTGCTGATCCCGCGGCCCTATCTGTACGCGGGCATCCTGGTGTTCGCGCTGGTGGGCATCTGGGGCGTGGGCACGTCCTGGGTGGACCTGCTGCTGATGTTCGGCATCGGCCTGGTGGGCTACGTGATGCGGGTCTACGACTTCCCCATCGCGCCGGTGCTGATCGGCCTCATCCTGGGGCCGACCGCCGAGACCCAGCTGCGCCGCGCCCTGTCCATCGGCCAGGGCGACCCCGCCATCCTGGTTTCCTCGCCGCTGTCGGTATGCCTGATCGCGCTGGCGCTGGCCGTGCTGTTCCTGCCCGGGCTGCTGCGCAGGCTGCGGGCCAACGCGTAGCGGCCTGCCCGGCGAGCTACGGCGCGTCGGCGCCCGCTTCGCGGGCTTCCAGCCGGACGACGGCCCGGCAGCCCGCGGCCTGCGCATAGCGCGCCAGTGTGCGCAGCGACGGCGTGGCGCGGCCGCTTTCCAGGCGGGCCACCGTCGATTGCGTGGTGCGCATGCGCTGGGCGAGTTCCGCCTGCGTCAACCCGGCGCGCATGCGCGCGGCGATCAGTTCGCGCGCGACCGAGAATTCGGCGCCTTGCGCTTCGTATTCGGCGCGGGTGTCCGGGTCGGCAAGCAGGCGGGGCCCCGGGCTCGACAATCGTCCTGATCCGGCGAAACGCGTAGACGATGCGGGCCAGGCGCAGCGCGGGCGGTCTTGCCGGTCTTGCGTTTCTTCCTATGCTTTCTTCCTATACTTCTCGCCGGCCAGGACGAAGGAAAGGGCGGGTGCGGCATGGCGGATACGGCGACGGCGGGAGTGCGGGCGGCGCGGGCCGGGGGGCGGGCCCTGGGCGCGGCGCTCGCCGCGGCCGCGCTGCTGGCGCTGTCCGGCTGCATGCCTTTGCGCCAGCCCATGGGCCCGGCCGTGCAGGCCCCGCGCATCGAGGGCGATGCGCTGGTGGCGGCCGACGGCCTCCGGCTGCCCTTGCGCGCCTGGCTGCCCGAGGGCCCGCCGCGCGCGGCGATCGTGGCGGTGCACGGCATGAACGACTATTCCCGCGCCTTCGACATGCCGGCCGCGCACTGGGCCGGGCAGGGCATCGCCACCTATGCCTACGACCAGCGCGGCTTCGGCGCGGCGCCGCAGCCGGGGGTCTGGGCCGATACGCGGACCCTGGCGGCGGACCTGGAGGCCGCGGTCGATGCCGTGGCCGCGCGCCATCCGGGCCTGCCCATCTACCTGCTGGGCGAAAGCATGGGCGGGGCGGTCGTCGTCGCGGCGCTCGCCGCGCGGGAGGCGGGCGCAAGGGCCCAGTCCGGTTCGCAACCGCCCGGCACGCAGCTACCCCGCACGCCGCTCGCGCAGCGCGTGCGCGGCGTCATCCTGTCCGCGCCGGCGCTGTGGGGCCGGCCGGCGATGCCCGTCCTCTACCGCCTGACGCTGTGGGCGGCGTACCGCACCGTGCCCGGCCTGGAAGTGAGCCCGCCGGCGGGGCTGAAGATCGTGCCGTCCGACAACCTGCCCATGCTGCGCGACCTGGCCTGCGACCCGCGGGTGCTCAAGCGCACCCGCATCGACGCGATCCAGGGCCTGGTCGACCTGATGGACGAGGCCTACGCCGGCGTGGACCGCCTGCCGCCGCAACTGCCCGTCCTGGTGCTGTACGGCCTGCACGAGCAGGTGCTGGCGCGCGAGTCGGTCTCGCTGGCGCTGCGGCACTTGCAGGTGCGCCGGGAGGCGGGCGCGCGCATCCGCGTGGCCGTCTACGGCGACGGCTATCACATGCTGCTGCGCGGCCTGTCGGCCGATGCGGTGTGGCGCGACGTGCAGGCCTGGCTGGACGATGCGCAGGCGCCGCTGCCCAGCCGCGGCGATCGGGCCGCCTGGCGGGAGCATCAGGACAAGGCATCGCTGGCCGCCGAGCGCGAGCGCCTGCGCGAGCTGGCGCGGCCTTACCGCAGCGCGGACGGCAAGCAGGCATGGGCATGCGGGCAGGCGCCGGCGGCGCAGGCCCATGGCGGCGGCTCATGATTCCCGCCGCGTTGCGACTACACTGCCCCACAGCGATCCACCCGTCCCATCAGCCATGACCGCCACGCCCGCCCCTTTCCCCTGTGCTTCCCTGATCCGCGAAATCGGCCGCGGGGCGCGAGGCGCGCGCAGCCTGTCGCGCCAGGACGCGCACGATCTGTACCAGGCCGTGCTGGCCGGCCGGGTGTCCGACGTCGAGCTGGGCGCGGTGCTGCTGTCCTATCGCATCAAGGGCGAAAGCGCCGACGAGCTGGCCGGCATGCTGCAGGCCGTGCACGAATCCCTGTCGCCGGTCGGCCCGCCCCGGGGCGGCCCGGCCGTGTCCATCCCGAGCTACAACGGCGCGCGCCGCCAGCCCAACCTGGTGCCGCTGCTGGCGCTGCTGCTGGCCCGTTCCGGCGTGCAGGTGCTGGTGCACGGCGTCACGGCCGACCCGGGCCGGGTGACCAGCGCGGAAATCCTGGCCGAGCTGGGCATCGCCGCCGCCGACGGCGCGGCCGCGGCCGAGGCGTCGCTGGCCGCGCACGGCGTGGCCTTCATGCCGACGGCGACGCTGTCGCCGGCGCTGGCGCGCCAGTTGTCGCTGCGCGCCGTGCTGGGCGTGCGCAATTCCGCCCACACGCTGGCCAAGCTGCTGCAGCCCTTCCGGCGGCCGGCGCTGCGGCTGGTCAACTACACCCATCCGCCGTATCGCGATACCCTGGCCGAGCTGTTCCTGCAGCCCGATGCGGCCGGCCCGGCCGGCGTGCTGCTGGCGCGCGGCACCGAGGGCGAGGCCGTGGCCGACGCCGCCGTACCGCGCCGGATCGAATGGCTGCGCGGGGGGCAGGCTTGCGTTGTGGTCGAGGCCCAGCCCCGGGGCGAGCGCGGCGATCCGGCCCTGCCGCCGTCGCGCGAGGCCGCGCCCACCGCCGAGTGGATCCGCGAGGCGCTGGCCGGCCGGGCGCCCGTGCCCCAGGCCATCCTGGACCAGGTGCGGGCCATCCGCCACGCGCTGGAGCAGCCCGGCTGAATCTTGCAGAACGTTCCTTGTTGATACAAAATGCGGCATCCGTCCCCATGTTTCATGGGACGCTTCCCAAGGGGCGCGCCCGCCGTGCGGGCAGGCGCGCGGCGCCCCGGAATGCACCGATGAGCGCTCCCTTACCGTCGCTGGCCCAGGTCCACGTGCTGATCATCGACGACCAGCCGGACGAACTGCGCCAGCTGATCGAGATGTTCCGGCGCGCGGGCTGCCGCATCAGCGTGGCCTTCGACGGGGCGCAGGGATACCAGCGCGCGCTGGCCGGCGCGCCCGACGTCGTGCTGATGGACGTGCACCTGCCCGTGCTGGACGGCCTGGGCGCCTGCCGGCTGCTGCAGAACGACCCGGCCACGGCCGCCATCCCCGTCATCCTGCTGGGCGCCGTCGGCGACCTAGACGAGCGCCTGGAAGGCCTGCGCAGCGGCGCCGTGGACTACGTGCCCAAGCCCTTCGCGCCCGAGGAAATGCTGGCCCGCGTGGCCATACACATCGGCCGCATGCCGCGCCCGCAGCGGCCCGTCCCGGCCGCGCCCACGGCGCTGAGCAAGGACCAGGTGCTGGTCAGCGCGGCGCGCCAGTACCTGGCCGGCCACCTGGCCGACCCGCCCGGCCTGCGCCAGCTCGCCCACGAGGTCGGCACGCACGAAAAGCGGCTGTCGCGCGCCTTTCGCGAACACCTGGGGATGACGGTGTACGAGTTCGTGCGCGAGGAGCGCCTGCGCGTGGCGCGCCGCCTGCTGGCCGAGACCTCGCTGAGCATCACCGCGATCGCCGGCGAGCTGGGCTTTTCCAGCGCGGCCAATTTCGCCACGGCGTTCCGCGAGAAAGTGGGCTCGACGCCGTCGGCCTTCCGCGAAGCGGCCCGGCGCGGCGGCACGAGGGCGCGGGCCTGAGGCGCGTCGCCGCCGTCCGCCCATGCCGCCTGCCTGAGCCCGGCGGCTGCCGATGTGCGGCGCGGGCCGCCTGCCGGCATGGGCCGGCCGCGCCTGCCTACTGCAGGTGTGCGATACCGATCTGGTTGCGGCCGGCCTGCTTGGCGCGGTAGAGCGCCTGGTCGGCGGCGGCGTACACCTGGTCGCAGTCCAGCGCGCTGTAGGCGTCCAGCCAGACCACGCCGAAGCTGGCCGTGACGATGCCGGGCCGGGCGCCGGCGCCGGCCGGCGGCAGCTTCAGCAGCCGGATGCCGTCCAGGATCTGCTGGGCGTGCTCCACCGCCTGCGAGGGCGACAGCGCGGTGTAGATGGCGGCGAATTCGTCGCCGCCCAGGCGGCACAGGCAGTCGTCCGTGCGCTGCAGCTTGTCCTGGGCCACCAGGCTGACCGCCCGCAGCACGCCGTCGCCGGCGTAGTGGCCGTGGGCGTCGTTGATGTCCTTGAAATTGTCGATGTCGAACAGGCACAGCGCCAGCGCGCCGGAGCGCGGCCGCTCGACCAGGACGGTGCGCAGCCTGTCGTGGAAGTAGCGGCGGTTGTAGGTGCCGGTCAGTTCGTCGGTCAGCGCTAGGCGGCGCAGCTTTTCGTTCTCGACCTCGAGGTCGCGCACCCGCGCCTGCAGCCGCTCGCACACGGCGCCCGAGCAGACGTGCTGGCCGGGATGCCGGAAAGGCGAGTGCGGGCCGGCGTCGCGCGCGGCTCGCATGGTGGGGCTGTTGTCTTCCATCCAGGATCAGGCCGTCGCGGGCCCAGGAAAACTGCGGTGGGCGTGGGGGATGAGGCTTGCCATTCTTCCCCACGCGGCCGGGCGAAGGTTTTGCTGGAAAGGACAAATTCTTTGCGTAACAAGAGTGTTACCAGTATGTCGAAGAGTTGCAATAAATCGCATAACTGACATCAATGCCGGCATCCGCCGCCGCCCCGCCGGCCTGCGCCGCGGGCGGCGCCCGGCCGCTGCGCCAGGACATGCGCTGTCACGGCCGCCGGCGCCCGCCGGCACTATCATGGGACCGACGATTCCGGGACGACAACGCCCGCGACCGGGCAGGGAGACGACCATGACCACCTCCGCGATACTGGGCGCGACCGCGGCGCTGCGCGAATTGCCGGGCTGGCATGCCGTGCGGGGCCGCGACGCCATCGGCCGGCGCTACGAGTTCGCCGATTTCAACGCCGCCTTCGGCTTCATGTGCCGGGTGGCGCTGGAAGCCGAAAAGGCCGACCACCATCCCGAATGGACCAACGTCTACAACCGGGTGGACGTGGTGCTGAGCAGCCACGACGCGCAGGGCGTGACCGAGCGCGACCTGCAGCTGGCGCACTTCATGGACCGGGCGGCCGGGGGCGGGGCGCCGCGGGGCTAGCCCGGATCCGGCAGGCGCTCCAGCAGAGCCTCGCCGTGGCCTTCGATGTCGCGCTCCACTGCGCGGCCGACCCGTTCGGGGTCGCGCAGGCGCAGGCCGCGGATGATTTCCTCGTGGGGATGCTCGCCCGGCATGGCGAAGAAAGGCGGCTGGTAGAGGTAGATCAGCGACGGCCCGGTCTGGGCCCACAGGGTCTCGATGATGGCGATGAGATCCGGCATGTCGCTGGCCGCGTACAGCGTGGAGTGGAAGGCGAAGTTGTCGCGCAGCGTGCCGGCGCCGTCCTGCGCCGCCTTGCTCGCGACCAGGCTGCGGTGGATGCGCTCCAGCTCGGCGATCGTCCCGTCGGGGATGCGCGGCGTGGCGTCGATGGCCGCCATGGCCTCCAGCTTCAGCCGGATGGCGCGCAGGCCGCGCAGGCGCTTGCGGTCGAACACCGGCACCCGGATCGACTTGCCGGGGCTCATGTGCAGCACCCGCTCGGACACCAGCTGCAGCAGCGCCTCGCGGATGGGCGTCTGGCTGACTTCCATGCGCTCGGCCAGGAAGCGCAACACCATCGGCGTGCCGGGCGCATGCTCGCCCACCATCAATTCGCGCTTGATGTGGCGGTAGATCGCCGTGGCCAGGTTTTCCCGGGCGGCGGCGGGCAGGGGTCCACTCACTATGCATCCCTCTGGGTAAGGGTAAGCCCTGATGCGTTTCGGCGTGCAAAGCCGTAGTCTACACCAGTTATATATTTTATAAAATATAAAGACTGCCTGGGCCGGCCAAGACGGCCCGGCGCGCGGAGACTTATCTCGCCGGCTTTTCACCTCATTTCGCTTTCCTTTTCCCCTTTCCTGCACATCGAACGGACCCGATAGTGAGCACAACCCTCGACCCCCTCAAGAACGGCGGCCTGATCCACCGCGACACCGTGGCGCACGCCATCGTGCGCGCGCTGCAGCGCCATGGCGTGACGACGACCTTCGGCCAGAGCCTGCCCAGCATGCTGCACCTGGCGGCCGAGGCCGCCGGCCTGAAGCAGGTCGCCTACCGGACCGAGAACGCCGGCGGCTACATGGCCGACGCCTACGCACGCCTGACCGGCCGGCCCGCCGTCGTCACGGCGCAGAACGGGCCGGCGGCCGCGCTGCTGGTCGCCCCGCTGGCCGAGGCACTCAAGGCGTCCATCCCGGTCATCGCCCTGGTCCAGGACGTGGCGCGCAACCAGACCGACAGGAACGCCTTCCAGGACCTGGACCACATCGGCCTGTTCCAGCCGGTCGCCAAATGGGTGCGCCGGGTCGCCGACGCATCGCGGGTGGAAGATTACATCGACCAGGCCTTTGCCGCGGCGTGTTCCGGCCGGCCCGGGCCGGCCGTGCTGATGCTGCCGGCCGACCTGCTGGTCGAGCCGGCCGCGCCGCCGCGGCGCCGGCGCAGCCTGGGCGTCTTCCCCCTGGACCGCGCGGCGGCCGATCCCGCCGCCGTCGAGCGCGCCGCCGGCCTGCTCGCGCAGGCCCGCCGCCCGCTGGTGATCGCCGGCGGCGGCGTGCACATTTCGGCGGCGCATGCCGCCTTGCAGCGCCTGCAGGACGAGGCCCACCTGCCCGTGGCCACCACCGTCATGGGCAAGGGCGCGGTGGCCGAGACCCATCCCCTGTCGGTAGGCGTGGTCGGGTACTTCATGGGGCCGGGCAGCGCCACCCGCCACCAGCGCCCGCTGGTGGCCGAGGCCGACGTGGTGCTGCTGGTCGGCACGCGCACCAACCAGAACGGCACGGATTCCTGGAGCCTGTACCCGGACGGCGCGACCTACATCCACATCGACGTCGACGGCCTGGAGGCGGGGCGTAACTACGAATGCGAGCGGCTGGTCGGCGACGCGCGGCTCACGCTCGATGCGCTGGCCGACGCGCTGGCCCGCCGGGACCTGGGCGCGCGCCGCGCGGCCCGCGCCGGCCTGGAGGCGGCGATCGGCCGCGCCCGCGAGGCCGGGCGCAGCGAAATGGCCGGCGCGGCGCACAGCGGCGCCCGGCCCATCCGGCCCGAGCGCATCGTGCACGAGCTGCAGCAGCAGCTGACGCCCGATGCGGTGGTGGTCGCCGACGCGAGCTATTCGTCGATCTGGATAGGCAACGGCCTGACCGCGCTGGTCGCGGGGCAGCGCTTCGTCACGCCGCGCGGCCTGGCCGGCCTGGGCTGGGGCTTTCCCATGGCCCTGGGCGCGAAGATCGCGCGCCCGCAGGCCGAGGTGTTCTGCCTGGTGGGCGACGGCGGCTTCGGCCACGTCTGGTCGGAGCTGGAGACGGCCGCGCGCATGGGCGTCAAGGTCGTCCTGATCCTGATCAACAACGGCATCCTGGGCTACCAGAAGCATGCCGAGAACATGAAGTTCGGCCAGCACACCAGCGCCGTGCACTTCGCGCCGGTGGACCACGCGGGCATCGCCCGGCTGTGCGGCTGCGAGGGCGTCCGGGTCGAGGACCCGGGCGAGCTGGCCGGGGCCATCGCCCGGGCGCGCGCGGCCGAGCGCAGCACCCTGATCGAAGTGATGTGCGACGAGAACGCCTATCCGCCCATCACCTTCTACACCCCGGACGCCGAGGTGGTCCGGTGAGCCCGCGCGTCGCGGTGGTGACGGGCGCCGCGCGCGGCATCGGCCTGGCCGCGGCCGCCGCCCTGCTGGAGGCCGGCCACCGGGTGGCCCTGCTGGACCGCGACATCGACGGCGTGCCGGCGGCGCTGCCGGCGCGCGTGCGCGAGCGCGCCGTGGCGATCCGGGCGGACGTGACCGACAAGGCCGCGGTGCGAGCGGCGCTGGAGTCGCTCGCCGGACGGTGGGGCGCGGCGGAGATCCTGGTCAACAACGCCGGCGTCTCGCCCAAGATCGACGGCCGCTCGGCCGGGATACTGGAAGTGACCGACGCGGAGTTCGACCTGGTCATGGACGTGAACCTGCGCGCGGTCGTGCATCTGTGCCAGCTCTGCATCCCGGCAATGCGCGAGCGCGGCTTCGGCCGGATCGTCAACATCGCCTCGCTGGCCGGGCGCACCCGCTCCGTGGTCTCGGGCGCCACCTACATGGCGTCCAAGGCGGCGGTGATCGGCCTGTCGCGCTCGATCGCCACCGAGATGGCCAGGCACGGCATCACCACCAACTGCGTGGCGCCGGGCCGCATCCTGACCGAGATGGCCATGCAGGCGGGGCCCGAGGTCAATGCGCGCTACGCGCAGGCCATCCCGGTCGGCCGGCTGGGCACGCCGGACGAAGTGGGCGCGGCCATCGCCTTCCTGTGCCGCGACGACGCCGGCTTCATCAACGGCGCCGTCCTGGACATCAACGGCGGGTTCTACATGCCCTGAAGGCATGCGCTCCCGCGGCAATCAATGCAATCCCTACAAAGCATGGAGATGAGACAAATGCACCTGTCCTTACCGAAACTGCTGGCGGCGGCCGGCTGCCTGCTCGTCCTGTCCGCGCCCGCGGCGGCCTATCCGGACAAGCCCCTGAACCTGGTGGTGAACTACGGCGCCGGCGGCAATACCGACGTGGCCGCGCGCAATCTCGCCACCGGCATGGAGAAGCAGCTCAAGCAGAGCGTGGTGGTGGTGAACCGCCCGGGCGCGATGGGCACGCTGGGCCCCACCTTCCTGTCGCGCCAGCCGGCCGACGGCTATACCTTCGGCGTGGTGACCTACAGCACGGTGGCCATCGCCCCGCACCTGATGACCGTGTCCTACGACATCGATTCCTTCGACTTCATCGCCGGCTTCGGGCGCTTCCGCTACGGCGTGGCGGTGCGCGCGGATTCGCCCTACGAGACCGTGGCCGACCTGGTCGCGGCCGCCAAGGGCGGCGCCGGCCTGTTCTTCGGCGCGCCCTCGGCGCCCAACAACCTGGCCATGTTCGAGCTGGGCAAGGTGACCGGCGGCAAGTTCGAGCAGATCCTGTACAAGTCCGGCGCGGAGACGGTCAGCGCCCTGCTGGGCAAGCAGGTCGAGGTGATCGTGCAGAACCCCTCGGACATCCTGCCGCACGTGTCGGCGGGCACCATGCGGCTGCTGGCCTCGGCCAGCCCGATACGCTGGCCCGAGCTGCCGGACGTGCCCACGCTCAAGGAGCAGGGCTACGACGTGGAAATCGATTCCTGGCTGGGCATCGCCGCGCCGCGCGGCACCGCGCCCGAGCAGCTGAGGGTGCTGCAGGAGGCGGCCATCGCCGCCATGAACGATCCCCAGGTCCAGGAGAAGTTCAAGGGCATAGGCGTGGACCCGGCCACGCTGACCGGCGCCGAATACCGCAAGGCGGTGCAGGACGGCTACGAGACCATGGGCCGGGCCATCAAGGCGGCCAACCTGCCGCGCGTGGCGCCCTAGCGGGCCGCCGGCCGCGGCGCCCGGCGCGCCTTGGCCCGCGCCGGGCCTAGTCGAACATCCAGTTCGGCACCAGCAGCACCAGGTCGGGCACGAAGATCAGCACCACGGTCGCCAGCGACACGGCCACGAAGAGGGGGATGGACTCGCGCGTGTATTCTCCCACCGGGCACTTCAGCACCGAGCACACCGCGAACATCGCCGCCCCGACCGGGGGCGTGAAGTTGCCTATCGTGGCCGCGATCACGAACACCACGCCGAAATGCACCGGGTCGCCGCCCAGGCTCTCCACCAGCGGCAGGAAGATCGGCGTCAGCATGATGATCAGCACCGTGGCGTCGATGAAGAAGCCGCCGACCAGGATGAAGGCCACGATCAGGATCATGGTGCCGTTCAGGCTGTCGGTCATGCCCAGCATCGTATCCGTCACCAGCTCCGGGACCCGGTCCAGCACGATGCCGTAGGTGAACACCGCCGACAGCGCGATCAGGAACATCACGGAGCCCACGTCGGCCAGGGTGCCTTCCATGGCCTGCAGGAAAGTGCCGCCGTTGAGCTTGCGATAGGCGAGCAGCCCGATGACGACCGCGTAGGCCACCGCGAACGCGCCGATCTCCGACGGCGTGAAGACGCCCAGGCGCAGGCCCAGCAGCAGGATCACCGGGAACAGCAGGGCCCAGATGCCGCCGCGCAGCGCCTGCAGCGTCTCGGCCAGGCCGGCTCGCTGCCGGCGGGCCGGCGGGTAGCCCCGCCGCCTGGCCGTGAGCGACACCGCCGTGGCCAGCGTCGCCCACAGCAGCATGGCCGGCAGCAGACCCGCGGCGAACAGGCGGCCGATGGACACCTGGCCTATCGTGCCGTAGATGATGAAGCCCAGGCCGGGCGGGATCACGGGCGTGAGCAGCGACCCGAAGGACAGCACCCCGGCGGCGAAGCCGCGCGACATGCCCCGGCCGATCATCTCGCGGCCCAGCATGCGGCCCTGCATGGCCGCGTCGGCGATGGCCGAGCCCGAGACGCCGCCCATCAGCACGGACAGCGCGAGCGACACCTGCGCCAGGCCGCCCTTGAGCCGGCCGGCGATGACCAGGGCCAGGTCGAGCAGGCGGGCCGTGATGCCCGAGGCGTTGAGCAGGTTGCCGGCCATGATGAACAGCGGGATGGCCAGCAGCGCGAAGTTCTGCGTCTGGGAAATCGTCTGCTGGATCGGGATGGTGGCGGGCAGCTCGGGGTGCTGCACGAAGTACAGCGCCCCGGAGATCCCGATGGAAAAGGCCACCGGCATGCCGATCAGCATGAGCACGAAGAAGGAGACGGCGACGATCAGCATGCGGCTCTCCTCAGGCGGCGTCCGTTTGCGGCAGGCCGGCGCGGCGCAGCTCGCCGATCTTGACCAGGGTGGTCAGCAGCAGCAGCAGGGCGCCGATGGGCAGGCTGACGGTCACCCACGAATAGCTGATCCCCGGGATGCCCTGGAAGCTGCGGCCCCGGCTCGTCCAGGCCAGGCTGAAGCCGGCATAGGCGAGATAGCAGAAGAAAACGAGCAGGATGAGGTAATTGGCCATCAGCAGGATGCGCCGGCCGCGCTCGCCCAGGCGCATGGTCAGCAGGTCGATGGAGATGAGCGCGTTGCGGCGCCAGGCGATGTCGGCGCACAGGAAGCAGGCCCAGGAAAAGAAGCACGTCGCCAGGTCCATGGTCCAGTTCATGGGATGGGCCGCCATCCTGGCCAGGCCGCCGGCCAGCACCAGCACGACCATGGCCACCAGCAGCGCGCCCGCCAGCACGGACTCGCACCGCCCTATTGCTTCGTATAGCCTGCGCATCGCCTGTCTCCCGTGCCCCGGCGCTGTTCTAGCGGCCCAGGTCGGCGTCGATCGCCTGCTTGGCCCGCGTCAGGTCCAGGGCCTCGTAGGCCTTGGCGCCGGCCTGGCGGAAGGCCTCCAGGTCCACGTCCTCGACGATCTGCATGCCGCGCTTGCGCAGGTCTTCCTTGATCTTGTCGTTCATGTCCGCAAGATCCCGGGACGTCTGCCGGCCCACCGCCCGGCACTCCTCGGTCAGGGCCGCTTGGTAGTCCTTGGGCAGCTTGTCGAACCATTGCGCGCTGACCACCTCGAAGTTGATCAGCAGGATGTGCGCCGTTTCGTTGGCGTACTTGAGCACTTCGTAGAAGCGGCCGCCGGGGATGTTGGCGTACACCAGCTCGACGCCGTCGATGGCGCGCTGCTGCAGCCCCGGATACATGTCGCCGAAGGCCATGGACGTGGGGGCGGCGCCCAGCGCGCGGATGGATTCCTGCCAGATCGGCGCCGGCGGCGTGCGGATGCGCAGGCCGCGCAGGTCCTCGGGCTTGCGCACTGGCTTGTTGGTGAAGAAATGCCGGAAGCCCTGCACCCAGTCGAAGCAGACCACCCTGATGCCCTGCTTGTCGGCCAGCTCGTCCAGCCATTTGCGCACCGCGGCCGACTCCGACAGGCGCCAGACCTCGTCGAGCGAGGACGCGAAGTACGGCCCGTTCATCACGGCCAGGGCGGGCAGGTAGTTGCCGAGCCGGGCCGAATCGGTGTTCTGGCCGATGTTGGCGCCTTGCCGGATCTGCTCGATGATGTCTTCCTCCACGCCCAGCTGCGCGCTGTGGAAGACGTCTATCCGCAGGCCGCCCTGCGTGCGCTCCTCCACGCGCCTGGCCCATTCGCGGAAGCCCTTATGGAAGGGCTCGTTCGGGCCCAGCACGTGGTTGAAGCGCAGGACGTGCTTTTCCTGGGCGGCGGCGGGCTGGGCCAGGCAGGCGATGCCCAGGGCCGCGAGGGCCGGTGCCAGGATTCTCGTGAGATACGCCATGGTGTGCTCCTCCGTATCGCGCGGAACGCGCGTATTCGTTGTGGTTGCGGGCTCAGGCCCCGCCTGCGCCGGGCGGGGGGAAGGGCGGCGCCAGCCCGAAGCGGGCGGCCAGCTGGCGGAAGGACGCCTCGGTGTCCGGGTCGAGCGCCACGCCGTGCCGTTCGCGGTGCCGGGCGACTTCCCATTCGCGGTCGCCGGGCGCCAGGACCTGCATGCCGCGTCGCGCGGGCGAAGCGCGCAGGGCCGACAGGTAGCGCGACATGGCCGCGTCGAAGTCGGCGCGCGGCAGGAAGGCGTCCGGCCTGACGGCCAGGACGAAGGCGCCGAGCCGGCGCGGCGTGGAGAAATCGGGGCCTTCCATGGGCGGGATGTCCACGCTGAGCCGCATGCCGGTGAGCACCGCGCTCAGTATTTCGGCCAGGCCGGCCAGCCCGGCTCCCTTGAAGCCGAACTCCCCGCCCAGGGGCGCCAGCATGTCGGCCTGCGCCGGGTCGGCGACGTCCCGGCCCTGCGCGTCGGAGGCGACGCCCGCCGGCAGCGGCGTGCCCAGGCTCTGGTAGAGCCTGACGCGGTTGAAGGGCACCGCGCTGGTGGCCATGTCCAGCAGCCAGGGATCGCCGCCGGGCGCCGGCACCGCGCAGGCGATCGGGTTGGTGCCGTGGAAGCGCGCGGCGCCGCCGTGCAGGCGCACGAAGCTGTCCGAATTGCAGAACACCATGCCCAGGCAGCCGCCCTGCGCGGCATGCAGCGCATAGGCGCCGGCCGGGCCGAAATGCGAGGAATTGCGCACCGCCACCGCGCCGATGCCGTAGTCGGCGGCCAGGGCCATGGCCCGGTCCATGGCGCGGTAGGCCGCCAGGGCGCCGTGCCCGTGGTCGGCGTCGAGCGCGGCCGCGGCCGGGCTCGTGGCGTGCCAGGCCATGGCCGGCCGGCCGTTGACGCGCCCGCCTTCGATCGCCTTGACGTAGTGCGGCAGCAGCCGCACGCCGTGGCTGTCGATGCCCAGCCGCGTGCCGTGCATCATCGCCCGCGTGGCCGCCCGGGCGGTCGCCGGGTCGCCGCCGGCGGCGCGCAGCGCGCCGGCGCAGAAGTCCTCCAGGCGCGGCAGGCCGGTGGCAGGCGAGGCCCCGGACCGTTCCTCTGCCCGATCGCTCATAGCGTCTGCCCTCCGTCCACCACCAGGACGCTGCCGGTCATGAAGGCCGACTCGTCGCTGGCCAGGTAGACCGCGGCCGCGGCCATTTCCTCCGGCGTGCCCAGCCGCCCCATGGGCTGGCGGCCGACGAAGGCGCGCCGCGTCGCCTCCGGGTCGGGGCTGGCCTGGATGCGGTCTTCCAGCGAGGGCGTATGGGTCGTGCCGGGGCACAGGGCATTGCAGCGCACGCCGTCGGCGATGGCGTCGCGGGCGATCGCCTTGGTCAGCCCGATGACCGCGGCCTTGCTGGCGCCGTAGGCGGCGCGGCCGGCCACGCCGGAAAGGCTGGAGGCGACCGAGGCGACGTTGACGATGGCGCCGCGCCGCCGGCGCAGCATGCCGGGCAGCACCGCCCGGCACGTCAGGAAGACGCTGGTGGCGTTGTGGTCCATGCTGCGGCGCCAGGCCTGCAGGGTGCAATCGAGGACGGAGCCGTTGAGCACCAGGCCGGCGCAGTTGACCAGCGCGTCCAGCTCGCCCGCGTCCTGCACGACCTGCTCCACGGCCTGCTCGTCGGTGACGTCCAGCGCGCCGACGGCGATGCCGGCGTGCAGGCCGGGCAGGTCCGCCAGCTTGGCCGCGGTGCGGCTGGTGGCCAGCACCCGCGCGCCCTCGCGCGCCATGGCCAGGGCGATGGCCCGGCCGATGCCTTGCCCTGCGCCGGTGACCAGGACCCGCATGTTCTCCAGTCGACCTGCCACGTTCGTCTCCTTCGCGCCGCTTGCGGCACGGGTGCATCGTGCCGGCCGGGCCGGCGATTATTGTTGTCACCCAAAACGTATAATGCGTACACTAAACGTTATTGATCGCGCGCGCAACTATCGGTTTGCCGGGAGGCCGGGACGATGACTTTCGACATGCAAAGCTTTTCCCTGGCCGGGCGCACCGCCATGGTCATCGGCGCCGGGGGCGGCATCGGCGGCGAGCTGGCGCAGGGCCTGCACCGGGCGGGCGCCCGCGTGCTGGTGGCCGGGCGCAGCGAGCCCAAGCTGCTGAAGGCCGCCGGCGCCATGCAGGCGCCGCCGGGCATCGTCTATACGGTGGACGCGCGCCGGCCCGCGGAACTGGAGCGCCTGGCCGAGCGGGCCGAGCAGGACCACGGGCAGGTGGACATCCTGGTCAATTGCCAGGGCACGATCGCCATCCAGCCTGCCGTGCAGACCACCGAGGCCGAGTACGACGACATCCTCGACACCAACCTCAAGAGCGTGTTCTTCGCCTGCGTGGCCTTCGGCCGGCGCATGGCCGGGCGCGGCCAGGGGGCGATCGTCAACATCACGTCGCTGTCGGCGCACACCGGTTGGGCGCAGGGCGCGGCCTACTGCGCCAGCAAATGGGGCGTGGCCGGCCTGACGCAGACCTTCGCCGCCGAATGGGGCGGGCAGGGCGTGCGCGTCAACGCCATCGCGCCCGGCTTCTTCCCCACCGACCTCAACCGCGAGCGCATGCCGCAGGCCCGCAAGGAAGAGGCCGTGCGGCGCAGCGCCATGGGACGCATGGGGGAGCCGCGCGAGCTGGTCGGCGCGGCGGTCTACCTGGCGTCGCCGGCGGCCGCCTTCGTCAACGGCGCCACCGTGCGGGTCGATGGCGGCTACCTCAGCTCGGGGATATAGATGGCGGCCCAGCGCGGCGTTCCGGCCGCTTCCCGGCAGGAGGCGGGCGCGACCCGGGGCGCCGCGGCGCGGTTATACCAGCGGGCCTTCGACATCCTGGCCGGCGAGATCGGCGCGGGCGGGCTGGCCGCGGGCGCCAGGCTGCTGGAATCGGCGGTGGCCGCCCGCTTCGGCATCAGCCGCGCGCCGGCGCGCCAGGCGCTGGAGGCCCTGGCGCACGAGGGATGGCTGGAAAAGCTGCCGGGGCGCGGCTATGCCGTGGCGCCGGCCGGGGCGCGCCACGGCCGGCACGCCCGCGGGCGCGGGGCCGGGCCGGCCGGCCCGGCCGGGGAGCTGCGGCTGCACGCCCAGCCCAGCTGGGAGCGGATATACGCGGAGGTCGAGGCCCAGATCGCGGCCCGGACCTCGTTCGCCAGCTGGCAGGTCAACGAGGCGATACTGGCGCGCCACTACCAGGTCAGCCGCACCGTCGCGCGCGACGTGATCGGCCGCCTGCAGCAGCGCGGCATCCTGCACAAGGACGACAGCTCGCGCTGGCATGCGCCCGCGCTCACGCCCGACCACGTCAGCCAGCTGTACGAGCTGCGCTGCCTGATCGAGCCGGCCGTGATGCTCAAGGCCTACGACCGCCTGCCGCCCGGGCTGGTCGCGGGCATGGAGCAGCGGCTGCGCGCCGCCATCGAGCGGCCCGACACCATAGACGGCGCCATGCTCAACCAGCTGGAGAAGGAACTGCACGTCACCCTGCTGTCCCATTGCGGCAGGCAGACCATGATGCAGGCGCTGGCGCTGCCCCACGCGCTGCTGATCGCGCACCAGTTCCTGTACAACTGGATGCCGCGGCTGTTCCCGGTCGAGCCCTTCCTGGCCGAGCACCTGGAGATCGTGCAATGCCTGGCCGCCCGGCGCCCCAAGGCGGCGGCCAGGCTGCTGCAGGAGCATCTGAAAGGGTCGAGCGACCGGGCCGCCCTGCGTATCGAGGCCTTCGCCGGCCAGTTCGATCCGGACGATTTGCCGTACCTGAAGCGGATCGGCTGATGCCCCGTTCCGCCGGCGCGTTGCCGCCGGCGTGGCGCTTCGTCGCTGCGGCGGCCCGCCAGGCCCGGCCGCGCGACGACGGCAGGCCTAGTAGCGCACGATCAGGATACGCATGGCGCGCTGCCGGCCGCCTTGCTCGCCTTCCATCACGCGCACCGTGACGCGGCGCGCGCCGTAGCCCTCGGGCAGGGCGGCGGCGCCCTTCAGGTGCTGGTAGCGGCCCAGCGACACCGGCACCGGCGGCAGTTCCAGGGTTTCGTATCGGCCGTTGGCGTGGCGGCCTTCGACCGACATCTCCAGGCGGCCCTGGAAGGGCTGCGCCGCGTTGGCGTCGTTCTCGTCCTGCAGCAGCAGCACGTGGTAGGCCAGCTGGCTGCCCTGCTGGGCGAAGCTGGCCGCGCTCACGCCGATGGCGCCGCCGCGCGGGTCGGGCGGCATGGCGTCGGCGAACAGGTCCAGCTCCGCCTGCAGCGGGGCGACGGCGGCCTGCGCCTGCTTGAGCTCCTCGGCCAGGGCCGCGCGCGCCTCGCGCGTTTCGGACAGGTCGCGCTGGGTGCGCTCCAGCTCGGTCTGCAGGCGCTGGCGCTCCAGCGAGACGCTGTTCAGCTCGTTGGTCAGTTCCTGGGATTCGAGCACCGTCAGGCGCTGCGGGCCGTAGCTGGTCTGCAGGAAGAGCAGGCCGCCCGCGCCCAGCACGATGCCGAACAGCAGCAGGATCAGCCAGCGGGGCAGGCCCCGCCGGCGCCGGCTGGTTTCATAGACGGACGGCTTGAACACCGCGCGCTTGTTGTTCCCGAACATCCCCATCTAGCGTTGCTTCCGGATGATTGCTGCGTGATTGCAGCGCCGGCCTGGTGCCGGCAAACCCTGAAGGATACCGTGTCGCCCGCGCATGCCGGCGAAATCGACAAGCTTGGTTGCTCTCGTTGATGTTGTGAAATACCTGCCGGCCCGGTGTTCGAGGGCCGTGCGCAGCGATTCTGCGCCAAACGGCGTTGCGCGGGCAGGGGATCCGCAGCCCCGTCAGGACGACGCCGACAGGCGCGCGTCCAGCTCGGCCAGGCGCTGCGGCGTGCCCACGTCGGTCCAGGCGCCCGCGTGCCGCTCGCCCAGCACGGCCCCGCGCGCCATGGCCGCGCGCAGCAGCGGGGCGAGCGGGGCGGGGCGGTCGGGCGCGGTGCCGGCGAAGAGCGCCGGGTGGTAGACGCCGATGCCGGAGAAGGTGAGCCTGTCCCCGCCGCCGTCGAACACCTTCCCGCCGCGCAGCACGAAGTCGCCGCCGGGATGGTGCGCCGGGTTGTCCACCAGCAGCAGCCAGGCCGAGGCCGCGCGGCCGTCGAGCCGGGCGGCCACGGCCTGCGCGCCGGCCGGGTCCCAGTCGCACCAGACGTCGCCGTTGACCACCAGGAAGGGCGCGTCGCCCAGCAGCGGCAGCGCACGGGCGATGCCGCCGGCGGTCTCCAGCGCCACGGCTTCGGGCGAATAGCGGATGCGCACGCCCCAGCGCGAGCCGTCGCCCAGCGCCGCCTCGATCTGCGCGCCCAGCCAGGCGTGGTTGACGACCAGGTCGCGCACGCCCGCGGCGGCCAGGCGCTCGATGTGCCAGGCCGCCAGCGGCTTGCCGCCGGCCGGCAGCAGCGGCTTGGGGGTGCGGTCGGTCAGCGGCCGCATGCGCTCGCCGCGGCCGGCGGCGAGAATCATCGCGCGCATGGCGGGGCCTGCCGTCAAAAGGTGTACCCCACCGTGGCCTGGCGGTTCTCCAGCTTGTCCAGCAGGCGGGCGAGCGGCGCGAACACGCCGTAGCGCTGCGCCACCTGGCGCACGTAGGCGCTCACGCGCGGGATGTGGGCCAGGTAGCCGGGCTTGCCGTCGCGGTGGTGCAGGCGGGCGAACACGCCCAGGATGCGCAGGTTGCGCTGCAGCCCGATCCACTCGTAGTCGCGGTGGAAGTCGGCGAAGTCGGCCGGCACCGGCAGGCCCGCCTGGCGCGCCATGTCCCAGTAGCGTATGGCCCAGTCCAGCTGCTGGGCCTCTTCCCAGGTGGTGCGCGCGTCCATGACCAGCGAGGCGATGTCGTAGCCGATCGGCCCGGCCAGCGCGTCCTGGAAGTCCAGCACGCCCGGGTTGGGGCCGAAGCGGCCGGGGTCGTCGCTGGCGATCAGGTTGGGGGAATGGAAGTCGCGGTGCACCAGTACCGAAGGCTGGGCGGCGTTGTGCGCGACCAGCAGGGCGAAGGCCTGTCCCAGCACCGCGGCGTCGGCCCCGGACGGCGGCATGCCGCAGTGGCGCGTCGCGTACCATTCGGGGAAGAGCCTCAGCTCGTCGGCCAAGCGGGCGGCGTCGTAGGCCGGCAGGCCGGCCACCGAGGCCCCCTGCATGCGTACCAGCGCGGCCAGCGCGTCGCGGTACAGCCGCTGCAGCTCGGCGTCGTCCAGGCCGGCGGCGATGCGCTGGTAATAGGTGTCGGGCCCCAGGTCGGTGAGCAGCAGCATGCCGCGCTCGACGTCGCCGGCCAGCACGCGCGGCACGTTCAGGCCGGTGGCCTGCAGCAGCTGGGCGACGTGCACGAAGGGGCGGCAGTCCTCCTGCGCGGGCGGCGCGTCCATGACGACCAGCGTGCGGCCGGCGCCGTCCAGGCGGAAGTAGCGCCGGAAGCTGGCGTCGCTGGAAGCCGGTCGCAGGGTGTCGGGAAGCAGGCCGAGTTCGGCGGGCAGGGTGCGTAGCCAGGCGAGCAATTGCTCGCGGCGCGGGTCGGATGCGGTGTCCAAGGCGGATGCGGATCGGGGTCGGAATGGGCTTCTCTATAATACCGGGTCGCTCGCTCCCGGCGGAAACGGATGCCGTCGCGGGCGCCCTTCGTTTCCCCGGGCAGCATTGCCTTCCGGCCCACTACTAAAGGCTAGTCCAGACTCGTGCGCAAGGTTCGCTGGTTGATCCTCTCTGCCGTTTGCGGCCTGCCGGTCGCGCACGCCCAGGACGCCGCCCCGTCGCCGCAGCCTTCCGCCGATGCGCCCGCCACGGTCGTGACCTCGTCCGGCGCGCCGGTGGGCGCGGCCTCGCCGGGCGGCCTGCGCGTGTCGCCGGGCCTGCGCCTGCCCACCGGCGACAGCGAGGCGCGGCCGGTCTTCCTGGAGGCAGACAAGGTCGACGGCGACCCGCAGGGCGTGGTCACGCTGACCGGCAATGCGCAGGTGCGGCGCGCCGACGCCGTGCTCAAGGGCGACGTGATCTCCTACCGCAGCGAGACCGGCGAGCTCGACGCCCAGGGCAGCGTGCGGCTGATGCGCGACGCCACCCTGGTCACCGGCCCGGGCCTGAAGTACAACATCGACGCCGACACCGGCGAGATCGACGAGCCGGTCTTCCGGCTGGGCGCCAACGGCGCCTCGGGCACGGCCTCGCACGCCACGCTGCTGAGCCGCTCGCGCATGCGCCTGATGGACGCGACCTACCGCGGCTGCCCCTGCCCCAATCCTTCGTGGGAAATCCGCTCCAGGCAGGTCGACCTGGACTTCGACCGCAACGAGGGCGTGGCGCGCAACGGCGTGCTGTACTTCAAGGACGTGCCCATCCTGGCCTCGCCCTACCTGACCTTCCCGGTCAAGCAGGAGCGCAAGTCGGGCTTCCTGATCCCGACCTACGGCACCAGCACCAACGGCGGCATCGACATCTCGCTGCCCTATTACCTGAACCTGGCGCCCAACTACGACATGACGCTGATCCCGCGCTACATGTCCAAGCGCGGCCTGCAGACCGGGGCGGAGTTCCGCTACCTGGGCCGCGGCTACGCCGGGCGCATGACCGGCACCTACCTGCCCGACGACCAGGAAACCGGCACCGACCGCTGGATGTATTCGACCAAGCACCGGCAGCTGCTGTCCAACGGCTTCTTCCTGGACTGGGACGTGTCGCGGGTGTCGGACATCGACTACTTCCGCGATTTTTCCTCGCTGGGCCTGAACGAGTCCACCACCAGCCACCTGCGCCAGCGCGGCCGCGTGGGCTGGAACAGCAAGTACGTCAAGTCCTACGTCCAGGTCTACAAGTACCAGACGCTCTACGACGAGAACGCCGCCAGCCGCAATCCCCAGTACGACAAGGAGCCGGAGCTGGTGGTGAAGGCCAGCCGCTACAACTGGAACGGCTTCGACCTGGAGCTGGATTCGGCCGCCACGCGGTTTCGCAAGCCGCTGGGCGAACAGCTGGTCAGCGGCTCCTGGAACGACCGGCGCTTCGGGCCGGACGGCGAGCGCTATACCGCCTATCCGACCATTTCCTTTCCCGTCGTGCGCTCGGGCTGGTACATCATTCCCAAGGCCGGCGTGCACATGTCGCGCTACGAGACCGATTGGCATACGTCGGGCCGGACCGGTTTCTCCGATTGCAGGTCCGCTAGTCTAGGAAACTGGGCCAGTAGCTACTGCAACGACTACGACAATGCCTACGGCCAGCCGGACGACGGCGGCCGCTCGCGCACCCAGCCCATTTTCTCCGTCGACGCCGGCATGACCTTCGACCGCGACGCCTCGCTGTTCGGCAAGCCGTCGCTGCAGACCCTGGAGCCGCGCATCTACTACCTGCGCGTGCCCTACCGCAAGCAGGACTCGCTGCCCGTCTACGACACCAACCTGTCGGATTTCAGCTTCGCCCAGGCCTTCCAGGAAAACATCTA
>Ga0182738_1001200_pt1 | contig 33099 bp, 32 predicted proteins | sample eDN5th30CBELigMG_FD_128876 | JGI IMG/M metagenome (GOLD analysis project Ga0182738, IMG submission 128876) | Enriched Miracle-Growth compost microbial communities from Emeryville, California, USA - eDNA 5th pass 30_C BE-Lig MG (version 2)... ...
GCGAGTTGACTCATTTCAATGGCTACGCCGGCTCCCGCCCCATCCGGGTCGGCAACGCGGCCGAGGGCCAGCTTCAGCTCGACATGTACGGCGGCGTCGTCGAGGCGGCCTCGTATTTCATACAGGAAGGGGGCAAGCTGGACGCGAACGAGCGGAAGATGCTCCGCGACCTGGGCGAGTACGCCCGTCAGCACTGGCGAGAGCCCGACAACGGCATCTGGGAGCCGCGCGGACCCCGTCAACGCCACACGTTTTCCCTCGCCCGGTGCTGGGTGGCCCTCGACCGAATCGTCAAGCTCCACGACGAGGGCCGGCTCCCCGGCGTCTCGATCGACGGGTTCGCGGACGAGCGCGAGAAAATCCGACGCGACGTTAAGAAGCACTGCTGGAACCCCCGAATGGAGAGCTACACGCAAATTCGCGACGGCGATTCGCTCGACGCGGCGCTCTTGCTGATGGCCTTCCACGGCTTTGAGGATCCGGCGTCCAGCCGGATGCGGGGAACCTATCGACAAATCCAAAATCGCCTTAGCGTTGGCCCCGGCTTGATTTACCGATATGAACAAAGCATCCCGGCGGGCGAGGGGGCCTTCGCCATCTGCTGCTTCTGGATGGCCGACTTCCTCGCCCGAGGGGGCGGAACCCTGCGCGAGGCCCGCGAATCGTTCGACCAAACCCTTTCCCACGCCAACGACCTGGGCCTCTTCGCCGAGGAGATCGACCCCCAAACCGGCGACGCCTTGGGCAATTTCCCCCAGGCGTTCACCCACGTCGGCCTGATTAACGCGGCCCTATCGATCGCCGAGCGCGAGAAGCGCGAAAGGGAGCAGGGGACCAAAGGCCGCCGGGAAAGCGGCTTCGACGTCTCCGAGGAATCCAAGCACTCGGGGGGAAGCCGATGAACGTGGGAGGCTGGCTATTGTGGGGCTTCGTGGCGACCGTGGCGCTGACGGCCACGCTCAGCGCCTGCCAGGGACTGGGCCTGACCCGGATGAGCACCCCCTATATGCTTGGAACGATGTTCACGTCCAACCGCGACCGGGCCAAGGCGGTCGGCATGATCGCCCACTTCATCAACGGCTGGATCTTCTCGCTGGTCTACGTCGCCGCCTTCCACTCCTGGGGCGCTTCGACCTGGTGGCTCGGGGCGATCACCGGCCTCGTCCACTCGTCATTCGTCCTCACCGCCGGCCTCCCGCTCCTCCCCGCCTTCCACCCCCGAATGGCCACCGAACAACAGGGCCCCACCGTCGTCCGCCAACTCGAACCCCCCGGCTTCCTCGCCCTCCACTACGGCCCCCGCACGCCGCTTTCCATCATCATCGCCCACCTCGTCTACGGCGCGATCCTCGGGGGGTTTTATACCTTACATTGATGGGGCGACACTCCGCACGGCCGCGCCCCCAACGAATGGACAAGGACCGCGCGCGAGATAATCTAAACCGTAGTCAACTGGAGACCCGGGGTTTTCCTCGAATCCCGTCGCTCAGCGTTTCCGCACGGGAATTTCAACCCGGAGGACAGGCATTCTTGCCTGTCCAGACTCGGCGACGGACAGGCAAGAATGCCTGTCCTCCCGGGGCGTTCTCTTCTCGCGTCAGAGCGAAACTCTGAGTCTCGATCCGATTGCGGTTTAAGGTAGGGAGGAGATCCCTCATGGAGACCCTGCATATCGACCTGCCCGAACCGATGAAGCGCTTCGTCCAGAAGCGGGCGACCGAGGGTGGCTACGAGAGCGCGAGCGAGTACGTCCGCGACCTGATCCGGGCCGACCAGCGACGACAAGACCAAGAGCGCGTCGGCGCCCTGCTTCTGGAAGGATTGGACTCCGGCGAGCCAATCCGCGCCTCGGACGAATACTGAGAACAGAAGAAGCGAAAGCTCGTCGAGCGATTCGGCGAAACTCAGGGTTCGCAATGACGCTGCCCTATCGCGTCCTCCCCGCCGCCGACGCCGATTTGGACGACCAAGCCGCCTATTTGGCGCGAAACGCCAGCCTGGAGACGGCCTTGTGGTTCTACGACGCCGCGCGGACGACATTCGAGCGGATCGCCCGCTCGCCCGGCCTCGGCGGGGGTTGGGATGGGTATAATTGAGAGTATAGGCGAGTGCCTGACCGTCGAATAACGCGATTCGGGTTGATGGTTAAGAGGTTCAGCGATAAGGTCTCCGACGATCCCGGCGTTCACGGACGAGTGCCATCTCAGGAGCCTGGAGATGATGTCATACAATCCCAAGGCGGTCGTTAAGATCCGCTACACGAATTACCGAGGCGAGACGGCGGTGCGGCGAATCATCCCGATTCAGATTCGATTCGCCGCCTCCGAGTGGCATCCCGGCGAGCAGTGGCTAATGGACGCCTACGACATCGACCGCCAAGCGGAACGATCGTTCGCCATAGCCGACATACACGAGTGGAATGTTGCCGACTCATGCGCCGGAACGATCTCTCGGGCTTGCTGAGCCAATGGCTTTCATCGGCACCGTCCTGGCGCTGTCCGAAGCCACCGGCAAAAGCTGGACGACGAAACCCAACAGGGAGGCGAACATCCGCAGGATCGCCACATCGTCCTCGGTTACTCCAAGCCCCTTGTCGGCTCCCACCGCCAAGAGCCCGCCAGTCCCGCTGAACGGGCCGACCGGCGCGCATAGGTAGACGTTATTCTCGCAACCTTTACGGAGCGTCCACCATTCGTGCGGATGATCGGGGGAGTGACCGGCGGCCTTGCCCTCGGACCACGCATTGCCAGCCAAGCCCTCGCCAGCGGCGAACGTGTGGTGCCCAGCCAAGTCGGCCACGCCCTCGGTGAGATAGCTAACCAATTCCGGCGGCCGTGAGGCATCAGGCCGCAGCCAGGTCGCATAGGCACCATCCCACTTCCGCTCGAACAATTTCCTCGCCATATAGAGCAAGTTCTCGGCCCAACGTCTTACCTTCGCGGGATCGCTGGGAACCATGCTCAGCCCGGCCGTCCCGGCACCGAGCATGGAAAGCAGTTCGGCCACGTGATTCGTGGCAAGAGTCCGTAGCTTTGCCTGCTCGATCTCACCGGACGGCGTCGGCGGCGCCTCGGCCGGGGATGTGGTTGGTGATACAAGCGTAGGCGAGGCGGCTGCGGGGGAGTCAATCTTAACGGCCTTCTTGATCGCTTGACCGATCTCGAAGCTAGCCGTGCTCAGCGCGGCGGTGATGTCGTTCTCCAGCCGGGCCGATTCGTATGTGGCGACGGTTACTCCCAGGAGATCGGAGGGAATCTTCAGATTTTCGACATCGCTGGGCATAAGAATGAACGTATGATCCCGTCCGTTTTTTCCGCAGAATAGCCCGTGCTCCCAGAGTACGTTGTCGCGGGGCGATTTCTTTGTGGCTCCGCGAGACTTGACGAAGTCATCGGGCGTAAGCACGAAGACGGCGAATGGACACTCGATGGCGGCCTGCTCCAGCGATTCAACCGTTGTGCTGGACAAGTCGAAGACGTTTGACCAGTGGCAAGGCTGCGCGACGCGATCGCGATCGAGGCTCACGCCAAGGGCTTGCGCAACTCGGGATCCCTCGCTAGAGGAGCCGATAAAAATCTTCGGCAACGGAACCGTCGGGACATCCTTCTTCGCTGCTTGCTTTCTAGCCATGATTCTCTAACTCTCCCTCTTCCGCGAAGCGCGGCATCACCTCGCCGTCGCGCTCGACATATTCCAAGAACATGGTCAAGGGGCGGACAAAGAACCCGTTGTCGGGCAAACTTTCGTACACGACGACATCCTCTTCGCGTCCCTGTGTGGACGCTTCAGTGTCGACGGCGAGATGGTGAACGCGGTACAGGCCACCCTTGAAGTGGCGGTACAGGCCTCCCACCTTAATTTGTCGATCAGCCATCGCCTGGTCTCCCACCCGTTGGCGGGCCGTCTCCGGCTGCCGTTCGTGCTAAGATCGAGGGCCAAAGCGCATACACAAGAAGCCACCCTTGTACGATACCATCCGATCGGCGGCATGACGAGTTGCGTTCGGTAAACTCGATCCCGACGACACGACTTTTACTTTGATGAACGCGCCGCTTTAACGGGCACTCACCCCAAGCGGGGCGGTCGGGTAAAAGAGAGTGACTTCGACTTCAGCCGGCCCCCCCAGCTGAGGCCGCCAATCTCCGGCTTGGCCGGCCCGCAGAGTTTGCGGCACCTTCCACTCATCCACCCCAATTCTCGCGAGCCGCGCAAGCCCAGCCCGAAATACCCAAAACCTGAAATTCCACGCCTCCCCGCGATGATCGTATGAGGTGAAGGGGTCTCGGTTTCGTGGTGGGTCTTTGGCGGTTCGGGAGGTTCGACGCATGGGGAAAACGCGAAAATCGGCGCGAACGAAGCCAATCGGGGGGAGCCGACGCAAGGGCGATTCGAGAAAATCGGCGCGAACGAAGCCAATTCGCGAGGGGCCGCCGACCGCCAATAACTTGTTTCCAGTAAACGGCTTAAGTTCGATTTCAGGGGTATCTCGCCCGCGCCGAACGAACCCAATGGCCCGGTGGGGGAAGGCGGAGCTTGGTTGGATGGCGCACAATGGGCGAAACGGGCCGCGGTTCCCCCGCGCGAAATCGAGCGGGGAAACCTTCGGGACGGCGGGGATTGGGCGCGGCGTGTGCCGGCGATTTTTGGTTAACGGGTTCGCGAGGCGCGGGAGGGCGAGCGGTGGCGAAAAAGAGAGGAGCCGGGGGGATGCGCGTCTGTCGATTCCGGTTCGAAGGGGCGGACCTGACGGGGTTTTACGACGACCAGTTCATCATCCCGATCGATCAGGCCGCCGAGATGTACAGTCGCGAGACGGGGGAGGAGATCCTCTTTCCCTCGACCGACGAAGTGCTCGACCTGCTGCCCCCGGATGGGGAGTCGCGCGAGTCGGCCCGGGAGCTCCTCTCCTGGATCGATGGGCTCGACATCATGTCGCTGAACGAGCTTACCATCCCCCTGAACGAGGCCCGGCTTTTGGTTCCCTTGCCCAGTCCCCCCAAAATCCTGCTTCTGGCCGGCAATTACGCCAAGCACGTCGCCGAGCGCGGGGGGACCGCCGCCGAGCGGGAGGAGACGTTCCCCTACGTCTTCATGAAGCCCCCAAGCACCACGCTCACCAACCCCGGCGACCCGATCATCATCCCGAGCGTCTCGCCCGACCACGTCGATTGGGAGTGCGAGCTGGGCGTCGTGATCGGCCGACGGTGCAGGGGGGTGTCCGAAGCCGACGCCCTCGATTACGTGGCCGGCTACACGGTGGTCAACGACATCAGCGACCGGAGCTACAAGCCCAACCCGGGACGCAAACCCAGGGAGCGCGACAAGTTCTTCGACTGGCTGCATGGCAAGTGGCACGACACGTTTTGCCCGATGGGTCCGTGCGTGCTCTCGGCCGCCGAGGTCGACGATCCCCAGAGCTTGCCGATCAAGCTGACGGTCAACGGCCAGGTCAAACAGGAGGCGAGCACCGCCGAGATGATCTTCCCCGTCGCCGCGGTCATCGCCTTCATCTCGCGGTTCGTCACCCTGGAGCCCGGCGACGTGATCGCCACCGGAACGCCCTCGGGCGTCGGCTCGGCCTCGGGAACGTACCTGAAGCCCGGAGACACCGTCCGCGCGACGATCGCGCCCATCGGGATCCTTGAGAACCCCGTCCGCGCTGAAAATCCGGGCGGGTTTTGATAATCTGGTCGGGATCATCGCCGGTTGCGCGTCAGAGAGCCGCGGGATCACCAGAAGCTAGAGCGAGCTCTCTTTGGATGCATCGGTTGGGTGCCCCGGGTTCGCCCCGAACCCGGGGACGCTGGCCGCGGCTTATCCACCTGGGTTCGAGGCGAACCCGGGGCACCCAGCGCATTTGGGAGGGCGAGGCTCCCGCCGAGCCCCACGCCCAGCGCCGGCTCGGCGGGAGCCTCGCCCTCCCGAGAGAATCACCCGCCAAGCTATCATTAAAGAAGACAACCGGGCCTGTTCTTCGGAAAGTTCGGCCCCCAGCCCGTCGGGAAGTCCTTGATGAAGTCGTTCCGCAAACTGATGGTCGCCAACCGGGGCGAGATCGCCATTCGGGTCTTCCGCTCGGCCCACGAGCTGGGGATTCGGACGGTCGCCCTGTACTCGCACGAGGACCGCTTCGCGCTGCACCGGCTCAAGGCCGACGAGGCGTATGAGATCGGCCACCCCGGCGAGCCGATCCGAAGCTATCTAAACATCGACGCGATCGTCGCGCTTGCGGTTGAGAAGGAGGTCGACGCGATCCACCCGGGCTACGGGTTTTTGTCGGAGAACGCCGAGTTCGCCCGCGCTTGCGCCAGGGCCGGCATCGTCTTCGTCGGCCCAACGCCCGAGATCCTCGACCGACTGGGCGACAAGGTCGCCGCGAGGAAGCTCGCCCAGGAGGTCGGCGCGCCGGTCCTCACCGGCAGCGAGCCCCTGGTCCCCGGTCCCGAGGCCCGCAAGGTGGCCGAGGCGATGGGCTTTCCCGTCATCATCAAGGCGTCGATGGGAGGCGGCGGACGGGGGATGCGGGTCGTCGAGCGCGCCGAGGATTTCGACGGGGCGCTCGAACAGGCCCGCGCCGAGGCCAAGACCGCCTTTGGCTGCCCCGACGCCTTCATCGAGAAGTTCATCCGAAAGGCCAAGCACATCGAGGTGCAACTGCTGGGCGACAAGCACGGCAACCTCGTCCACCTGTTCGAGCGCGACTGCTCGATCCAGAGGCGCCACCAGAAGGTCATCGAGATCGCCCCGGCCCTGAACCTCGACGAGGGCTTGCTGAGCGACATCCGCGAGGCCGCCGTTCAGATCGGTCGGTCGGTCGGCTACGAGAACGCCGGCACCGTTGAGTTCCTGGTTGACGACGAGACCAAGAAGTTCTACTTCATCGAGGTCAACCCTCGGCTCCAAGTGGAGCACACCATCACCGAGATCGTCACCGGCGTCGACCTGGTCAAGAGCCAGATCCTCATCGCCCAGGGCGAAGCGCTCTCCAACCCCGACATCGGCGTCAACAGCCAGGACTGCGTCCACACCCAGGGGTACGCGATCCAGTGCCGGATCACCACCGAAGACCCGGCCAACAACTTCATGCCCGACTATGGGCGGATCACCCACTACCGATCCTCGGGCGGCCCCGGGCTTCGGCTGGACGGCGGCTCCACAACCAGCGGCGCGATCATCACGCCCTTTTATGACTCGCTGCTGGTGAAGGTCTCAACCTACGGCCGAAGGTTCGCCGACGCCGCCTCGCGCATGGAGCGGGCGCTTCAGGAGTACCGGATCCGAGGGGTCAAAACCAACATCCCGTTCCTCCTGAACGTCATCACCAACGAGACGTTCCTGGAGGGCCGATGCACCACCCGGTTCATCGACCAGACGCCCGAGCTCTTCCAGTTCGTGGCGCGGCGGAACCGGGCCACGAAGCTGTTGACCTACCTGGCCGACGTGACGGTCAACGGCTTCCCCGGCATCGCGCGCGACCCCTCGTACAAGTCGCCGGCCGAACCCGCGCACCCGGAATGCGACCTCACGGCGCCGATCCCCGACGGAACAAGGCAGCTCCTCCAGAAGCTCGGCCCCGAGGGGTTCTCGAAGTGGGTCCGCGAGCAGAAGCCCCTGCTGACGACCGACACAAGCTTCCGAGACGCCCACCAGTCGCTCTTGGCGACCCGGCTGCGGACCCGCGACATGCTGGGCGCGGCCGACTTCTACGCCCATCGGCTCTCGAACCTCTTCTCGATCGAGATGTGGGGCGGGGCGACCTTCGACGCCTCAATGCGGTTCCTCCGCGAAGACCCCTGGGAGCGGCTTGAGGCCCTCCGCGAGCGGATCCCCAACATCCTCTTTCAGATGTTGTTCCGAGGCTCCAACGCCGTCGGCTACACGAGCTATCCCGAGAACGTCGTTTCAGGGTTCGTCAAAAAGGCGGCGGAGAGCGGGATCGACCTGTTCCGGGTCTTCGACTCCTTGAACTGGATCCCCAACATGGCCCACGCGATCGAGTCGATCCGCGAGGCCGGCGCCTTGTGCGAGGCGGCCATCTGCTACACCGGGGATCTGCTCAACCCCGGCCGTCCCAAGTACAACCTGAAGTATTATGTGGATATGGCCAAGGATTTGGAGAAGCGCGGGGCGAACCTGATCTGCATCAAGGACATGGCCGGGCTCTGCAAGCCGTTCGCCGCGGTCAAGCTGATCAAGACGCTCCGCGAGGAGGTCGGGATTCCGATCCACTTCCACACCCACGACATCGGCGGCGCCCAGGCGGCCAGCGTCCTTTTGGGCGCCGAGGCGGGGCTCGACGTGGCCGACGGGGCGGTCGCCTCGATGTCGGGCCTGACCTCGCAGCCGAGCCTCAACGCCATCGTCGAGGCCCTTCGATTCACCGACCGAGACACCGGCGTCGACCACCAAAGCCTCATCGAAGCCAGCCGATACTGGGAGCGCGTCCGCGACCTCTACAAGCCGTTCGAGTCGGCCCCCCGGTCGTCGGCGGCCGACCTCTACGAGCTGGAGATGCCCGGCGGCCAGTACACCAACCTCTACCAGCAGGCCGCCTCATTGGGGCTCGGCCCGCGCTGGCTTGAGGTCTGCGAAGCGTATAGCAACGTGAACATGCTCTTTGGCGACATCGTCAAGGTGACGCCGTCGTCGAAGGTCGTCGGCGACATGGCCCTGTTCATGGTGGCCAACAACCTGACGCCCGACGACGTGCTGGACCCCGAGCGCGAACTGGCCTTCCCAGACAGCGTCGTCGAGTTCATGGAGGGGCGCCTCGGCCAGCCGCCGGGAGGGTTCCCGCCCGCGCTTCAAAAGCGGATCCTCAAGGACCGCAAGCCCCTGACCGACCGACCCGGCGCCAACCTTCCCCCGGCCGACTTCGAGGCCGCCCGGGCCAAGATCGCCGAGCTTCGGGGAGGGGTCGACCCGGCCGACGTCCCCGACCACGACGTTCTCAGCCATCTGATCTATCCCCGGGTCTTCCCCGACCTGGTCGCCCACCAGCGGAGCTTCTCCGACACCTCGGTCTTGCCGACCCCCTTGTTCTTCCACGGCGCGGAACTGGGCGAGGAGACCGCCTTCGAGATCGAACCCGGCAAGACGCTGATCGTCAAGCTGTTGGCCGTGGGCGAACCCCACTCCGACGGCAAGCGAACGGTCTTCTTCGAACTCAACGGCCAGCCCCGAGAGGTCGAGGTCGCCGACCGCTCGCTGGCCTCGTCGGTGGTCGAGACCCCCAAGGCCGACCCCAACGACCCCAACCAGATCGGGGCGCCCTTGCCCGGCCTGATCGTCGGCGTCGCGGTGGCCGTCGGCGACCCGGTGCGCAAGGGCCAAAAGCTCTTCTCCATCGAGGCCATGAAGATGGAGACCACCATCAACGCCGAACGCCCCGGTCGCGTCGCCGCCCTCCCCGCCAAGGTCGGCCTCCAGGTCCAAACCGGAGACCTTCTGCTGAAGCTCGACCCGGCGTAAATCCCCTCCCGTTGTAGCCGGGGTCTGTGACCCCGGGGCGCTGGCTTCGTCCAACGGCTCGCGTCCCGGCCTCACAGAGGCCGGCTACAAAAGAGCGCCCGCCCGATTCGGCGACCTCTTTGCTTGCCCCAACAAACCTATCGGAGAACTCTTCCGCGATGCCGACCGCCTGGCCGTTCGTCGAACGGATGTTGATCTTCGAAGAGTTGGAATCGACTAATACGACCGCCCGCGAGATCGCCCTGGATCCAGGCCGTCGCGACCCGCTTCCCCTGGGGATCTGGGCAAGGCGGCAGACCAGGGGCCGCGGGCAGCGGGAAAGCTCGTGGTGGTCGGACGAAGGGTCGCTCACGTTCTCCCTCCTGCTCGACCCCGCCACCCACCGGCTCCGGCTCGACCAGGCGCCCCGCCTGGCCCTGACGGCCGCGGTGGCCCTGGTTGAGACGGTCGGCGACCTCGGCTGGACCGATCCCGGCCTCGGCGTCCGCTGGCCCAACGACCTGGAATGCGACGGCCGGAAGCTCGCCGGCATCCTCCCCGAGCGGATCGAGACCGACCAGGGCGACCGCCTGATCATCGGCGTCGGCGTCAACGTCGCCACCCGGCTAGACCAGGCCCCCCCCGAGATCCGGGCGATGGCCGGCTCGCTCGGAGAGCTTCAGCCCGTTCCCCTCGCGGCCGACGCCATTCCCGCCTTCCTCGCCGCCTTCCTACATAGGTTCCCCTCAACCCTGAATCGCCTGGCCGACGACGACCCGAGCCTCGCCGCGGCCTGGGCTCGGCTCGACCTCCTGCGCGACCGGCCCATCCGCATGGCCGTCGGCCCGCGCTCGCTCTCGGGAATCGCCCGGGGGATCGACCCCGAGGGCGCCCTCCTCGTCGACGACGGCCGCGCAATCCAACGCCTCTTCGGTGGTAGAGTCCTGCGCAATTTTTAAGCCGGCTCAGGAAAGATTCCTTTCCTCGGCGGACTCCATGAGCGTCTTAAAAGGGCTCGCGCAAACCGGAGTTAAGGCCGCCCCAGCTCCCCGCTCTGCTTTTTCAGGCGACCTGGGCCTCCATGCCGGCATTGAAGGCTAAATCTATGATTTGGCGCGCGAATTGCTTCATTAAACCGACCCGTGCAGCGGGTTTTCGCGTTTTGAACACCTCCGTGCTTCATGGCGCTTTTGCACGTGGGACAACCGTGCACGCCCACACCCCCAAGGATAGGTGTTGACCTCTGAAGTCGCGGTGTGTTTGAGACAAAACCCTGGATGGCCCGCAATTTTATTAAGAAGCATTAAAATTGCGGGACGCCTTCCGACGGACGTTTTCGAGCGCGATTCCCGCTGTGTTTTTTCATTCCTAAAGCAGGTTTCACCAAGGAGCTTCTCCATGACAAGCCGTTCTTTCCCGCTCAGCCTCGCCGCGGCCGTCGTTGGCCTGGCCGCCTGGTCCCTCGGCTCCGCCACCGCCGCCACGATCCCCGTCACGTCCAACGCCGGCGAGCTGGGCGCGTTTACGCTCCTCAACAAGGGGGGCAACAACCTTGAGCTCACTCTCATCCAGCCAGCCGCGCAGACGCTCAATCTCATCAATGGAGTTTCCACCGGCGCTCCGTTCGTGACCGCCTCATTCCAGAGCCCCATCGACTTCACCGCGACCCTCGTCGACCCGCTCCTTCGCAACTTCAACGTTTCGTCGGGCGTTTACTCCAAGTCTTTCACGAGTGGCGGCGGCACCACGACCGTAACCTACCAACTCGAGTCCGGGCAGGCGGGGGACGCCTCTCACGCGAACGCCCTGATTCTCACCGCGACCCTTTTGGCCGTTAACAACCCGAACCTTCTGGTCAATGGCGTCACCTACGACTTCTCGTCGATGATCGGGGGCACCATGACGCTCGCGCTGACGGGCACGGATTACAGCGGGGGCGCCAACTCGCTCTACGACGTGATGACCACCTCGGGCGCGAGCGTCACCGGCACCGCGTCGTTCTCAAAGGCCGCCGCCGTCCCCGAGCCCGCCTCGATGGCGCTCCTCGGCATCGGCCTGGGCGGCTTGATCGCCTTCCGCCGCCGCCTCGCCAAGCGGGCGACCGCCTGACCGAACCAACCACGGGGGAATTCGCCCCGGTTCAATCTCGGTTTAATCGTCTCCAATCGCGGCCCGAGCCCTCCCGCCCCGGATGGTTCGGGCCGTCGCTCGTTTTGGCCCTCGGCCAATGCGGGACGGCCGCCCTCCACGACGGCGCGATTCCCGACCCCCACCCGCCGTCCGATAAATCCCAAGGGAACACCGATCTGCTTGGTCGTCCCTTCTCCGCCCGGCCTTGAGAGGCCGATCGCTCGATCGGCGGTCCCGGCCACGAACTCCATCCGCCAAACGTTCTTGGTTCCCGGCGCGACCGAGCCACCCCGCGTTCAAGCGGCCTTCCGTGGTTGGACGCTTGACTCCCATCACGCCCCAAGGTCAAGCGTCAAACGAACTTCGGATCGACGCGCGTTCTCTTATGGAGCTCGTAGTCCTTCCGCGGAAAGTCCCAAAGCGTTTTCGGTTCGACGGTTCTCACGCAAAATGCACGTTGTTTTTTTGAAACAGGGCGGTCGATTTTCTTGACAACGCTCGATGCGATGCTTTATTACTGCCTACGGATCGGGACTTGTTGAACTAACCATCCGCTCTCGACCGGATGCCGAGTGGCCGCTCCTCCGTCGACGGGGTTCCTCTTCATGAGCGCTAGCCGTTTGAACCGCAAAGGATTGACCTGCTCGCGTCCCGGCGAGCCAAACGCGCAACGATCCGTTGGCGGCGCCCTTCCCGTTGGGGGCCGAATGGAGCCAGACCACGAGAGCCGCGTTCCGAACCTTGCCGCCCGTTCCGTTTCTTTCGCGTCTCGGGATTTTTCCCAGGAGGTCGACAGTGCGTAATTACCGCTTTTTGACAGGCCTCGCCGCCGCGACCCTCGTCGCCGCCCTCGCCGCCCCCACCCGCGCCGATACGATCGGCGTATTAACCGACAACGGCGATGTCGGCAATTTTTTGATCAGAAACTTGAGCACCGCCGCGCAGCCAAACCTCTTCGAGCTGTCGTTCACCGCTCCCACCTTGGAGCGCCTCACGGCCGTCAACGGCGCTACCGTCGTCACGTCGGCCTCCTTCAGCAGCCCCATCATCTTCACGGTGACCGGGTCGAATTCGAGCGGCCACATCACCATCAGCCAGGCGGTTGCTGCGACAAAAACTTTCTTTAGCAACCCGCTCACCGGCCAGCCCAACCCCATGGCCACGCTGAATTTCACGCTCAACGCCGGCGAGATTGGGTCGGGGCCGGGAGGGACCAACGAACTGTCGCTGTCCGGGATCATCACGAGCATCCCCTCGAAGTACGTCGACATCTCCGGCAACACCTACGATTTCTCGAATATGTCGACGATTAATTTCGCGCTGACGACAACCACGTACTACGACCCCAACGGCAACATGCTCCCCCCGGGGGCGGGGTCGACGTTCTATTTGGGCACCACGCCCGGCGCGAGCGCGACGGGCTCCATCGGGTTCTCTCAGGCTTCCGCCGTTCCCGAACCGGCCTCGCTGGCGATCGTGAGCGTCAGCCTGGTTGGTCTACTGGCCTACCGCCGCTACGGCAAGCGACCGGTCGCGGCCTGATTAACCAACCAACCGGCGGAACGCGGGGCCTCCGCCGTCGGCGCGACTCGTCCTCATCCCGAGGGGATCGCGCCGAGTCAAGCCCCCGACTCATCCTGACATCCCAGCAACGGCTCGAACCAGTCCTTCGTGGACGGTCCGAGCCGTTGTTCTTTATTCGCTCGCCTCCCCACCGCTCGCCGATCCGCGGCGGAGCGCTTCCTGATTTTCCGGGCCCGCCGGGAAGTCGATCCTTACCCCAGCCCAGAGATTTTTGGGCTTCGGCGCGCGTGCCCCCCGAGCAATCAACGCTCGCGCACGCGCCGGCGGCGAAGCGCGCGAAAGCCCTTCCCCCCTCACGCGCCCCACGCCTCGACATCGGCGACAGCTTTGTCGAATGAAAGCGGGGCCGTTGAAGACCCGAGAAGCGGCGCCATGCGCGTCGCTCAATGGGCCCTGGGCTCACCGGGCGCCATCGTTGGAGGCTGTCCGAAAAACTATTCTTCAGCCCCTTCAGGGCTTTCCGGATAGCCTCCGACTCAAGCTCATGGTTCCCTACAGGGGGAGCCGCAGTCATCCTTATGTTGACATTTGCGACTCTGTCCGCACGTTGCTTTTTTTAAACATACCCATCCATCCGCTTGACAACGCGCGGACGGGTGCTTTATTACTAGCCTTCGGATTGGCGCGTGGTGAGGAGATTCCTTGCATTCGACCTGATGCCGAATGGGCCCCTCGTTGGGTCTCTCCACGCGATCGCTAGACGTTGGGTTCACGAGGGGTCGAATCGCGGCCGATGTTGCGGCGGCTCGAACCGGCGACGGTTCGCCGGCGACGGTTTCACCGCCCATGCCGACTGAGCGGGCCCGCGGGAGCCATGTTCCGAATCCCGCCTCCCGCTCCGTTTCTTCCGTTCGTGTCTCGGATGCTTTTTCCGCAGGAGGTCGATCGTGAGCAGACACACTTTCCTGACAGGCCTCGCCGCCGCGCTCCTCGTCGCGGCCACAAGCGCAACCCCCGCCCACGCGGATACGATCGGCGTGGCGACCGACAACGGCACCGTCGGTAGTTTCCAGCTTACCAACCTCGGAGGCGGCAACTTCGAGCTTCAACTCTTCCCCAATCCCGGCCCCCCCATTGCCGACTCGACGCTTCTCACCCTCGTCAACGGCTCGGCCGTCGTCACGCCGGCCACTTTCAGCACCCCCGTCTACTTCTCGGTGTCCGGCCTTCCGGGCCCCAACGTCGCCCTCACCCAGGCCGCTGTCGCAACAAAGGTTTTCGACAGCAACGTGGCTAGCCCCACTAATGCCCAGGCCAAGTTGGAATACAAGCTCAATTCCGCCGACATCGGCAGCGGTACGGGTGGCGTGAACGGCCTGCTGCTGCACGGGCTGATCACAAGCGTGCTTAGTCCGTTGGTCGATGTGACCGTTGTCACTAGCTTCGGCCCGCCCTTGGTGACCACAACCAACACCTACGACTTCACGCACATCACGTCCATAAATTTCGCCTTAACGGGCACCACGTACTTCAACCCCAGCGGCGTAGAGCTCGCTCCGGGAGCGGGGTCGATGGCCTATGTGTTCGCCACGGAGGGCGCGAGAGTGATGGGCTCCGGAGGATTCTCGCAGGCTGTTGCCGTTCCCGAGCCGGCCTCGTTGGCGATCGTGAGCGTGAGCCTGGTCGGTCTGCTGGCCTGCCGTCGTTTTGGCAAGCGGACGCCGACGGCCTGATTCTTCAAGCGATGGAGGGCGCGCAGGGCTTCCGCCGTCGGCGCGATTCGTCCTCGTACCGGAGGGTCGCGCCGAACCAGCCCCCCGCTTCCGGATTCCCATTGCGGCCCGGGCCACCCCATCGGGGGTGACTCGGGTTTTCGTCCATTGGCCGCCCCTCCCCCCGGCGAACCAGGCCCGTTCTCCCTCTCGTTCCCTTTCCAGTCTGACCCCGGAGCGCCCGTGGCCGCTGAGCAAGGCATGAAAATCGCGTTATCTTTAGCCTCCACCACGCCTTTCATTTCTCCACGCTTAAAAGACGCCCGCGATGGCGCCCCGCGTGTTGACTTTCGTAAACACGAACCGGCCAAAACTTGATATTTTCTGGCTGGAATTTTATTACTGAAGTTACGGATGGCGCGCGGGACGCTTCATGGGGTTCTCCACGGATGGGCTCCCGAAGGCCGGCCGCGCGGATTGCGTGGGATTGATCTGCGATTCGCGTCTCGACGGGTCGCGCCTCGGACGCTTCGTTGGCCTCGGTCCTTTCAACGTGGTCGATGGAACGAGATCGCGCGGAGTCTTACCTTCCGCGCGTCGCGGCCCCGCCTCTTCTCCTCTCTTGAGTTCATTCGCTCATGCGACAGGGAGGCATCTCATGCGCAAGCGTTCGTTTCTTCTTGGCCTGGCCGTCGCGATTGGCGTGGCGGTCGGCTCGCTCGATTCCGCCGTGGCCGCCTCGGTTCCCGTGACCGGCGATTCCGGTTCACTCGGCGCGTTTGGGCTCTCCAACAATGGCGGCGGCAGTTTCACGCTGCTGCTGTACCAGCAAGACCAGACGCTCAACTTCATCAACGGCAACCTGGTCTTCGCCAGGGCCGTGTTCAAGAACCCCATCAACTTTCAAGTGACCGCCGGCCAGGGAACTCACGACTACACGATCACGTCGCCGGAATTCGAAAAGAATCTGGTGAGCACTAGCCTCAGCACCCCCTATCCCTACGCCACGCTAAACTACAGGCTCGACAGCGGCCAGGCGGGCGACGCCGACAACCGGGACGGCCTGCTTCTCTCCGGGGTGATCACCGGCCTGGGCCTCTCGCTCGTCGAAGTCAACGGCGTGGTCTACGACGTGTCGACGATCAAGACCATTCAGTTCGCCCTGACCGGCGCCAATTACTTCGGCGGCGCCACCTCCATGTTCGACGTGCTCAACACGCCCAACACGTCGGTGGTCGGCAACGCGTCGTACTCGCAATCGGCGATCGCGAGGGCCGCCATCCCCGAGCCAACCTCCATGGCGCTTCTGGGCGTCGGCCTGAGCGGCCTGAGCGGCCTGATCGCCTTCCGCCGTCGCCTCGCCAAACGGGCCCGAAAGATCGCTTGATCTTGGGGCCGCCAAGCTGGGAGGACGGGCTCCCGCCGAGCCGCCGGATGGCGTGGGGCTCGGCCGGAGCCACGCGCGCCCAAATCGCCGCGTCCGACGCCAGGCCAGATTCCTGGGCGTGGCGAGACACAAGGCCAGGCCAGGCATTCCTCCGCGCCCCCGACGCTCCGAAACGGCAACCGCGGATCTTCGAGTCGCTTTGCAACGCATCCCGGAGGCTCCGCGAGCGCGCCACGCGCCCCGGCTGCGGCGACTCGTTCGCGCTTCTCCGCGTCGGTTTCCGCCCCTTGGGCGCGGCGAAGCTCATCCGAGTCCGGGAAGGCCGACCGCGTTGAGCGGCCCGGAAAGGCTCCCGGCTTCCCGGCGCGGCGCGGGTCCTCGCGCGTTTGATCCCAACCGGCGAGTTTGGCTCGCGCCACGGATGAGCTTTAAAAAGACGATGGCGCGCCTGGTTTGCCAACATCCTCCCTTCACCGGGGCGCAAACTTTGGACATCACAGCGCAAAATCATGGATCGCAACGACCATCAGCGCGCAGTCCAGAGGTCTAAAATATTTACATGGTGCAACATCGATCGATGGCCGTGTTGTTTTTTTACACCGTGTCGAGCGTCATCCTTGACAACGTACGGAACGAAAGATTATTAAGGACAGTGGCATTGATTCCCGTTGAATTCACGGATGGAAATTGATGCGGACGCCGAGCGGCCATTGCCTCTTGCGTCGGTGAAGCGCCTTTTCACGATCGCCGGCCATTCGAACCCATAAGGCCTGGATTCGGGACCGGCGCTCCGGTGGGCCAAACCCCCGACCTTTCCTCGCCGCCGGCCTCCACCTCATGTCGATGGACCGAAAACGAGAGAGCCTCGTTTCCTTGTGACTCGAAAAGTTTTTCTCACAGGAGGTCGATCGTGCGCAAACTCTCTTTCTCGTCGGGCCTCGCCTCCGTCGCCCTCGTCGCGGCCCTCGCCGTGGCCCCGGCCCGCGCCGCCTCGATTAACGTGACGAGCGACTCCGGGTCGCTGGGCAACTTCATCCTCACCAACCTCGGCGGCGGCAACTTCGCTCTGGACCTGACCCCCGTGCCGCCACCCCAGCTTACCCAGATCAACGGAACGCCCGTTCTCGCGCAGGCCAACTTCGGCACCATCGTCAATTTCACGGTGATCAGCGGTATAGGAGGCACCTCCTACACGATCACCTCGGCGACGAACCTTCCCAAGATTTACAACAGCCCCGACAGCGTCACCGATCCCACGGTCTCAGAGACCTACAGACTGGCCAGCGGCCAGGCGGGCTCGGGCCTTGACATGAACGGCCTGATCCTCGCCGGAGTGGTCACGTCCGTGCTTGACCCGACGTTCACCGTGGGCGCCAACACCTACAACTTCGCGGGAATGCTGGGCGGCACCACCACGCTCGTCCTGACGGCCACCGATTACACCGGCGGCGCCACCTCAATGGCGACCGTGATCAGCACCGTGGGCGCGACCGCGAGGGGCAGCGGGTCGTTCTCTCAGGGCGCCGTTCCCGAACCGACCTCGATGGCGCTTTTGAGCATCGGCCTGGGCGGCCTGCTCGCCTACCGCCGCCGACTCGCCAAGCGGGCGACGGCCTAACCCGTTATCGCCCGACTCGCTTCCGGATTCCCGTTGCGGCCCGAGCTTTCCCATCGCGGACGGCTCGGGCCGTTGTTCGTTTATCTTATCGAGGAAGCGCGAGGCCGGCTTTTCCCGCGCCGGATGGTTGCTCCACTGTCCTCGCGAGCCAAGAATGAAATGAGGGGCGGAATCGCCTATTTAGAGAGCGAGGATCCGAAATGAGAAACTTCGGTTTCATCTCAATCCTGGCCGCGGCGGGCTTCGCGGGGGTGGCGGTCCCCACGGCGAAAGCGCAGGTGGTTTACTCGCCGGGCGGATTCGTCTACTGTTATCCAACGGCGGGCGGGTATGCTCCTTACCAGGCGACGGGCAACTACGCGACGCCCGAGCTTTGGCGAACCTACGCGCCCGGGGCCGCGTGGACGGCCCCCCGTTACGGCGTGATCACCCGCCGGGCCGGCCCCTCGACGCTCTGGCGGTCGTACTCGCCGACCCCCGGCGGGGGCGTTTTTCGATCCATCGGGCGGACGTTCGGCCGGTTCCGCGGGGCGGGCCAGCCCATCAGCTCGATGAACCTGGAGTTCGGCACCGGGCGGAATGTCGGCATGATCAAGCCTTGGCTCCCCGCGGGCGTGGACTAATCCTCATCGAAATTGGAGAAAGACGCCGACATGGGTTCAATCGCCGATTGGTTTCGACGGACCACCGAGAAGCCCGCGCGGGTCGTGGTGGGGATGATCTCCGGCACCAGCGCCGACTCGATCGACGCGGCCGTTTGCCGGATCTCGGGCGCCGGCGTCCCAACCTCCGACCGCGAGGGCGCCCGGGTCGAGCTCCTGCATTACGGCGAAGCCCCCTACGACCCCGAACTCAAGCGGCGAATTTTGGACCTCGCGAGCCTGGGCGTTCGCGAAATCGCCGAGTTGAACGTCGAGGTCGGCGAGGCGTTCGCCCGCGCCTGTCTGAACACGATGGCCGAGGCGAGCCTCAAGCCTTCGGACATCGATTTGATCGGCTCGCACGGGCAGACGATCTATCATCACAGCTCGGTTCCGGGGGCAATCGGCGCGACGCTTCAAGTGGGCGACGGCGACGTGATCGCCGAGCGAACCGGGGCGGCGGTCGTTTGCGACTTCCGGGCGCGCGACATCGCCGGGGGAGGGGAGGGCGCCCCCGTATCGCCTTATGCCGACATGATCCTGTACGCCCCTCCCGATCGGAAGTCGGCCTCGGAGCGCCGGGTGGTGCTCAACCTGGGGGGGATCGCCAACGTGACGGTCCTCGACCCCGACCCGAACAAGGTTTTCGGCTTCGACACCGGCCCGGCCAACACGCTCTTGGACCGCCTGGCCCGGCGGCTTTCGGGCGGATCGCTTTCGTGCGACCGCGACGGCGCCCTGGCCCGAGCGGGGCGGGTGGACGAGGGGCTCGTCGATCGGCTTTTAAGCGAAGATCCGTTCTTGACTCGCAAACCCCCGAAATCGACGGGTTTTGAGATGTACGGCGACGCCTTCGTGGAGCGCGCGGGGACGCTCCTCGGCCGGTTCGATTCCGATTTGATGGCGACGCTGACCGAGTTCACCGCCCGGACGGTCGCCGACGCCTTCGCCCGGTTCGTCCCCCCCGTCGTCGAAGTCATCGGCGCGGGGGGCGGGGTGAAGAACCCGGCCCTAATCGGCCGAATCGCCGAACTGCTCGCGCCCGCCCGGTTCGTGTTGGGAGATGATCGAGGGATCCCCGGCGACGCTCGCGAGGCGCTGGCGTTCGCCATCCTGGCCAACGACGCCCTGTTCGGCCTCCCCACATCGCTCCCCGCCGTCACCGGCGCCAGCCGCCCCGCGCCGTTGGGGAAGTTTTGTTTGCCGAATGACCTCTTGTAGGGCGGACATCACCCGCCGGAAGCTCCGACGAAACCACCGGAAATCCGTGATGGCAATCATCCTTCTCCCCTCGCGGGAGCGAGGGGAGAAGGGAGTGCATGCCCGCTTCAAGCGGTTTTCGACAAAGCGCCCGCCCTACAAAAGCTTTTTCTTTGACGCCCAGATCACGCGACCGTATCGGGTGATTCGCCAAGTCCGCTCCTTGTCGTCGAAGCCTAGGTCGTAGCCCTTCCAGGCGAACGGACTGTAGCCGAGCATGAAAAGGGCCATCAGGCCCCCGAGAGCGGCGAGGGGGTAGGCGCCTTTGGGTGATTTCAGGAGATCATCATCCTTGACTTCGCCAATTTCAAGCCGGCTGATGTCGGGCTCGTCGGGAACATAGACGACGGGCACCGTCTTGGCGTCCTCCAGCATCGCCCAGAAGACCGGGTGGACCTCCGCGTTTCGGACGCCCGCGCCGGCGACCCGGTATTCGAGCCGCCTGGTCACGCCGTCGGGGGCGGTGAACCGGCTGACGATCTCCCCCTCTCCCGCAACGCCCTTGTCGGCCAGCAACTTGTTGGCGCGTTGATCCCAGTGGGTTTGCAAGGCGATGAAGACCGCCGCGGTCGCGAGAAAACATCCAAATACGAACGTCAAAATCCCCGCCCGCTTCGCCTTCCTCGATAGGATCCGAATCGCGTCGTCGTCGGGCTTGGCGTCGATCCGGGACTGGACCAGTTCGACCAAGCTCCGGTAGTCGGGAAACGACTCGTCAACCCGGATGATGGTCTTGCCGCCCGTGTCCGTGACGCGCAGGCACGTCTTGCCGCTGTTCAGGACATTCGCCTGGGTCGCCGAGCCGATCTCGGACCAGTGGTATCGCTTCGAATCCCGACCGAAGTCCACCTCCATCCCATCTGAATCCACGACGACGCGACTTGGCGTGTTCCGCCGCGAAAACCCCCGGGCGAACAGGCCGGTCGCGACGATGATCGGCAGCGTGGTCGTCATGTGGAGCGCCATCTGCCCGCCGCGGGTTTTTATGGCCACGAAGAAGCCGGCGAGCGCGAACACGACCAGGCAAACGCCGCCCAGGAATAAATAGGTCGAGGAACCACTTCCGGAATACGGGTTCTCAAAAACGCGGCCAGCGGGTTGCTCGGGTTCGTTGGACATGGCGGCCCCCCGGAGATTCATCAATGTTTGTGCGGCGCCACTTCGGACGCCGTATCATAAAACGTCGGTGTCTTCGAAAATAGGATATTGAGGAAAAACTATGGAATCCAAATCGAACAACCCCCCCATGTTGGATCGCCGCCGGGGCGCTTTGGTGGGCCTGGCGGTGGGCGACGCGCTGGGGGCGGCGGTGGAGTTTCGACGGCCGGGGGAGTTCGAGCCGGTTACGGGATACCGCGGCGGGGGGCCGCACGGGCTCGGACCGGGCGAGTGGACCGACGATTCGAGCATGGCCCTGGCGCTCGCCGACAGCATCGCCAAGGCGGGTTGGAGCCTGAACGATCAGGCCGAGCGGTACGTCTCCTGGTGGAAGACCGGCGCGTATTCGGTCAACGGGCGGTGCTTCGACATCGGCGTTCAGACAAGCGGGTCGCTGAGCCGCTTCCTCAAGGGCAAGGACGCCCGATCATCAAGCAGCGTCGATGCCTCGGGGAGCGGCAACGGCTCGATCATGAGGCTCGCGCCGGTTCCCATCCGGTTCGCCGACCTTTATCACGGAAACGTCGGCGAGCTTGCCCGGCTGGCCGGAGAATCAAGCCTCCCCACCCACGCCAGCCCCCAATGCGTATCGGCCTGCCGCTACATGGCGGTTGTTTTGGCCGCCCTGATGCAGGGCGAGGACCGGGACGAAGTGCTGGCGCCGAACTGGGAGCCGTTGCGCGAAATCGCCGCGCTCGAACCCTTGCACCCGTTGATTCAAAGCGTCGCCGGGGGAAGCTTCCGCCGCAAGCGGCCTCCCGAGATCCGGGGATCCGGCTGGGTGGTCGAGAGTCTTGAGGCCGCGCTTTGGGCCTTCCACGACGCCGATTCGTTCGAGGAGGCCGTCTTAAAGGCCGTCAACCTTGGCGACGACGCCGACACCACCGGCGCGGTCTGCGGCCAGTTCGCCGGCGCCTTCTGGGGGGAGTCGGGCATCCCCGAATCCCTTCGTTCCGGACTGGCCCGGTCCGACATGATTGACAAGGCGCTTGAGGGATTGCCATCGTTGAATCCCCGTTAATGTCAATCGGCCGTCGCCAATCGTCCTTCTCCCCCCGGGAGCGGGGGGAGAGGGAAAAAACGCCGTCCTTCGTCGAACCCGTCCCAAAATCCCGGCGCGGCGGATCCTGGATTGCCTCGGCGGGTCGGGTTACGCTTTGAGGTTCCGCGAACGCCCCGAAGCTCGTTGAGGAACCTTACGCCATGAATCGGACGCTCCTGGTTGGTCTGATCCTGCTGGCTTGCCGCGCGTTTGGCGACGATGATCCGCTGCCCCGGTTTGGACCGGAGGAGCCGGCCGAGGCGCTCAAGTCGTTCCGCGCGCTCGACGGCTTTCGGCTCGATTTGTTGGCCGCCGAGCCGCTGGTGATGGACCCGGTGGCCGGGGCGTATGACGAGGACGGGCGGCTCTACGTCGTGGAGATGAGTGATTATCCCCACGTCGACGCCGAAAACGACAAGCCGTTCGCCGAGAACCTTGGCGATCCGCCGGTCGGCCGCGTCCGGGTTTTGACCGACGACGACGGCGACGGCGTGTTCGACCGGGGCGAAATCTTCGCCGAGAAGCTCTCTTGGCCGACCGGGTTGGCCGTCTGGAAGGGGGGCGTTTTCGTCGCCGCCACGCCCGATGTTTGGTATTTGAAGGACCACGACGGCGACGGCAAGGCCGACGAGCGCCGGCGGGTCTTGACCGGGTTCCGCAAGTACAACGTCCAGGCCGTGATGAACAACCTCCAATGGGGGCTCGACCACCAGATCTATGGCGCGGGGTCGAGCAACGGGGGCAACATCCGCGAGGCCGACGCGCCCGAGACCGACGCGGTCGCGCTCGGCCGTCATGACTTCCGGCTCGATCCCAATTCGGGCGACATCGAGATCCTCTCCGGGGGCGCCCGGTTCGGCAACACGTTCAACGACTGGGGCGACCGCTTTCTTTGCGACATCCGCAACCCGGCCGAGCACGTCGTTTTGCCGGCCCGATACCTCGCCCGCAACCCGTTCCTCCCCACTCCCAAAGTCCTCCACGACGCGGCCGAGGCCGGCGACGCCGTCCCCATGTTCCGGATCAGCCCCAACGAACCCTGGCGCGAGCTAAGAGCCCGGCGATGGACGGAGGTCGGCAAGGCGATTCCCAAAAGCGAGCTTGTCGCCGGGGGCAGCCTCACGTCCTCAAGCGGCCTGACAGTCTACCGAGGCGACGCCTACCCCGAACCCTACCGGGGCAACCTGTTTCTGGGCGAAGTGGCCAACAACCTCATCCATCGGATGACCGTCGAGCCCGATGGAGTGACCTTCAAGGCCCAGCGAGCCGACCAGAACGTCGAGTTCGTCGCCTCGACCGACACCTGGTTCCGCCCCGTCAACTTCGTCAACGCCCCCGACGGCTCGCTGCACGTTCTGGATATGTACCGCGAGACCATCGAACACCCCTGGTCGATCCCCGAAGACATCCTGGCGAAGCTCGACCTTCGAAGCGGCGAGGACCGGGGCCGAATCTATCGCCTCATCCCCCCGAACTTTCACCATCGGCCGACGCCGAAGCTCAGCGCCGCGACGACCGCCGAGCTTGTCGGCCTCTTGGAACACCCCAACGGCTGGCACCGCGACACCGCCCACCGCTTGATCTTCGAGCGCCAGGACAAGGCCGCGATCGAGCCCCTGCGGCGGTTGCTTCGATAGTCGAAGGACGCCCGGGGAAGGCTTCTCGCCCTTTATTCGCTGCTGGGACTCGGGGCCCTGGAGGATGGCGACCTTTTATTTAGCCTCAAAGATGAATCAGCGCACTTGCGCGAGCACGCAATTCTGCTGGCCGAGCCTCGGTTAAACACATCGTCACCGCTTCATGAGGCGGTCGTGTCACTGGCCGATGATCCAGCGCCGAGGGTTCGGTTCCAACTGGCCTTCACGTTGGGAGAGACGCGCGGGGACGATGTGGCGAGGGCCCTGGCGACGATCGCGAAGCGGGACGCGGGGGATCTTTGGATTCGGACGGCGGTTCTCAGTTCGGCGACGGCCGACCCGGCCGGGCTGTTCGAGGGGCTCCACGACGATCGAGGGTTCGCCGAAAGCGCCGAGGGCGCGCCGCTGCTCCGTTCGCTGGCCCTGGTGGTCGGGGCGAAAGGGAAGGATGACGAGATCGGCCGGGTTCTCGGGGCGCTCTCGAAGGGCGATCACGGCGACGCCGCGGTTGAGATCGCGCTGGGGCTGGCTGATGGGCTCTCGCGGAACCGCCGAGGGTTCGGCGATTTGAAGGATTTGACGGCGGAATCATCGGCCTGGCTGGCGAAGCTGTTCGACCAGGCGGCGGCCGTCGCGCCCGATGAATCGGCCGGTCCCGATCGGAGGGCTTGGGCCATTGCGACGTTGGGTAGGGCCGATTACGACCGGGCCGCCCCCGCGCTGGCCGGCTTGTTGGGCGCGGATCAGCCGGCGGAGGTCCAGCAAGCCGCGGCAAGGGCCCTGGCCGGGTTCGATCGCCCCGAGGTGGCCGTTACGCTGCTCGGATCGTGGAGCGGGTTCGCGCCTGGGCTTCGGAACGAGGTGGTCGGGCTTTTGCTTGGTCGACGGACCTGGATCGTCCCCTTGCTCGACGCGGCCCAAAACGGGACCATCGCCGCGGCCCAGATTCCGCCGAACCGCCGGCCGGCGCTCTTGAAGGATCGCGACCCGTCGATTCGATCGAAGGCCGAGGCGCTCTTCGCCGCCGAGACCGTCGGCCCCCGGGCCGAGGCGATCGCCCGATACAAGCCGGCGCTGGAGTCGCCCGGCGATCTCGACCGGGGCAAAGTGGTGTTTGACCGCGAGTGCCTGGTCTGCCACAAGATCGGCGCGCGAGGCCACGAGGTCGGGCCGAACCTCGCCGGGGTCCGCCGACGGACGGCCGAGGAGATTCTGACCAACATCCTCGACCCCAACCGCGAGGTCTCGCCCGAGTTCCTCGAATACCTCGTCGCGATCGACGACGGCCGCGTGGCCTCGGGCCTGGTCGCCTCCGAGACCCCTTCCGGCGTCACCCTCCGGGGTCGCGAAGGCGTCGAGCAAACGATCCTCAGGCGCAACGTGGTTGAGATCTCCAGCACCGGCAAATCCCTGATGCCCGAGGGGCTGGAAAAAACCGTTACGCCCGAGGAGATGGCCGATTTGATCGCCTATTTGTTGCGGCTACAAGATTAACGGGAGGGCCCCGCCTTGATGATTTGGGACGGTCACACGCACCTGTCCGGGATCGGCGAGAAGACGCCCGAGGAGGCGATGGCGCGCTTGATCGTCGCCGCCGATCGGATGGAGGTCGATCGTTTGGTCGTGTCGATGGGTCTTTCCTGGACGCACGACCCCTCGCCGGCCGACCTGACCCGCCAAAACGATGACGTGCTTCGGGCGCTCGATCACTGGAAACACCGGGCCTTCGGGCTCGTGTACGTAAGCCCCAAGCATGTCGAAACCAGCCTCCGCGAGATCGACCGCTGCATCCGCGACGGTCCGATGGTCGGCCTCAAACTCTGGGTCGCCCAGCGTTGCGATTCGCCCGAGGCCGACGAGTTGGTTCGCCGGGCTCAAGAACTCAAAGCCGTCGTATTCCAGCATACCTGGATCAAGACCGGAGGGAACCTGCCGGGCGAATCGACGCCGATGGATCTGGCCGCGTTGGCGTCGAGGCACCCGGAGGCGACGATCATTTGCGGGCATACCGGCGGCCAGTGGGAGATTGGCGTCCGCGCCGTGAGGTCGCTGCCGAACGTGGCCGTTGATCTTGGCGGGGGCGACCCGACGGCCGGGTTCGTCGAAACGGCCGTCCGCGAGCTGGGCGCTGATCGCGTGCTTTACGGCAGCGACGCCCCCGGACGGAGCTTCGCCTCGCAGCTTGCAAAGGTCTTTGGCGCGAACATAACCGAAGATCAGCGCGCGTTGATCCTGGGCGAGAACCTCCGCCGCCGCCTTCTGCCCATCCTCCGATCCAAGGGCGTTGAATCATGATCGACGTGAACGTCTCGCTTTCCCAATGGCCCTTCCGACGTCTCCCCGACGACGAACCCGAGCGGCTCGTCGCCCGGCTGCGGAGCCTTGGCGTCAACGAAGCCTGGGCCGGCAGCTTCGACGCGCTCTTGCATCGTGATATCGCCGGGGTCAACATCCGAACCGCCGAAACCTGCCGACGGTTCGGCGACGGCCTCTTGCGCCCGGTCGGGGCCATCGATCCGACGCTGCCCGACTGGCCCGAGGAGCTTCGCCGCTGCGTCGAGGTCCACGCGATGCGCGCCATTCGGCTTCATCCGAATTACCACGGCTACGGTCTCGATCACCCGGCCTTCCCCGTGCTGCTCGATGAGGCCGGCCGACGCGGCCTGGTCCTTCAGATCGCCGTCAGGATGGAGGACGAGCGCGGGCTGCATCCGTTGCTCAAGAACCTGGGTCCGACCGACCTCGCGCCGTTGGTTCCGCTCTTGAATCGTCCCGGACGGCCGAAGATCGCGCTCTTGAACGCCCTGAAGAACGCCGGGGGCGCGGGGCTGCCTCGCGAGCTTCTTCAGGCGGAGAACGTCTGGTTCGACATCGCGATGCTCGAAGGGGCGGGAGCCCTCGCGCGCCTGGTCGATCAATTCGGCTCGGCGCGGTTCCTCTTCGGCTCGCACGCCCCGTTCTTCGTCCCCGAAGCCACGAAGCTCAAATTCCAGGAGTCGCCGCTTTCGGCCGAGAACGCCGAAGCGATCCAACGGGGGAACGCCCGGCGCTTGGTGAGGGCTTGAACACATCATCAATTCCTTCTCTTTGGGGGAGAAGGATGATTGCCGGCGGCCTCTCAATGCGATTCCTCGGCATCATTCTTCGCCAGGCGGTCGAGTTCGGCGGCGGCGAGGTCGACCTCGAAGCCGGGCCTCCCGCGGTCCTTGACCCACCGGAAGTTCTCCATCGCCTCGGCGGTTTGGCCGTTTAGAAGTTCGTCGAGGGCCAGGCAGCAGCGGGCCTCGGTCATCTTGTCGGTGTCGGTCGCCAGGTCGAGCAGGGCTTGCTCGTCGATCTCGCGGCGGAGGAACCGGACGAGCGGGTAGGGCCAGAGGGTCTTGTCGGCGTTGGCCTCGACATCGTCGAGGAAGGCCTTGGCCGCGTCGTCCTTCTCGCTCCGCCGGGCTCCCAGGTGTCCCACGATCGCGGCGTAAATCGGCGTTTCGGGCCCCTCGCTCGCCTCTTCGGCATGGTCGGCCGGCGGGCCGCCGCGGCGACCGCCGCGGGCGAGGGCCAGCTTCGGGCCGAGCCGAATCGCCTCGGCGAAGTCTTCAAGCGCCTTGTCGTACTCCCGCTTCACATACCAAACGAGGCCCCGATTCTGGCGAGCGGTCGTCGATTGGGGATTAAGCCGCAGGGCCTCGGTAAAGTCCTCAAGCGCCTTGTCGTACTCCTTCTTCACGAACCAGGCCCGGCCCCGATCGTGACGGGCGGCCGCGTATCCCGGATCGAGCCGGATGGCCTCGTTGTAATCGGCGATCGCCTTGTCGTGCTCGCCCCGGGCGCGCCAGGCCCGGGCGCGCCCGAGGTGGGCCCGCGCGAGGTTCGGATTGAGCCGAAGCGCCTCGGTGAAGTCGGCGATGGCGCTGACGTGGTCCCCCTTGGCGGTCCAGACGATCCCTCGATTATGGTGGGCAACCGCCGATTCGGGGTCGATCCGGAGCGCCTCGGTGAAGTCGGCCAGGGCCTTGTCATAATCTCTCCGGGCGCGCCAGGCGTTGCCCCGGTTGGCGAGGGCCGAGACGGACCTCGGGTTGAGCCGGAGGGCCTCGGTGTAGTCGGCGATGGCGTCGTCCAATTGGCCGAGGGCCCTCCAGGCGTTGCCCCTCGCGTTGTATCGGGACGGGTCGCTCGGGTTGGCGAGAATCTGCTTCGTGTAGTAGGCCACCGCCTCATCAAGCGAGATGAGATCGTCGGCCTTCGCCCATCCCGCGACGCCCGACCGCTCGGCCACGATCCAGAGCCAGGGGCCGCTGGCCTGATCGACCCGGTAAACCCGAAACGCGGCCAGGTCCCTCCCGCGGGCCTGGTTCCCCTTCCGGCCCGCGTCGTCAACGACCTTGCCGCCAACCTGAAGGACGGTCCCATACTTGGTGACGACCCGACGGCCGACCCAGGCGCTCGCGTCGGCCGCGTCTTTCGCCGCCTCTTGAGCCGAGACGCGCGCCAGTCCCCCCATCGCGACCAAAACCGCGAGCGGCCCCAACCACCATCGATCGCGTCTTTCCCTTCGGTTTCTTCGTCGCCGCATGTTCCCGCTCCTCCGCGGACGTCCTGGAAATGCGGCCCGACCGCCCTTACGATCCGGCCACGAGTTCTCACTCCTTTATTGTAGTGGTGGCCGGGCCCATCCCCGCGCGCGGGGATCTTAAAAAATTCATAATCTAGACGCATGTCCTTGCGTCCCATCGGCATGCGCCGAATCATCCGGGTTTCGAGATGGGTTTAACGATTCCCCGGAAGGGCAAGGCTGGGCTGATGAAACTTTGGCGGCGGCGCCCCATTGTGGGGTCGGTCCCCCGGCGGCCGTCCGCCGGCGTTCGGAATTCCGCGCCATGGATCACGGGGCGACGGCGAAATAGGCGATGATGAAGAGGACGAGCGCCGGCCAGAACAAGACCGCGAACCAAAGCCGCGGCAAGGCCGATCGAAACTCCCTCGCCAAATCCGACTGATCGGTTCCGAGGCCCGGAAACTGCTTCCGAAGCAGATGCCACTGAACCAGCCGCAGGATAAAGATCAGCCCAAGGATCGGGATCAACCCAACCAGGACCGAGAGGCGAGCGTCACGGACCAGATTCGTCGCCTTCTTGACCGCCGGATCGGGTAAAGCGTCACTAACCATGCGAGCCTCTCCCGGCATCGGAAATCCAGACGATTCTCATTCGGCACGAGCATGCGGGATCAGGTCGAGCGAATCAAGCTCAACCTCCCCCCCGGCGCCGACCAACTCGATTCGATTCGCGCCGGCTTGGAGCGAGACGCGGGCCAAGGCGCTCGACCAGTTTTCGCCCGAGCGGGGCAGGCGGGTTGTCCCGGCGTCTTGGCCGTTGACGGTGATGTTCAAGGTCGCCACGGCGTTGCGCCGGGGGGCGCCGTTGCGGAACCGGATCGAGATCGCGTAATCGCCGGCTTGTTCCACGTTGGCGTGGATTTGGGGCTTGTCGCCGAGGTTCTCGAACCGGAGGCGCGGGGGCTCGCCGGTGGGGATGGGGATGGGGCGGTTGGGGAAGGCCGGTTCGCCGAAGACGGGGCGGCCGTCGCGGCTAAAGTGAAACGGTTGGGCGCGGATCGACCGGGCCCAGCCCGCGCCCGGGTATCGGGCGGCGTGGTAAATGAACCAGTCTTGGCGGCCGTCGGGCGAGGTCGTGAACGACCCATGCCCCGGCGCGACGACGCCGTTTCCCCCGGCGAAGACCGGCCGGGGTCCCTTCCGCCATGACGAGGGCTTCAGCAAGTCGGCGTCGGCCGGCGCCGAGAGAAGCCCCAGGCAATAATGGTCGGTCCAGCTTCCGGCCGCCGAGTAGACGATGAAGACCCGTCCGCCCCGAACCAAGGTCTGGGGTCCCTCGTTGATCGACGGCGGCCCCCCCTTGACCTCCCACGGATGCTCGGGTCGGGATATCTCAACCCGAGGCCCGCTTAGAGTCAGCGGGTCGCTCATCGGCGCGATGTAAAGGCGCTGATCGACGTTCTCGTCCCCCTCCCAGCCCGACCAGATGAAATAGAGCTTATCTCTAAGATTCAACACGGTCCCATCAATGGCCCACCTGTCGGAGCCGGGGTCGAAGATTTTCCCCTTGAGGGTGAACTCGCCCTGGAAGGGGTCTGGCGAGGGGTTCTCCAAAACGTACATCCGGTGGTTGGCGTTCTCGCCATCGTCGGCCGCGACGTAGACATACCACTTGCCCCTGAGAAAATGCAGCTCCGGCGCCCAGTGCTGCTCGCTGTATGGCAATCCCCGCGGCGGCGCCCAAACAACCCGGCGCTCGCCCGCGCCCAGCCCGGTGATGGTCCTCGACCGCCGCAGCGTCACGTCTCCCCCCATCGACTGGCAAAGGTAATACCAGCCGTCGTCATGCCGGATCACCCAGGGATCCGCCCCCTCGGCCGCCACCGTGTTGTAAAAGGTGGAGACCTCGCCCGCGGGAGTTGCGAGAGCGTAGACCGAGAGGACAAGCAAGGCGGGAAACAACAGGCGAAACTGGTGCATTACCATATCTCAATAAAGCGGGGCGTGGCCAATCATCCTTCTCCCCCCGGGAGAAGGTGGCCCGAAGGGCCGGATGAGGGTCGTTGGGTTTACGTAGGGAGTTTGGCGAGCAAATTCGGGAACGCCAAGGCGCCCTCGAAATCCGACGCCCCCCACCCGGCCCTTCGGGCCCGACCCCACACGTGGGGTTCCCCCCTCCCCGGGTGGGAGAGGGAAAAAAGAGGCCGCAACCTCCAGGTGGCGGCCCGGGGCGCCGTCAAGGATAATCGGTCGAGCGGCCGTAAGATGATACAACCCGATCCGAACCTGTTCAACGCGAGGAGCGCAAACCATGTCCGAGCACAAGGCCACGATCGATTGGAGGCGCGAGACGCCCGATTTCGGCTACGAGACCTACAACCGCGACCACGGCTGGACCTTCGACGCGGGAATCACCGTGCGGGCCTCGGCCGCGCCCGAGTACAAGGGAGGCGCGTCCTGCGTCGACCCCGAAGAGGCGTTCGTCGCCAGCCTCTCAAGTTGCCATATGCTCACGTTTTTGGCCGTCGCCGCCAAGAAGAAGTACGTCGTCGACTCTTACCGCGACGAGGCCGTCGGCCACCTCGAAAAGAACGAGGCCGGCCAACTCGCCGTCACCCGCGCCACCCTTCGCCCCAAGGTCCAATTCTCGGGCGACCGAATCCCCAACGCCGAGGACCTCCAAAGTCTCCACGCCTCGGCACATCGCCACTGCTTCATCGCCAACTCCGTCAAAACCGAAGTCACCATCGAGCCGCAATAAGCGGTCCGAAGGGGCGGGCGAAACCACTTGCCTCGATCTCGCGAGGATATCCCCCATGAACCCGATCGAGACATTGCGTGATGATCTGGCGACTCGCTTCCCGGAGGCCGACGTGGAAATCGACGCGCCGGCCGATCCTTCGGGGCGTTGGCATCTCGACGCGCGCCCGGGCGGTGGTTCGCCCTGGATCGTGGTGGAGTGGAGCCCGTCCCTCGGCTTCGGCGTCTCCACGCCCGAATCGGACGATTTTGGGATGAGGCCCGACAAGGTTTATCCGAACACCAAAGCCGTCTACGACCGCGTGGTTCAGCTTATTCTCGCCGGCGGCCGAACCGAGCCCCCGCGGCGGTGAGGCTCGCGGATCTGAGGCGGTTTCGAAAACTCTCCCAGGCCGAGGTCGCCCAGCGCGCGGGGATCAAACAAGCGGCCGTGGCGCGGATTGAGAGCCGCGACGACATCCGCCTCACTCAGCACCCTGCGCCGGATCGTCGCCGCCATGGGCGGAAGCCTCACAATGAGAGTCGATTTCCCCGACGGCGCGTCGCGCGAATGAACCGGACTGATTCCCGAGTCGCCGGTCAAATCTCCGTCCGAACCGCGCGGGTCGAGATGATCTCCCGGTTCTCGACAACCCACCTCCGCCAACTTCTCCATTGATTTCCGTCAACGCAAAATCCGCATACTTGCGACACCTCGCCCGCGACGCGATGATTGATGATTCGTCAAAACCATTTCCGTCGCGTTTCGAGGTTCCATGCCATGCGGCGACGAACATTCCGATTCCCGGGCGGGGAGGGTGGACGGCGGCGAGGAGGGTGGGTCGCCGGGCTCCGATTTGTCCCCCCGTCGGCGCTTCCGCTCGCGGCCCTCGCCGCGCTCGTCGGCCTCTCCGAGGCCTCGGCCCAGCAAGCCGCCCCCCCGGCCCCTCCGCCCCACCCTTGGGTCGGCCTGCGGGCCTTCACCCAGCCTGGGACCGTTCTCCAGATCGACGGCAAGGTCGTCGAGGAGGAAGGGCGAGATCCCTTCCGAGTCTACAAGGTCGAGCGGAGCAGCGATCCCTGGCTCTGGATCGTGGCCGAAAAATCCGGCGCCCAGGGATGGGTCCAGGCCGGCAACCTCATCCCGCTCAACTTGGCAATCGACTACTACACGAGCGAGATCCAAGCCAATCCGAGCGACGCCTCGGCATATTTATCGCGCGGCGGTGTTTGGATGGCGAGGGGAGAGTTTGACATCGCCATCGCCGACCTCACCGAGGCGATCCGGTTCGATCCGGCATACGCGGCCGCCTTCAACAACCGCGGCCTCGCCCGACGCGCCATGAACGACTACGACAAGGCGATCGCCGACTACACCGAGGCGATCCGGCTCGATTCGCGATATGTAAACGCCTACGCCAATCGCGGCGACGCCTGGAGCCGGAAGCGGAAATACGAGATGGCGATCGCCGACTACAACGCGGCGATTCGACTCGATCCAAATAATCCCTGGCCCTATTTCAGCAAGGCTCTGACGTGGCTGTCGATGACGCGCGGGGAGGTCGTCGCCGCCGCCCGAGCGTCGATCGAGGAGGGGAGTTGGAGGGGGAAGGCGCCGATCTATGCCGCGATCGTCGGAAACCTGGGGGCGAGACGGGTTAACAACTACGAGGCGGCCAATGCGTTCCTCGTCGACGCCGACGCCCACGCCGACAAGACCCTCTGGCCGTACCCGATCGTGCGGTACCTCCGTCGCGAGATCGACGAGAACACCCTGCTCGGCCAGGCGAGTGGCAACAACGCCAGGATGATCCAGGCCCGCTGCTTCCTGGGCTTCGACCAACTTTTACGAGGCGACCTCCTCGAAGCCCGCAGGAACTTTGAGTGGGTCAAAAACTACGGGACGCCCGGCCTCATGGAGGTGGATCTCGCCGCCATTGAGCTGGATCGGCTGCCCAAGGAACCGGCCGCCCCCGTCCCATCCGCGCCTACGTCAGCCCCTCTTCGTCCTCAACCGCAATAAAGGCGGTCGAGGGCCGGATGAGGGTCGAGGGGTTTACGGTTGCGCCTTGGCGGGCGATATTCGGCGGCCGAGCCGAACCCGTTCCGAACTCCGACGACCCTCATCCGCCCCCCGAGGAACCTTCTCCCGGGGCAAGATTAATCAAGATCGGCGCAACCCCGCATTTGGAAACGCCGGTCTTTAGCCCCGGAGGGGCGGCGGTTAATAGCCAGGGGGCGTCAGC